>Ga0209201_1004115_pt1 | contig 12072 bp, 7 predicted proteins | sample AD_UKC055_MetaG_FD_184411 | JGI IMG/M metagenome (GOLD analysis project Ga0209201, IMG submission 184411) | Active sludge microbial communities of municipal wastewater-treating anaerobic digesters from USA - AD_UKC055_MetaG (SPAdes) (version 2) | ecosystem: Engineered > Bioreactor > Anaerobic >... | reverse complement strand
CGCCCCGCTGCGTATCGATGCAGACTATTGGGGAAACCCGCGAGACGCCGAGAACCTCTCTCCCGGCCCGTTTGCACGTCTCAGCGAAGGGAAACAGACGCTCAAGGTCTGGCCTGTTGACGTTTCCGAGTAAGCGGACGCCTATTGCATAAGGCAAGCGCACTTCAAGGTAACAGGGGCTTTCGCCGCGGCGCCGCATTCAGTGGCTATCGAAAAGCTCCCATTTTGCGTGGCTGGCGGGAACACACTCTTTCGTGCGGGGAAACTGACCGTGTGGCGCGAGCGTACACTACGAATTGCGCATGATGAAGAGATAGTTAAACCCGCGCAGGAAGTAGTTGCCCTTTTCGGCTTCGGTGTGGTAATGCCGGCGCATAAGCGTACGGTTACGGCGGGTGACGGCGATGATGTCGACCGGCTCGAAACGTTGGCGCAAGAGGTCAAAGAGTTCGAAGCCGACGGGACAGAACGGCTTGCCCTTGCGGAACGAGTCGGAGCAATAGAGCGCCATGTAGCGGTTTGGTTTGAGGATCCGGGCCGCTTCCTTGATCACGACAGCCATGGCGTCGTAGTACTCGGGCCCGGCGGCGTCGAGTTTACCAACGCACCGCGGATCGTCGGAATACTCGATATGCGTCGAGTAAGGGGGATCGATAAAGACAAAGTCCGCCTGACTGTTTCGGACAGGCAGCTTCCGAGCGTCGGCCTCTTGAATATCGTCACGGTACGGGACGATGTCGAATCCAAGCGCGCGCCGGCCCAGCTCCGCGGCCACGTCGAGCGTGGTGCCGCTGCCGCACATAGGGTCGATCACCAAGTCGCCGGGTTTCGTATAGCGCTGCAGCACGTTCCAGATGACGTAGGCAGGGGTCGCGCCTTTGTAGTCTTTATCGCCTTGCGTGCCGGCCCCATATTGCTGGGAGGGAAAGTCCCACAGCGTGGTAGTCTGCACCTTCGGATTGGGTTTCCGATAGACGCCGTGGGTCCCAGCCGAACGGGGCCGCGCGCGGCGGCGGGGCGACTCTTCCATCTCAACCCACCTCTGAACAATATGGCCAACCGCCCATTTCTGTAAACTATTGGCCTAACATGGACTTATGACGACCGGCGCGGGCCTCGAACCTGCGGCCTCTTGCATGTCAAACATCCCGTATGCTCTGCCACTTACAGCCACGAATTGACAATCCAGGCCAATCCCGAGACTTATTACAATCTGAGACTGCCACCATCTGCAAGAAGAAGTCAAAACCTGAAGAAACTCATTATGCGGCCGGGATTCATAGTTCACGTTTGCCGTCCTTCCGGACAAACTGAAGACGTGTGGGGATCGTGTCAATCTGCAGGACTGCGGCGACGTGACCAGCGTGCAACGAGGTACACTCGTCATCCGGTTCCGCATCACCTCTCCGCCGAATCGATTCGGGACGCTCCACGCCGCACTATGAAAACGATCGTGGCGCCCACAGCCGCAGTGGCAAGCGCCAGTAACGGGATGAGCGCCAGAAACACCATGGAAGAAACCTCATCCTTGACATCGTTCTGGAGTGCCTGCACCCGTTCCTCGATCGGGGTCTCGGCAAAGCCCGAGACGGGACCAATCGAGATTGCTGCGGCATCAAGCGAACTGTCCCACGGCATAGGAATGTCCAGACCCAACGTCGCCGGATCCTGCAGACACGTACACGGCACGGCGAGGCCTTCAACAAGCTTCTCAAGATTGGTTTCGTCAATCTGCGCACCGACAAGCGGCGGCGCCATGAGCTTTCCCCGGCCGAACACCACGCCGACCCAATCCGGCCCGGCGGATGTAATTCCCGTGAACGCGCAAAGCAGCCGTTCCCGTGGGTCAGTACGGTCCACGTTGACACATTTGAGTTCCAAGAGCTGCCTTTTGTTCCATTTCTCGACAACCGCATCCAGCTTGCCCCGGAGGTCCCGGCCATCCGACCCGGCTGCCGCCGAATAGAGAAGCAGCGCCCACGAGTTCATGGCGTTGTGCTGGATGGCTTCGCGGGCCGGGGACCTTTCCAATATGGCAAGGTCCTCGTTGCTGGGTTCGGGCTCCCAGTGATCGATCACAAACGGGTAACGCGTAGCCGGCGAGAGGCCCACGAGCACGACGACCGGCATGCTGGGCGGCGCGGCGGGGACCCCGAGAGACGGCCAAAGCAGCGAGGGATCATCCGCATTTATGCGTTCGAGTCGCATGTTCAGCCTATTCTCGAAACCGTCCAACCACGTCTTAAGACGTGCATGGATTTGCGCGGCCAACTCATCATCGGCGTTTGCGATGACACAGAGGCGGTGAATGTCCCGGTTGCACTGCAATGCCGCGTCCCGCACACTGCCCTCGTTGCAGGCCCAGACAGGAATCGCGATGATCCCGGCCAAGCCCAACACCCAAAACGATTTGGATATGCTGTTCATATATTGCGACGACCTTTGTCGCCGACTCCGGTCCGCCGTTGCAGGCAAAATCGATAGTCAGTTACCCGGCTGCGCGCGAGCATTTACCGCACAGTCTCCGCAAGATTGATCGGGGCGCCATTCCCATCGGTGATCCGCACCCCGAGGCCCCAACTTCCGCCCAATTGAGTTACCTTCACGAGGACCTTGTTGACACCCGGTCTGGCACGCACTTTCAGCGAATCCTGGTCAGGACGGTAGGAACGCCCACCGTCGAAGCGTCCAACTTCTACTCCGTTAAACCAGCACTTGTAGCCGTCGTTGCTGCCGATCTTCAGGAGCAGCTCCTGGCCGGCATACTGGGAAAGGTCGACTTCGGCATAGGCGTAGATTGCCTGGTACTCACGGCTGCCGTAGATGCGGTCGAGGTCGACTTCTCCGTTCGCCAGTTCCGTAACGTACTCGCGCCATGTCAACGTCTTCTTACCAAGGTTGACAGGCTTGGCGATATTTACGTTCGGCTCCTCGACGAACACTTTGTCAACGGGATTGTCACGCTCATCCCACGGCACGGGGCCCATCAGGCGCCACCGCGTGATACAGCCGGACTCGCGCGCCTGACGGCATACATCCACGCCGACTTTGGTCAATGCCGCCATCACCAACCCACGACCGTCGGAACCCTGCATGCTTCCCAGAAGCTCGATCAACGCACGTACGGCTTGCTCCTTTCTTGCCGGGTCTTGGTCCGCGGTAGCGGTCAACGCGTCTATGTGGGCGCGCAGGGTTTCATCGCCGCCGTAGCAAACGACACTGCCGTCCTGAAGCACCGCCACCGCACGGTTTTCCCGGTCAATCAGCAGGCCGCCCGCGAGCGCGCCAGTGGGAAGATTCTGCTGCCACGTGACGGCCGCTCGTGCGAGATCGATGCGGCAAACACGCCAAACCGGGGCCAATACACCCGGCTGAACGATTCTGTACGCGGCTAATGCCGCGCCGTCCGCCAAAGCCAGGGCCACAACGTCCGACTTGGGAGGAATCCCCTCGATGACAACCGACGAAGGCGCAACGGAGGAGCTACCCTCGCGCGCCCATTTGGCCGTATCCGCCACGCGAGAACATCGCAGTGGAGTGAAGGGGCCGTCAACCGCGAGGACGTGTTCCTGGTTCCAGACGGGGGGAATCCGGCCCGCGCATAGCGTCTGTGGTTCTTTCGCAGCCCGTTCGGACTCGAGCCGGGAGATGTTGAACATCCCCGGATTCACCACGTTCTCGCGGGCGGAATACCGGAGGCGTCCCCCGAACACGAGGTATTCATCCTGAAACACGCCGATTTCCTCGCCGCGGTTCGCTCGCGGAGAACCGTTTCCGGGTCCCGGTCCCAAGTATTCGCCCGTCACGAGGTCGTAGGAGGCCGGCGACACGACGTTGCCTCCGGCCATCCACAACCGGCCCCCCGCGATCGCCAGTCCGCCCTGCGCGGACACGCCCTTGCGCAGCTCTGGATCGAGATGTCCGGATGTGACGTTCGCCCATTTCAGCGCGCCGGTTACAGCGTCGAGGGCATACACATACGTGCCGTCATAATCGACAATGCCGGCGGCGGCATAGGCGACCCCATCTTCGACGAGCACGCCGCTGTTCACAGGCCACGTTGAACAAAGCGCCCCATGCACCATGATGCGGCGTTCGGCGGGAGCCGCGCGAAAGCGCCACAGAAGCCGTCCAGTGGTTGCTTCAAGAGCGTAGATATACCCGTCCCCCGAGCCAACGTATGCCCGGCCATTCCAGATGGCCGGCGGTTGCATGATCGGCGCCCCAGTCTGGTGGCTCCATGCCAATGCGCCTGTCTGTGAGTCGAGCGCACGCACCTTTCCGTCGCTGCCGGCGAGAAAGATGTAGGCGCCGGCCGATGTGGGGGCGGTGGGGTTGCAGGGGTGTTCGGGCCGATACGTCCAGATCGTGCACAGTTCGTCAGATACACTCGCGCGGCTGCTTCCGCTGTGCGAGTTGCCCCCGCGATAGGCCGGCCAGTCGTCGGGAGACACATCCAAGCTTGCGGGGCTCGCCATGTCGCCCGGGCCGGGCTCGAAGCGCCCTTCCGCGGCCGAGTCGTAATCCTTCGCGAAACACATGGCCACCGTTCCCATCAACGTCAGGTTGCAGTCACAGGTCCAGGGCCCGATGTAGAGCAGTCCGTTGGCGGCGATGACTCCGTCGTTGCAGGCAGGTCGCAACGCCCCATTGAAAGACACGTTGCCGTCGATGCGATCGTACCGGGTCAATCCCTCGGGCATGCCCCGGCAAAAGAACGAGTCGGGAGTGGCCGTGAGACGCGCGCAGGACCGTTTGGCGAAGCCGAGGTCCTCCAGAATGTCACCCGACAACGGGTCGATGACGACCGTACTCCCGTCGGGGCCGATCCCCACAAGGAGGCGGCCTGCCCCGCTCGGCGCCGGCGACGCCAACACGCTGGGCACATACAGCGAGTTGGGATTGCTGGACGTCTTACGCTGGTACCACAAAAATGCGCCATCTTCCGGAGATACCGCCACCACGTTCATCCGAGTCTGCGCGGCGTAGATCAAGCTCTGAGGCGTATAGAGGCTGAAAACGGTCGTGCGGAAACCGGGTGTCGAAGAGAGTCCGACGCCCTGTTCTTCGATGAGCGCGCGTATTTTCGCATCGTCATTCAGCCACAGGGGTTCGCCGGTTTTCGCGTCAAGGCGTCCCAGGCGGGCATCCGGCGCGTAGAAGAAGACTCCGTCGTCACCAAGTACCATGGCACGAGAATCAATGGGGCAGTCTTCTGTGTGCAGCCAAAGCAAGCGGTCTTTAGAGAGGTCATACGCGGCGATGGTCGTCCCAAAACCCCATGGGACCCGTGGGGCGTAGTACCCCTGGCTCAACTCGCCCCAACTCCAGTGGCTCCGTTGGCTCCGCACGATCGTGGTTTCTGCCGGGTCCGCTTCACCCCCGGCGAGTACAAAAAGCGTGCCGTCTTTGAGTGCCATCCACTTCCATTCACCAGAAAGCTCGGGTACACGGACCTCGCGCAGTTCCTTGCCTGTCTCGGGGTCCAGCAACAGGCAGCCGTTCCCATCCAGATCAATCATGTAAAACACGTCATCGGTGGCGACAAAGGCCGAACGGTGTACGAGATAACCGTCAGGCAAACGACGCCGCCACAGTTCCAGGCCGTTGTATCCGTTCCGTGCCATCAACGTATTCAGCCAAGGCTCTTCTCGTTCGTGGTGGGCGATGTGCCCCATGGCCAGAAACGTGCGCCCGCCCGCTGCCGTGGTAATAGCCGGCATTGTGATGTAGTACGGCTCACCCATCCACTGGGTCATGTAAGGCGCTTTGATCACCGTGTCGGCGGACACGGGATTGTTGTCCGGGCTGTGCTCCCAATGACTCCAGTTGTCCACGCCGGCGAGGGGCGGTTTTGAGATTTTCGCCCAGACACCCAGCCTGTCTTTCTCCACCTTCGCGACATGTGGGTCACCCGCCGCTGTCCAACGCTTCAACTCGCTGCGCGATGACGCCTCTCCACCAGAAAAACCTACAATGGCTGTGCCCCTGGGTCTGAGGACACGCAGGATCTCCGCCAAGGTCAGTCGGGAAAGGATTCTTTCCGAGGGGTTAACCGCTACGAGCAGGTCAACTACATTGTCAGCGTGCGGCAGGCGCTCGAAAGCACATTGCTCGACGGCGAACTTCGGGACAAACAGCCGCTTCGCTTCGGCTGTTTCGCGCGCCGATATGACGTTTGAAGTCTCCGAGTCGAGCAGGTGCACAATGAAGTTGCCTGACTGGCCGATTGCGAAGGCAATGTCCGAATCGTCACAGCCGATGACCACACACACGCCGGTTTTCGTTCCAGCTTTCTCTTGTACGTGCGCGGCCAGTTCTGCGGGATCGAGCGCTACGGCATGCTCAACGCAGAAACAAGTCCCGGTCAACGCCAGGAGCAAACGGGCAACAGTCCTCCTCGTCATTGCTTATGTCCCTCCCTCTACCCCCGATCGCGGGATTGCCACCCCTTCAACCACGCGACAAACTCCGGACGCACCAAACATCCCTCTCATGCACACTGTTTGCGCCATCCCATGGTACCACAGCCGATCAAAGTAGTGTGCGGATTCCTTGGCCAGTTGTCAGCTTGTGCCGTACCTGTCGTGAAAGTTTCAGCCGGAGAGGCTGCCGTCGAGGCGGTCAAGGAGCGCCTTCATCAGGGCCAAGCCGGAATGATTCCAGCAGAAGCTATTGCCCGGCCATCGAGACCGTCTAATGCCGTGTGCTACCCGAGTACCCATTCTTGTTGCCGGGCAAGGACTTACGATAGTAGCGCGATACCATGAGACGACTCTGCACTCTGTTAGCGGGGGCAGCCCGTGGACCGCGTCAAGACATTCGCGGGGCACTATGGCACGGCGTGGGGACGCACCGCCCGGGAACGCGTGAGCACATGGACGGCCTGTTCCTATACAATCATCAGCCAGGCAAACGGTGAGGCAACATGAAGGAAAGGAAAACAGGCATGGGAGCCGACGCGCAAGGTCAACGGAGATTCACAACGGACTCGAAGAGCAAGGTGGGCCACTTCCGGGGCCTGATGCCGATCATGGCCACGCCCGTGAATGCGGATTACGAGCTCGACCTGGTGAGTCAGCGCCGGCAGGTTGAGTATTGCATCCAATGCGGGGCCGTCGCGGTCGGCCACTTCGCCTACGCCTCAGAGTTCAGAAAGATCAGTGACACGGACCGTTCGCGACTGCTTGATGTGGTGGTCGAGCAAGTGAACGGACGCATTCCCTTCTTCGCGGGCATCACAGGCAAGACCCGCTCCGACATGCTGAGATACGCGCGTGAAGCGGAGCAACGAGGAGCAGATCTTATCATGGCTTCACTCCCCTATGAGGAGGAAATTGACCAGGCAGGCGCACTGGCCCTATTCAAGGAAATTGCCGCCAGCGCGGCCCTCCCAATCATTATCCAGGACGTCCAGCAAACCACCCACGTTTTGACCGCCGGCGTCGTGATGCGAATCGCGCAAGAGACCGGACGGGTCCACTCAATAAAGGCGGAATCCGATGACTTCCTGACCAAGACAGCCGAGCTTATGGGGCGTTTCGAAGGAACCATGCAGGTCATCGGCGGCGCGGGCGGACGCCACATGATCCACCTGCTGAGACTCGGCGTTACCGCGTTCATGACCGGCACCGAAGCCGTTGAGTTGCATGCCGCGGCCGTGGCAGCTTACCTCCAAGGTGATGAGGAGAAAGCCGCAGCCATTTACTACGGCCGGATTCTTCCCTACCTGGTTTTCTACAGTTCGGATAACTGGTTGCGGAATCTCAAGATGATGCTGCACATGCGGGGCATTCTTGACACGCCAAACCTGTGCCAGCCCGAGAACGACGTCCCTCCTGCTCACGGGTCTGTCGTTATGAAGGAATATCAGTGGGCGCTCGACCGGATTGGCTGGAGAAAGACGTGGCCCAACATCCCATAGCCAAGAGGCAGAACGTTTGGTTGCCACCCTTAACTCCGCAACAACGTTATCGAATCGGACAGCGAGGCCGTATAGGATTCATGACTCAAATCCGGATTGGGCATTGGGGGAGCTGCTTCTATCACGCATGAACATTGCCGCGGCAGCCGTGCACGGTGTGACTCCGTCTCAAATCGAGCGAGATCTCCCATGACTTGTCGGTCCTCTGACTCACTGAGAAAGGTAATCGAAGCTTGGCTGAGGTTATTGGCCCTGCGTCGTCGGCAAGGAAGCTATGTCAACGACTCCCCCACACTCTGCGCTCAACTGCGAGAGCAAGGATGCGGATTGAAGGCGGAGACGGAGGGCTGATAGCATGCCCGCATGCGCTGGAGATACCCACGAGTTGCGTTTTGCTGTCTCGCGGCCGGTGCGTTGTTGTGCTTAGAGATGACCGGGGGGTGCGCCGTCATCCGCTTGGCCGATTTCTATGCGCCAGCGGTCCGTTTTGACCGTCCCAACAACAAGCCGCTGCCGCCCCGCGAAGACCCCGCTGTTACGAGCGCCGTCGATCAATGGGCGGCACTCGCCGGCGAGGAACGTCAACGGTATCCGACTCCTTACCACCTGTACGTTGACACCCCTGCTCCCGGTACGTTCGAAGGCGGCCATATCGTGGGCCTGGCATTCTCCGGGGGCGGCACGCGGGGCACGGTGTTTTGCGCAGTTTGCCTGAAGGAAATTGAACGGCTCGGACCCATTGTCGTCGACGCCCCGGACGGCCGGAAGGAGATAAACCTGCTGGATGAGGTGGACTACGTCTCCGGCGTTTCGACGGGGGCCATCCCCGCCGCCGCCTTTGCGCTGCGGCAGAGTCCGCACTGTCCGCGACAACTTGCTTACAATGGGTGGCCCGACTGCTTCAACGTCGGCGTCACCGCCTACTCGCTCAAGCGCCTGTTCATCCGGCCCGATCGTTTTCTGCGCGATATGGCGTTCGATATGAATACTCGCCCGACCGCCGCCGGCGGAGTGGCGGGGCTGTTCTTCGAAGGCAACCCCTACAAGACCGGCGGCGGACTTGCGTTTCGGGACCTTCCACCTGCCCCCGTACTTCTTATCGGGGCCACGCTTGTTGACGACCCCGGGGCGCCCTTCGTTCAAACGCGTATGCCCTACCGCTACGCACTCGACAAGTATCCGGAGCTTCCCTGGGGCGTTGGCGTCCAGAGTTTTGAGAGTTTCCATTCCGATCCCATGGTGTACGCCCTTGGTGAGGCCTGCTACAACAGTTCAGCATATCCTGGGTTCCTGCGCGCGGGGCTCATGAGAATGCAGGACGACCCGGGTTGGATTCTTGAGAATCTCGAGCCGCAAACGCGCGAACGCATGGCGAAGGCGCGATTCCAGAGCGGATTCGAGCACACCTACACCATAAAAGACGGGGGCCTCGTCGACAACCGCGGCATCGATCCCATCGACCGGCTCTTCGAGACCCTTGTTGAAAAGGGCACGGCCAAGAGCCAGCCCCTGCTCATCGCCCTTGATGCCGGGTATCGCGAGCTCCGTAAACCCGAACCGGGCCGGCGCCTCATCAAGAAGGGATGGATGACCGAGGCCTACGATTCCTCAAGCGCCGCTTGGCGCACTGGACAGGAAGCCTACGAGCGGCTCCACGAGGAACACGTCGAAGCCGGCCTTTATGCGCTGGCGCGGTTTCGATACGTCGCTTGGTTGCGTTATTTGCGGCCGGAAGACGTACTCAAGCCCTCCGGCTCCTGCCAGCCGGGTCCCGATGCCGCTGAACCGGAACAGCCTTGTCCCGCGACGGACTATCTCACGGATTTATGTCGAAGGGAGCCTCTGGTCGGCAATCCCGCCCGCCTCCTCGAAATCACTCGGGCCGTCGGGACCACCTTGGGTAAACTCACCCCTTCCGAAATGGCTGCCATCCGCATCACGGCCCGGTTTGCCGTCTGGCACGAGAAGGATGCGCTGCTCGATTGGGCTTCCGCCCGCCACAACGGCGCCCCCGCGCGTTTCGCATACCCACAGAACTCCGCACGGTTTGTCAGCGATTGAAACGTGTGGAGCACGAGTTATCGGCACGGACAACCACGAATTGCGATGATTAGCGCCGGATGGATTCTCGGGGGGACAGATCGAATGTTTCATTCGCCCGAGCTTGAATGATGGATCGGTTTCGTGCCCCTGCACCTCCGTAGATTTGGAATGGAGGGCCGCCAACGGGATTCACCCGCTGATACGGGACTACGACCCCGCCTCTATCCGCAATGCATACGCGCACTCGCAGGGCATCTTCCCGGCAGGGACGCCAGGAATCGTTACGGTCAGCGCGTCGTCGTCCTGAGTCCACAATGTCTCGTGCGGCAATCCCAAGATCCTGATCTCTGAGCCGGGCACCGCCCGGACGGAATTCAGAACGACCGGCTCTTCAGGCCATGCCGGCAAGATAGCATAGACGTATTTGCCGTCTTTGCTCTGCGTGTATCGGGTGTCGCCCTCTCTCGTCACACGATGCCGCCGCGTGGCATAGATGGCCTCTCCATTCACTTTGAGCCACGCGCCCAACGCATTTAGACGCGTCACCTCCATCTCCGCCAAAGCGCCGGGACCTGTGAGGTTCACTATCAGCAGCAGGTTTCCCCCTTGCGAGACCGTGTCCACAAACAGCTGAATAAGCTGCGCGGACGAAAGGACGTTATCGTCCTCGTCCTCGCGATTGTATCCGTAGGACTGGCCGATGGGCCGGCACTCTTCCCATTTGTGCGTGAGCGACAGGTTGCCATCGTGGAACTCGCTCGTGAAAAAATCCCCGTGTCTGGCACGCGTGCCTGCCCCGAAACGGTCATTGACGGCCACGGCCTTGCGGCCCTCGGCATTGTTGTAGAAGAACGCCGTGATATCCCATGTGCCCCGGGCTTCAGGCGGCAAATCCCATTCACCATCAAACCACAGAATGTCAGGATCATACTTCACGATGAATTCCCTAGCTTGCGGCACAATGTACTCGGCCACAAAATCGCGGACCGGCCGTTTGCCGCCGATCTTGCCCCGCATCTCCTTTTTATCGTAAGGCATGACCCGCACCGGCCCTTGGCCCCATAGCCGCACGTGCTTGGCGCCCTGCTCGTCAATGGTCGGATATTCCCATTCGTCCACCGAGAAATAGAAACCGAACTTGAGCCCGCGTGCGCGGCACGCTTCAACCATGGGCCGGATCAGATCGCGCTTCGGTCCCATGTCCACTGCATCACGCTCGGTATAACTGCAATCCCAAAGACAGAACCCGTCGTGGTGTTTGCAGAACGGCACGATGTATTTCATACCGGCGCCGAGAGCGAGCTCCGCCAGCGCTTCCGCGTTGTACTTCCTCGCGGTAAACAGAGAAATGAAATCATCGCGCTCAAACGATTCACCCCACGTTTTCTGGTGGTAGTCGCGCGCCTCCTCTCGGTACATGTTGAACAGATACCAGTCGGGGTACATGGCGCCCTGGGGTTTGCGGGCCGCCCACCCCGCCACCGAATACAGGCCCCAATCGACGAACATCCCCAGTTTGGCATCGTCAAACCATTCCGGCGCCGAATGCCGGTCCAGCGATTCCCACACCGGTTTATACGGACCTTCCGCGTCTTTCATCTTCATAGACCCCTTTTCGCTCGAACCATGTGCCGCAAGCGATGCCGAAAAGGCACACTCTGTCCACCATGCAATGGGGAACCAACGGCAGCATGTGATATACATGACTCATGCTTTATCTTCGGCACAAACGCCGCGCTTTCGGCAACTGCACCCTCCCTGAGGGCTTCAGATTATCTCTCTTGAGGCAGCATTCCTCAAAGAAAGCTCGGTCCAGCCACAGAAGGTTACGATACTATGCGGCAAGGCTTTGATTCCCGCGAGTTCCTGCACCCGTTTCAAACCCTTTTTCAAGCCGGCGCGGTAGTCCCTTTTGCCATCGTTAGCGCGCAGGCACGGACGCCTGCACCACAAGAATGCCGCCAAGGAGGCCCGTGCTCCAAGGGCCCGCAAGGTCATGTCCGGAGCCCCGCAAGGGGCGGGAGGCCGTAGCCCAGGGCCAGCCACGCGGAACGCGTGGCGCAGCCCTGGGTATCGCACCCTCCTCCAATCAGCCCCGCAAGGGG
>Ga0209201_1004111_pt1 | contig 12078 bp, 9 predicted proteins | sample AD_UKC055_MetaG_FD_184411 | JGI IMG/M metagenome (GOLD analysis project Ga0209201, IMG submission 184411) | Active sludge microbial communities of municipal wastewater-treating anaerobic digesters from USA - AD_UKC055_MetaG (SPAdes) (version 2) | ecosystem: Engineered > Bioreactor > Anaerobic >... | reverse complement strand
GGAGACCCCTTGTGGCTTTTAGAAGGTTATGTTAAAGCTTTAACCAAGGAAGAATTATTGAAACACAAAAGGGGAAAAGGTATTCCTAAAACAGGGGAGATTATAGAATTATGATAAACGAAGAGAAAATATTAAAATATTGGGAAGAAAGAGATATATTTCATAAATCAATTAAAGGCAGAGAAAATTGCCCTTATTTTAGTTTTTATGACGGACCTCCTTTTGCTACAGGGAAACCTCACTATGGTCATATTCTAGCAACAACCATTAAAGACACTGTTTTAAGATATTGGACAATGAGAGGATATCAAGCTCCAAGGCGAGTTGGTTGGGATTGTCATGGTCTTCCAATAGAAAATTTGATTGAAAAAGAAATGGGCATTAAAAATAAGAAAGAAATAGAAGAAATGGGCATTGATAAATTTAATGATGCTTGTAGATCTTCTGTTTTTGCTTGCGTTGATGATTTCGAAGAAACATTAAAAAGAGTAGGCAGGTGGGCAGATTATGATAAAGCATATTCTACTTTAGAGAATAATTATATTGAATCAGTGTGGTGGGTTTTAAAGCAGTTGTGGAACAAAGACTTAGTTTCTAAAAGTTATAGAGTTTCGCCCTATTGTCCTAGGTGCGGAACAACCTTATCTAATTTTGAAGTTAATCAAGGATACAAGGAAGTAAAAGATAAATCAATTTATGTTAAATTTAAAATCGTTGATAGGGACGAATATTTGCTTGTCTGGACAACTACTCCTTGGACACTACCTGGTAACGTTGCTTTAGCTGTTAATAAAGAATTGACATATGTTTTGGTTGAGCAAAATTCTGAAAAATATATTTTAGCAAAAGATAGGATGTCTGTTTTTACTGGTGATTATAAAATAATTAAAGAAATAAAAGGGAAAGAATTAATTGGATTAAAATATGAGCCTATATTTGATTATTTGAAAGAAGTAGAAAACATTGAAAATGCTTTCCAGGTTGTAGAAGGGGAGTTTGTATCTTCTGAAGACGGAACAGGAATAGTTCATATGAATCCTATGTACGGGGAAGATGATTTTAACATTGGAAAAAAATATAACCTTCCTTTTTTTCACACAGTAGATTTGTCAGGCAAATTCAAGAAAGAAGTATATGATTTTAAAGATGAGTTTGTAAAAAATGCTGACGAAAAAATTATCAACAAATTAAAAGATAATAATATTTTATACAAAGAAGAGATTGTTGCTCATGAATATCCTTATTGTTGGAGATGTGATTCTCCTTTGCTTTATTATGCTGCAGAAAGCTGGTATATTTCTGTAACTAAAATAAAAGAAGAATTAATTAAAAACAATAAAGAAATACATTGGGTCCCAGACCATATCAAAGAAGGGAGATTCGGAAAATGGTTAGAAGGAGCAAGAGATTGGAATTTTTCTAGAAATCGTTTTTGGGGAGCACCAATTCCTATTTGGGAGTGTGATGATTGCAAAGAAATGTTATGCGTAGGAAGCGTAGAGGAACTAGAAAAAAACGGAGGATCAAGATTAAACGATTTACATTTACCCTACATTGATAATATTGAATTAAAATGTCCTAAGTGTGGCAAGAAGATGAAAAGGACATCAGGGGTTTTTGATTGTTGGTTTGAATCAGGTTCAATGCCATATGCTCAATGGCATTATCCATTTGAGAATAAAGATTTAGTGGAAAAGACCTTTCCAGCTGATTTTATTGCTGAAGGGTTAGACCAGACAAGGGGATGGTTTTATACTCTTCATGTTTTAGCAACTTCTTTGACTTTAAATGATATTGGCTTAGGAGAAAATAAACCAGCATTTAAAAATGTTATTGTTAATGGATTAATTTTAGATGACAAAGGAAGAAAATTAAGCAAAAAATTAAAAAATTACCCTGACCCTAAAGACATCTTTGATAAGTATGGAGCAGATGCTTTAAGATTCTTCTTATTAAGCTCTACATCAATTGGGGAGGATTATAGGTTTTCCGAGGATAGGGTTAAAGAAGTATGGAGAAAAGTAATTTCTTCGATTGAAAATTGTGTTGCATTTTATGAAACATATAAAAAGGATTGTGGAGAAATAAAATCTTCCAATATATTAGATAAATGGATAATTTCTAAAACAGAAAAACTAAATGAAGAAATAATTAAATTAATGAACCAATACGAATTAACAAAAGCTTCTAGGCTTTTCTATGACTATCTAGACGATTTATCTAATTGGTACATCAGAAGATCAAGAAAAAGATTTCAAGAAGAAGCATCAGCTACACTTAAATATTCTTTACTGAAGCTAAGTAAATTAATCGCTCCTTTCTGTCCTCTTATTGCAGAAGATATGTTTTTGAAACTAGATAATTCATTAGAAAGTATTCATTTATGTGATTATCCTTTGGTAGATAAAGAAAAAATAGATGAAGAAATTGAAAAACAAATGCAAGAAGGAAGAGATATTGTTAATATTGTTTTAGCTGAGAGATCAAAGAATAACATAAAGGTAAGACAACCTCTGTCAAAAGTTAAAATTAAAAAGCAAATCAATGAAAGCGTGTTAGATTTGATTAAAGAAGAGATTAATGTAAAAGAAATTATTGTTGATAGCAGTATTAATGAAGAAGTAGAGCTTGATATAGAAATAACCCCAGAATTAAAGGAAGAAGGCTTAATTAGAGATATTGTTAGGCATATTCAACAAATGAGAAAAGAAAAAGGATTTGTTCCTAAAGACAGAATAATTGTCCACTATGAAAATTCTGAATTTCTTGATATGATATTATCAAACAATAAAGATAGCATATTGAACGATGTTTTAGCTATTGAATTTAAAAAAGAAGATGCTATTGATGATGGAAAAGAAATTATAATTGAAGGTAATAAAATTAATTTAAAAATTATTAAAAAATAAATGGAAGAATATTTTCCAATAGAAAGACCAGGTCAAAAAAAAGATTTTAGTTCTTCTTACGCTAAGCTTAAAAAAGATGATGGGAAAAGGGAAAAAAAAGACAATGAGCCTAAATCTTCTCTCCAAATGATAAGAGTTAGAGACAAAAGTAGGTATATGCAAGGACTAAACGAAATTAAAGGTAAAAGATCAAAAAATTATCAAGCTTTTAGTAAATTAAATAAATTAATTGAAAAAAATGAATAAAAAATTAATCATATTAATATCAGTAATAGCTGTTTGCGCTCTTTTCTTTTTTGTCTGGCAAAACATGTCTTTTTCTAAGGAAATATTAAAAGTAGAAATAATTGGTCCGGAAAAAGCTTCTGTAGGAGAAGAGATAGAGTACATAGTTAAGTTTAAAAACAACGGAGCGGTAAGACTAGAAAATCCAGAATTAACTTTTGAATTTCCTGAGGGAGCGATAATTGATCAAGGAACAAGAATACAAAGAAAAACAGCAGACGAGATTCAAGGCGATATTTATCCCGGTCAAGAAAGAACAATTAAATTTACAACTAGATATTTAGGAAAAGAAAACGATGCTAAAACAGTTAAGGCAACAATAAGTTTTCAGCCAAAAGATTTAAAATCAAGAAACGAAGTGACAACTAGCTTTACAACAATTTTGAATGAAGTACCAATCAATTTTACTTTAGACATACCAGCAGAAACTGCTAGTGGTAAAGCTTTTTCTTTTAGAATCAATTATTCTTCAAATGTTAATTATCCTTTAGAAGATATTTCTTTTATAATTCAATATCCTGATGGTTTTGAATTTTTATATTCACAACCCAAAGCATTAGAAAACACTCAATGGGACATACCAATATTAAATGAAGCGGGTTCTGGAAAAATAGAAGTCTCGGGTATTTTAACAGGCAACTCTCAAGAGCAGAAAATATTTAGAGCCAGAATGGGTATTTGGAAAGATGGCAACTTTATTCTTTTAAAAGAATCTATTAAGGGTATTCAAATTGCTTCTCCTTCTTTATACATCACTCAAAAATTAAATAATAGCGAAGATTATATTGCTTCAACAGGAGATCATCTACATTATGAAGTTTTCTTCAGAAATCTTAGCGAGACCCCTTCTACAAATATGATTTTAATTATTCGTCTTGAAGGGTCAAGTCTTGATTTTAATTCAATAGTCGCTCCGGAAGGAAAGTTTGAAGCAGGAGACAATTCCATTATTTGGGAGCCCAAGAATGTTCCAGATTTACAATACCTAGATCCAGGACAAGAGGGAAAAATAGAATTTTGGATTGATGTTAAAAAAGATTGGAAAATGAAGAATTTAGCAGACAAAAATCCTACAATTAAGAATAAGGTGATGATTAACACAAGTAGGGGAGAATTTGTAACTAAACTAGGCACAACATTAGAAGCAAAACAAAATATATATTTTGAAGATAAATATTTTGATAACTCTGGTCCATATCCTTTAGAAGCTAATCAAAAAACTTATGTTACAGTAGAATGGACAGCAAATAGCACTTTTAATGATGTTGGAGAAGCTGTAATGAAAACAGTTTTGCCGGATAATGTAATTTATGAAAAGAAAACATATCCAGAAGGAGTTGATTTAGTCTTTGATGAAGATACAAGAGAACTTGTTTGGAACATAGGGACAGTTGAAGCTGGATCAGGAACATTAAAACAATCAAAAACCTGCGCTTTTCAATTATCTGTTACTCCTCAAACAATAGAACAAGATATCATTCTTTTAGGATCAGCTCAAATTTCAGGAATTGATCAATGGACTAACAAGGGTCTTTCCTATAAAACAGATATTGTTTACGGAGAGACCAATAGATAAAATGGATAAAAAGGATTATCTCAAAATTTTAGCCTGCATTTCTGTTTTTTTCATATTCTTTTTTATTCCAATTGCAATATTCAAGAAAACAGAAGCAAGCATCAACAATATAGAGGTTAAGAGCGGTTTAGAGAGAATAAGAATGCTTTCCGAAGTATACAAAATTAAGCATGGAACTTTTAAAGGAATGGAAAAAGACGCAGATATATCAAAAATTGTCAGCACTCTAAATTATTTAGGAAGAGATTGTCATTTAATTCTAGATATTAATGATTTCTGTGCTAAAGCAAAATTGTCTGATTTTAAAATAAAAAATTGGTGTGTAGATAATAATAACTATTCTGGAGAAATAATAAATAATTGTAATTATGGAAAAGGATTTAAGTGTCAATAATTTAGAAAAAATAGTTTCTTTTTGCAAGAGAAAAGGATTTATTTTTCCCTCATCTGATATTTATGGTGGTATCGGAGGTTTTTATGATTTTGGGCCATTGGGAGTAGAATTAAAGAATAATATTAAAAGAAGTTGGTGGAAAAAAATGGTTCAAGAAAAAAGCGAAGTAGTTGGCTTAGATAGCTCTATTATTATGAATCCTAAAATTTGGGAAGCATCTGGTCATACGTCTAATTTTACAGATCCTTTGGTTGAATGTAAAAAGTGTCATAAAAGATTTAGAGCAGACCACTTAGACGATGTAACTAAGTGTCCTGAATGTAAAGGAGAGTTAATTCCTCCTAGGCAATTTAATTTGATGTTTAGAACATTTATTGGTCCTGTTGAAGATAATGCTTCTGTCGCTTATCTGAGACCAGAGACAGCTCAAGGAATTTTTGTTAATTACAAAAACATTGTTGATACACAGAGAGTTAAGATTCCTTTCGGTATTGCTCAAATAGGAAAGTCTTTTAGAAACGAAATCACTCCGGGTAATTTTATCTTTCGCACTAGAGAATTTGAACAAATGGAAATGGAATATTTTGTTAAGCCTGGAGAAGATGAAAAAACTTTTGATTGTTTAGTAAAAGAAAGAATGGATTGGTATGTTAATACTCTAGGCATCAAAGAAAGTAATTTAAGAATAAGAAAGCATGAAAAAGATGAATTAGCTCATTATGCTAAAAATTGTGTTGATGTAGAATATAATTTTCCTCACTTAGGATGGTCTGAGATAGAAGGAATTGCTAATAGAACGGATTTTGATTTGACTCAGCATGAGAAATTTTCAGGAATTGATTTAAAATACGAAGGATATATTCCTTATGTTGTTGAACCTTCTTGCGGCGTAGAAAGAGTGTTACTTGCACTGTTGTGTGATGCTTATGAAGAAGTTGAGGGAGGGAGAACAACTACAACAGAGAAAACAAAAGAGATTGAAGTAATTTTAAGAATAAATAAAAAATTATCTCCAGTTCAAATAGCGATATTTCCTTTAGTTAAAAACAAAGACAACATTACTAAAAAATCAAAAGAAATATACGATTTATTAAAAAAAGAATTTGTTTGTCAGTATGATGAAGTAGGGACAATAGGAAGAAGATACAGAAGACAAGACGAAATTGGAACTCCTTTTGCGATCACTATTGATTTTGAAGAAGATGTAACTGTAAGAGATAGAGATACTATGCTTCAAGAAAGAGTTAGTGTTTCCGAGCTGATTAATTACTTTAAAAATAAATTTTAATAATGTATAAAAAAACAACCTTAAAAAATGGCCTAAGAATTATTACTGTTCCTGATAAAGAAGCAGAAACAGTTTCAATTGTTATTTTAGTCAAAACAGGCTCTAAATATGAAACAAAAGAAATCTCTGGGATCTCTCATTTTTTAGAACACATGCTTTTTAAGGGTACGGAAAAGTTTAAAAAACCAAAAGACGTAGCTAAATTTTTAGATAAAGTCGGAGGAGAATTTAATGCTTTTACAGGAGAAGAGTACACGGGTTATTATGCTAAAGTTAGATCAGAACATCTAAATGATGCTTTTGAGTGGACATCTCAAATCTTTTTAAAATCCATAATTCCTTTAAAAGAGGTAGAGAAAGAAAGAGGAGTCATTATTGAAGAAATAAACATGTATAATGATAATCCTGCTATGTATATTGATCAATTGTGGAAAGAGCTTCTTTATGGAGATCAACCGGCTGGTTGGGATATTGCCGGAACAAAAGAAACAGTCTCAAAAATTAAAAGAAAAGATATTTTAGATTATATTAATTCTCAATATAGTTCTCAGAATACTATTATTTGTATTTCCGGAAAATTTGATGAAAAGAAAGCAATATTAAAAGCATCTAAGCGTTTCGGAAGTATAAAGAATAAAAAAGTAAAAGACAAAGTAGAAGTTGTAGAAAGTCAGAAAAAACCAGAAACTTTAAATCATTATAGAAAAATTAAGCAAACTAATTTAGGTTTAGGTGTGAGGTCTTTCAATTTATTTCACAAAGATAGATATGTTTGTGATATAATAGCTTGTTATTTAGGCGGAATGATGAGTTCTGTTTTATTCGAAGAAGTTAGAGAAAAATTAGGAGCAGCTTATTATGTTAGAACTTATAATGCCACTGATACAGATACAGGATGCTTGGTTACCTTTTCAGGAGTTGATAATAATAAATTAGAAAAAGTTATTAAAGTTATTTTGAAAGAATATCAAAAAATGAAGAATGTCAAAATTAAAGAAGAGGATCTTAAAAATACGAAAGAACACATTAAAGGTAAAATATCATTAAGACTAGAGGGGTCTGATGAAAAAGCAATATTTTTTGCTACTCAGGAATTGTTGAAAAATCAAATCTTGACGAAAGAAGACATTTTTAAAAAAATAGATAAAGTTACCAAAGAGGATGTTTTAAGAGTTTCTAGAAATATTTTTAAAGATGAAAATCTTAATCTAGTTTTAATTGGAGAGAATAAAGATAATAATAAATTTAAAAAATTATTAAAATTATGAGTACAGAAATTGAAAAAGTAGACATTACTTGGTCAGCTATTTTTAAATTTTTCTCTGTTTTAGTTCTTTGTTATTTCATTTATCTTACAAAGGATATATTAATTTGGGCATTTTTAGCTTTAGTTATTTCTATTTTATTTAATCCTTTAATAGATGTTTTAGAAAAAAAGAGAATACCAAGAGCATTATCTGGATTTATTGTTTATTTCTCATTTATTTTTGTTATCTTCGCATCAATTTATTTACTCGTTCCTTCAATTATTCAAGAAATACAATCTTTTTCTAATAATGTATATAAGTATTTAGAATCTGTTCCAGTCATATTAACTAATCTTGGTTTTGATTTAAAAAACATCGCTTCTTTTATTCTAACGATTAAAGATGATTTAATTAATATTTCTTCTAATGTCCTTGGTTTTGCTTCTTTGCTTTTTGGGGGAATTATTGCTGGAGTCACGATTATTGCTTTGGCTTTATTTCTATCTATTGAAAGAGAAGATATTCTAAAGGTTTTAAAATTAATAGCTCCTAAAAGATGGGAAGAAGAAGTTATAGCTATTTGGGATAGAAGTCAAGAAAAAGTTTCTGCTTGGTTTATAAGCAGATTAATGTGCTCAATCGGAGTTTCTATACTAACTTTTCTTACTTGCGTTTTTTTAAATATTAAATTTGCAGTTTCTTTGTCTTTACTTTCCGGATTTTTAAATATTATTCCTTTTGTTGGACCGCTCGTGGCTGGAATTGCAATAGCAATAGTTGCTTTATTTGACTCTTGGAATAAAGTAGTTTTAGCGATTATTGCTTCAGTAATAATTCAACAAATAGAGAATAATATTTTCACACCTTTTTTTACAAAAAAAATGGTAGGCATTCCAACCTTTTTGGTTCTTTTATCTATTCTTTTTGGAGGGAAATTAATGGGAATAATCGGAGCAGTATTAGCAATTCCTTTAGTTGGAATATTTTATGAAACAACAAAATCATATTTTTTATCAAGAAAAGATTTATGAAGACAGTTTTTATATCCACAGCAATAGATTATGTTAATGCGTCTCCTCATCTAGGGCATGCTCTTGAAAAGATTCAAGCAGACGTAATAGCAAGATATCACAGGTCTCTGGGAGACGATGTTTTGTTTTTGACAGGAACAGATGAAAATAGCTTGAAAAACGTTCAAAGTGCTGAAAAACAAGGTATTGGAGTTAAGGAATTGGTTGATATGAATTATGAAAAATTTCACAAAATGAAAGATATCTTGAATTTATCTTACGATGATTTTATTAGAACAACAGAAGAAAGACATATTATTGGAGCAGAAAAATTATGGAATTTATGTCAAAAAGATATTTATAAGAAAAAATATAAAGGGCTCTATTGTGTTGGTTGCGAAGAGTTTTACAAAGAAGAAGAATTAGATAATGGATTGTGTCCAGAGCATAAAAAACCACTCGAATTGATAGAAGAAGAAAACTATTTTTTCAAATTGGAAAATTATTCAGAAAAATTAAAAGAATTAATAGAAAAAGATGAAATTAAAATTATTCCTCAAAAAAGAAAAAATGAAATAATGAGTTTTATTAATTCTGGTTTGCAAGATTTTTGTATCTCTCGTTCAAGCGAAAGAGCTAAAGGCTGGGGGATCGACGTTCCTAATGATAAAACCCAAAAAATTTGGGTTTGGTTTGATGCTTTAGCTAATTATATCACTGCTTTAAATTTCGGAAGCGGAGACAATTCTAAATTTATTAAATTTTGGGAAAAAGGAGATGCAAAACTCCATGTTATAGGCAAAGGAATAACCAGATTTCATGCTATCTATTGGCCGGCCATTCTTTTGTCTGCTGGAATTAGTTTGCCTAAAACAGTTTTTGTTCACGGATACATTACAGTAGATAATCAAAAGATGTCTAAAAGTATTGGTAATGTTATTGATCCTTTTGAATTGGTTAATAAATATGGAACAGATGGGGTAAGATATTTTCTTTTAAGAGAAATACCAGCTTTAGATGATGGAGATTTTAGTTATGAGAAATTTGAGAAAAGGTATAATTCTGATTTAGCTTCGGGTCTTGGTAACCTATTTTCAAGAACTATTGCTATGGTAGAAAAGTACGGAGAAATAGAAATTAAACCAAACGATTTTACCAAGAATGAAGTAGAAAGTACTTGGAATAAATATAGGGAAAACTTTGTTTCTTTTCACGAAACATTAACAGATGTGTGGGAACTAATTAGTTCTTGCGATAAATATATTGATAAAGAAAAACCCTGGGAGGTTCAAGATAAAGAAAAACAAAAAGAAATATTTTCTAATCTTTTATTTTCTTTAAAAAATATTTCCCAAATGATAGATCCCTTTATGCCAGAAACAGCGAAAAAAATTAAAGATGGTTTAAACGAAGAAAAAGGAATATTCAAAGTCAAAAAAGGGGAACCTCTGTTCCCCAAGATATAGTTTATAAAGCTAGCTCTTTTTGAAAAGCCGATACCTCTTCTTTTAATATATTTTCAAGTCCCGGAATTTTTTCTAGTAGCAATTTTTCTGCTTCTTCCTCTTTTCCTTCGTCAAGATATCTTATTATCATGGTTGCATCACCATCTTTTAATGTGTTTAAAGCCTTAAGAAGAATTCTGTCATAAATTATTTCACTCATTTGATTAATTAATTCCTCTTGCTTTTCTATTGATATGTAATTTAAATTTAATTCATCTAGCAAGTCTTTGCATTGAATTAATATGTTGTTTTGTGTTTTCATAATTTTTGTTTAGTTTATTGCAATAATTCTTCTTCAATGGTTTTTTTGTCTTTTTCTTTTTCATCAATTTCTTTGAATCTAGCAGCTGCTTCCTCTTGTGTCGGAATGTTAGCAATATCAATGTTAGGCATTTCGCTTGCAACTTCTTCTTCGCTAGCCTCTTTTTCATTAATTTCTTTGAATTTAGTAGCTACTTCCTTTTCATTCATAATGTCGTATGACCTTAACATTTCATTTGCAACTTCTTCTTCGCTAGCCTCTCTTTCTTTTATTATTTCTCCTTTTTCTTCCATATTTTGTTTATCTCCAAATTTACCAAAATAATGTGGTTTAATATCTTCTAATTCTTCGTTAATATTAGAAGTAGTTATAGGCTGTTCTTGGTTTGGGTTAATTGTTTCAGGTGAAATTGGTCCGGGAGTAGTCTCTGGTGTTGGAGCAGGAATTGTTTCTGGCTCTGGAGCAATAGGAGTAGTCTCTGGTGTTGGAGCAGGAATTGTTTCTGGCTCTGGAACAGCTTCAGGGTTTTTTGCTTTTTGTCTGTCTTTTAAATATCCTCTTAGGACATATCCCCCTGCAGCGCCAGTGATTGCTTTAACTGTTGGAGCAAGAGCATATGGTATAAATCCTTGTATTGCTCCACCAGTTAGTACTGCAACAGGTGGACAAACCAATGTTCCTCCAATAATCGCTGCGCCAACAGCAAGCTGAACATTTCTATTTTTTGCTACTTTCTTGATTTTTTCAAAAAGAGTTCTTTTTTCAGGAGATAATTTATCTATCTTTTCCTGAACATCTTTAAGTTTTTCATCCAACTGGCTCTTTATTTGTTCAGCGCTTCTGTTGCTTTCTCCCTTATCTATTTTTTCTTCAGAAAATCCTCTTTGAACAAGACTATTAAGCATTACTTTGTATTTACTTTCTAATTCTGCAATTTCTTTGTTCAATACAGGATTTTTTTGTTTTAATTTAAGCTTGAACAACAGTCCTTTTTGTTTTTCTGACTGAGCTTTCATTTCTTTTAACTTCTTTTTCAGGCTTATAAATTCCTTTATTTCTTTTTCCGGAACAGCTTCTTGTGGTTCTTTATCTTCATATAGATCGTACTGTTTTTCTATATTTTTGATTAAACCATAATTTTCTATATCTTTGTTTTCCATGCTTTTAATATATAATTATCTTTATTAATATTTTACATATTTAAATGATCATTGTCAATTTTGAAAAAACTTGTTATTTTTGCTATCATTAATTATTAATAAAACATTAAATTATGATAGATACTCACGCTCATCTTAATTTTTCTCAATTTAATGAAGATAGAAAAGACATTATTTCTAAATGTTTAGATAATAATATTTCAATTATTAATATTGGAACTGATTATAATAGTTCTTTAGAAGTAATAAAAATAGCTGAAGAATTTAATCTTTATGCTTCTATCGGACTTCATCCTTTAGACATAGAAGAAGGTTTTGATTATGATAAATACAAAACATTGATTAATAATAAGGTTGTAGCTATAGGAGAAACTGGTCTTGATTATTGGTATAAGCCAAAAGGAAAAGCTAAAAGAGAAGAATATAAAGAAAAACAAAAGCA
>Ga0209201_1004103_pt1 | contig 12089 bp, 4 predicted proteins | sample AD_UKC055_MetaG_FD_184411 | JGI IMG/M metagenome (GOLD analysis project Ga0209201, IMG submission 184411) | Active sludge microbial communities of municipal wastewater-treating anaerobic digesters from USA - AD_UKC055_MetaG (SPAdes) (version 2) | ecosystem: Engineered > Bioreactor > Anaerobic >... | reverse complement strand
ATGGTCGACATAAGGTTCATGGACGGGGCGTTTTCGATGGCGGAAAGGTCTATCGCGGCCATTCCCACGCCATGTTCGCCGGTCACGGTCCCGCCCAGTTCGATGGCGTGCTTTATGGCGGCGCGTCTGAATGCTTCAGCCGTTTCCCTGGGCCACAGGGGAGGGGCGCCGGTCGCCAGCAGGATATGCAGCAGGCCGACACCGGCGTGACCGAAGATGCAGATTCTTTCATGACCGCCCAGATCGCTGGCCGCGCGTTCAAGCCAGTCGACATATCCGCCAAGGTTCTCAAGGCCGACCGCCGGGTCCAGTCGCACGGGGCGCCCTTCGTCCGACATCTCCGAGATGACTCCGGTGAATCTGTGTCTGGCCTCCCAGGGCGCCTGCGCCCGGTCCGGCGACCAGCGGGTGACCGGCGAATGTCCGGGGTCGTCCAGCAGGTCCAGCCACGACGTGTCGACTTGGGTGTCGGACCACGAATCCGAGTGAACGGACAGCATCAGAACCGTCTTGCCGCGTGGAAAGCCGGAGTCCGGTATGACCCGGTTTATAAGCTCGACCGTGCCGCGCGAGACAAGCTCCAGGGCCGCGATCGCCGGGGATGCTCGACGCAGCACCGCACAGGCCCGGGCCGCGTCGCCCGGGTCGTCGAATGCCAGAAAGACCGAAGCCTCGGACACCGGGCGCGGGTGAAGGCGGACGGTGGCTGCGACGATGACGGCCAGCGTGCCCTCGGCGCCGACCAGCAGGGGCGCCAGGTTCAGGCCGGAACTGGACTCGCGGACGTCGTGGCCCAGCCTGACAAGGCGGCCGTCCGACAGGACGCAGTCAAGGCTGCATACGTTGTCGCCCGCGCTGCCGTACTTCATGGCGTACATGCCCCTAGCGTTGGTAGAAATGACCCCGCCGACGGTCGCGGTCTCGCCGGCGCCGGTCGGCATGACGGGAAAGAACAGTCCCTCGGACGCATACAGGCGGTTGAGGCGGTCGATGGTGACTCCGGCCTGGCAGTGAACCAGACCGGTGTCGGGAACGGCCGGCCCGATGCGGTCCAACGTCGTCATGTCCAGCACGATCGACGGCCCGACCGGCACGGCGCCGCCCGACAGCCCGGTGCCGCCTCCGCGGGGAACAATAGCGACCGGCGGCTGAAGTCCGTCCAGCGCTGCCTGGTGAACGACGCGGCAGACCGCCTGCACATCCTGAACGGATGCGGGCCTGACCACGGCAAGTGGAAGCCGTCCGACCAATCCGGACTTGTCCGTGCGGTACGCGCCCAGACCGGCTTCGCCACGCAGGAATTCGGCGTCGGGTCCCAGCAGTCTGGCGATTTGATCAAGCATCCGCACGACGCCTTTGACGGAAAATGCACATCAGGAACAGCGCGACAACGATCGCGAGGCCGGGCAGGGCCGCCACGTTCAGGCCGGACTGGCTGCATCCGCCGCCCGTGTCACCGGACACACAGGTGTAGCCGTCACCTTCGAAGCCGGCGTCGCAGGTGCATTCGTTCGGGGCCGTGCATTCGGCGTTCTGGCCGCATTCGGGCGAACATATCGGGGTAAGGCAGTCGGTTCCCTGCCAGCCATCGTCGCATTCGTCACACTCTTCGGACGACACGCAGCCGACGCACTGATCCGGGCATTCTATAAGGCACTGCTGGCCGCCGTATCCGTCGTCACATTCGCAGATGTCGGTTCCGACACATACGCCGCGCGAACCGCAGACGTCCGGGTTCGAGGCAGCCGTGTCGAAGCACTGAACCTCGAGGATGGTGATCGGGGCCAGTGTGGTGTTGTTGGTTTCCTGGTGCTCGAAAATCGTGTTGTCGACATCAGCGATTCCACCGACATAACGCGTGCCGGTCGGAAGGCCCAGGGGAAGAGCGACCTGGGCCACGATCAGCCCTGTGTCGGCGCCGTTTGCCAGAGATGTCGTCCGTTCGTGGGGAAGCTCCGAATCCTGCGTGTCGATGACGTTGTTGTCCGAGAAGTACAGTCTGGTCTTGAAGTCGTTGGCCGGCGAGGCACCGGCGTTGATGACCTTGTACGATATTTCGACGGTGTCGCCGGAATGAGCCGAAGTCGGGTTTACCGAAACGGTCGTGAATCGAAGGTCAGGCGGGTCAACCACCGTGATGGTGGCGCTGCGAGCGTTGTCGACATCGCTTGTTTCAACCACCTGGTTGTCGAAATCCACGATCGCGCCGACATAGCGTGTCCCGAGTGCCGCGTCCGCGGGAAGCGTGACATCCGCGACCATCTCGTCATGCGTGGTGGAGGCCGGGATGGCCGGCAGGTCGACCGACGTCAGAAGGGGGTCGGTTGTCGTGATACTGATGTCGTTGCTGTAATAAATACCGAGTTTGCAGGGGCCCGAGTCGGTGTCCCCGAGGTTCTGGATCTGGAAATGGGCTGTCAGAGGCTGACCGATCCCGACGGTACCGCTCGAGGTCAGCAACTTCACTACCTGAAGGTTAGGAGCCGCAAGGACCGACGCGGGCTGAAAGACGGCAGTGACAGCCACCAGGGCCGCGAGACACATGAACCCGTACAAGGCTCGGTTCGCCGTTGTCATGATGCTTTCCTTCGGGGTGCCCGCCCCTTGAACACCGCACCCGCGGATTCTATCAGAACCCCGGATTTCATTCGATATCTGTTCATAAGGTCGCCCGTCCTGTTCAAGCGGATTGACTGTGTTCCGGCGGGGTTGTACAACCCATAACCATCCAAAGGCGGTCCGTCGACTTCGGGAAATCGGTCGGCGCGCATGCACTCGAAAGTACAGGGAACACAGGTGGAAGCAATGAATCATCGTGTTATATGGATGCTGGCGGTGTTGGCATTTGCCGCCGGTTGTGACACCGGGCTTGAGCGGGCTGTTGACGGTAACGCGACGCAGGGCGCGCTGGCCGTGGCGGGACCCTCGCCGGCCGGGCGGAACGCTGTTCAGGTCCAGGCCTCGATCGACCGTGACATGACGGTGAATGGATACGCGGATTATCTAATCTATTTCGCCGATCGTCCGGATCTGTCCCCCGCGTACTCGATGAACTGGGTCGATCGTGGCCGTTTCGTCGCCCAGAGCTTGCAGAAGACCGCGGCCGCATCGCAGGCAGCCGCCATTTCCGTGCTGGACGCGAACAAGACCAGGTACCGCAGCTTCTGGATCGATAACGTGATAGCGGTCACGAGGTCCGACCGGAACACATTGAATTCCTTGTCGTCGCTGCCGGGCGTCACCAGGATCATCGCGCCGCGCAAGCTGGGGATCATCGAGCCCGAGGTCCGCAGGGCGGCCGTGTCGTCCGGCGTCAACGCGGTCGAGTCGAACATCACGCATGTCGGGGCGCCCACGGTCTGGGCCGATGGGGTCGACGGATCGGGTATCATCGTCGCGAACATCGACACCGGCGTCCGATACACGCACAGCGTACTGGTCGATCATTACCGTGGAAACAACGGCGACGGCACGTTCTCGCACGCATACAGCTGGTTCGATCCGTACAGCAATCTTGCCGAGCCGGTGGATGAAAACGGTCACGGCTCGCACACGATGGGAACGATGGTCGGTGAGGACGCCACCAGCCAGAATCAGGTTGGCATGGCTCCAGGCGCGCGCTGGATCGCCTGCCGCGGCTGCGATACTTCCGACTGCACGGATACCGCGCTGCTGGCGTGCGCTCAGTGGATGGCGGCGCCGACCGACCTGACCGGCGCGAACCCGGACCCTGACCGACGTCCCCACATCGTGAATAACTCGTGGGGTGATTGCGAGACTTCATACGACAACTGGTATCAGGGCGCGGTGGACTCGTGGCACGCCGCGGGCATATATCCTGTTTTCTCCAACGGAAACGCGTCGAATTGTTCGTATTCGGAGCCGGCTGGATGCAACACGGTCGGAAATCCCGGCCGCTATGGCAACGTCACCGGCGTCGGCTCGACTTCGCAGGCTTCGGGGCAATACGCGACGCACTCATTGTGGGGACCGACCGACAATCCCGATACCGTCAACCCGCAGGGCGATCCGTCGATCAAGCCGCAGGTGGTCGCGCCCGGCGTTGACATAAGATCGTGCGTCGCCACCGGCGACAATTCGTTCGAGAGCTGGGGCGGAACATCGATGTCCGCGCCGCACGTTTCAGGTTTGATTGCGCTCGCATGGCAGGCCGCGCCGTGTCTGGTCGGGGATTACTCGCAGACAGAGACCCTGATGGAACAGACCGCCACGCCGATTCCGTATGTGTCGACATGCGGGGGCGAAGGCGCCGGCAACGTACCGAACAACGCCACCGGCTGGGGCGAAATCAATGCGGTCGAGTTTGTCCAGGTCGCTTCGGCCGTGTGCGGACCCAGCGGCAGTATCAGCGGTCGCGTTAACGATATCAACGGTCAGCCGGTCTCCGGCGCGTCGGTGTCGGCGGGCGACAGAACGACAAAGACGGCGGCCGATGGGTCCTATGCGCTGACGTGGGTTCCGGCGGGTACCGTCGACGTGGTGGCCGCGAAGCTGTGGTACCAGACGACCACTGTCCCGGGCGTTGTCGTGGTTGACGGCGAGTCGGCTGTCGTTGACCTGGTGATGCCGGCCGCCCGGACGGTCAGAATTCGAGGCACCGTCAAGGACGGCTCGGGCCACGGATGGCCCTTGTACGCCCGTATCAGGATCACGTCGGCCGACGGGGGCGAGCCGATGGTGGTGTTCAGCGATCCGTTCACCGGAGCGTGGGGCGCCGACGTCGTTCCCGATTATGGTTTCACATACGAAGTTGATCCATGGCTGGACGGGTATGCCACCATCACTGACGTGCAGGCAGCATCGACGGATCCGACCACGCGGGACTTCGAGGTGCCGATCGAAGGCTGTGATCTTGCTGGATACGAGATCGTCAACAGTGACCTGTACTTCTCGGATTTCGAGTCGGACAACGGTGGGCTGACCGTATCGGGAACCCCGACGTGGGAATGGGGCGTGCCGGACAGCGGGCCTTACGATGCAAGGTCCGGCAGGAAGGTCTGGGCGACAGGCCTCGCGTCACCTTATCCGCATAACGCGGAGGCCTACCTGAACATGCCGACTGTGGACGCTTCCGGGGTTGAAGGCACGCTGACGCTGGAATGGTATCAGTGGGCGCAGACCGAGGGCGAATATGACTTGATAAGTGTCCAGGCGAGTGTCGACGCCGGCACCACGTGGCAGACCATATGGGGACCGTTTTCAGGAGACGTTCAGACAGGGGACTGGACCCGTGCCAGTGTGACGCTCGATTCAGGGTTCCTGGTGCCTTCATTGATGCTGCGATTCGCGTTGACTTCCGACCCGTCGATCTGGCTGGCCGGCTGGTTTATCGAAGACGTTCGTCTGTACGAGACCAACTGCGTGACGACCGCGGCGGGTCTGGTCGGCGGATTCGTCACGGATGGGACGAGTGGCGCGGCGATCGACAACGCGCGGGTGGCGGGCGTGGATAATTCCGTCGTCACGGCCGCGACACCGGATGACCCGAACGTTCCGGACGGACTGTATTTCATCCCGGTGCCGGCCACCATGCAGACGCTCAGCGCCAGCGCGTACGGGTATTCGCAGGCCACGGCGAATCGATTGGTGATGCCTGATGAGTTTGTTCGCCAGGATTTCGTCATGGCGCGTTCCACGGGCGCAAGGGTGTCCGGAAAGGTTGTCGACGGCGAAGGGCACGGATGGCCGCTTTACGCGATGATTACCTTTACCGCGCCGGAGTTCGGCGAAAACGTTGTGGTGTTCACGGATCCGTTCACAGGTGAATGGACTGCCGAACTGTTCAGCGGATATGAATACGACTACGTCGTCGAGCCGTTTATCGTGGGTTACGACGATCTGGGCGGGACCATCAGCGATCCTTCGGCACATCCGGCTGAGACCGTATTCGTCCTGGAGTCGACGTCGTGCCAGGCGCCGGGGCTGGATCCCGATTCGTGTCTGCCGATTCCCGGTGGGCTGTTCGGCGGCTTCGTGATTGATGCCGTCACCAGATTGCCGATCAATGGAGCGGCGGTCAGGGCTGGGACTTCCGGCTTGAACGTGCCGCTGGCGCCGCCTGTCAATGCGGTGGTTCCGGACGGACTGTACTATGTTTTCGCCGCGACCGCCGAGCAGGTCGGCCAGACGATCCCGGTCACGGCCACGCTTTCCGGCATGAGCGAGTTCGAATGGCCGTGGCCGATTGTTACGGATGCACTGTCGCGCCACGACATCCCGATGACCGAGGCCTTGCTTGTCTTCCAGACGTCGTCGGTTCAGTTCCAGTTGCTGGCCGGGCAATCCAGCGCGGTTCAGGTCGGGCTGGGAAACTCCGGCAACGGCGCGGCGGATTTCGAACTTGTCGAGCATTGGATCGGTGGCGGCGGTGACGGCGCGGTCGGACCGAGGATTCTGACGTACTACTCGACAGAGGATGGTGTGTGGGAAGGGACTCCGCTCCAGGTCGCGCTGGGACGCCAGGGACTTGCCGCCACGACTTTCATCGACGATCAGAACGCGGATTTCCTCGACGCGCTTGGCACGGACGAATGGGATCTGGTCATCTATGACGGCACGCTGAACTGCGATCCGACCGTGTTCCCCGCACTGACCGACTATGTGAACGGTGGCGGCAGGCTGGTGTTTTACTGCTGGCAGTTCTTTGATTCGTATAAGAACGACCCGCTCGTGGCGGCGATGGGGATCTCCGGGCCCGTCGCGGTTTTGTCGCCCACGAATGTGTATCGCTGGGGTGAGAGCGCGATATTCGACTCTATCGAGGATGTGCCGGACTTCACCTCGCCGACCGAGGCAGGATACGGCCTTTCTGGATTCCAGGCTGATGTCCTGCCAGGCGCCGTGGCGGTTGCCGGATATGCGCAGTCAGCCTCCGCGGGCGCGGCGGCGATGGTCGTCGGGAACGAAGGCAGGACTGTCTGGCGCGGCATACCCGATTACACGCATCGGGATGACCTGGACGTTGATGGCGTCGTCGACACGGTCGAGCTCTGGGGCAATACGCTCCGGTTCCTGATCGACGGTTCGCTTACTGACATACCGTGGTTGAGCGAGGAGCCGGCCGCGGGCCACATCAATGCGGGCGGGGCGTCCAATATCGTCATGACCGCGGACTCGGCGGGCCTGCCGCACGGAACATACACTGCCAGGGTGGTGGCGAAGACCAACCAGTCGCGGGCGCCCGAGGACTATGTGGATGTCACGATGGACATCGGGCATCAGTTGACCGTGATTCAGAGCGCAAACGGAACCATCCTTCCAGGCGGCGAGAGATTCGTTCGGCACCACGATTCGCTTCAACTGTGGTTCACCCCGGACGAGGGCTATCACGTCGCGGATGTCATCATCAACGGGCAGTCGATGGGCCGGCAGGACTCCTGGTACATCGAGCATGTCACGATGGATCTGCTGGTCACGGCCGTGTTTGAGTTCACGTGCTATACGCATGACGATTGCACCCATCCCAACAACGACTGTGTCGGATACTGCGACGTGGACACTTGTCGGCCATCGATGGTCAAACCACTTGGGTGGGCCTGCGGTGATCCTGAAACAACCGATTGTTCCATGCCCGACACCTGCAACGACGCCGGTGTATGCATGCCGAATCTGACACCGCCGTTCGTCATGTGTCGCCAGTCCGAAGGAGAGTGTGATGTCGAGGATTTCTGTGACGGCGTCAGCGCCTATTGTCCGGAAGATGTGAAGTCGACGGCGGAGTGCCGCGGGGCCGAGGGCGACTGTGACGTGGCCGAGGTTTGCGACGGTGTCGACAACGACTGTCCGGAGGATGTGAAGTCCACGGCGGAGTGTCGAGGGGCCGAGGGTGTGTGCGACCTGGCCGAGGTGTGCGACGGTGTCGGCAACGACTGTCCGGAGGATGTGAAGTCCAGGGCGGAATGTCGCGTGGCGGCGGGCGTGTGCGATCTGACCGAGGTGTGTGACGGCGTCGGCAACGACTGTCCCGAGGATTTGAAGTCCAGGGCGGAGTGTCGCGTGGCCGCGGGCGTGTGCGACCTGGCCGAGGTGTGCGACGGCGTTGGCAACGACTGTCCGGCGGATATCTTCTCGGCGGTTGCCGCGTGTGATGACGGCAATGCCTGCACGCATGGCGACCATTGTGACGGGACGGGCGGCGCTTGTGCAGCGGTCGGCTACGAGTGTGTGGCGGGACCGTGCGACGAGGCGGTCGCCTGTGATGGACAAGGCGGTTGTGTTCCCACGTTCAAGGCGATTGGCGCCGAATGCGACGACGGGATGGCCTGCACGGCGGGCGAGACATGTCAGGCAGGCGGTCAGTGTGTCGCTGCCATTATTCTGTCCTGCGACGAACCCCCGCATCCCGAGTGCGTGGACGGGGACACCTCCAGGGTCTGGGCGCCGGACGGAGTATGCAGCACCGGCGTTCAGGGTTGCGACTACGAGTCCAGGCTGTTCGCGTGCGCCGACAGTTGCGATCCGGAGACGGGCCTCTGCGTCGAGACCGATGTCGACTGTCCCGATCTGACCGATTCGGAATGCACCTCGCTGCAGGGATATCCAACGCTGGACGGTGACGGTGCTGTGGTCTGCTATTACAAGCCGCTGGCGGCCGGCACGGAATGCGACGATGCGGATGATTGCACCATCGACGACGAGTGTGACGGCCAGGGCGGATGTGTCGGCCTGACGAACCCGGACTGCGGCGTGGTCGAGACGGACCGTGACGTCATCGAGGATACGGTGGAAGACACCGGGGCCGAGGATATCCGAGCCGAAGACACCGGATCCGTTGACAACGGCGTCCAGGACGTTGGCTTCCAGGACGGTGTCGTGTCCGATGATGGCGTCATGGACTCCGGCGCGCCGGATGTCGGCGTCCAGGATGTCGCGCAGGATGCCGGTCACGACAACGGGATTCGGGTTGACGCGGTTCAGGACACGGTCGTGGTGGATGTGGCCAACCTTGTCGACACGGTTGGCCGGGACACGGAAAACGGCGAAACCTGTCACTGCACGGATTGCGACAACGGCTGCTCGGCCGGTTCTGGCGGCAGTGGCCACGCCGGTCTGATCGTGACGATTCTGGGCCTGTTCGTGCTGGCGCTGTCACTGCACGGATTGCGACAACGGCTGCTCGGCCGGTTCTGGCGGCAGTGGCCACGCCGGTCTGATCGTGACGATTCTGGGCCTGTTCGTGCTGGCGCTCCTGCGCCGCCGCCAATCCATCCGCTCCCGAACAAATTAGACCCCTCGCTCGCCGAGGGCCTGCCCTCGTAGCGGCGAATTACATTCGCCGTCAGGATGGGCGAATGTGATTCGCCCCTACGTATGAACGGCCGGCCCTGCGTGCCGGCCTCGAACAACGCAGGCCGTGATCGTTCCGAGGCACCTCGCTCGTCGAGGGGCGTCCATTCAAAGCCCAGGGCGTCAGCCCTGGGGTCCGGGTATCCACCAACCATAAAGGCCCGAGCGTAGCGAGGCCCGCCCATACAGAGCCCAGGGCGCCAGCCCTGGGGATTGGTACCCAATATCCCCAACCCCCGGGCGCGAGCCCTGGGACGGGTGCCCAATATCCGCATTCAGCTAATGGGTTCTCGTAATCGATCGAGGTATCTGGAGAGTTCGTCGTCGAAGGATACGAACCGGTGGTGTTCCTCCTGACGCGAGATGTAGGCGATCAGTGTGTCAACCTGCGAGGGGCTTACCGACAGCGCGAAGTATCCCCCCTTGCAATTCGAAGCGCCCGAGAATCCCGGCGTTCCTCGTAATCCATCTGGATGAGTTTGATTTTATCTGCCGTACCAAAGCAGTGACGCTGGCATCCGCCTGAAGCAACAGCGCGGCATGCACATGGTCGCGTGTTCCTCCGACCAGGATGGTTTTCCCGCCGGATTCGTTTATCAACTGGCCGATGACGGCATGAAGCTCTTTGGCTCGTGATTGGGGAATCATCGGAATTCTCTTCTTGGTGGCGAAGATGATGTGAATCGCAAGGTAGGTATTGGAGTGTGACACGTTGATCTCCTCATCTGGACAGTTCCGTAATCGAGATCAACCGATGTGTGTTTCATCTGGATGCCCCGGGCAAGTGCCCGGGACGGTGTATAAACGGCCGGAAACCAAGGGCCTCGGCGGCGTCTGCGACGCCTGCCTCGTGAATGAAGGGCGAATGTGATTCGCCCCTACGTATGAACGGCCGTCCCTGCGGGCCGGCCTCAGGACCCAGACCCTGATCCTGACGCTGATCCTGACCCTGTCGCAGAAGGGCGAATGTGATTCGCCCCTACACCGAACCCGACCCAGGATCCTGACCTTGTCGCAGAAGGGCGAACTGCTTGGCCTGAGCCTGTCGAAGAACCTAATTCCGCAATTGCCTTGTGCCGGCGCGCCTTTGCCGATATAAATGGCGGGCCGCGGGCGCCCTGGCACGCGGACAAAACGATTGAACAGCACCGCCCTGGTCCCGCGCCACAACAGCAGGAAGCATCGGGCAGGGTGGTTGGAGATGCGATGAGAGTGTTTCGGATGCCGGTTATGTTGTTGATGGTATGGAGCGTCTTCGCGTTATGCGGCTGCACCGGGCCCGCGTCAACGGGCGACCTGATCGTGGACGCGGCCGATGATGTTCCGGACGCCGGCGCCCTGGACGTTGATGATACCGTTGACGCCCTTGACGCCCTTGACGCCCTCGACGCCGACGACGCGCGGACATCCGATCTGCCGGACGATACCGCCACCGACGCTGGAAAGGACACGATCCAGGTTCCCGTGCCGTTTCACGTGGCGATGATTTCCGATTGTCACTCCCTTCCGCTGGAACTGGACCAGAAACCGAACAGCAACCTGGTCGCGCTGCTGGAACACATCTCGGACGCTGACCAGACTCCGGCCGCACTGTTTGCCCTGGGCGACAACATCGAGGACATGTTTGTCTGGTTCGAGGATGCCGAGTCAGGGCAGCCCGTTCCGTCGATCATCAGCTTCAGGGACATCCTGACGGAGTTCGTCAAGTTCCCGTGGTATGTGGTGCTGGGGAACCACGACAACCGCTTCGTGGACACGTTCTGGGGCAATGACGTTCCGATCTCGCGGTGGCTGGAGTACTTCGACGGCACCGGCCATCTGCCCGCCCGCTGGTATTCGGTTCAGGTCGGCGGCTTCAATTTCGTTGTTCTGTTCGGCGCGGACGGCGCGGTCGATCACGACACCAACGACATGAATATCCTTCTGCCGGATCAGGTCGCCTGGTTGAACGGCCAGCTTGAACTGGGCCTTCCGACGATTCTGCTTTATCACCTCTGGCTGGAGCCGCCGTCCGACGAACCGACCGGCGGGGACGACGCGGACGCCACCATCGACCCGGCAGGCGAAATCCACCCGATCTTCCAGGCGATCATCGATTATCCCGGGGTGATCAAGGTGACGTTCGCGGGACACGGCCACGGTTTCAGGCACGTCCGCTACGCCGACGTCGATTTCTACGAGGTGGGTGACGTGAAGGAAGCCGACGTGAAGAACGGCCTTGATGACGACTGGGCCAACGTGCTGCTGGACCCGGTTGCCGGCACTGTCACCCTGGTCAACTACGACTCGATCGAGTGGGAGATCAACCCCGCGATGCAGGCCGGCATGTAGAACGGCTGGTCACTTTTTAAACAGGAAGTTCAGGCGCGGCTGAATCAGCGGCTTGAAGATCACCTTGACCGGCGGCGATGCCAGAATCAGGCAGATAACGACGGACAATCCCAGGATCGCGAGCTTTCCCTGGAGCGAATCGAAGTGTTTGAACAGCTTTGCGTCCTGCCAGTACCTTGCAAGGAATCCGTGCAGAAGGAACACGTACATCGTGTTCCGGCCAGTGGCCGAGATAAATGGAATTCGTTTCCATGGAACCAGCACGATCGCCGACAACGACAGCAGGACAGCGAGGCCGTACGCGGCAAGACGGTACCCGGCGGCATTCCACCCGCCCGAGTGCATGGCTTCATAGGTGGACGCGCCGTAAAACCACCATTTGAGGCGATGCCCATTCAGCCCGGACAGATACTCGAACGCCGCCACGAACGCGATGATCGCGACGATTCGCA
>Ga0209201_1004102_pt1 | contig 12089 bp, 11 predicted proteins | sample AD_UKC055_MetaG_FD_184411 | JGI IMG/M metagenome (GOLD analysis project Ga0209201, IMG submission 184411) | Active sludge microbial communities of municipal wastewater-treating anaerobic digesters from USA - AD_UKC055_MetaG (SPAdes) (version 2) | ecosystem: Engineered > Bioreactor > Anaerobic >... | reverse complement strand
ACAATTGTTCTGCATCATTTTGTCCCTCCTTTCGTTTAGGGTCTGTTGTTTGGAGACAATTGATTCTACTGCGAAAGGAGGTTTTTATTAAGGATTAAGTTCAGGTAAATGCATTTTTCGGGTTAAAAGCAAAGACCATGCCAAAGCGCGACTTTATCTGCAACTGAACGTTATCACTGCATAAGAACATATTTGACGGGAAAGCGGATGAAAGAGATCAGGAAAGAAATGTCGAAATGATCGTATTCTCATCGACAATTGTGTCGATGAGAGCAGGCGCAGGCAAGGCAATGCTGTCGCAGTTCAATGGGAAGGCGTCACGAATTATTTGAATTTACTTGATTATTTGGGAAAAAATTATAAAATAATTACTTCATGGATAAGCACACGGTAAAATCTGCGGCGAAAGAATTTTATAAATACCTGGAGCGCGAAAAGGGCGCACCGTACAACACAAAGCGTGCATACAAAGGCGACATTGAGGACTTCGTAGCCTTCATAGATAAAAGCTCTTATGATGCGATAGACCACAACACTATAAGGGCGTATATTGTCAGCATTTATAAGAATCTCAAGAAATCCTCTCTGTCGCGGAAGGTTTCCGCTATTAAAGTCTTTTTCAAATTCATGAAGCGGAAGGGCTACACCGAGGAGAACACGGCGCTGGTTATTAAAAACCCGAAGATCGAAAAGAACCTTCCAAAGTTCTACACGATCGATGAGATGTTCCACTTCCTCGATTTTCTTCCCAGGGAGGGATGGCTGAATATAAGGAACCGGGCGATCTTCGAACTCATGTATTCAACGGGCACGAGGGCACAGGAGGCCCTCAACCTGAACATTGACGACCTCCATCTCGACGGGATGTGGATAAAGGTAAGGGGCAAAGGCGGAAAAGAACGCATAGTGCCCTTTGGCGAAAAGGCAAAGAGCGCCCTTGAAGAATACAGGAGTACGGTAAAAGAGATGGGCAAGGACGAGCCGGGCAGGCCGCTTTTTATGAATATACGCGGCGGCAGGTTGTCCTACAGGGGTTTGTTGAAGATCATGAAAAAGCACCAATTAAAGGCGCAGCTTTTCAAAAATCTCTCTCTCCACGGGATACGCCATTCCTTTGCCACTCATCTGCTTGACAGCGGGGCGGACCTGAGAAGCATTCAGGAACTGCTTGGCCATTCAAAGCTTTCAACGACGCAAAAATATACCCATATCTCTATGGACAAATTGATGGAGATATACGATAAATCCCACCCGAGAAGGTAAAAAATGGAAGCGACAACTATATTATGTGTAAGGCATAAAGGGAAGGTTGCCATTGGCGGAGATGGGCAGGTCACGATGCAGTCAACGGTAGTAAAGCATACGGCAAAGAAGGTGAGAAGGCTTTACCAGGATAAATGCCTTGCAGGATTCGCCGGAGCAACGGCAGATGCCTTCACCCTTTTTGAACGCTTTGAAAAAAAGCTTGAGCAATATAACGGGAACCTGACGAGGGCTGCCGTAGAGCTTGCAAAGGACTGGAGGACGGACAGAATGCTCCGGCGGCTTGAGGCCCTTCTGGTAGTGGCAGACGGGGACCATACATTGATCCTTTCAGGAACAGGCGATGTCGTTGAGCCTGATGACGGGGTGGCAGCGATCGGCTCCGGAGGGGCATACGCGCAGGCCGCCGCAAAGGCGCTCATAAAATATACCGGTCTGTCCGCCCGGGAGATCGTGAATGAAGCGATGTCTATTGCGGCGGAGATATGCATATATACCAATGACCGGATCGTTATTGAGGAGCTTTAAATGAAGACGTTGACGCCAAGGCAGATCATGGAGGAGCTTGACAGGTTTATCATAGGCCAGAATAAGGCGAAGAAGGCCGTCTCTATAGCGCTTCGCAACCGGTGGAGAAGGCAGATGGTCCCGAAAGAGCTCCGCGATGAGATAGCGCCGAAGAACATTATTATGATCGGCCCCACGGGCGTCGGAAAGACTGAGATCGCAAGGCGGCTCGCAAAGCTCGCAAACGCGCCCTTCCTGAAGATAGAGGCGACAAAGTTTACCGAGGTAGGCTATGTCGGCAGGGATGTTGAATCGATGATACGGGACCTTACAGAGCTTGCCGTCAGCATGGTGAGAAAAGAAGAGCAGGCGCTTGTCATGGAAAAGGCGGTGGAGATAGCGGAGGAAAGGATACTTGATATACTGCTCCCGGTGAAGAAGGCACCCGCCGCGCAGGAAGAGCAGGGAGCGGCAGACCTCTCAAGAGAAAAGATGAGGAGCCGCCTGAAGGCCGGCCAATTAAAGGACAGGTCTGTTGAAATCGAGGTGCCCGACAGGGCGCTTCCCATGATAGAGATCTTTTCCGCGTCGGGAATGGAAGAGATGGACATGCAGTTGCGGGATATCTTCGGGAACATGCTTCCGAAGAAGACGAAGAGAAGAAAGATGAAGGTCGGCGAGGCATACGAACACCTGGTGCAGGAGGAATCGAAGAAGCTCATCGATATGGACAGGGTTACCAAGGATGCCGTCGAGAAGGTCGAACAATCGGGGATCATATTCCTCGACGAGATAGACAAGATCGCAAGCCGGGATCACGGGCACGGGCCCGATGTATCGAGGGAAGGCGTGCAGAGGGACATACTGCCTATCGTTGAGGGGACGACGGTAACGACAAAGTACGGGATGGTGAAAACCGACCATATCCTTTTTATAGCGGCAGGGGCCTTCCATATGTCCAAGCCTTCCGATCTCATACCGGAATTGCAGGGAAGGTTCCCGATCAGGGTCGAGCTGGACGCGCTGACGAAAGAGGACTTTTACAGGATCATTACTGAGCCTGAGAACGCCCTTATCAAGCAGTACAGGGCCCTCCTCAAGACGGAAGAGATCGACCTCGAATTTGAGAAAGAGGCAGTCGAGGAGATCACCGACATCGCGCAGAAGATCAACGAGATGGCTGAAAATATCGGCGCCAGGAGGCTTTACACGGTTATGGAAAAGCTCCTTGAAGACATATCCTTTTCCGCGCCCGATACGCAGGAAAGAACTATTACTATTACCAGGAATTATGTGAGGGAAAAACTGGGAGAATTTCTGGAAAAAGAAGATCTCAGCAGGTATATATTGTAATGAGAGTTGCAGATTTGAAGGAATTAACACCACTTTCGAGGATTTGACTATGAGCGATAAACTGAAGGTACAGACATTGCTTGAGGCGCTTCCTTACATCAAGAAGTTTGCCGGCTCGACCTTTGTGATCAAATACGGCGGGGCAGCCATGGAGGAGGAAGGTCTGAAGAAGGAGTTTGCGAAGGACGTTTCTCTCCTGAAATACGTAGGGATAAACCCGGTCATAGTCCACGGCGGCGGGCCCATGATCGGCAGGCTCCTGAAAGACCTGGAGATACCGACGAGGTTCGTCGACGGCCTCAGGGTCACCGACACCAAGACCCTCGAAGTGGTGGAGATGGTCTTGTCCGGTCTTGTAAATAAAGAGATCGTGAAGAACATCAACGATATGGGGGGGAAGGCGATCGGCTTGTCCGGCAAAGACGGAAGGCTCCTTGTCGCGAAAAGGATGAAAGGCAAAGACATCGGGCTGGTAGGCGAGATCGTTACCGTCGACGCGGCGATCATTCGTGACATCAGCGGTCACGGATATATACCCGTTATAGCCCCGATCGCTGACGGGATCGACGGCAATTCCTATAATATCAACGCCGACACTGCCGCCGGCAGCATTGCCAAGGCGCTTTCGGCCAAAAAATTCATCCTTCTTACCGATGTTGAAGGCGTTCTTGACGGAAAGGGCAAGCTCATCTCCACGCTCAAGCGCGCTGAGATAGAGAAGCTCATCGACAGAAAGGTCGTTTCAGGCGGTATGATACCAAAGGTAAAATGTTGTATCGACGCGTTGTGGGGCGGCGTCAGGGAGGCCCATATCCTTGACGGAAGGGTCCCTCACGCCATCCTCCTTGAGATTTTTACTGATGCGGGGGTCGGTACGGAGATAGTAGGAGATCGTTCATGCAAAAAACATTGATACAAAAGGCCCAACACTATATCGCGAACACATATAAAAGAATCCCCATCGTTGTAACAAAAGGTGAGGGGTGCTGGCTGTGGGACCTTGAAGGAAGGCGCTACCTTGATTTTCTTGCGGGTATCGCCGTCTGCAGCCTCGGCCATGCCAACCCGAGCGTGCGCGATGGGATCATTGCCCAGGCGAACAAGCTTTTCCACGTATCGAACCTCTTCTATACAGAGCCCCAGATAAAAGCTGCAGAGATACTTGTGGAGAACTCATTCGGCGACAAGGTCTTTTTCTGCAACAGCGGGGCCGAGGCAAACGAGGCAGCGATAAAGCTTGCACGCCGTTATTCCTGGAAGAAATACGGCGAGGGGCGCCACGAGATCATTGTTATGGAGAATTCTTTTCACGGCAGGACGATTGCCACCGTATCGGCAACAGGCCAGCCGAAATTCCAGGAAGGCTTCATGCCTTTGGTGGAAGGTTTTGTCTGTGTGCCCTTCAACAGGATCGACCTGGTTGCAGAGCGTTTAAGCGATAAGACCTGCGCCGTGATGATCGAACTTATCCAGGCAGAAGGAGGCGTATACCCCGCAAAGAGAGAATACATAAAGAAGCTCCGCGATATGACGGCAAGCAGGGACATACTCCTCATTATCGATGAAGTGCAGACGGGGATAGGGAGGACAGGGAAATTCTTTGCCTATGAGCACTACGAAATAGAGCCCGACGTTATAAGCCTTGCGAAGGCGCTGGGCAGCGGGCTTCCCGTGGGGGCCATTATCGGCAAGGAGCATGTAATGGAGGCGTTTATTCCCGGAACGCACGCATCAACTTTTGGAGGCAGCCCGATCGGAGCTGCTGCAATAGTGGCGACCCTCAACACCCTCATCGATGAAAAGATCATCAAGCACTGCGAAGAAACAGGGAAGTACCTGCGAAAGGGGCTCCTGTCGCTCAAGAAACAATACCCTTTTATTGTTGACGTCAGGGGCATGGGGCTGATATGGGGCGTTGAGCTCACCATCGACGGCGATGAGCTGGTCCAGGAATTTTTGAAGGAGGGTATAATCATTAACTGCGTAAAAGGCAAGATACTGAGATTGGTGCCTCCCCTGATCGTGAAAAAGGAAGAGATCGACATTTTCATCGACATCGCGAACAGGATCTTTGAAAGGAAGATGGGTTGAAAAGGGATTTTACCAAACTGCTTGATATCAGCGTGAAGGAAGGCGAATACCTCTTAAAGAGGGCGCACGTTCTGAAAAGGCAGAGGCGCGCGGCGCGCGCGCGGCTCCCGTTTGCAGGAAAAATCCTCGCCATGATCTTCGAAAAGGCATCGACGCGTACGCGGCTTTCATTCGAAGTGGGAATGCGCGAGCTTGGCGGCCATGCCATATTCTTAAGCCCCGGAGAGACCCAGATAGGAAGAGGCGAGCCTGTAAGGGACACTGCACGCGTCCTGAGCAGGTACGTGGATGTGATCATGATACGGACCTATGCGCAGGACGTTGTTGAAGAGCTTGCCGGGTGGGCAGCCGTTCCTGTAATAAACGGCCTTTCCGATTTATACCACCCGTGCCAGATCCTCGCCGACCTCTTTACGATAGAGGAATATAAGGGTGATGCTAGAAAGATTAAAATTGCATATGTCGGCGACGGTAATAATGTCGCAAATTCCTGGCTGGAGGCATCGATCCTTTTCGGTCTCGATTTCACCATTGCCGTGCCCGCGCAATACAGACCTGCGGAAGATCTGTTGGAAAAGGCTGCCGAAAACAAGCGCTTTCATATTGTTGCCGACCCCCGCGAGGCCGTGAAGGGCGCCGATGTCGTGTATACGGATGTCTGGGTGAGCATGGGCCAGGAAAGCGAGAAGAAAAAGCGCAGGCGGGATTTTGCCGACTATAAGATAGATGAGAGGTTATTGAGACAGGCAGACAGAAAGGCAATTGTCATGCATTGCCTGCCGGCTTACAGGGGCGAAGAGATCTCGGAAGATACATTTGAAAGGTACAGTGATGTTATCTTTACACAGGCAGAGAACAGGCTCCACGTGCAGAAGGCGCTGCTGGAGTGGCTCATAAAGAACAGCTAATAGTTCATGGCCCATAGCTCATGGTTTTAAGGCTTTTGCCATCAGCCATCAGCTGCATTAAATGGAGGTTTGATGATGGGAGAAATTAAGAAGGTGGTACTAGCGTATTCCGGCGGCCTCGACACGTCGATCATAGTGAAGTGGCTTAAAGAACAGTACGGCTGCGAGGTAATAGCCTATGCCGCCGATGTGGGGCAGGCGGAAGAGCTTGCCGGGCTTGAGGAAAAGGCGATAAAGACAGGCGCTTCAAAGGTGTATATCGAGGACCTTCGGGAGGAGTTTGCAAGGGACTTTATATTTTTCGCTATCAAGGCGAATGCCGTATATGAGGGCGGGTACCTCATGGGGACATCGATCGCGAGGCCGCTCATCGCAAAAAGGCAGATCGAGATCGCGCGGATGGAAAATGCCGATGCGGTCTCCCACGGCTCAACGGGGAAGGGCAACGACCAGGTGCGGTTCGAGCTTACCTACTATGCCTTTGAACCGAACATAAAGATCATAGCGCCCTGGAGGGAATGGAGCTTCGCGTCGAGAGAAGAGCTCATAGATTACGCGCAGAAGCATGGGATCGACGTGCCTGTGAGCAAGGCGAAGCCTTACAGCATGGACAGGAACCTCATGCATATCAGCTACGAAGGCGGGATCCTCGAGGACCCCTGGATGGAGGCGAACGAAGACATGTTCCTGACAACCGTTTCGCCTGAAAAGGCGCCGGACACGCCGCGCTATATTGAGATCGATTTCGAGGAAGGGACCCCTGTGAGGATAGACGGGAGGCCCATGTCGCCCTTTGAGATCGTAGCATTCCTGAACAAGGCAGGCGGCGAGAACGGTGTGGGAAGGTTCGATATCGTTGAGAACCGCTTTGTGGGCATGAAATCGAGAGGGGTCTATGAGACGCCCGGCTGTACGGTGCTCCATGCCGCCCACAGGGCAATGGAGTCGATCACTATGGACAGGGAAGTTATGCATATGCGCGACAGCCTTGTGCCGAAGATCGCCGAGCTCATCTATTACGGGTTCTGGTACTCGCCGGAAATGGCCGCCCTGAAGGCCTTCGTAGACGAAACCCAGAAAAATGTAACGGGAACGGTAAGGATGAAGCTGTACAAAGGCAATTGCGTCGCAACGGGAAGAAGATCGGACAGATCGTTGTACATGAAAGATTTTGCAACCTTCGACAAAGACGCTGTCTACGATCAGCGGGATGCCGGGGGTTTTATAAGGCTCAATGCCCTGCGGCTCAGGATCAGGGCTATGCTCAACCGGTAATGAATCTCAGTCAAGCCCTAGGTCAGGAGTTGCTATGAAACCCTACGAACCGCATGTTATAGAAGAAAAGTGGCAGGCCCTCTGGGAGAAGAATAAGACTTTTAAGGTCGGTGAAGCCGGCGGAAAGAAAAAATATTATCTCCTCGAAATGTTCCCTTATCCCTCAGGTAAGATCCACATGGGACACGTGAGAAATTATTCCATAGGCGATGTGATCGCGCGGTACAAAAGGATGAGGGGCTACAACGTGCTTCACCCCATGGGCTGGGACGCCTTCGGAATGCCCGCCGAGAATGCCGCCATAGAGAGGGGGATACATCCTGCCCTTTGGACCTATGAAAATATCGCTTACATGCGAAAACAGTTGAAGAGGCTTGGTTTCAGCTATGATTGGGACCGCGAGACGGCCACATGCGATGTTGAGTATTATAAATGGGAACAGTGGATGTTCCTGAAGATGTACGAGAGGGGGCTTGTTTACAGGAAGAACTCCCCCGTCAACTATTGCGTAAAATGCCAGACCGTGCTGGCCAACGAACAGGTAGAAGGAGGGGCATGCTGGAGGTGCGGCGAGGCGGTGATCCAGAAGGAGCTGACGCAGTGGTTTTTCGCCATCACGCAATACGCCGACGAGCTTTACGAGTATTGCGACAAGCTGCCCGGATGGCCGGAGAAGGTCCTTCACATGCAGAAGAACTGGATCGGCAAGAGCCACGGCGTGGAGGTTGATTTTAAGCTGGAAGACGGGACCGGCATGACGATCTTTACCACGCGTCCCGACACCCTTTACGGCGTGACATTCATGGTGCTTGCACCGGAGCACCCTCTTTCATCCAGGCTTGCGAAGGGAACTCCCCAGGAAAAAGCGGTATTGTCTTTCATCGAAAAGGTGAAGACACAGGACAGGAGTTTCAGGAGCGAGATCAGCACAGAGAAGGAAGGCGTGTTTACCGGACGGTATGCTATAAACCCGCTGAACGGAAACAAGATACCCGTATATATCGGTAACTTTGTCCTCATGGAGTACGGGACAGGCGCCATCATGGCCGTGCCGGCGCACGATCAGAGGGACTTTGAATTCGCGCAACGATACGGCCTGCCGGTCATCGTCACTATATCGCCCGAAGAAAAGACCCTTGACCCTGAGACTATGACAGAGGCCTATGTGGACGACGGAATGATGGTGAACTCAGAGCATTTCAACGGGAGGAACAACAGGGAGGCAATCCCGGTCATCATCGATTACATCGAGCAGAAGGGCCTTGGAAGAAGGACGATCAATTACCGCCTGAAGGACTGGGGCATATCGAGGCAGCGATACTGGGGGGCCCCGATCCCGGTCATTTATTGTGATCGCTGCGGGGTTGTGCCGGTTCCTTACAGCGACTTGCCGGTCAGGCTGCCGCTTGACCTGGAGGTCACGATGATCGGACGTTCGCCATTGGCTGAACATCCTGAGTTTTACAGGACGACCTGTCCTTCATGCAGGGGCGAAGCGCGGCGCGAGACGGACACGATGGACACATTCGTCGAGTCTTCCTGGTATTTCCTAAAGTACGCCTGCGCCGATTATAGAGAAGGGCCCCTCGACAGGCAGCGGGTCGATTACTGGATGCCAGTGGACCAGTACATCGGCGGCGTGGAGCATGCTGTCCTCCATCTCCTCTATTCGCGATTTTTCAACAGGGTTCTCAACGACCTTGGCCTCGTGGGGGTCAGAGAACCCTTCGAAAACCTCCTTACGCAGGGGATGGTCATCAAGGACGGGGCAAAGATGAGTAAATCGAAAGGGAATGTCGTTGACCCCGATTACCTGATAGAAAAGTACGGCGCCGATACGGCAAGGCTTTTCTGTCTCTTCGCGTCGCCGCCCGAGAAAGACCTTGACTGGAGCGACCAGGGCGTAGAAGGGAGCGCGCGCTTCCTGCAGCGCGTCTGGAGGCTTGTTGCCGATCGCGTTGAGAGCCTGAGGGGCATCAAGGCGGTCTACGAATATCAGGGTGAAGACGGCGGCCTCAGGCAGCTTACGCACAGGATGCATAAGACGATAAAGAAGGTTACCGAGGATGTTGAAAGGTTTCATCTGAATACGGCCATAGCGAGCATCATGGAGCTTGTGAACGCCATATACAGATACATCGAGAAGGAACAGGAAGGCAGGGATGCCCAGGGGCTGCTCCGGGGCGCCATAGAGACGGTCCTGGTGCTGCTCTTCCCTTTTGTTCCCCACACAACGTCGGAACTACAGGAGATGCTGGGCATGAAGGCGGAGCTTTTCGATAATTTATGGCCTGCCTACAAAGAATCCTATGTGCAGGAGGACCGGATAACAGTCGCGGTTCAGATCAACGGCAAGCTGAGAGACACCTGTTTGGTGGAGCGCGATATCGACGAAGCGACCCTGAAAGAGGTGGTCTTTTCTCTGGAAAAGGTGAAAAGGCATATCGAGGGCAGGGAGATCAGAAAGACCATTGTGGTGCCGAACAAGCTGGTCAATGTCGTCTGCTCCTGAATAGAGGGATAGCGTTATGGATAAAAGAATCCACAAAGCCTTATTTATGAAACTGCTGTTTGCCGTGATAGTTGTTGCGGCGGTCAGTTCCTGCGGATATCAGATGGTGAGGGAAAAGGGAATATCCGGGGGCGACATCACCGCTGTTTATATCGCTGTGTTTAAAAACTCGACATACGAGCCCCACGCCTCTTTGTATGTGACCGATGCCTTTTCAAAGGAGCTTCTCTCCACAAATCTCTTCACAATAAACAAGGAGAGTTCTGACGCGTATTTACAGGGCAACATTAAAAAGATAGTAACATCGCCGACCTCGTTGAGCGGCGGGGGGCTTGTGATCGAAAAATGGATCAGCGTTGACCTTGAGCTCGCCCTCTACAGAAAAAACGGCACCTTTATGAGGCGATGGCTGCTTTCAGACCAGGAGACTTACAGGGTTGACAATATCGCTGCCGAGGATTACAACAAGAGGGAAGCCTTGCAAAGGCTGTCGGGCAGGCTGGCGAGAAGATTCTCTGCTGTCATGCTCGTCGACTATTGAAATGTTTAACCTTTTGGCTGCGCCGCGCGGTTTACCTTTTTTGCCAGCCTTGATATTTTGCGCGAAGCGTTATTCTTGTGTATGACGCCTTTCGATCCAGCCTTGTTTATTTGAGAAACGGCTTTCACAAATAGTGCGTCCAGGTTTTCCTTATCTTTTGCTTCCGTTGCCGACAATGCCTTTTTTATCTGTGTTTTCATTGTTGTCTTCACATGGGCGTTCCTGAGCCTTTTTGCCTCAGACTGTTTTGTTCTTTTGATTGCCGACTTATTCTTTCTCAAGAAGAATCCTCCTCTTTATCGTTTGTCTCTTTTTATCATTCATTCTTCATAAATGTCAAATGTTTCATGAATATACCTGTCCGTTGCCGGCTTGTTACCGCCGGTTAAACGGAGCATATATCAGCGAACGGCCCTTGGGATACAATACCCGTATAGGCAAAAGGCTACTTCTTTCCCGCGTTTCTTTTTGACGCCTTCAACGGATTTATCTTCTGTTCTCCTGCTGCGGCTTTTTTCACGTGGGATGACATGGAGCAAGCCCCCTTTTGCCATCTTTGGGCTGGGTTGGGAAAACTTGCGCAATATTTGCCGGCTTCAAACTCAATCACCCTTGTGCAACCTTCACATTGTTCTACGATCGTGTAGCATTTCCCGCCGTTGTAAGAACAACCGGTTTTTTTCATAAAAAGACACTCAACACCCGGTTTTACAGTTTCGCATACCATAACGGCATCACCTCCTTAAAAATATATGCAAAAAAACGTGTAATTAAACTATATTTTTAGGCCCATGTCAACATGTATTCAAAAATGGGACAGAAACTAGGTGAAGGATTGCGAAGAAAATATTGACATGAAACGAAAAATGTTATATCTATTTACGTTTATCATATTGATTTTGATAAGCTTCTTGTCATATAATATTCAATTTGCTGGTGTAGCTCAATCGGCAGAGCAGCTGATTTGTAATCAGCAGGTTGCGGGTTCGAGTCCCATCACCAGCTAAAGGAGAGGTTCCCGAGTGGCCAAAGGGGGCAGACTGTAAATCTGTTGGCGAAGTCCTTCGGAGGTTCGATCCCTCCCCTCTCCACCACTATGAAGAATAAATGCCTGGGGTCAAGAATCAGGCATAGAGAAGATAAAAGCGAAGAGCTGAGGGCTGAGGGTAGGAGGCAGACTCCCGAGGCATATGGAGAGATTTGTCCAATGTTTTGTGTGCAAGATTTGACGTTAAGACTAGATAGACCAAATAGACTAAAGGGACCAAATGAACCAATAAAGAGGTGCGGGAGTAGCTCAGTTGGTTAGAGCATCAGCCTTCCAAGCTGAGGGTCGCGGGTTCGAGTCCCGTTTCCCGCTCCAAAAAGCAGAGCGGGTGAAACCGTGCCCGCTCCAAAAAACCAAATACACAGCCTGTTCCAGGCGCCTACGTAGCTCAGTCGGTAGAGCACGTCCTTGGTAAGGACGAGGCCAGCGGTTCAATCCCGCTCGTAGGCTCCATAAATAACAAGAACGGAGGTTCTCTATGGCTAAGAAGAAGTTTGAGAGGACAAAGCCCCACGTGAACATCGGAACGATCGGGCATATCGACCACGGGAAGACGACGCTTACCTCTGCGATCACCAAATGTCTTGCCAA
>Ga0209201_1004092_pt1 | contig 12106 bp, 13 predicted proteins | sample AD_UKC055_MetaG_FD_184411 | JGI IMG/M metagenome (GOLD analysis project Ga0209201, IMG submission 184411) | Active sludge microbial communities of municipal wastewater-treating anaerobic digesters from USA - AD_UKC055_MetaG (SPAdes) (version 2) | ecosystem: Engineered > Bioreactor > Anaerobic >... | reverse complement strand
CAGGGTTTCGCCGTCTTCCTTGAGCACGTCCTCCATGGAGACGTCCTTGCCCTTCTTGGGGGCGGCATCCTTGCCGAGCAGGTCCTTGCGGTCTTCTTCCACCTTGTCCACGGCAAAGCCCTCGTCGCTGACCTCGATCTCCGGCTGCTTGGTGTAGATGTTCAGCTTTATCTTGGCCGGGACGAGATCTTCCCCGCAGCTCTTGCACCTGTCCAGGTAGTCGTAGCTCACGTAACCACACTTCGGACACTTCATGGGCGCCAACCTCCTTTGCGATATCCTGCTCTATCGGTATACTGAAAGCGGAACATTAGCAAAGTCATTTTGCATGGGTATGGATTTCATTGATGTATTTCAGGTACCCCCCTCCCTTCCCCCCCAAGGGGGGAGGTGACTATGGGTAAAGAGCGGAACGTGAAATGTACGCATGCATATCATGGGTCGATCAGTATGATGGGTGGCGTCATCCATTGAGCTTCATTCACCCGAGAGCCGTAAAACCTTTGAAACTATTGCTATTTTATATACATAAGGAGGACCGGAATGGAATCGAACCAGACAAGCGGACGTGTATTCAGGGCCATGGGCTGGCTCCCCTATGACTATGTGCTCAAGGGCCTGGCCGAAGACTGGTGGGCCCTGCTCAAGAACGAGTGGATCGACACGGGTGAGTTCAGGCTGGAGAAATAAGTCCGACCTGGAAGAGTCGGGCTGCTTCAGCAGTGGAGTTCTCGGCCATATGCACTGAATTCCGTACACTGCTTACCATGAGTGTGGTATAGAAACAGTACGAATCTCGAGACATGCTGGGTGCATCGTATTGGCCGAGGATGCGGAAGAAGTTCATTGTACAAGGGGTTGGTAATGGTCAAACGACCGGACATTGTCAGGAAATTCGAGGATGATCTGGCCCGGAAAGAGGGCAGGGTCCCCTATGCCCGGGCACTCAAGATCGTGTCCTCACTCTGGCAGGAAGGCCGGGCTCTTGGAGTCTTTCCCGGAAAAGATCCTCTTGAGGGTATCGAGGTGGATATCCATGTGGCAAAGGTGCTGAATTCATGTTTGAAGAGATCCTCGCTGCCTTAAGCAAGGTTCTCCGGAAGCACTCGATTCCCTATATGGTCATAGGCGGGCAGGCTGTACTGCTTTATGGCGAACCGAGAGTCACGAGGGATATCGACATCACCCTGGGGGTGGACGCAGGCCACCTCGATGAAGTGCTCGACGTTGCCCGTGAGCTTTCTCTTCGAACTCTCCCCGGTGAAGTCAGGAAATTTGTTCACCAGACCATGGTGCTTCCGTGCCTGCATGAGGATACGGGGATCAGAGTCGACTTCATATTTTCCTTCACCCCATACGAAACTCAGGCAATTCAGAGATCGAACAGGGTACCGATACAGGGCACAGATGTGTGTTTTGCATCTCCCGAGGACCTGATCATCCACAAGATGTTCGCAGGCAGACCTCGTGACATGGAAGATGTGAGGTCTATCCTGCTCCGCAATGATGATGTGGATATCCCGTACATACAGTCCTGGCTTGACGAATTCGACACCTCCACGGGAGAGAAGGGGTTCCGGAAAAGATTCGAGGAAGTGCAGGCACAATTACGCGACAGCCACACATGAGCCACAGAGAGCATGCCTCGTCTGGCAAGACGGAGACGCTTGCGAGGTGGGGCAGGCAGACAGTCACCGAAAGCGCACAACCGGGAGACCGCTGCTGCCCGGGGGAACGATGCCCCCTGTACCTACCGGGGGGACCCTGGTGGAAGATCTCTTGAAACCGATGGGTGTGGCCGATCAGAGATGGGGCAGCCTGAAGTCTGGAACGACTGGTGCCGACCTCGACATGGGGGCGCCGCTCGTCACGAAGGACGAAAGGATACGACGGTACAGGCACGTGAAGACGCTGTGGTAGCGGGTATCGGCATGTACCGGGTTTCTATCGTTCTCTGGCTTCCCGAACGATATTCACGATTTCCTGCGTCGTGACCCGTGCCTTTATCGATGGGATATTCAGGGGCGAAGATGCGACTTTCTCGGGGATCAGCGCAAAGGTTCTCCCGTCCTTTCTCCTGATCAGCACCTTTCCGGTATGTTCGGCCTGCTCAAGTACCTTGGCCAGTTTCTGGCGTGCTTCAGAGTAGGTATATATCTGCATGAATCAGACCTCCATGACTTCTATATCGATTTCCTCTGCCGCTGCCTTGAGTTTGCGATCAAGGGTCAATAAGGGTGCCTTGTGCCTCACTGCACAATCCAACATATAGGCATCGTATGCATACATGCCGGTCTGCCTTGAAAGCTCGAGGGCATTCACAAAATCGGGTTTGATGAGACGGAGCGGAATGCTCTCAAAGATGGCAAATCCCTTCCGGGCTTCATCGAGACTCAGACGGTTATGCTTGAACATAACGGAGAATGCATTGCCGACCTCCCACGGTATGGATCCCGGACCGATGAGCGTCTTGCCGGTCGTCAGGTTTATGATCCTGGAGCGTTCCGGTTCGCCCACCAGAACCGCTATCAATGCAGACGTGTCGATCACGATATCCACGATTGCCTCCGGCATGAAATGACGTGACAATTGTACAACAGGAGGAGCATTTGTCAAGCCACATGAGGAATATCCGTGCGCATGTCCTGGCGGACACGAGCGGGCGCATATCGGCCGAAGAGCTCATCGCCATGATCCGCGACCGGTAAATATCCGGGCCACGATGCCGTATTGTCCCGCATGTGGATATCATTTGAAAAATATGTAAAGAACGATTATATGATATTACATAGGGAGGTGCCATGAGATATACCATAAATGCCACCACGGCGGTCCGGACATTCTCGGAACTCCTGAACGAGATCAAATACAAGGGCACCGTCTATACCATTGAGCGTTCCGGCAAACCCATAGCCGAACTGTCCCCTGTTTCATCTCCTGCGGGAAAAAGAACGCTCTCGGAGCTTCCCGGCATTCTCGAGGCCCTGCCGAAGCTTGGGGACGACGCTCGAACCTTTGCCGGAGACATCGAACGTATAAGGAAGAAGCAGCCGCAGGTCCCCAAGGGGGATGCGTGGGGCTGATATTCGACACCACGGAGCTCATTCGTCTGGAGCGCGATGCCGGCATCATCCAGGGGTTGATCAGCGAGGCCGGAGACGTTCCCTTCGGCATAAGCATCATAACGGTATCCGAACTCCTGCACGGGGTCGAACGGGCAGCCTCGAACGCGGTCCGTGTAAGAAGGCAGGCCTTTGTCGAAGGAGTCCTGGATCAGTTTCCCATACTGCCCTTCGACATGCCGGCAGCGAGAGTGCATGCCCGGATATGGGCATCTCTGGCGGCGCAAGGCGAGATGATCGGCGCCCACGATCTTATCATCGCCGCAACCGCAATTTCGCTCGATTATGAGGTCGTAACCTCCACTATGCGTGATTTCACCAAGGTCGACGGGCTCAGGGTGCGCAAAGGATAGGTACACAGAGAAGCTATGTGCTCAGGGCATGGCAGATGGTCTGATAATACGGGAGGGAGGTCTTCACCATGAAGGGAATAATTCTCGCCGGCGGTTCGGGGACGCGGCTCTACCCGATCACTATGGTGGTGAGCAAGCAGCTCCTGCCCATCTACGACAAGCCCATGATCTACTACCCGCTCTCGGTGCTCATGCTGGCGGGCATAAGGGACATCCTGATCATATCCACGCCGGTGGACCTCCCGAGGTTCATCGACCTGCTGGGAGACGGGTCCCAGTGGGGCGTGACCTTCACCTATGCAGAACAGCCGAGCCCGGACGGCATCGCCCAGGCGTTCATCATAGGCGAGCGCTTCGTGGGCAGCGACACGGTGTGCCTCGTGCTGGGGGACAACATCTTCTACGGCACCGGCCTGTACGACAGGCTCCACAAGGCCGGATCGCTCACCGCGGGCAGCGTGGTGTTCGGCTACTGGGTGAGCGACCCGCAGCGCTACGGCGTGGTGACCTTCGACGAGCAGGGCAGCCCTGCCGGGATCGTGGAGAAACCGGCCAATCCCACGTCGAACTGGGCCGTGACCGGCCTCTACTTCTACGACAACCAGGTGGTGGACATAGCGAAGAACCTCAAGCCGTCGCCCCGCGGCGAGCTCGAGATCACGGACGTGAACAGGGAGTACCTCCGCAGGAAGGCCCTGCGCGTGGAGAAGCTGGGCAGGGGCTTTGCCTGGCTCGACACGGGCACCCACGAGTCGCTGCTGGAGGCCAGCATGTTCATCGAGACCATCGAGAAGCGCCAGGGCCTCAAGATCGCCTGCGTGGAGGAGATCGCCTTCCGCATGGGCTACATCGACGCGGCCCGGCTCGAGCAGATCGCCAGCTCCATGAAGAACAGCGGCTACGGGAACTACCTCCTCAGGCAGCTCAAGGGCGGCTGAAATTGGGGTCGGAGTCGATTTATCTTGTCGAAAACGGGGTCGGAATCAGAAATTGGGGTCGGAGTCGATTTATTCCGGCAGCGTGAAAATTGGGTTCGGGGTCGATCTGATCGGGTGAAAATGGGTCGGTGTTGATTTACTCCGGCAGGATCCTGAACCCCTCCTTGCGGGCCGCATCCCTCAGTCGATTGTCGAGACAGACCACGGTGTGATCACGGGGGACCTTCCCGGCCCAGACCAGTGCTGCTGCAAGCTGAAGGGAATCGGCTGCCCGGAGCGGATGGGCGAGGAGCAGTCTCGTGGCGATGGTGCGGACTTCGTCGACCGGCAGTATCTCCATCCAGGATGAGGCCAGCATGTCCAGCAGACGGATGAGCTGGTCTTCCTCCTTCATGGATATGACCGCTTCTCGCCTCAGTCGGGAAAAGGCCGACCGGCACTCCACCACGCTGCCCCACCAGGTCACGATCATATCGTCATGCATGGCGATCTCCCGCATGGCAGCCGTGTTTTCATCCTGCACGCACAGAGGGATGATCGCGGAGGAATCCCAGAAGATCATCTTCCCTCCTCCCTGTCGTCCAGAAGGGCCTGCAGGGCCTTGCCCTCCTTGTCGGCCGGGCGGCCGAGCGTCCAGAACTCATCGGGTATGTGCCCTGTACCCACGCTGGCGAGGCCTGCCTTCTGAAGCGCGGTGACCCCGGGAGACAGCAGCGATTCATTGGTCCTGACCGGCGATATTCGTGCAACAGGTTTTCCCCTGTCAGTGACCAGAACCTCTTCCCCTGCCTTTACCAGGGAGAGAAACTCGCTCAATGATGCCTTCAGTTTCGAAATGGCAGTTGTCTTCATGTTAATGACCTCTCAATACCAATTAATATGACTATAATAGTCAAGTATAAGACAAAAACAAGGAAAAAGTGATCAGAGGTACCCGTATCATGCAATCCCCGGAGTGCATGAAGGTGATACAATGAGAGGTTATGCTATTAAAAAAACCGGTTGACAAGGCATGATGTCCACGCGTATCACGGTGCGCATGTAATCGTTGCTGTGTTTTCGCCCTCGCTTTGCAAGAGCGAGAATGTGGAGGTTGTCTTCAAATGAACAACACGTGCCGAGTCTACCGGTGTGTCTCGTGGTCTGTCCTGAGGATCGCCCTTTTCTTCGTGCTCTGCCTGGAGGTCTTTGTCCTTGCATTCCTGTTTCTTCTGGCCGGGCAGGTCGCAGCCGTGGCCTGCCCGGTGGAACCTTTCCCGGAGATCGTCCTCGAGAAGAACACGCCCCTGGGGTGCGAGATGGTCCTCGATGCCGCGGTATTTCCGGGTGTCCAGGGGGATCCCGGGTGCGTCGAGTGGTACGGACCGTTCGATCCTGCCGATGACCCGGACCAGGCCGTCAACCTGCCCGAGGGGACCCACACGGTCACCATGTTCACCTGCGACGGCGGGCGGCGATCGGACCCGCACGTCCTGCGTGTCACCGTGGAGCCCGCCTTCGACATCCTCCCCATCCCCCTGCGGGGAAGGGCGGTCATCGCGTGGCCGGGCATGGACGGGGCGGAGCGGTACGCCGTCCATCGGGCGCGCGAAGACAGGCCGTGGAGCTTCGAGCTCGTCGCCGAGCTGCCACCATCGAGCTGCCTCTATGCCGACGCCGGCCTCGACGATGCCGCCTACCTCTACGTGGTGGGCGCACTGAAGGGCGGGCACTGGTCGTTTTCCCAGGTCAGGGGCGTGCACCCCTTCACCCTCTGGCCGAGGCTGAACTACCCGCCGGTCATCTGGTCGCCGCCCGTGCTCTCGGGCACCGTGGGCATCGAATACACCTACGACGTGCACGCCGCCGACCCGTACCGGGACAGTCTCACCCATGTGTTGGTCGGCCCCCCGCCGGGCATGGCCATCGATGCCGGCAGCGGGATCATCACGTGGAAGCCCGCATGGGTGGGCGACTACGAGATCGTGGTCAAGGCCAGGGACTGCAGGGGCCTGTATCATGCCCAGACCTTCATCGTCGAGGTGGACGAACTTCCCGCGCTGAACCGGGACCCTCTGGCCGACGCCGGCGGCCCGTACCGCTCCGTACCCGGGCAGGCCGTGACCTTCGACGGCACGGGCTCGTCGGACCCGGACGGCGACCCGCTGTCGTTCCTCTGGCACTTCGGTGACGGTGCGAGCGGGACCGGCAGCACCCCGGTCCACACGTACACGGCCCCGGGGACCTACGAGGTGACGCTTGCAGTCGCCGACGGCAGGGGAGGAGAGGGCACAGACACCGCCACGGTCACGGTGCAGGCATGCGTGCCGGCCACGGTCGACCTCTCGGCGAGCCCGGCCGCAGTGCTGCCCGGTGAGCCCTGCACCCTGGTCTGGTCCTCGCGGCACGCCGCGGCCGTGACCCTCGACCACGGCATCGGCGCGGTGGACGCCTCGGGGACCGTGACCGTGCACCCCGGCACCACCACCACCTACACCATCACCGCCACCGGTCCGTGCGGGTCTGCCACGGATTCGGTCACCGTGGTGGTCCACCAGCCGCCTTCCGTGGACATCACGGCAGACCCGGCAACCATTGTCGCCGGGCAGTCGTCCCTGCTGTCGTGGACATCGTCCCGCGCGGAGACGGTGACCATGGACCATGGCATCGGTGTCGTGCCGGCAGCCGGGTCCGTGACCGTCTCGCCCGCAGGGACCACCACCTACACCGTCACGGCCGCCGGGCCCGGGGGGGTAGTCACCGACGCGGCCACGGTCACGGTTCTCGATCCTCCCGCCGTGACGATCGCTGCCCAGCCGCCGGTCATCATCGAGGGGCAGACCTCCACCCTGACCTGGGTGTCCGAACACGCATCGAGCGTTTCCCTGGACCACGGCATCGGCCAGGTGGCCCTGGCTGGCTCCCTGGAGGTGATGCCCCTGGCGACCACGACCTATACCCTCACGGTGCAGGGACCGGCGGGCACGGCCGCGGCCACTGCGACCGTCGAGGTGATCCCCAGGCCCACGGTGAGCATCGCGGCATCGCCCAATCCCGTCGATGCCGGGCAGACCTCCGTGCTGAGCTGGGCCTCTGCCCACGCACAGAGCGCCTCCATCGACCAGGGCATAGGAGTGGTGGACCCTTCGGGATCCCTCGAGGTGAGCCCTGCCGGGACCACCACCTACACCGTCACGGCGACCGGTCCGGGCGGCACGGCAACGGCGGGCGTGACCGTGGAGGTCAACCACCCCGAGCCGGCCAGGAAGACCTGCGCATACATAACCAACTGCGGCGGCGATGACGTGACGGTCGTAGATGTCGGCACGGACGAGGTCATCGGGCGCGTCCAGACCGGCTACGGCCCGTACGGCGTGGACGTGAGCCCGGACGGGGACAGGGTCTACGTCACCACCGAGGAGGAGGGCATCGCGCTCATCGATGCGGCCACGAACACGGTTGCCGCGACCATACCGGCCAACGCGACCACGGTCGCGGTGAGCCCGGACGGCACGGTTCTCTACGCGGTGTCGACGTGGGAGGAAACGCTGAGTGCCATCGATGCGGAAACCCATGAACCGATCGGGTCCGTGGACGTCGGTCCGTCTCCCCGGGGCATCGCCGTGAAACCCGATGGGACGAGGGTCTACGTCTCGAGCCTCGCGGACGGCACCGTCCGGGTCATCGATGCCGCGAGCCTCGAGGTGCTCGACACCGTGCAGGCGGCAGAACCCTGGGCGTCGGTGTGCGACCTGGAGGTGAGCCCGGACGGGGCCAGGCTGTATGCCATCTCCGATGCCTCGCTCATGCTCACGGTCATGGACACGGCCACCAACGAGGTCGTCGACTCGCGGTACTACCTCATAGAGCGAACCCCCGACGATGCGTACCTTGCCGTGAGCCCCGACGGGCAGCAGCTCCATGTGAGCTATCACCACTCCGGCGGGTCGGTCCTTGCCATCGACGCTGACACCCTGGAGGTCATCGGCACCGTCGAGACCGGGTACCCCTCCGACCTGTCCTTCGCACCGGACGGGTCGCGGCTGTATGTCCCCGATGTGGCGATGAACGGCGTGACCGTTGTCCAAGCCCTGTCTCATGGGATCGCGGCGTCCATCGAGGACGCCTTCATGTCCCCCTACACGTGCGGGCACTTCGTCGCCGAGCACCGGGAGCTCATGGAAGGCCGGGTCACTGCCGACGGCCGTGGTGTCGAGGGTGTCGGCGTCACCCTGACAGGTGACCGCCTCACGAGGCGCTCTTCCACCGACAGCCAGGGCAGGTATTTCTTTTACGCCCCTGCCGGGAGCTATGCCCTGTCCTTCGCCAGGAACGGCCACATCTTCTCCCAGCAGACACTGAACGTGGAGGTGGTGGACCACGAGGTGCCGGTTGCCGATGTCGAGGTCCTGCTCGGCGTGAGGTTCCGGGCAGAGCCACAGGCCATAGCTCAAGGCGGGTCCGCTGCCCTGCACTGGGACACGCTCAGGGCAGAGGCTGTGTCCATCGACCAGGGCATCGGTGCGGTCGACGCGAGCGGGACCCGCGCTGTCTCCCTCCACGAGACCACGACCTACACCATCACGGCCCATGACGCCCAGGGCAGGACGGTCTCGGACCAGGTCACAGTCGTGGTCCACCAGCCGCCCCTGGTGAGCTTCACCGCGCAACCGGAAGGCATCGCCCAGGGCCAGTCCGCCGTGCTGAGCTGGTCATGTGCGAACGCAGACACGCTCACCCTGCAGCCCATGGGCTGGACCGTGAGTCCCTCGGGGTCGTATACGGTCCGTCCGGAGGAGACCACCACCTACGGCATCGTGGCCACGGGCCCGGGAGGAACCACAACCGCCTCTGCCACGGTGACCGTGCACCAGCCGCCTGCGGTGAGCATCTCGGCCGATCCCCTGACCATCTACGCGGGCCAGGCCGCGACCCTGTTCTGGACATCGACCGGTGCCGACCAGGTGACCCTGGACAACGGCATCGGCGCCCTAGCTTCGAGTGGGTCCCTGCCGGTGTCGCCGAACCGGACCACCACCTACACCGTTACCGCCACCGGGCCGGGCGGCACGGCCGCCGCAGCGGTGACGATCACGGTCAACAGCGTCATCACCCTGCACATCGACGCGCCTGCTGCGAATTCCATCATCGACCGACCCGACGTCCTCGTGACGGGCACCGTGAGCCATGCCTACGGACACGAGACCGGGGTGAGGGTCAACGGCATCCCGGCCATGATCCACGGCAACCGGTTCGTGGCCAACCACGTGCCGCTCGAAGACGGCGAGAACGAGATCGCCGTGACGGCCCGGGACCTTGCCGGAAACTCGGCCGAGCTCCGGATCAGCGTCGTGTCGGAAGTGACCGGCCCTTACATCACGCTGACCATGGACGACAGTGCCGGGGTCTCGCCGTTCGATACCCTTCTGAGGGTGGAGTCATGTGCCGACATCATCGGCGTGGACCTGACGGACACGGGCTCGGGCGCTGTCGAATACACCGATGGAACCGAGACGCATGAAAGGTTCGTGCATGTTTCTGACGAAGGAGTCTACTTCATATCTGCAGAGGTGTCGGGCGGGGGAACGGTGCTCACCGACACCATCGGCATCGTCGTGCATGACAGGAACGAACTGGATGGCCTCCTGAGGGGGAAATGGGAAGCCCTGCGCACGGCGCTCGGAAACGATGACATCGATGCCGCGGTGCGCGATGTTTCGGGCAGGACCAGACAGGTATACACGAACGCCTTCGGTTACCTGTCAGATGAACAGAGGAACACCCTGGTCACTGAACTGGGCGACATCAGGTTCATCAGGATGCAAGGCGGGTCTGTGGAGTATGACATTCAGATGGAACGGGCAGGGGTGCACCGCTCGTTCGCTCTGCTCTTCGAGATCGATGAGGACGGGCTGTGGAAGATCTCGCGTTTTTGACAAGAAGTGGCGATAGAATAGTACCAGATGGCGTACCTATGAAGGGGGCAGGAGGTGAACATGTGGAACAAGGTATTCACGTTTGTGTGTCTGGCACTGGTGTTCTCTCCGCAATGTCTGGTCGGGTCCGACATGTTCGGCACCTTCACCTACCGGGGCAAGGTCGTCGATGCCGACACACTGCAGCCCATTCAGGGGGCGGTGGTAGTTGCCGAGTGGTACAAGTGCTGGCCCGGCATCGGGGCAGGAGAGCTTTGCGACTTCAGCATGGCGAAGGAGGCACTGACCGATGCCAATGGGGAGTGGAGCATCACCGGGCCTAAAGGAAACAGAAAGCCTAGTTTAGCACGTCAAGTATTTGGGTTCGTTATTTCATGGAATCGGCCACCTGAAATTAGGATATTCAAGCTTGGTTATTTTCGGCTCTATCAGATGCCAGGTTATTTCGTAGCATGGCCCTATGTGGATAAAGACAAAGACCTTGAAGGAATAGTTTTGATAAGGATGGGAAAGACTAAAGAAGAAGAACGTGAGTTTATAGAGAAATTCATCAAATTAAACAAATATCCTTTTATTGCCCTCAAAGAACCGGAAAAGAAGCTCCGTGATCTTAACTTTGGTTTCCAGTATCCAGCATCTGTGATGGTAGTTGATGACGATGTTGTCAACGAAAGAAACTATTGTGTTATAGGTTTAAAAAAAGCCTTGACTGATGAAGAAAAGAAAAAAGCCCGCTTGTTGCCTTCCGATATTGAGCATTGGTCACAATTGCCTTTGTTGAGAAAGGTTATAGAGAATTCAATTGAATGACTTTTATGGAGGTGTCTCTATGAAAGGTAATATTAGAATGATTGTTGCTTACTTAGTTATAGTTGTTCTCTTTTGCTTTTCATCGGATTGCTTTTGTTATGGGTCAAAGGACCATAAGGAAATGTGTAAGTACATCTCAGAAAACAACATAGATGGATTCTCACTTGATGACTATATGAAGCAAAGTCTGGGTATAATGCGTGGCGTCAACGATGTTTTGTCAGAACAAAACACCGTACTTCACTTATGGTATGGACCAATCGTAAAACAACCCGTTTCGGCAAAAAGGTGCCTCATTGATGGTGGAGGTGATGAAGACTCACCATTTATTCGATGTAAGAACCATTTCCATGACCCTCTAGAAGATTGGAGTAAAGCTGGTTTGAACGGGGGAGAGGGTTTGCTCGGGGGTGAGTCATCCATTATCTGGGCCCAGCGAGATGAAGGTAAACAACATTTCGGTCATTATAGTTGGTTTGATGCGAGAAGATATTTCTACATGGCGTTAACTTCTCATCGCCCTGAAATAAGAAATGAAAATATCGTGAATACGTTTCTTGCAGTGGGCCATCTCATGCACTTAGTTCAAGATAGCTCAGTCCCAGAACATGTTAGGGATAATTCGCACATATTTGCTGGAAATAACTTTGAAAGTTATATCTCAGAATATAATGACATGTATCGACCGGAAAAGTATTCAGTGTTTTCACTTTGGCTTTCCAATGAATCATGCTACCCCGACATAGATCCTGTTTACAGCCTCCCGCCCAACACCCATGCCCCTGTCCCCGTGGCCCGGATCGTTGACACGGACAGGTACGACGGGACGAATCCCGACGTGACCATGACTTCTCCCACGGGTCTCGCTGAGTACACCAATGCGAATTATTTCAGTACGGACACTGTGTTCACGACCGATGACTACCCGTACCCCAGCTGGGAGAGCGTAAACCACACGGTGATACGGG
>Ga0209201_1004086_pt1 | contig 12135 bp, 6 predicted proteins | sample AD_UKC055_MetaG_FD_184411 | JGI IMG/M metagenome (GOLD analysis project Ga0209201, IMG submission 184411) | Active sludge microbial communities of municipal wastewater-treating anaerobic digesters from USA - AD_UKC055_MetaG (SPAdes) (version 2) | ecosystem: Engineered > Bioreactor > Anaerobic >... | reverse complement strand
CATCTACATGACGGTGAAGGTCGAGGACGTCCCCGAGCTGGTGGAAGAGCATTTCGTCAAGGGCCGCCCCCTCGAGAGGCTCTTCTACCGGGAGCCGGGCAAGGAGGATCGGATCCCCTCCATGCAGGAGATCCCCTTCTTCGCCCTGCAGGATCTCCGGGTGTTGCGCAACCGCGGCCTCATCGACCCCGAGAACATCGAGGAGTACATCGCCCGCGACGGCTACGCCGGCATGGCCAAGGCCCTCACGGAGATGACGCCCGAGCAGATCGTCCAGGAGATCATCAAGTCGGGCCTGCGCGGCCGCGGCGGCGCCGGGTTCCCCACGGGGCTCAAGTGGCAGTTCGCCCAGCGCTCGCCCGGTGACGTGAAGTACGTGCTGTGCAACGCCGACGAGGGCGACCCCGGGGCCTTCATGGACCGCAGCGTCCTCGAGGCGGACCCGCACGCGGTGCTCGAGGGCATGGTGATCGCCGCCAAGGCGATCGGCTCGAAGCAGGGCTACATTTACTGCCGCGCCGAGTACCCGCTGGCGATCCACCGCCTCAACGTGGCCCTCGGCCAGGCCCGCGAGATGGGCCTGCTTGGCAGGGACATCCTCGGGACGGGCTTCGACTTCGACATCGAGATCTACCAGGGCGCCGGCGCCTTCGTCTGCGGCGAGGAGACGGCGCTGATGACCTCCATCGAGGGCAAACGCGGCATGCCGCGGCCCCGGCCGCCCTTCCCCGCCGTGGCGGGCCTGTGGGCCAAGCCCAGCGTCCTGAACAACGTGGAGACCCTGGCCAACATCGGCCAGATCATCCTGCGCGGGGCCGACTGGTACGCCGGCGTCGGCACCGAGAAGTCCAAGGGCACGAAGGTCTTCGCCCTGACGGGCGACGTGAACAACGTGGGCCTCGTGGAGGTGCCCATGGGCACCACCCTCGGGACGATCATCTACGACATCGGCGGCGGCATCCCGGGCGGCAAGAAGTTCAAGGCCGCCCAGCTGGGCGGGCCCTCCGGGGGCTGCATCCCCGTGCAGCACCTCAACGCCCCCGTCGACTACGAGAAGGTCGCCGAGCTGGGCGCCATCATGGGCTCGGGCGGCCTCATCGTGATGAACGAGGACAAGTGCGCCGTGGACATGGCCCGCTTCTTCATGGACTTCTGCAAGGACGAGTCCTGCGGCAAGTGCACCCCCTGCCGCGAGGGCACGCAGCGCATGCTCGCCATCCTGACCCGGATCTGCCAGGGCAAGGGCCGGGAGGGCGACATCGAGCTGCTGGAGTCGTTGGCCACCGTGATCAAGGACGCCGCCCTGTGCGGCCTCGGCCAGACGGCCCCGAACCCCGTGCTCTCGACGATCCGCTACTTCCGCGACGAGTACGTGGAACACATCCGCGACAAGAAATGCCGCGCCGCCGTCTGCTCGGCCCTGTTCAAGTCGCCCTGCCAGCACACCTGCCCGATCGGGATGGACGTGCCGGCCTACATCGCGCTGATCCGCGACAACCGGCTCGAGGACGCCTACAAGGTCATGCTGAAGACCAACCCCTTCCCCTCGGTCTGCGGGAGGGTCTGCGACCACCAGTGCCAGACCAAGTGCCGCAGGGGCCTGCTCGACGAGCCCGTGGCGATCAAGTTCCTGAAGCGCTACATCACCGACAACGCGCCGCGGCCGCAGGTCAGGCCCGTCGGCATCACCCGCAAGGAGAAGATCGCCGTCGTCGGCGCGGGGCCCGCGGGCCTCACCTGCGCTCGGGATCTCGCCCTGCGCGGCTATGCCGTGACGGTCTTCGAGGAGCTCCCCACGCCGGGCGGCATGCTCAGCTGGGGCATCCCCTCCTACCGTCTGCCGAGGACGGTCCTCGAGAAGGAGATCGACGACATCCGCAAGCTGGGCGTCGACATCCGCTGCAGCACCCGGGTGGGACGCGAGGTGTCCTGGGGCAAGCTCAACGAGGACTACGACTGCGTCTACCTCGCGCCGGGTGCCCACAAGAGCCAGCGCATGGGCATCGAGGGCGAGGACCTCCAGGGGGTCTGGGGCGGCGTCGAGTTCCTCCGCGACTACAACGGCGATGAGGAGGGTTGGAAGAACGGCCGCAAGAGCCTCGGCTCGAGGGTCGCCGTCATCGGCGGCGGCAACTCCGCCATCGACGCGGCCCGCACGGCCCTTCGCCTCGGGGCCGAGGTGACGATCCTCTACCGGCGCCTGCGCGAGGACATGCCCGCCGCGGCCGAGGAGATCGTCGCCGCCGAGCACGAGGGCATCAAGATCGAGTACCTCATCGCGCCGCTGCGCGTCGTCGGCGCGAACGGTCGCGCCACGGGCATCGAGTGCCTGCGGCAGAAGCTCGGGGACTTCGACTCGAGCGGCCGCAAGCGGCCCGTGGCGATCCCGGGCTCCGAGTTCACGCTGAGCGTCGACACGGTGATCGCCGCCATCGGCCAGACGCCGGACCTGTCCTTCGTGCCCGCCGAGAGCGGCGTGAAGGTCAACAAGTGGTCCTGCTTCGACGTGAAGGACGACATCCCCTCCCAGACGACCAATGCGAAGTACTTCGCCGGCGGCGACGCCGTGACGGGCCCCGCGACGGTCGTCAAGGCCATCGCGGCGGGCCACGGCGCCGCCGAGGACATCGACGGCTGGATCCGGAAGCGCAACGGCGAGCCGGCCTGGGTGCCGCCCTCCGAGGAGCAGATCCACATCCCCTTCGTCGTCGACGAGGAGACGGAGGAGTGCCCGCAGGCCCGCATGCCCGAGCTCGGGGCCGAATTCCGGCGGAAGAACTTCGCCGAGGTGGAGCTGGGCTACAGGAAGGACCAGGCCGTCAAGGAGGCGACGCGCTGCCTGCGCTGCGACGCGGAGATCTGACGGCGTCCGCCCAACGACAGGTGGAAAAAAAGCCCGATCGCGCGATCGGGCTTTTTTTCCGTCTTCGCCCCGCTCAGGGCGGGCCCTCGTCCTCCGCCCGCGGGATCCCCGACTCGCAGGGAACCCCCGTCTGGCAAAGGCCGCAGGCGTATCCCTCGAACCCGAAGTGCTCCACGATGTAGGATTTGCAGGTCTCGTGGACGTGCCTCGAGCAGGGGATCTTGTCGTGCCCCGCCGCCGAGAGGGCCCCCACGGGACAGCGCGCCACGCACTTCTTGCAGGTCCCGCGGCTGAACCACAGGCACCAGTCCCGGTGTCCCCGGTAGGCCCGCGGGGTGGGGGGAAGCTCGATTTCGGCCACGACGGAGCCCGCACGCATGGCCTTCCCGCGGGGGGTGATGAGCCCGTCGGAGAGGCCGAAGGTCCCCAGCCCCGAGACGAAGGCCGCGTGGCGCTCGGACCACTTCGACGCGAAGGTGAATTTCTCCGAGGGCATGCGCGCCCACTGGGGCAGCAGCACCGGCGCCGCCGCCCGGATGCCCGCCCCGGCCAGCTCCGCGACCACGTGCCTGCGGAGCGCCTCGTTGGCCGCCTCGCCGCAGATGCGGGACCGGGCCCAGCGCTCCGGCGGGTAGGTCCTCTCCTTGCGGCTGTCGAGCTTCGTGGCCCGCGTCTGGGGCAGGATCCAGCTGATCACCGAGAGGTCCTTCCCCGAGGGGCTCCCGTCCGGGAACGCCAGCCCGAAGGCCTCCGCGGGCGTCCAGTGGAAGGGCCCCACGTGCTCCTTGAAGGCCTCCCAGTAGGGGTCGTCGCCGCGTGAAAACCCGACGAGCGGCTCGTCCCAAGCCGGCTCGCGTTCCGCTCCCCCCAGCGTGTTTTCCGGCGCTGTGCAGACCCAGTCGCGGATCAGCGCGGTGAGCCAGGCCGCCCGGTCTCTCGATTGAACGTTTGTCATTCATTCCTCCTTTCGCACGCTTTCACTCCATGGGTTCATCCCCTCGGTCGTCCAACATCGCGAGGGCCGCAAGGCTGATGAGGGAAGCCGCGACGAACCACCAGGCCACCGAGAGCCGGTCGCCCGTCAGGGACACGAGGACGGTGCCCACCATCGGGGTCAGGCTCCCGAAAATCGTGACGCCCACGCTGTAGATGATCGCGAGCCCCGTGGTTCGTACCGGCGTCGGAAACAGCGCGGCCCCCACGGCATAGGCCGGCACCGCGTAGAGAACCAGCAGCAGTCCCAGGACGAGCTGGACGAGGACCAGGGCGGGCTCGCCCGGCCAGCGGTTGAGTATCCAGAAGGCCGGGTAGGCGAAGATCAGCATCCCGACCGCGGCGGCGGTCATCAGGGGCTTTCGTCCTGCGCGGTCGCTCCAGGCGCCCGCCAGGGGGGCGAGGCAAAGGGCGCAGCCGAAGACGAACAGGCCGATGTAGGCGCTCGAGAGCCTCATCTTGAGCTCGCGGATGAGATAGGTGGGCATGTAATTGGCCAGGTGGTTGCAGACGGCCCCCACGGCGACGAGACCGATCCCGACGAGCAGCGCGCGCCGGTAGCCGCCGAGCAGCTCGCGCACGGGCCGGCCCTCCCGGGCTGGTCTGCCCCTGCGGTACCGGTCGAAGAGCGGCGTCTCGTCGAGCTTCCACCGGATATAGAACCCGACGGGGGCGATGGAGAGGCCGAAGACGAAGGGGATGCGCCAGCCGAAGGCCTGGACCTGCTCGGGGCTCAGCAGGTTCGTCACGAGGTGGCCCGAGAGGCCGGCGAGCAGGAACGCCCCGGCCTGCCCGACCTGCTGCCACGAGACGTAGCGGACGCGCATCCCGGCCGGCGCGTGCTCGGCAAGGAAGGCCACGGCCCCCCCGATCTCGCCGCCTGCCGACAGCCCCTGGAGCATCCGGGCCAGGACGATGAGGATCGGTGCGGCCGCACCGATCGTCGCGTAGCCGGGCGTGAAGGCGATGAGGGCCGTGCCGAGCGCCATCAGCAGGATCGTGAGGCTCAGGGCGGCCCTGCGGCCGTGCCGGTCGCCGTAGCTGCCCAGCACCAGCGCGCCCACGGGGCGCATCACGAACCCGACGGCGAAGGTGGCGAAGACGGCCAGCAGCGAGGCCAGCTCGCTTTCGGCCGGGAAGAAGTCCCGGGCGATGAACACGGCAAACAGGGCATAGGCGCTGAAGTCGAGCCACTCGAGGGCGTTGCCGATCGTCACGGCGACGATGAGCCGGGAGCGGGCCGCCGGCTGCGAACCTTGCGTTGTCGTCGTTTCAGCGCTCACGGTTTCCCCCGCCGTCGAGGCCGGACCAGCCCCCGAAATCCCGGGATGCCCTGCGGCGATCGTTGCCGGCATTTTACAGGCCCGCAGGCCGGAGGTCCATCGATTTGAGCACGCGCGGGGGAAAAAACGTGGGGCAGGGTCTCGCGCCCTGCCCCGAAGGAGATGAAAGGAGGTGGTTGGGTTTTTCTGTACGGATGAGAAAGCAAGTTTCATGCCTTGTTTGAGGCTCCAGACGCGCAAGTTTCAAATTCTCCCATCCGGCCCTTACCCGCAATCCTTTACCTTCGCTGCATGCTGTGCTAAACAAAATCGGGGACGGGGCGCGGGGAAGGACCTCGGGCCAAGGATGCCGTGTCGCAATATTGAAAAACGCGGAAATCATGTCATTCCCGCGGAAGCGGGAATCCAGAACTCATTGAAAAGACCGGATTCCGCATCGCGCTGCGCTTGTGCGGAATGACAACATCGGAATCGCGACACCGTCTCAAGGGGAGGCGGGACCGTGATGGCGAAGATTCGAACGTTCTTCCAGGAAGACATCTGGCGGATCCGCGCGAAGGGCCTGCCGCCGCCCAAGGCCTTCGCCGTCCGCTGCCTGCGGATCCTGCTGGCCGCCGCCGGCGCCTTCCAGGAGCACCGCTGCCCGCTGAGGGCCTCGGCGCTCACGTTCTACAGCCTGCTCTCCATCGTCCCCGTCGTCGCCATGGCCTTCGGGATCGCCAAGGGTTTCGCCTTCGAGAAGATCCTGGAGGAGAAGATTCTCGAGCGCTTCCCCGGGCAGGAGGAGGTCCTCCTGGAGGTCTTCGAGTTCGCCAATGCCATGCTGGCGAACACGAAGGGCGGCCTCGTCGCCGGGGTCGGCGTGATCCTGCTGTTCTGGGCGATCATCAAGGTCCTGGGCCACATCGAGCGATCCTTCGACGACATCTGGTCCGTCAAGAAAGAGCGCTCCTTCTCCCGCAAGGTCACCGACTACCTCTCCGTCATGCTCGTGGCGCCGGTCCTGCTCGTCCTGTCGAGCGGCGCCACCGTCTTCATCACGACGCAGCTCGGCGCGATCACGAAGCGCTTCGACGTGCTGGGCATTCTCGGGCTCCTCGTGTTTGTCCTGCTGGAGATCACCCCCTTCGCGATCATGTGGGTGCTCTTCACCTTCCTGTACCTCTTCATGCCGAACCGGCATGTCAACCGCCGGTCGGGCGTCATCGCCGGCATCGTCGCCGGAACGGTGTACGTCGTCGTCCAGATGGTCTACGTCAAGTTCCAGGTGGGCGTCGCCAGCTACAACGCCATCTACGGCAGCTTCGCCGCCCTGCCCCTCTTTCTCACGTGGGTGCAGCTCAGCTGGCTCATCGTGCTGGCCGGCGCCGAGATCTCCTGCGTCCACCAGCATGCCGACGCCCTCGAGTTCGGACCCGATGCGAGACGCGCGAGCCATTCCTTCCGGCGGCTTTTGGCCCTGCGGATCGTCAGCCACGTGATCCGCAAGTTCGCGAGGGGCGAGGTCCCCCTGACGGCGGCGGGCGTTTCCGAGAGCCTCGAGATCCCTCGGGGGCTCACCGAGGAGCTTCTCGAGGCACTCGCGGAGAGCGGGGTCCTCATCGAGGCGGACCGGCAGGGCCGCGACGAGGCCGCCTACGTGCCCGCCCGCGACACGGACCTCCTGACGATGAAGTTCGTCATGGACGCCCTGGACCGGCGGGGGGTGGACCGGATCCCCGTGGCCGCGACGGAGGAACTCCAGCGCATCGAGCAGAGCCTGAAGGCCTTCGGCGAGGCGATCGAGAAATCGCCCGCCAACCTTCGCCTCAAGGACATCTGAGAATGGGGACGTTGGTAACAAATTGGACAAACTTCAGAAAAAGGAAGGCAGCATGAGTTTGTCTAATTTGTTACCAACGTCCCCGGTTGTCCGCGTCGTCGATCTCTGGAAGGAGTACCGCGAGGACGGGCAGGTCGTGATCCAGGCCCTGCGCGGGGCAAGCCTCGAGGTCGCCCCCGGCGAGGTGGTGGCCCTGTTCGGCAAGAGCGGCTCCGGCAAGACGACCCTCCTGAACATGCTTGCGGGCCTCGACCGGCCCACCCGGGGCACCGTCGAGATCGACGGCCGCAACCTCCAGGCCCTCGGGGAGGAGGGCCGCACCGAGCTGCGGCGCTTGCGCCTGAGCTTCGTCTTCCAATTCTTCAACCTCCTGCCCACCCTGACGGCCTTCGAGAACGTCTATCTCGCCCTCGAGCTGGCCGGCCGAACCGACCCGGGGGCCGCCCGCGCCGCCCTGGAGAACGTGGGCCTTAAGGGCAAGGAGGGCCGCTACCCCCACGAGCTCTCGGGCGGCGAGCAGCAGCGCGTCGCCGTCGCGCGGGCCATCGTGAAGGAACCCGCGCTCATCCTTGCCGACGAGCCCACGGGCAACCTCGATACGGCGACGGGCGACCAGATCCTGCAGCTCATCACGCGGCGCTGCAGGGAGGCGGCCACGTCGCTCATCATGGTGACCCATACGCCGCTGGCCTGCAAGTACGCGGACCGCATCCTGAAGATGGTGGACGGCGTGATCACGGAAGACGAAAAATGCGGTTAAGAAAGGCAATGGGCTTATGGCTGAAGGCATAGGGCAACGGAAAGAAGAATTCCGCATCCATTTCTAGCCCTGAGCCCGAAGCCTGTAACCGAGGTTTTCTTGCGCACCGTCACCCGATCCTTCCTTCGCTACCTCTACCGGCGCCGGAGCCTCAGCCTCCTGCAGCTCCTCGGGATCGCCTGCGGGGTGGCCGCCGTCATCGGCATGTCCCTCTCGGCGCAGTCGGCCCTCTCGAGCTTCTCCCAGGCCGTGGAGTTCCTGCGCGGCAAATCCACCCACACCCTCGAGCGCCTCGCCGGCCCGATCGACGAGTCGGTCCTGCGGGACCTCGTCGCCGATCCGGCCGTCCTGTCCTTCGCGCCCGTCCTGGAGCGCCGCCTGAAGCTGGAAAACGGCGACCTGGTGAGGCTGCTGGGCATCGACCCCTTCCTGGACCGGGCCATTCGCCCCGAGCTGGCCCGGGCCCCTTTCGAGCGGCGCACGGGCGGATCCTTCGAGGACTCGCTGGCCTTCCTCACCGACGAGCGGGCCGTCCTGATCGAGGATGGGCTTGCCCGCACGCTCGGCCTCGCGGCCGGCGGCCTCCTGCCCACCCTGAAGGGGCGCCTGCGGGTGATCGGGACCTTCGCCAACCCCTCGGGCGAGCCCCTGATCCTCATGGACATCGCCCACGCCCAGAGGCTCCTGGGGCTTGCCGGCAGGATCGATCACGTCGACCTGATCCTCGGCGACGAGGACGGCTTCGCCTCCCTCTGGCAGGAGGGCTGGCGCATCCAGTCCAAGCGCCAGCGCCAGGAAACCTTCGGGGCCATGGTGGGGGCCTTCCGGCTCAACCTCGAGGCCCTCTCGCTCATGGCCCTCTTCGTGAGCGTCTTCCTGATCTACAACACGGCCATGTTCGCCGTCGTCAGCCGACGCCGCGACGCGGGGGTGCTGCGCAGCCTGGGCGCGAGCCGCGGCGAAGTGGCGGGGGCCTTCCTCACCGAGATCGCCCTGTTCGGCGTGCTCGGCGGCCTCGCGGGCAGCGTCTTCGGCTTTCTGCTGAGCCGGGCGCTGACGGAGGTGATCGGCGGTACGATCAGCAGCCTCTACTTCTTCCTGAGGCCCACCCCCATGCCCTGGAGCTGGTGGGTGCCCGCCGCCGGGGTACTCGTCGGCCTCGGGGCCAGTCTGCTGGGCGGCCTCTATCCCCTGCTGGAGCTCACCCGGGTCGACCCCGTGCTCACCCTGCGGGGCCGCTCGGGCAGCCGCGAGAACCGGCGCCGGGCCTGGCTCGTGGCGCTGGCGGGGGCAGCCTGCCTGATCGTCAGCATCGTCGTGCTGGCCTTCCTCTCGAAGCGGATCTACGCGGCCTTCATCGGCGTCTTCGGCTGTCTCTTCGGCCTGAGCCTGCTGACGGGAGTGGTCCTGCTTTTCGCCGACCCGCTCCTGCGGCGCGGCCTCGGGTGGGCGGGGAAGCTGCCCGGACGGATCGCCGCGGGCAACATCACCCGCAACCTCGGAAGGACGGGCGTTGCCGTGGCCGCCTTCATGGTCGCTCTCTCCCTCTCGATCGGCCTGGGCTCCATGATCGGCAGCTTCCGTCAGTCCCTCATCTGGTGGATGGGCACGCAGCTGCGCGGCGACCTGTACATCTCCAACGCCACGGACATGGAGGTCCCCGAGGAGTTCTACGAAGAGGTCAGGAACATCCCCGGGATCGGCGGCGTCGACACCTACCGCAAGGTGCAGGTCCTCTACCGAGGCCGGACAATCCACGTGGCGGGCATCAAGGCCGACGTGCTCGAGCGCTTCGCCCGGTTCGGCTGGGTGGAGGGCGGCGACGAGCACTGGGAGGCCGTCAGGCGCGGCGACGTCATCGTCTCGGAGAGCTTCGCCCGGAGCTTCGGCGCGGGCCCCGGCGGCATCGTGACCCTCGAGGGGGTCGAAGGCCCCGTCGATCTTCGCATCGAGGCCGTCTTCTACGACTACTCGACGGAGCACGGCCTCGTCATGATGGACCGCAAAACCTACATCGGCCTCTACGGCGACCGGACGATCAACAGCATCGCCGTCTTCATCGACCCCGAGGAGCCCCGCAGGAAGCAGATCATCGACGACGTGCGCGCCCGGGCCATCGTGCGGGGCCTGCCCGCCTCGACGCGCGAGCAGTTCCACCGCAACATCCTCGAGGTCTTCGACAGCACCTTCGCCGTGACCCGCTCCATGCGCATCATGGCCATCGTCATCGCCTTCTTCGGGATCACGGGGGCCCTGATGACCCTGTTCATCGAGCGGCAGCGCGACTTCGGGATCCTCCGGGCCCTGGGGTTCTCCACGGGGCAGGTGGCCCGCATGACCCTGCTCGAGGCCCTGGGGATGGGGCTCGTGAGCTTCGTGCTGAGTTCGGGAGTCGGCACGGTCCTGGCGATCCTCCTGATCCGCGTCATCAACCTGCGGAGCTTCAACTGGACCGTTTTCTACCACCCCGACTGGCAGCCCTACGCCCTCACGGCGGCCACGGCCCTGGCCGCCAGCGTCGGCGCGGCGCTCTACCCGATCTGGAAGGTGCACCGCACCTACCCGCAGATGCAGATACGGGAGGAGTGAAACGAGTCTCTTGTCGCTGAGGCACGGACGTGCTATCGTTCGACTGCGGGGAGGCGCAAAAACGCAATGAGACGACAGCTGACCGCCATCATCGAGAAAGGGGAAAAGGGCCGGTATGTGGCCCTGTGCCCCGAATTCGACATCGCCAGCCAGGGGGAAACGATCGAACAGGCAAAACGAACCTCAAAGAGGCTGTGTCCCTCTTCCTGGAATGTGCCTCCAAGGAGGAAATCCAGGAGCGTTTCCAGGATGAGATCTTCGTCACGAGCATAGAGGTTTCGACGCTTGCCTGAGCTTCCCGTCCTTTCCGGAAGAGAAGTCTGTGCGATTCTCGCGGGACGCGGATTCGTGGAAGTCCGGCGCCGAGGCAGCCACATCGTATGCAGAAGAAAGAAGGAAACGCAACCAGGACCGTCCCGGTGCCCGACCATAAAGAGATCCTGACGGGGACCCTCCCGTGCATCATTCGACAGTCCGGCCTGAGCAGAGCGGATTTCGAGTAGCAACATCGGCCCCTTCCAAAGAAACGGACATTGTGAGCAAGGCCGCCGGAGATGCCTGTCAGACTGCCCACGCGCCCGATCCCCCTGTCCCTGATCATCGTCCTGATCCTCCTCGCCTGCACCCCCGCGCACGCCGCCGACGAGTGGAGACAGGCCGTCGGGCCGTGGAAGTGGAGCTTCCCGCGGGACCACGGGGCGCACCCGGAGTTCCGCACCGAGTGGTGGTACTTCACGGGCAACCTGCGCGACGCCGCGGGAAACCGCTACGGCTACCAGCTCACCTTCTTCCGGCAGGGCGTGCGCCTCAGGGCCTCCGACCCCGGCAACCCCTGGTCGCTGCGGGATCTCTACCCCGCGCACTTCGCCCTCACCGACGCCCGCAGCGGGGCCTTCCACTTTGCCGAGCAGATCACCCGATCAGGGCCGGGGCTTGCCGGAGCGGCCACGAACGGCATGACCGTGTGGAACCTCGGCTGGTCGGCGAAGATGGAAGGGAATCGCATCGTGATCCGCGCACGGCACGGGGGGATGGAGCTTGACCTCGAGCTCGCGCCGAGAAAACCCCCGGTCCTTCAGGGCGACAAGGGCCTCAGCCGCAAGGGGCCCGGCAGGGGCCAGGCGTCCTACTACTACTCCTTCACAGACCTGGCGACGAGGGGGACGATCCGGACGCCGGGCGCCCTGATGCCCCTGCCCGTGGAGGGGGTGAGCTGGTTCGATCAGGAGTTCAGCTCCAACGCCCTCACGAAAGACCAGGTCGGGTGGGACTGGTTCTCGCTCCACCTCTCCGACGGGCGGGACCTGATGCTGTACTTTCTCAGGAAGAGCGACGGGACGGTGGAGAAGGAATCCTCGGGCACCCTCGTGGAGGCCGACGGCCGCTCCCGGCACCTCCAGCTGGGCGAAATCGGCGTGGAGGTCATCGCGACATGGACAAGCCCGAGAAGCGGCGGGAAATACCCGGGCCGCTGGCGGATCCGCATCCCCGCAGCGGGCATCGACCTGCGGCTCGCGCCGCTGGTCCCGGCGCAGGAACTGATCACGGAGGGCTCGACGGGCGTGACCTACTGGGAGGGCGCCGTGGACGGCAAGGGCTCATCGGCCGGCAGCCCCGTCACCTGCGAGGGCTACGTGGAGATGACGGGCTACGCCGGCAGCCTGGGGGGCCTCTTCTGACATCGGGGAGGTCGGTGACAGATGGGACAAGTCGCCTAGGCAGGGTCTAAAGGCCCTGCCTCTGCACTTTGGCTATCTGAAGGCATAGAGAACGGCAGAGGGCAAGGCGCCGGCGATTTCAACGTTGGTTGACTTGCCCTCTTTGT
>Ga0209201_1004085_pt1 | contig 12135 bp, 8 predicted proteins | sample AD_UKC055_MetaG_FD_184411 | JGI IMG/M metagenome (GOLD analysis project Ga0209201, IMG submission 184411) | Active sludge microbial communities of municipal wastewater-treating anaerobic digesters from USA - AD_UKC055_MetaG (SPAdes) (version 2) | ecosystem: Engineered > Bioreactor > Anaerobic >... | reverse complement strand
GTTCTGGGGATACCCGGCGGAACAGGCGGTGGCATTTTCCCTGATTTTCGCGCTGGTGTTTGTGTTGAATCTGCTCTTCAGTGGAGCGATCTGGTTCGGTATCCTTGCTCGGCGGACATAGACGGATGGAAGGTGTTTGAAGACTGTGGAAGTCAAGGATCGGCAAAGCAAAGAACGGCCCGAAGTCAGCATCATCGTTCCGTGTTACAATGAGGAAGCGGCAATCGGGAAGGTGATCGATGATATTCGCGCGGCAATGGAAGGCGATCCCCACAGCTATGAGATTCTTGTGGTGGATGACTGTTCCGCCGACCGAACCGCCGAAGTTGCCCGCAGCAAGGGAGTTACGGTGATTTGTCGGTCCATCAAGGGCGGATCGGGTGCGGCACGCAAAAGCGGCATTTTAGAGGCACGCGGCAAGATCATTGTTATGCTGGATGGCGATGGGTCGTACAATGCGCCTGATATCCCTGCGCTGCTCAAAGAAATACCGGAGTTCGACCAGGTGAACGGCGCGCGTACCTCCGAGGAGGGAACGCTGAAATTTCTGCGGGTTCCGGCGAAGTGGTTTATTCGTCGGCTGGCGATCTACCTTTCAGGAACATACATTCCGGACCTGAATACCGGCCTGAAAGCGTTCAAGCGGGATATCATGCTGAAGTACCTCTGGGTCATCCCGGATGGATTTTCGTGTGTTACCACGATGACGCTGGCGTTTTTGTGTAACGGGTACGCTGTGAAATGGGTTCCGACCACGTATCACAAGCGAATCGGCAAGTCCAAGTTCCATCCGATCAAAGATACCTCGAAATACCTGTTCACCGTGATTCGGATGATTATGTATTTCAATCCGCTCAAGGTTTTTCTGCCCGCCGGATTTGCTGTGATTCTCCTGGGTATCGCGCGCGGACTCTGGGATGCGCTGGTACTGCGGAAAGGGCTGGAGCAGGCGGATATTACGATGATTATGGTGGGATTTATCACTTGTGTGATGGGCCTTCTCGCGGACCTGATTGTGGCGCAGGGCCGCGCGCGCAATTTCAACAAGGATTGACTTTGCGCCATGCGACATAGAAAAGAGGCCGACACAGGCTTCCGGCCTGTGATCAATTTACTTACAAGACGTTCATTCCATGAATGAAAAGACCTGTATGAAAACGCTGACACTTATTCCGCCCAGTAAATACAGCAAGAATGTTGCTCGCGATCTTGTGTATGGGTGCTGGTGCAAGGGGAAACGGATCGCCGGGATCGAGTTCCCCCCGATTTCGCAGTTGCAGGTGACCTGCTTTATCCGCGAGGACGGGCACGAAGCGGACCTGCTCGATGCCGCCGCCATGCGCATGTCCGTGGCGGATATTCAGGAAGAGGTTCGCAAGAAGGAATACGACCTGGTGATGATGCTGACCTCGACCATGACCATTCGGGAAGATGCCGAGGTTTTGCGCGCATGTAAAGAGGCACGTCCGGGTCTGAAAACGGTTGTCTGGGGATCGCAACCGACGTTTATGCCGCAGGCCAGCCTGGCGATTCCGGGGATCGATATTATTGTACGCCGGGAGGCCGAGCCGGTTCTCAAGGAACTGGTGAATCGTCTTGCGCGGGGCGATGATTCCTGGAAAGAAACACTCGGTATCGGATACCGAGAAAATGGAAGTATCCGATTAAATGAGTACATGCCGTTCCTGGAGGACCTGGATATTCTTCCAATACCGGATCGACGCCTGCTTCCGTCGGACATCGATTACTTTAATCCGGTTGTGAAACGGATGCCGTTTACCACGATGTTTACAACGCGGGGATGCACGGCGCGATGTACCTATTGCGCCTCGCCGCCGTTCTACGGAAAGAAGGTTCGGTTCCGCAGCGCACAAAAAGTTATTGAGGAGATGACGGAATGCGCCGCACTCGGCTACCGGGAAATCTTTTTTCGGGATGAGTTGTTTACCGCCTCCAAGAAACGGGTACAGGAAATCTGCGAGGGCATTCGGGAACGCGGGCTGGACCTGACCTGGATTTGCAGTTCCCGCGTTACCAATGTCGATGAGGAAATCCTGCCTCTGATGAAAAAGGCGGGCTGTCACATGATCCGGTTCGGCGTCGAGTCCGGTGTTCAAGAGATTCTCGACAACATCAACAAAAAAATTACCATTGAGGATACCCGAAAAGCCTTTCGCCTCTGCCATCAGTATGATATCGATACACATGCCCATTGCATGATCGGCAGTCCGGGTGAAACCCAGGACACCATCGACCGGAGCCTTGCATTTGTAAAGGAAATTGATCCGACTATTATCACATTTGGGATTACCACGCCCTATCCGGGGACAGCGCTATTCGAACAGGTCCAGGCAGAGCATCCTGAAATCGGCGACGGCACGGGTCTGGACTTGACCCGCCTGCACACGGATGCGTTTTTCAACCAATTCTTTACCGAACTCAGCAACGAAGAACTGTCCCGCAATATCCGTCGGATTTATCGCGAGTTTTATTTTCGCCCGAGGTATTTACTCAAGTGGCTGAAACGGATTCGCAGCACGGATGAACTGAAGCGGGTGATCCTGGCGGGCATGAATGTGTTTGATTTCGCGTTTCGGAAGGCGGGGTAGGAGAGGATGAAGAATTTCGGAATGCGTCAAGTGCAATGAGACATCTCCGTTTGGAAGTTAGTGAGTTTTTTGTGTGTTAAACTTGGTTGGTCCGGAGGATTGATCCGGACCGCTTCCGGTAGTGCAGGAACCAATGTCATTAAGTTCAGGGGAAGATAGCACAATGGGAAGGAACGGCCTGTCGAAAGGCCGGTTCCTGAGCCTGCGTGCGCTGAGCTTGCTGAAAAGCGAATGACCGGCCACTCGATAAGATCGGGGACCGGCCCATCTCAGGATCGTTTAACTTAATGACATTGGCGCAGGAACAGCCGGAGTTCCTCGGACAAATCGTTCCGGATGTTCGCGACAGGGTTCTGCCAATACTTGTTGTCGTGCCATCAGCGATGTGCCTCGAATATCCGATTGAACTGTTTCATTATCTCTGCGGCGCGGTGGCGCAGGAGATGGTTTTTAAGAACGTGCCGATGACCAGCCTCGGCAACGGCGCGGCGTCGGTTTTCATCATCGAGGAATAAAGCGGTTTTTTCAAGAAGATCGGTTTGGCCCTTGAAAAAGACAGCGTGAGATTCATTGCCAAGTAAGCCGCCATCGGCCTCCGAGACGTAATCACTGAGCAAGAAACCGCCTGAAGCGAGAATATCGAAGTCACGAGGATTCAATGAGTCAGGACATTGAAGGCTGTGGAGATTCAGGTTGATCTTCGAGCTGGCAAAAAGATCCGGCAGTTCGGAATAAGGAAGCGGGCCGTGATAGGTATCCCGAGCTGCGGAAGACAGCAGACGAGTCCAATCCGGGGGGCCACAAACCGCCACGCCGTAAGGTAATAAGGCACGGATTGCACGCACCCGTTTGCGGGTGTTTGCCTCCACCGAGAGGAGATATCTCAAGGCGGCGACTCCCCGCAAGAACGGTTTCCGCACTTCCGCTGCGTATCGTTCTGCTGCACGAATCAGATCAACCGGAATCGGCTCAAACGTGTCCGGCAAGACATCAAAAAGAGTCTGTCCGGTCTGCGTCCGTGAAATCAGGTCCTCCAAGACATTTCGATCTTCCGGACTCAGGGCGTCCAGTACCCCTGAAAGGTCCACCACAGACCCGACAAAGGATATGGGATGCCGATAACACTCGCGCAGCCTACCTTTCCTTTGGATCGTGGCGGCAACCGGCAGATAGTTGACAGAACCGATATCCCGCCCGCGCAGACGGTTCACATATTCGGGGTCCATAGCGAAAACATGGTCCCACTTGCCGAGTCCCTCCGCCGTGCCGATGGGGGAGAAAGCAAACTCATCCACCAGCCACACGATTCTGGGACGGCGGACAGGTTTCCCCGGTCCATACAGCATCCGAAAAACCAAGTCAGGAACCGTATTGAGGAAAAAGAAAATGTCCGGCTCAAATAGAACCGTGTCTCGGATCATTCTCAACCGTGTGGACCAGCGCTCCCGCTGCTCGATCCACAGGCGGGAGTCCATCCCGTTTGCCGCAAATCCCGCGAAGAGTGTTCGAAGCATTTCCAGATGAATCGAATACACCATTCGCTCCGGGGCCACCGCATAGCCCCAGATTTTGCGCACGGCATGAGAAACAGGATTATCAAGACCGCTCAGGAAACGCTCATAGCGCGGCATGAAGTCCCAACGTTCTTTGGCGACGGAAGTAAAAGCCTGGCGTACGGCGTTAAGACAGGCATCCCGGTCCGCCGGATCAAAGAATCCCGCTCCCGCCGTGCCGACGAAATCATTTGCAGGGAGGAGGCAGAGGGCCTGTTCGGAGAGATTCGGAGTCACCCCGCTCTGTATCTCCCCCAATCTTGGGGGAGACATTTCCTCACTCATATCTGCGTGTCTTTCTATAGTCTCAGAGTGAGAACCGACACAAAAGAGAACATTCGGGTGAGACAGGAAGTCGGTCAGATCCCTCATGGCCAGCGCCGCCAGAAACAGCATTTCCCGCATTTCAAGAACGAAGATCATGCGCCGGTCCAGACCGCCATGCTCACGGCAGAAGTCCAGGCAGGAGAAATCCCCGCAGGAAAAGAAAACCAATACGTGCGGATTTGTGCCGGTAAGAATCCGTTCGATCTCCAGCCCTACGGACTTGCGAATCTGCGGACCGATGATCTCGACAGCTCGGCCAATCTCGGAAATTGTAATCACTCTTTTTGCGGTTTGATCGATCAGAACATCCTGGATGCCGTGTATCGGGGGGATACATCCCAATTGAGGATCACTCGGACCGAGAAGGGATCGCAGGGAATCTGCGACATCGGGATGATAGAAAGCGAGGGTATCCCAATTCTTGCTGAAGATTGCCGGGTCCAGGCTGCGGAAAGAGATTGGATCATTTAACATGGTGGCATTATGCGGAGGGGTAATGGTTTTGTAATGAGGTGTTAATGGGAGCAATAGGACCGATGAGACGAATGAGACAGAAGCGACGGGAGGACGAGGTCAGGCTGTCGATTCCTTTTTCCGCAGGTTGTCCAGGACGATGGCGGCGTTGCGGGCCAGGGCTGCACGTCCCGTTCTCGCCGGCGGGGTATTCTGAAATCTCTTACGGAACTCGGATTCGCCGACATTCAGAAAGAACGGCGGATCGAACAGGATGTCCCGGTTGATCGGCTGAAAAGACGGCTCTCTGGTGGGCCGGGAGAAACGATTCCACGGACAGACGGAGAGACATTCATCACAGCCGAACAGGTGGTTGCCGATGGAAGGTTTCAATTCTGTTGGAATGCTTGTTCTGCATTCGATAGTCAGGGCGGAGATACATTTGCGTGCATCCAGGATTCTGGGCGCGATCAGAGCGCCGGTGGGACAGGCATCCAGGCATTTTCGACATGTGCCGCATCGGTCCTTTTGCGGCGTGTCCGGCGGGAGATCCAAATTTGTCGGAATTACTCCCAGGAAAAGCCATGTTCCGAGATTGCGATTGACCAGGCAGGTATTCTTGCCGATCCATCCCAAGCCCGCGCGTCGGGCCAGGTCACGTTCCAGCACCGGCGCCGTATCGACACAGATTCGGGCTGCGAAAGAAACACCCGTTTGTTCCCGCACACGGGCTAATAAATGCTTCATGCGGGAGCGCATCACGATGTGATAATCTTTCCCCCACGCATAACAGGAGACTCTTCCCTTCCCTGCCGGAGCGGTTGTGGGATCGGGCGCATAGTTCATGCCGACAACGATCACGGAGCGAACAGGAGGAAAGACGGAACGCAAGTCAAGCCGCTGTTGCGCGCGCTGTTCCAGATAGAGCATCTCTCCGTGGTACCCCTTTCGGATCCAGTCCAGAAATTGGGGGGCGGATTCGGGCGGTTCCGGGCCGGTGATGCCGACCGGATCGAAGCCAAGTCGCCAGGCTTCGTGTTTGATGGCGTTTGACAAGTGGATTGGATCCATGGTGTGTCCGATTCCAGCCGGAGAAAGGCGGGAGCTGCGCTCCCGCACTCCAGGGTCGCCCTTTTCCCCGCCAGCCTAACGGTTGATCTCAATAAGACAAGGCGCATGGTCTTGTCAAATGAGATCACAAGGACTATAGTCCAAATTACATCTGCTGTAATTTCGTGGAGGCGACAGCGATCCTGCCGTGAGAGGTTCCACGGCCAGTAAGGGGTTGAGATCGGATCGTGGCCGCCCTTCCGTTATCGAAGGTTTTACCGGGCGAATTTCCAACGGGGCCGTTGCGCCTGCGTCGGTCGGGCGTGCGTGCGGTTCCAGTGGAACAGATCGGTTCCCCTTCCCGTCCCTTCCCCGACTCCCCCTGCCGCTTGATTCACGGCGATAACCTGGAAGTGATGGAAAACCTTCTGGACGACGGGTACGCCGGGAAAATCAACCTGATTTATGTCGATCCTCCATTCGATTCCCAGAGCGACTATCGGCACCGCGTTGTGCTGGATGGAACAAAAATCACACGTGAGGCTCCCCTCGTGGACCGTCTCGCGTACAGGGATACATGGGAGGGAGGCATCGAATCGTATCTTTCCATGTTGGCACCGCGCCTGCGTCTGATGGCCGACCTTCTAGCCGAAGATGGAAATCTGTTTATTCATTTGGATCATCGGCGTGTGCATTACGTGAAAGTGGTGATGGATGGGATTCTGCCGGATGGATTTCTCAACGAGATTATCTGGTATTTCAACAGCGGGCCTCGCGAACGAAATGTATTCGGACGCCGTCACCACACCATCCTGCGTTACGCGAAGAATCCTGACACGGCCTTTCTGGACAGCGAATCCCCATACGCCCGGACACCGTACAGTCCGAATATCAACATTCCGGCCTGCAAGGCGCATTATTATCACCCGCTGGGGAAGATACACGGCGATGTGTGGGAGATCCCACACATTGCGCAGAACGACCGCACGGAGCGTGAGGGCTTTGCGACCCAGAAACCTTTGCAGCTGCTGGAGAGAATTATCGGATGTTGTTCCCGTCCCGGTGACTGGGTGGCGGATTTTTTCTGTGGTTCCGGGACAACGCCTGTAGCCGCAGAAAACCTGGACCGGCGATGGATCGCGGTCGATCAGAGCGCACCGGCGATCCAGGTAACACGCAGACGGCTGCTGCATTCAGAAGTCCACGGTTTCGTACTGGAGCGGAGTGAGGATCGAATGCCGGAGGAATCCCCTGCGACGGTCGCCGTGGAAGCCGTTCGATACGGACAGACCGGCCCGGTCACCGTGCGTCTGAGGGATTATCGGTTGGCGGAGATCCCCTTGAAGAGCTCCGTACAGGAAGAGCGCACCCGGAACATCCTGCAAGCGGACTTTGCGTACGCGCTGGATTCCTGGTGTGTGGGTTACGAATCCGAGGAAGGTATTTTTCAAAGTCGATTTTATCGAAGTCGAAACGGCAAGCGGGACAGCGCTCCTGTTGAAAAAGAGATTCGAGAGATTCCCTTGCCGTCGGAAATTGAGCGGGTCGGCGTGCGCATTGTGGATGTTTTCGGGAATGAAACCACCGTTTCGGTTCCGATTATCCTTTCAAAACCGCCAAGGGTGTGAGTCGATGCACAATTTCCACCAGGTCTGCCTGCTGACGCATCACCTCGTCGATATCCTTGTATGCGGCAGGCGCTTCCTGGATCGCGTCTTTGATCTTGGGGCAACCAAGAACAACGTGACCCATCTGGTGTTCGAATTCCTCCTTTGAGATTGCTTTGAGGGCCTGCCGTCGCCCCATGGACCGTCCCGCGCCATGGGAGCAGGACTCGAACGATTCGGGAGCGCCTTTTCCGCGCGCGATATAGCTCGCCGTGCCCATAGAACCGGGGATTGTAACCAGTTCACCCTTACGCGCCCGCACGGCGCCCTTACGATGGACCAGCACTCTCTCACCGTAGTGCTCCTCCCAGCTTGCGTAATTATGAGCCGTGCGGACATCTTCGAGAATCTGAAAATCTTTTCGCAGCACTTCGCGTATTATGTCCAACATAACGGCGCGCATCCGGTCGCGGTTCTCGAACGCGAACCGGACACAGAAATCCATTTCATCGAGATACAGTCGGCCGTCCTCATGACTCACGGGCAGATAGGAATAGTCCTTGCCGACACGGATGTTCCTGCTTTTCACGTACTCCTGGGCGCGCTTGTGATAATGGTTCGCGACCTTGAGGCCGATATTCCGTGACCCGGAATGGAGCATCATCCAGACATGCCCCTCCTGGTCCACCTGGATTTCAATGAAATGATTCCCGCCACCCAGGGTTCCCAGCTGCTTTCGGACTTCGTCCAGATGTTCCGTGACAACAGGCAGGGTCTCTTCACCGTGCCGCCGTTTTTTGTTTTTTCCATCATCCCAGATAGAGAAGAGATCGGCGCTCTGGGGTTTCTTGTGCCAATCGAATCCGACAGGGATTCTTCGGAATCCTTCATTGACAACGTTCTCCAGATCACCCTGTACCTCGTGCGCTTTCAGGGAGGTGCGCACGGCGAGCATTCCGCAGCCGATATCCACCCCCACCGCGTAAGGAACCACATGGTCCCGGCAGGCCATGACGCCACCGATGGGCATGGCATAGCCCTCGTGCGCATCCGGCATGATCGCAATGTGATGAAAAACAAACGGGAGCCGTGCGCAGTTCTCGGCCTGTTCCAGCGCACCGGGTTCGAGGTTTTCAATATAGAGATAGAGGGGCACGCCCCCGGGGACATTTCGGATTTTCATGGTTAATTATTCCCTGTGTTGTTTGTCTGAAAACAGTGTATCGCCGGACAACCGACAGGCACAGGGGGCGACTTCAGGGGCACGATATAATGCCTATTTCCAAGCCCTTCGCCTCACCACCCGGCGCCTCTCCAAGGATGGAGAGAGGAGGGGTATCCCCAGACCCTCGCCAAGAACGGAGAGGGGGGTATCCCCAGCTCTTTTGTAGAACTTCGGTTGCGATGTGGTTTGCCCTGTTCAGGCAGTCTGTTTTCGGCGGGCTTGCCGTCTGAGGGGTCCATCCATTATTCTACCCGCATGTAAACCGGATTGTATCCGATACGTTTTCACCTGGAAAACGGGAGAATTGGGGGGGTACATCCTATTGCCGGTTTTCCACTCAGGCGTTGTCGGATGCAAAAGAGCGGGCAAAACAGAGTATGACCGAACTGGTCGGAAGGAGTTTGCAGACCACGATCCTGACGGTTGTGGTGATTATCGTGGCACTGATTGCCCCATGTATCTTCCGATTCGAAAGTATGTCCGGAGGCTGTGGGCGGAGTTTACGCATTTTCTGGAGAAGTTCGACCGGGATGAAGGAGATCTGGCCCATCGTGTGGAAATTCGGACGAAAGACGAAATCGGGGAGCCGGCGAGATTGTTCATCTCGTTCGTGGCAAAGTTGAACGGTGTGACAGGCCGTGCGCGACGGTCGGCATTCATTGTGGGGGATGGCGTGAGGCGGTCCGTTTCCTGCAGGAGTTCAGGAGGAAAAATACTCATCGATGCGGTCGATTCATCGTTTTTCTAAGAGGTTACCGAGAGCCGTGGCCGGATTGATCCTTGTGTGCGGGATCATTGCCGCCTCGCTTCTGTTCGGTTGCGCCCGAACAAGCCCGGAAGGCGATTTGTCGGGGCAGTTTGTTCTCGCGGATACGGCGGACAGCGAAGGAATTCACGTATTCCTGCCCGGTACATCCCACCAGGCTTTCACCGACCGCCAGGGGCGATTCCACATCCGGGGGATTATGGCCGGAGAGTATGAGCTGGTCGCAAGCGAAGAGGGGTATGAAGAAATCCGGCAAACCGTACAGATTCCGGCCGGGGCACAGGTTACTCTTGCGAGCCAGCCCCTGATTCCTCTTCCGCCCAAAACAGGCAGTATCCGGGGACGAATCCGACTGGAAGGTCGGGAAGATCATTCCGGCGCAATTGTTCTGCTCCTGGGAACCCCGCACTCTACAACCACCGACGAAAGCGGTGTCTTTCGATTCGATAAAGTGGAAATGGGCACGTATCAACTCATCGCCCTTAAAGACGGATACCAGAGTGTCAGCGATCTTCAGGTGACTGTAGACGAACCGGCGGCGGTAATTCTGCCGGATATCGTGCTTTCTCCGTCCATTGTACCCACTCTCGCGGCGGAGATTGAAAAGCCGGTTCTCGGTGACCGGCGCTTATGGGGAAGAGTTCTGCTGGATGGGGAGATCAATCACAGCGGCTCCATGGTGAGCGTGCTTGAAGTTCCGGGGTCTGCAACAACTACTTCGGTAGACGGCAGTTTCCGGTTGGAGAATCTTGGAGAAGGCCCATACACAGTGGAGTTTTCTCATGCGGGATTCAACACGGAACAAGTGCCTAATGTGACACCTTTCTCTGCGACGGAGGGGATCGGGCTTTTTGTGACCCTGCGCCGAAGCGCCGGACAGGTCGGTCGTGGCGTTTTGCAGGGAATCGTTACTCTTCAGGATCAAACAAGTCACGAAGGGACGACGGTGCGGCTGATCGGAATCCAGCAAAGCGTGATAACAAACGCGGAAGGCCGGTATATTTTCGTGGATATTCCAAGCGGGAAGTATGTGGTGGAAGCTTCGCATCCGGGATACCGGACCGAGCGGCTGTTCGATGTGGAGATCGGCGCGAGCATCATCAGTGAAGCGCCCCCTCTGACGCTGGGCCGAGTCACGGAAGAGGACCTGGAACAGGGTGTGGAGGGATACGGAGCCATCGAAGGAATGGTGACACTGGAAGATAACAACACTGCCGGTGGCGTGACGGTGGCCGTTCAGACCACGAGCCAGGTAACCTTATCCGCACCCGGAGGCCTCTTTTTCTTTCAGGATGTTCCGGCAGGAAAACACCTGGTTATCTTTGAAAAGGCGGGGTATCAGACCGAATACCTGGAAGACGTAACTGTCTTTCCCGAAGAAACCGTTTCCCTTCCTCCAGTGGTACTGAAACGAGAGGTCGAGCATCCTTACGTAGTCAGCTCGAATCCTCCGAATCGGGCACGGAACGTGGGTTTCGATCAATTCCTCGATGTTACGGTCAAGTTCAGCGAGACGATGGATGGGAATTCCGTCAAGAGCAGCGTTCTTGTTTCACCGGCCGTTGCCCTGGACATGTTTTTCGGTCGGGAGAGTGAGCTATCGGATCACGATACACTGCACCTCCGTTTATTGCGCCAGGGACCTCAGGGGCTCCAGTTTAAAACAACCTATGAGGTTGCCATCCGCCGGTCGGCATCCAATCCGAAAGGGATACCGTTACGCAACGATTATGTTTTTCGATTTACGACGGATGGCCCTCTGATCGTCGGCAGTGTCCCGAAAGACGGGGCAAGGAATGTGCTTCTGTTTCCGATACACCGCCTGATTATCGACACCAATGCGCCCGTTGATCTGGCCAGTCTGAGCGCAGCGTTCCAGATTAATCCGCACGCACAATCCGTGCCGGAATTCTTTACACGACCTCGCGGATCAGGTGGAAGAATCGAGGTGGAGGTAGGATTGAATGCCGGGACACGGTATTCGATCACGATCGGGAAGAAACTTCGCACAATAGACGGGCAGTTGTTCTCCAATACCCCTTACCGCATTCAATTCAGCATTGCCGAAGAGCAGGACAACATCACGGAACCTGATATCGACATGCCAAGGAGGCGGGCGCGGTCAAGGTGAGAGTAAGAATACGATGACAGGTGGAGGTTTATCTTCTTTCGACAGGCGCGGAGGCCTGTCCTGCCGTTCCTCAATCTGACAGGCACGGAGGCCTGTCCTACTGTTTATCTTCTTTTGACAGGCACGGAGGCCTGTCCTACCGTTCATCTCCCTTCGACAGGCACGGAGGCCTGTCCTACCGTTCATCTTCCTTCGACAGGCACGGAGGCCTGTCCTACTGTTCCTCAATCTGACAGGCACGGAGGCCTGTCCTACTGTTCCTCAATCTGACAGGCACGGAGGCCTGTCCTACCGTTCATAATTCATAATCCGCAATCCCCCATTGTTACACCATCATGTCCTCTTCGCCGCCGCGGGAAATAATGATTTCTCCGGCATCTTCCAGGCGGCGGATAATCGCGACAATTTTCTGCT
>Ga0209201_1004083_pt1 | contig 12137 bp, 10 predicted proteins | sample AD_UKC055_MetaG_FD_184411 | JGI IMG/M metagenome (GOLD analysis project Ga0209201, IMG submission 184411) | Active sludge microbial communities of municipal wastewater-treating anaerobic digesters from USA - AD_UKC055_MetaG (SPAdes) (version 2) | ecosystem: Engineered > Bioreactor > Anaerobic >... | reverse complement strand
AAGGATACCCCTAAAGCTTCACCGCATTGCCGATGTTTTTCCCTCGCTGTTACAAATGAATGGGATTCTGATGGCTTTCCCCTTTTGCTACATGCCTAATTGAAGACATGGCGGGGTGAGAGATGGCTGTGCGTAAAAACCCCATTTCAGGCTGTCGGAAAATGCCTGCCCTGTAGCAAGCGTATCGGGAGTTTATGCTGAAACCCGAAATTTTTTAGCAAAATCCTTGCATGTTTAAAAGCATAATTTTATCTTCTGCAACAAAATAAAAGTCCAGGTTTTCATGAACAGCCCTGTGAATTGCCATGCAATCACGAATACCTTAAAAATAAGGGTAATATGAGTAAACTTGACAGTTATTTTGTATTGGCTATTACACTTTTTCTATGAATCATCGAAAAATAATATACTATTTATTGTCCTTGGTAATTATTTTACTTTCCTTTTTTCTGTATTCTCAAAGGTTTTACCCGTTATTAAATTCAGATGATGCTTTAAACATTTTGATGGCATATTATTATAAACTGCCCAATGATTTTTATTGCTGGGGACAAGACAGGGGAGGAACCTTAATTCCTTTGATAAGTCAAATATTCATAAAGTTATTTAATTGTTCAGCATTGATTTCTGTTTCATTATCAAATTATCTCATCTTAATACTAGGTTATATTGGCTTATCAAGTCTTATAAAATCAAATTATTATAAAATTATCCTGGCTATAATATGGTTTTTACCCTTCCAAAGGTTTATTGATATTGTACATTTTCCTATTGGAGTGGAATATAGTTTAATCGGTTTATCAATATTCCTAATCAGCAAACTTGAGTATAATAATACATTTAAATGGTATATAAAGCATATCATATTAATCTTAATTATTTTGGTATTTACAACATCTGTATGGGTCTCCGATTTAGCCGTTGTTTCAATTACTATACTATTATTTATACTTTTTCTGTTTTATTTCTTGAAAAATAAAAATTTTAAAATTGATAAAATTATTTTATCCTACATTTTCATTGGTGTAACTTTTTGTTACATTTTTATAAATTTTGCTAAGTCATTTGCTTTCACAAAAACAGAGAATTACCTATCGATTAATGGTATTAATGAAGTAAAAAATGCGTTGCACATTTTGAAGGAATCATTATGGAAAATTTTAACTTTTAGCACAAATGAAACATTTGTAAGTATATACACTTACGTGGCAATTGTATTTATTTTCTCATTCGTGTTTTTTATTTTAAAGAAAAAATTGTTCATCCATTTAATATCAAATAAATGGATCGTCTTTTTCTTAACCGATACAGTTGCTATTTTTATAGTTTTGCTTTTATCTTCTTGGGTATTGGCAAATGGCATGGGCAGATGGTATTTTGTAGCAACTTATATTTCTTTATCCATGTCAATAATTTTAGCTTTAGATAATATAGAATTAAGTTATAAAACAAAATTGCTTCGATGGAGTATTTTATTATTAGCCCTGATTGGTGCAATAAGCCCTATTTATACTATGAAGTATGAAAAGCCGAAATCTTTAAAACCAATGGTAAACATTGTCGGAGAGTTTAAACAGCTCGGGGAAATTGGGGTAATTGCTGAATATTGGAATTCTTACATTACTTCCTGTCCTGCCCCTGAACTAATAAAAGCGACACCAAATGATCAAAGTGATGTAAGAAATCAAGAAATCGTTGATATGGTATTTGAAAGGGAAAATATTTATGTGATTAAAGATATGTGGATGAAAACATTCCCTGATACTTTAGAGCAATTTGGATATGTTTTATTGAAAGAGGGTAATCAATTCAGGCTTGGTGGCTGTGATGTCTGTAAATATGATAAAATTAAATTGCATAAGGTATTTCCTCTACAAAAACTTAAATACTCCGACTCACAGGTGGCATCAGATAGTATAGGTGGCAAAAAAACTTTATTTGTGTCTGCAGACTGTGATTCTTGTAAAGAAAGATTTATTATATACGGGCCTTATATTCCAATAGGGATTGGTGAATTTACTGTGAGTTTCTATATTAAAGCTAACAATTTTAAAAATAACAATCCTATAGCATTACTTAATGTTATGGCTGATTGGGGAAAAACAAAGTTAGCTGAAATAATAATTGACAAGAACGACTTTCCAATTAATGATTACTCTTATATTGACATAAATTTCAAAACATCAAAAAGATATAACAATATTGAATTTAGGATGTATTACTATGGTAATGCTAATTTGTATTTTGACCATATTATTTTAAAAGAAGAATGAGTAAAACTATAAAGTTCCACCGCGCTGCCGGTGTTTTTCCCTCGCTGTTAAAAATGAATGGGATCCTGATGGCTTTCCCCTTTTGCTACATGCCTAATTGAAGACATGGCGGGGTGAGAGATGAAGCTGGGCGTAAAAACCCATTTCAGGCTGCAGGGAAATGGTTTATGCTGAAACCCGATTTTTTTTTGGCACAATCCTTTCATGTTTAAAAGCATAATTTTATCTTCTGCAACAAAATAAAAGTCCGGGTTTTCATGAACAACCCTGTGAATTGCCATGCAATCAGGAAGAAATTAAAATTAAAGGTAATATGAGTAAACTTGGCAGCTAGTAAAGTTTTGACCTTAAAAAGTTGAACAATAGTGAAATTGACTGGCTGAAATCGCAAACCAATAAAATGGCATAGTTCGTAGTCCATTTTTATAGGTTCTCACTTTCAAATTGAAGCTTGCTACATTGCTTTATTAGCATTACGTTTGCAACCGGAAAAATATCCTGAAAAAACAGGTTTAAAATACTTTTTTATGATAACCAGAGAGCTGATTAACCCCCAGAGTATAGTTGTAGTGGGAGGTTCTGCCGACGTTCAGAAACCCGGTGGTAAGGTTTTGAAAAACCTTATTGACCATAATTTTAAGGGTAAGCTATACGTAGTAAACCCCAAGGCTGATGAGGTTCAGGGTGTCAGGGCATATCCTGACGCCGAAGATTTACCACCTGTTGAACTTGCCATTCTGGCCATCGCAGCAAAGTTCTGCCCACAGGCAGTAGAAACGCTGGCTGCAAAAAAGGGGACAAAAGCATTTATCATCCTATCAGCCGGGTTTCATGAGGAAAGCGAGGAGGGTGCCAGGCTGGAGCAGCAAATAGTTGAAACGATAAACAAAGCTGGTGGATGTTTGATTGGACCCAACTGCATTGGGGTAATGAATACCAACTATGCCGGTGTTTTTACTACTCCTATTCCACGCTTTAATACGCATGGCGCAGATTTCATTACCGGTTCGGGAGCAACGGCCGTATTTATCATGGAATCAGGAATTTCCAATGGACTTCAGTTCAACAGCGTTTACTCGGTTGGCAACAGCGCCCAGCTGGGAGTTGAGGACATTCTGGAGTACCTGGACCTAACCTTCGATCCAAACACCAGCTCCAGAGTAAAAATGCTTTACATTGAAAGCATAGGCCAACCCCAAAAACTTCTTAAACATGCCTCATCGCTTGTGAGAAAGGGTTGCCGGATTGCAGCTGTTAAGGCAGGAAGCTCATCAGCAGGAAGCCGGGCTGCTTCAAGCCACACCGGAGCACTCGCCAGCAGCGATGTGGCTGTTGATGCACTATTTAGAAAAGCGGGTATTGTTAGGTGCTACGGACGGGAAGAGCTCACAACCGTTGCCTCAATATTCATGCATCCAAGGTTAACCGGAAAGAATATTGCAGTAATAACCCATGCGGGTGGCCCGGCGGTAATGCTTACCGATGCCCTATCGAACAACGGGCTTGAGGTTCCCCCTATTAGCGGTTCAAAAGCTAACGAACTACTCTCCAAGCTTTTTCCCGGTTCATCGGTAGCCAACCCAATTGATTTCCTGGCAACCGGCACGGCCGAGCAGCTGGGATACATAATTGATGCATGTGAAAACGACTTTAGCCATATTGACGCAATGGCAGTAATCTTTGGTAGTCCCGGATTATTCCCTGTTTACGATGTTTACGACCTCCTGGATAGAAAAATGTCTGAATGCCACAAGCCCATTTTCCCCATCCTTACTTCGGTAATCAACGTCAGGGATGAGATTAACCAGTTCATAGCAAAGGGCAGAGTAAACTTCCCCGATGAAGTAGTGTTTGGAAATGCCCTTACAAAGGTTTACAACACACCGGATCCTGCTCCTGAAGACCCCAAGTTGCCGATAATAGACACCAGCAGGATTCGTAGGGTGATTGATGGCTGTTCCAATGGTTACCTACAACCCAACCAGGTTCAGGAGCTACTCGATGCTGCCGGGATTCCCCGAGCTGGCGAAGCCATTGTAAAAACAGCCACAGATGCAACTTCTGCAGCAATGAAAATGGGATTTCCTGTGGTAATGAAGGTTGTAGGACCTATTCATAAAACAGATGTGGGAGGAGTTGTGCTGGATGTTCGCGATGAGCAAATGGTTACCAGGGAGTTTAACAGGATGATGGGAATTAAGGATACCACTGCTGTGCTCATTCAACCCATGCTCAAGGGTTTAGAACTGTTTGTAGGAGCCAAGCGCGAGGGTTTGTTTGGCCACGTCGTTCTGTGCGGGCTTGGCGGTATTTTTATTGAAGTACTAAAGGACGTGAAGGCCGGCATTGCTCCAATTGAAGCCAACGAGGCTCATTCCATGATTAAACACCTGCAGGGCTATGGAATGATTAAAGGGGCTAGGGGCCAAGAGCCTGTAAACGAAAACTTGTTTGCCGACATCATCAGCCGGGTTTCGGTGTTGGTGGGTGTGGCGCCCGAAATATTTGAAATGGACATCAACCCCTTGCTCGGAACAAAGGACAAAGTGGTAGCTGTTGATGCGCGAATCAGAATAGAAAAGAAATAGCCTAGCTGGTAATGAGCATAAAGGGTGTTTTTAAAAAACTTTCCAAAAACGAAAAAATACTACTCGTCATCATTATCCTTTTGCTGATTATGGTAGCTACCCAATGGGAAAAAATCTGGAACGAGGCTATCAGAGCGTTTGGCAGGTACTTTGGCAGCAAGTAAACCGTATTCTTTTAAGGAATGGAAAAGCCTAGTTGTGGGGGCATTTTCACATTTACTTTCATCGGGAAAATCGTGAGTGGTGCGATTACCCCTTTTTTCAATACAAGCTGGGTTTTAAAGTCTATACCAAATGAGTTTGATTTGCCCCTTTAGAAGGGGCTAAAATACAGGAATCATCAAGGTAAAGATTTTTTAAAATCCAGGTAGCGTTCTGTATAATTTTCGCCATGCCTGGCACCCAGATTTTTCCACGCAGCTTCCAAGTTTTCTATCCTCCCATCATCCCATGGGTGAATAGCAAAGAATTGAGCAACAACAGAGCATGTAAGTAGCTTCCTGTACATGTTGATAAGCTCATAGGGATCATAGCCTGTATCGAACAGGTATTCCATGGCCTTACTATCGGCTTCATGTTCGTTGCTGCAGCTGTATTTTAGGGTAGAGCTCCCGTTGACCAACCCATGGATTATACTATCGAGTTCAGCTTGTTCGAGACCAGCAGCAATACTTTCAAACGTTGATAAATCATAATGCCTTAAAAGCATCTTGGTTATATGCCGGCAATCAATGTGGGCCAGCTGGTGAGCCAGTAGCCCTGCCAGCTGAGCTTCGTTATCAAGAGCCATTAATATGCCCGTGTAGAGGTAGAAGTAACCTCCCGGAGCAACAAATGCACTGATAACCGATTTATCATTTATCACCCTGATTTGCCAGCTAAAAGCTTCAGCATTGCGTACGCCGTCCGATTCCAAAAGCTGCTGCAGGATTTCTTCGGTATAGCTGTAAATGGCAGCATACTTACTACGCTCCAGCACGTTGAATTGCGCTGGATTGGCGGTAATGGCAGAGTCAATTCTCCAACCAATACAAACATCCTGCGTTAGGGTAGGAAAAACGGACTTATCCTCCGAGCAGGAAGCAAGCATCAGCAGCAATAATGGAATATGCAAGTGCTTTTTCATCAGGACATAATGAAGCCAAACCTACCGTAGATTAAAATATGCAGCTCAAAGTGGCGGCTAGTCGCTGGTCATGATGAAGAGTGGCTGCATTTCAAAGCTCTTATAGAAAGGCCTTAGCCTTTCGGTATTGTAGTACTTTGAAACGTTCACAACCTTTTTCTGGCTAATCACAACGTCGATAGGCACATCGTCGTAGCGGCCGTTTTTAAGCACAACCAGGCGACCATGAATCCCCTTGATGATGAGATCGAGGGCAAGGTTTCCAAAGGCCATGGGAACAATAGAATCAATAGCATCGGGCTCTCCCCCACGAACAAGGTATCCGAGATTCTGGGTGATCACGTTTACCGACTTCCCGTTATTAAATTTAGGAGATATCTCCTTAATCATCCTCGAAACGACATCTCCAATTCCCCCAAGCTTGGCATGGCCGTATGCATCTCTTTCGGCGCTTTGAAAAACCATTTGCTCCATTCCTTCAAAGGTTGCCCCTTCGGAGACCAGCACAGTGGAGTACTTGCTTGAGTTAAGATTGCGATCGCTAATAAGCAGTTCGGTCAGCCTCTCGATGCTAAACTTATACTCAGGTATAACACACCTGTTGGCGACTCCCGCCATGGTTGGCAGCATGGCGGTAAACCCGGCATAGCGTCCAAAAACCTCCATTACCAGAATACGCTCATGAGAGCCGGCTGAAGTTTTGAGCATATCGGTCAGGCTCATGGTGCGGGTTATGCAGGTGCTAAAACCTATGCAGTAATCGGTACCAGGCACATCGTTATCCATTGTTTTCGGAATGGCAATTACTTTAAACCCCTCCTGGTATAGCCGAACTCCATAGCTAAGGGTATCGTCTCCTCCAATAGGTATAAGGTAGTCAATCCCTAAAAAGGCCAGGTTTTTCAGAACCTCGGGAGTAAGATCATTTACCTCCTTGTGGTACTTGCTTTTCAGGTTATCAGGAACACTATCCTTGGAAACCTTGCTTGGGTTTGTCCGCGAGGTATGTAGAAAAGTTCCCCCCGTTCTAAAAGCTTTGTTAACCCGCTCCTCGGTTAGCACTTCATAGCACTTGCTGTTGTCGGCATCATTTTCACGGATAACCTCTATTAATCCTGCCCAGCCCCTGCGGAAGCCTATTACCTTATATCCTTCACGTAGCGCCCTGATAGTGATGGCACGAATGGCGGGATTTAATCCCGGGACGTCTCCTCCCCCAGTGAGAATTCCAATGACCAGCTTAGATTTTGATTCGTTTTCCATGATTTTCAATTGGTTTATGACGGGTCAATTATCAAATACCTAGCAAATATATGTTTTATATCATAAATTTCATTGGTTTACCAATGTTAAATTTTCACCACCCACACCATAAACCCATTTCCAAAATAATCGAAATGGTAGTATATTCAACTACAAATGCTTCTCCACAAGAAAAAATTACCAAAACGGTTAGCACCGGTCATACCCATCCCTAATGTTAATTAGCCAGATATTACGGTATAACCTACTATAGATTGAATATCAATAACTTATAAATAATTGAGTATGTAGGGTGATTATTCCCCGCCCTCTCACACCTCCCTTTTCAGCCTGATTACTTTGCCTGTTGAGTTCGATGCATCGCGTAGGGCGCTCCAGTGGCTAGGCTTAACCGGAATTCAGTACGGTCAAAATGTAGTTTACGCCAGTGATGCACTAAAATGGGCAGCCCTCACGTATGTTGTTGCCGCCTTAGGCTCGTTGGCAACCCTTTTCTTCTACCTTGGGTTTCTAAACAATAACGACTAGGAGAAGCACCAAGGAAACTCAACTAAACATAGTTCTAATAAAAAAGGTCGGCATATAACCGGCCTTTTTTATTTATGATAGATAATCAGGCTTACATTATGGCATAAAATTGATCCTTAGCCGTTCCACAAAGCTCGCAATTTGCCTTCACATCATTTTTATCATACAATAATCATAATGCATTAAGCAACAAGCACAAACACTCTCAGCTACAGCTGAACAAAGTATGTGTTGAAAGCTTTTGTTTGAGGAAGTTACTTACCTTAAAGCATGGAAGCATAAATAAATGATTTTTTAACCAAAATTTTACGGCTTGCGAAAAGAGGGGTATTTTTACAGGCGATAAATAAAGAAAATGAACAACAAGCGACTTCAACCCTACGCTGTTTACAGTGATGGGAAGGGAAATATTTATGAAGATAGGAGCCTATTTGCAGTAGGACGCTCTGGCCATGAGTTCTACCCTCTCTACCTCGACGAAATGATACCTCTTCCAGAGGGTAGTGATTTGTTTGAACTCCCAGGTCGTAAAACGGTCGGATATAGCCGTAACGGCAAGCTAACAGCCAGGCAAAGTGGATTGGCCGCGGCAGCTTTTATAGCGCCAGCACACACTCAGCTTTCTGTGGCCGCATGGGAAAACAAGGTTAATGCACCTGTACTACCGCTATTTGCCTATACGGCAGTTGGCTGGTATGCAAACAGGTTTTACGTTCCCGCCATTCGGATCGACCTCGATACCCGTCAGGATTGTGAAAACTTCGACCAGCAAGTAGTGGTTGAAAGGGGTAAGGCTTTGCTTGAGCAACACGAGGGAAACCGGCTGGTGAATCACCTGGTAGAAAACTGCGCTTTCACCTATCTCTGTCCTGCTGCACGCAACATGGTGATGGGACGTTGGGAGGCACCAATTCCGGTATCTCCCACCTGCAACGCCCGGTGCATTGGCTGCATATCAAAGCAGGACCAACAGGAATCGCCTATTCCCGAAACACAGCACAGGCTCACCTTTGTTCCAACCGTTGGCGAAATTGCGGGCTATGCTGTTCCCCATTTGGAAAATGCCCCAAACGCCGTTGTGAGCTTTGGTCAGGGTTGCGAAGGCGAACCGCTGATGCAGTGGGAGCTAATACGCGATGCGATTAAGCTCATAAGAAGCAAAACCCAAAAAGGCATTGTGAACCTCAACACCAACGGCAGCAAACCCCGGGCAGTAGAAGAACTTTTCAAAGCAGGGCTGGATAGCATACGGGTAAGCATGAACTCAGCTCAGCCCAAATGGTACGAAAGCTACTTCCGTCCTGTTGGCTTTAGCCAGAATGATGCCATTGAATCGCTAACAATTGCCAGCCGGTACAACCGTTGGGCATCCATCAACTACTTTGTAATGCCTGGCTTTACCGATACCGCAGAAGAGCTAACCGCCCTGAAAAACCTGATTGAAAAAACGGATCTGAACATGATTCAATGGCGCAACTTAAACATTGACCCCGACTGGCTGTTTGGTAAGACCAACTTTACAGGCAACAGCAAACCCCTTGGAATTCGGTATGTAATGGATGAAATCCATCGTAGCTACCCCTCGGTTTACTTCGGATACTTCAACCCCCATTACGAGGTCATGCATCGGTGGCAACAGCAAACTGGTAATAGTTAAGAACAATGCAGGTAAACTTTTAAGTTAATGGGATGATTGATTTTAGTAGTACTTCTGAGTATGGGTAATTTTTGTATTGAAGTTTTAAGTAATTCTATTTACTAGAAGTAAAACATTTGAACCACATCACCGGAAAGGGTACTAAAAATCTACTTCTTCAAGTATAACGGGTTTTGGTATGAACCTGCAGTATTTATGGCAACCCTGTTAATCTTCAACTCAACTCCGGGGAATGTGCTCAAGCACCAGGCATACCATACTTTCCTGTGCAGCCTGAAAATAACCCTGATATCTTTGCTGCTCATCTTACACTGTGTAAAAGTTGCTCAAAAATGCTATCTTTATGGGTTAAAATAACAAAATGGGAAGCATTCAACTTGAACTGGCATTACTTATTCTATCCACACTATTTTTTCTCAGTATTCTTGCTGGAAAGGTTAGCTCAAAATACGGAGTTCCAGCCCTGCTTTTATTTTTAATAGTTGGGATGCTTAGCGGCAGCGACGGGTTGGGTATTCAATTTGAAAATATCCACATCTCTCAAGCAATAGGGACAATAGCGCTATGCGTCATTCTATTCTCAGGAGGATTGGACACGCAATTTTCTGAAATAAAACCGGTTCTTGCCCAGGGATTAATACTTGCCACACTTGGAGTACTGTTAACAGCAATATTTACTGGGTTAATTATTTGGTGGATACTCGATTTAACCATACCCGGGGCAAACATTGGACTACTAACCTCTCTCCTGCTAGCAGCAACAATGTCATCGACTGACTCCGCTTCTGTTTTCTCCATTCTGCGTTCAAAAGGGCTCAACCTTAAGAAAAACCTCCGGCCCATGCTGGAGTTGGAAAGTGGTGGGAACGATCCCATGGCTTATGTTCTGGTAATTACCCTGATAGATATAATCAAAATGAACTCCGAGCCAAATTTTTGGCTGGCTTCAGGTATGATAGTTTTGCAGCTGATTATTGGTGGCGGCGTGGGATATTTGCTGGGTAAGCTGGCAATTATCACAATTAACCATATCAAATTGGGTAATGACTCACTATACCCAATTTTAGTTTTTACCTTTTGCATATTTATCTTTTCGATAACCTATTTCCTTCGTGGCAACGGGTTCCTTGCCGTTTACGTTGGGGGGCTGGTAATTGGAAACGCCAAATTCGTTCACAAGCGTTCTTCTCTAAATTTCTTCGACGGGTTGGCATGGCTATTCCAACTTGTCATGTTTCTTACCCTGGGATTGCTGGTAAATCCGCATGAGCTGATTCCAATCATTTTACCAGCTTTAGCCGTAAGCATCATCATAATTTTCATCACCCGGCCAATTTCCGTATTTATTTGCCTGCTGCCATTCCGAAAATTGTCCTTCAAGGATAAATCATTTGTGTCGTGGGTAGGACTCCGAGGAGCCGTTCCCATTATTTTTGCCATATACCCTTTAGTTGAAAATGTACCCCATGCCCGAATTATATTCAACATCGTATTCTTCTGTACTCTGATTTCGCTACTGGTTCAGGGTACATCCATTCCACTAGTTGCCAAGTGGATAGGCGTTATCGAAAAACCAGAAAGGTTTAGCAAGCTAAAACCATTCAACATGGACTTTGCCGATAACCTGAAAACCGTTTCAACCGAGATTGAAATTACGGACAAAATGCTCCTGCGCGGAAATCAGATAATGAACCTTGAACTTCCCGATAACACGCTGGTTGTAATGGTGAAACGAGGAGACAACTATTTTCTTCCTTCAGGCAGTACAACATTAAAGGAAAAAGATAAGCTTTTGATTATTACGGATAATCAAGAAGCCCTTGTTGAAACGTATAGAAATTTGGGTATTGATGGGTAAAAAATCACCAGCAACCCGAGCTCCTAAACCCGTATAATGGCATAGCCAATCGCGGTAAATAGTGCTACCTGATTTTCCGAATATCTATCCTGGAGAAGCAGTGGTAAATCGGCAATTAAGTAAATAAATGGAATAGCCGCTCGTTAAACTATCAGGGAGCAAAAAATTCTAATGTGAAAATAAAATGTTGTTGCCATGAAACGAATAATTACATTGCTTTTTGTTTTAGCAGGATTGATGGCTCATTCCCATGCCCAGAGTGATTCGGTTATACAGAAAATCATCCAAATTGGAACTGCTGAAAACCAAACCATGAAGCACCTTGACGTCCTATGCAACCAAATAGGCGGAAGACCGGTTGGGTCTTCAGCGTATGAGGATGCCGTTGTTTGGGCTGCCCGACAATTTCAGGCATGGGGTATGGATGTTTTCCTCGACGAAGTAGACGAGCTTCCTGTAGGGTTTAACCGCGGGCCCTGGTTTGGCAGGCTGCTCGGAGACCACTCCATGACACTTCATTTCGCTACTCCATCCTACACTGCAGGGACAAGGGGTGTTCAACGCGGACATGTTGTAGCTGAACCTAAAACCCAACGTGAGTTTGAAAGGATGAAAGGGAAGCTAAAAGGTGCATGGGTGCTGATTTCAGGCGAAAGCAACGGTTGGCCGATAGACTACTCGGTTAGGGCAAACCATAGGCGCGATAGCATAATTGCCAGCAACAACGAGATTGAGAAGAAAAACGATGAGATTCAGCGGGAAAACTGGATGAACCGTAGCGCAAACCAACCACCCAAAGAGCTGATTCCTCTTACCGAAGAACCGGGTTTATTTTACCGGCAAA
>Ga0209201_1004080_pt1 | contig 12156 bp, 8 predicted proteins | sample AD_UKC055_MetaG_FD_184411 | JGI IMG/M metagenome (GOLD analysis project Ga0209201, IMG submission 184411) | Active sludge microbial communities of municipal wastewater-treating anaerobic digesters from USA - AD_UKC055_MetaG (SPAdes) (version 2) | ecosystem: Engineered > Bioreactor > Anaerobic >... | reverse complement strand
CCACAGATTGTAATTCTCCGTGGAGTTGTAAGGCCAAAGATTAGATTCAGGAAGTATCCTGCGCATGGTTTCCTGAACGGGGATGCTCCCTCCCCCTCCGCCCTCGGAGATGAATCCATACAAACCTTTGGGGTCGGAGTAATACCATGTGGGCGTCTGACTGTCGTATGTTGCATCCATGTGCATGCCTCCCGTAACCCCGGTTAGGGTGGCGAGCTTGGCAGAGCCATTGTTGCAATTTGCACCGATCTCGAGCCAGCGCAGGTTTGCTTCTATCTCAAAGTATTTCTGCTCGACATTCTGACCATTCACACCCTGGGCTTTAATACTTGGAGGGTCGTCGCTTCCGTTGAACCAGAGAAACATGCACGGATGCTGCCTGGCATTTCTCAGCTGGGCGTACAATGATTCAAAAGCCACGAAACGCTCAGCTTTGGAGAATTCGCCCGGGCTCTGCCAGCGGTCGCAGCAGCACCAGCCTGTCATGAGCAGTATTCCGTTTTCATCCAGGAGATCAAGCAGATTGTTGTCGAAGAATTTGCCTTCGTCACGGATCATGTTCATTCCCATGTATTTTACGTATTCCACAACTGCCTTGTTGGTTTTACGGTTATGGCGCAGGAACAGATCCGATGCACAATAACCTCCGCCTTTCAGCAATACAGGCCTGTGATTGACGTATATCTGCAGCATGTTCGCCAGGTGTGATGCCGATATCGAGTCGGAATTATTGTTGGCATATGGCGACACATTCACTTCGGCGCTTATTTCTCGTATACCGAACCGGTGATGAAGCCTGTCACTAATAATACCGTCAGCTGAATATTCATAATCAACCGTGTACAGCGGTTGTTCACCAGAGAGATGCGGCCACCAGAGCTGCGGATTTTCAATGTTCAATGCGGGAAAGTCTGAGGCTCTTAATTCAATCTCACTGTTGTATGTACCTGAAGGAACACTTACAGGTTCTTTGGTGATTGTCGCAACTACTTTCCCTTCAGGGTCCTTGATCACAGCGGTGAGTGATCCGCTTACCCCTTCCGCAGTGAAGTTGCTCGCATCAACATATAAATTCAAACTGGCAGTTTTATGATCGACTGTGACCTTTGAGGCTACGGCTGGATTTGCAAGTCTTGCACTTCCAGTGGAATGCAGAAAAACTTCGCCGGTCAGACCCATCATTGCGTCCGCAGGTTTGGGGTTCCAGTCAACCCAGTAGTAAGTCAGGTCATCGCGGTACACGGGTTTTGTGACCTTTACCTTGATATTGTTTTTTACGCTTCCCGTTTTCACAAGATCCGTGACATCCAGGTCGTATGTGCGCATCGTCCCGATAAACTGATTTTTGTACTCCTCAAAATCCGTGAGACCTGTCAGAGTTCCGGAACCATCAGTTTGGAAATCGGTCACTTCAGCACCAGCATCCACAAGGGTTGGTCCGTTCTTCAGATGGTTTTCATCTGTAATGTTGATGTACTTGTTACTGACTTTTGTTCCGTTCACATATATCTCCCCTGTATAGCTTATGCCTTTGAACGTGAGGATGATCTTTTTTCCTGCTTCGCATGAAGGTATCGTAAAATCGGTGCTGTACCACCACCGATTCTCAAAATCTCCTTCAGGTATCCTTGATAAATTATCATTGAAATATTCGTTTATCTCTCCATCGTTATCCGGCTGAAAAATGTCATCGTAAACACCGTCATCGACAAGGTTGCCCAGGACGGTTCCGGGAGCAACGGCCTTCAGCCAGTCAGAAGTAGAGTAGTCTGCTGCTTTTGCTGCATCATCTTTAACAGCAATTGCATTAAGGGCAGGTGTTGTTGCAGACACAGCAGGCGCTATCTTCCATTCTGTCAGCTGACGCGAAAAAGGCTCGTCTTTTGTTGCGCAGCCGGGAGATACTGATATTACAATCAGGATGGCCAAAACTGCTTTAATACATCTATTCAAACCGAAATTTGTCATAACGTTATTATTTTTATTATTACTTTAGCTGTCAGATGATTATAATTTCACTATTTCATGTTTCTGGATCCATTCCGGATCGAGGTTCACTCCCATACCGGGCCCGGTTGGAACTTTAAGCTTCCGCGGCTTCTCCGTGAACTCCGTTGCGACATAAATGCCGGCTTCAGGATTGTGAACTTTTATCCTGATGCAGCAGATAACCGCAGACTGCAATTGTTTCATAAGTTGTTTTAGGTGCAATGAAGTTACGAAAACATTTGAATTATAAACAGGGATACCGGATTGAAAAAGTCAACGGCAATTTGTAGACCAGCGCAGCCACAACATCATTCATGAGCTTCAGGGTGCCCTCTACGGGATAACCGCCGGCTTCATATTCGAATGATATATTTCCGTTATAATTGGCCCATCGTTACCCTGAATCGTAATCAGCCAACTCCTTAAACGATTCAATCGCATTCTTCTTGAATGGCACCAGTGCATCTTTCTTTGGATAACCATCCCAAAAGAAGTGTGGGTGTGAGAGTAAGTTTTGAGCTTTTTATCTGCCGTACATATGTTTTGCAGATGGTACCATTATAACATTCAGTTCCGGATCCGGCATGTCAGGATCTAGTGGAAAGATAGGCCTTACAATACGTTTATAAGGGAGACTTTTAAAATCCTGATCAACACTTCCCCGTGTCAGAGCCATAACCCAATCGGCCTGCATATCATACCACTGGCTCACAAGATAACCCTGCTTTACCATTATGATATCCATTTTCTTAGGATCAATTCCTGTACCCTCTAAGTTTGGTGTGGGTGAAGATGTTCCCACAACCACAAATATGCTTCCTGTTTTAATAATTGCTATGTCAGGAAGCCTCCGGTTCGGGGGTGATATACTTTCTGATTGCTGGTACTTCTTATGATCAGGACTGACATATATTACAGTACCTGATAAACGAACAGGAGCTTCATATGAATTATCTGTCATTGCCCCTACAAAAGCCTCTGCCTGACCACCAATACCGGCTTTTCGGGCGGCTTCCACCATTTCGCTTCCCGGAATAGAGCAATAAAGCAGGCTTTTTCCGTTTGGAGTCTTAAATTCCGGCCGCTTCAATACCCTTGCCAAAGTCCAGGTCACCTCGCCTGAACCGCCACCACCAGGATTGTCGCCCATATCGCTGATTAAGAAAGGTCTTTTATTACTGGCAACAGCCAGATCAATGCATTTTTCGAGGGGATACCCTGGCGCTTCTAAACTGAATTGCCGGCGAACATCCCAGAATCTCTGAGCAAGCTTTTTTGCACCGCTTTCCACCTGACCTTCATCATCACCTACTACCATAACCACACCCTGATTACGTCTCTCGTCTCCCCATACATAGCCAATCCAAATACCAGCATCCACCACACCGGGCAACGACTCAACTTCAGGAACCATTGCGTATAATGATTTGGCAGGTTCAACCCGGGTACTAGTCCACTCTCCGGAGAGAAGTACAGGGACTGCCACCCATGCTTTATAAGCCGGACGTCCCTTTCCGGACGATAATCGCTCAAGCAGATTAACCACGCCACGACGATGTGATTCAACCGCATCATCATGAGGGGCTTTACGATATGTGGTAATAAGGTCAGAGTAGAGAGCCACACGCCAGGAGACGTTTCCGTGCAGGTCCATAGTTGTTGTAACAAGGGCATCGTTACCTATTACAGCCCTTACTCTTTCCATAAATTCCCCCTCCGGATCATCAACACCATCAACACTACAAGCCCCATGATTGTAAAACCAGAATGCATCGTAAGGCATATTACTCCGGATAATCTCAAGCGCACTATTAACAAAAGCTTCAAATGATTCTCTGGTTACCGGCCCTCGTCCGCTGCCTACACCGATTAAAGAAGGAAGCCAGATTGCAGACTGACCCATAACGGAATCCTTACTAAGATAAGCTGGCATAGAAGGCGTCCTCCCTGTTATAGCCTGTCGGTTGGGCATAAAAACGCTGTTTTCAATCTGTATTCCGGCAATTCCTATACGGGGTTTCTTTTGCTGCGCTGAGGCATCGGTAATCAACAACGCTGCCAACAGACAGAAATTCAGGAGCAATAAATTGATCTTCATTTTTTTGATTTGTTTGTTTTATGTAATTTCATTTATAGTAAAAACGAATATAAACCTTTTATGAAGATGTTTCAGGCGATTGTTAATATTATCCTTTGATTTATTATTTTTTGTATCCTATTTGTATCTCATAAAAATGCATTAGCCGGAAGCCTTGACCACTTTCAGCCAGTCTTTAATTCAAATAAATAATCCACAGGATAACTGTTATTTATAACCGGCGGGACGTGGTCAATTAACTCTGGCGAAGAATGGTCAGGTACACTGGCGCATGCATCTACATAGGTAAAATCCTAGGTTGCAACTCTGTCAAAAATACCAATTTGAAGATTTCAAAAGTTGCAACCCTCCCGATAAAAAAGTCAACACATCTCATCCTTTCGATTAGTGGGGTTTCCAGAATTTCATTAAAGGAACAAGAGATCGATTTTGACCTCTTGTGCCTTTGGGTACATTAATCCAGATTCTTGATCAATCCAAAAAGCATTTTTGAGATTTCTTCAAGTCTTTGCTCACTCTCCAGGAAGCCTTGCTGGGTTATTTCTTCTGTTTCAAGAAGATATTCCAGGATGGCCACACATTCAAATGCGCTGCCTCTGGCTATCACAAAGAAATTTTTCCTGTCTTTGTTACTGAATCGTGAAGTTCCTTCTGCAATATTCAACATAATGCTGAAGGATGCTCTTCTGAGCTGATCATTAGTTACCCTGTCAAAATTCTTTTCATCAAGGATCGAATAAATTTCTTTACAGAAGTTCTTTGACTTCTGATAGACATCAAGTTTTTGAAAATCAAACATGATTTTAAATTTTAAGTTAGCACTGTTGAAAAATAAATTAGCAGTAAGACAGAGCTAATATATAAAGAATCTGGAATTATGAATTAAAAAGAAGTGTGAGTGTGAGAGTGAGTCTTGAGGAAAAAGATCGAGAGTGTTCATTCGAGCTTACTCGCTCTCGCTCTCACTCTCACTCTCACTCTTTTTCTGTCCGCCTTCGCCAAGGCTTCTGCGGACGCTGTACCCGGAGCGGGACTTGAACCCGCACAAGCATTACTGCTCACAGGATTTTAAGTCCTGCGTGTCTACCATTCCACCATCCGGGCAGAATTATATTCTGTTATCTCAATATTCTCAAAAAACCAGTCCTGCGTGTCGAACCCTGTCCCGCCTCAGCGGGAATTCCACCATCCGGGCCATTGCGGGCTTGCAGCCGTACAATTTATTGCCCGCTGCAAATTTAAACAAATATGTCAATCTTTTACGAGGATTGGCTTCCCTAATCCCACTTTCTCAAGTTCCTTTAATTGGGTCTTTGCATCACCGACAACAACATAATACATCCTCGAGGGATCGATAAATTTCTTTGCAAGCTCCAGTTGTTTCTCCGCCGTAAGACCTTTTAAAAATGATTCTTCCTGCTTTATATAATCCGTAGGGAGATCATAGGTGGCAATATTGCTCAGCATATTAAGTAGATTGCCAGCAGTTTCAAAATTTCGGGCATTGCTTTTCAGTAATGCTGATTTTGTAAAGTCAATATATTCCTGCGGGATATTCTGCCTGTATTTCTCCATTTCAGTTTTGAAAATTGTGACAGATTCAAGTGTGGAGTTTGTCCTTACTGAAGATGAAGCAGAAAATGTTCCGTAATTCTTTCCTCCGCTGAAGGAAGACCTTGCACCATAGGTAAATCCTTTCTCTTCCCTGAGTATAAGATTGAACAGGCCGTTAAATGAACCTCCGAGCTTATAATTGGTGACAAATGCAGGATAATAATCCGGATCTGACCTTGGTATTGCCGGGCAACCTATATTTATTACAGATTGTTTTGCATCAGGTATATCAACAAAATATATCTGTGATTTTGCAGGTGGTTCGGGAACCTTAATTTCCGGTATCATGATATCTTTCGGCTGCCATTTGGAACTAATTGACGCCAGGCCGGCCTCCACTCTTGCCTGATCAATATTTCCTACTACAATAAAACGTGCCCTCGAAGGTGAAAAATTCTTTGCGTAGTAATCTTTCAGATCATCTACAGTTATCGAACTTACCGAAGTTTCAGTCCCTGTAGTTTCAACTGCGAGAATATTATTATCTCCGAAGATAAGTTTATTAAGCGTATTTGAAGCCAGGTAGTTGGGATTTGCCTTGTTACGTTTCAGATTATTCACTGTACGGCTTTTGGCCAGATTGAACTGCTCTTCGTCCCAGCGGGGTTCAAAAAGCATTTCTTCAGCCAGGGCAAGTGTTTTTTCAAAATTGCGGGCAAGAGTGCTTACTCTCATTGTAATATTTTCATTCGATCCGTAAAATGAAATGTTTGCTCCCAGAAGTCTGATGGCATCTTCAAGTTCTTCAGGTGTTTTGTTTGCTGTTCCTTCATTCATCAGGGTTGCTGTCAGGCTGGCGACACCGGGTTTGCTGATATCATCCAGAATATGACCGCCTTCCATGATAATACTGTATTGCACTATCGGAAGTTCTTTATAAATAATGCCATATAATTTCATTCCGTTACTGAGAGAACCCTGCCATACGGGAGGTATTGTAACCTCAGGATCAGGTCCGACGGGAGGCTGAACTGAGCGGTCAAATTTCGTAGGGGTTTTGATGATGGGCTCTTCTGCTACCGGTTCCGCTTTTACTTCAGCAGCCTTCGTTACATCTTCCTCAACAATACCTGCATCGGTTGAGCCTTCTGCTATAAGGTTCAGTTCTCCTTTGGGGACAAAGCTTGTCTGGATATAGTTACGTCCTTTTATATATTTTTCATATACTGCCTTGATGTCATCAGATGTAACTGCCTGGGTTCTGTTAAAATCCTCCATGAAATACTCAGGGTCATCTTTAAAAGTTTCATATTGAGCCAGAGTAAATGATTTACTCAGAACGCTGCTGAACGAATTGTAAAAGCCTGTTTCATTTCTTGCTTTGATGCTTGTAAGATCATCTTCGGAAAAACCTTCTTTCTCAAACATTTCAAACGCTTCGAAAATAGCTTTTTCCACATCCGTGAGGTTTACTCCGGGATTTGCGGTTACCGAGATCGTGAAGCTGCCTGCCAGTTCCTGGGAACCGTTCCTGGCCATAACTGATGAGGTCAGCTTTTTATCCTTTACCAGTACTTTATATAATGGTGTCTTCTTTCCGTTCGACAAAAGATCGCCGAGATAGTCAAGAGCATATGAATCGTCAGAGAATTGTTCAACAGTCGGGAATACCATTGTGAGCCTCGGGGCCCTGGCGAAATTATCTTCGTGGTATAATTTAACCGTTTTGCTGAGGCTTGGGGGCATTGCTCCGCGTTTTGCAATGGTTTCTCCCTGAGGGATCTCACCAAAATATTTTTCCACTAAAGTTTTGATTTCATCCTTATTGATATCACCTGCAATGACGAGAGTCGCATTATTCGGGGAGTAGAATTTTTTATGAAAAGCTTTTACGTCTGTCACGGTCGCATTTGTAAGGTCTTTCATTTCCCCGATCACATCCCAGCTGTAAGGGTGTCCTTCGGGATACAGGTTTTTCAGGATAAGATATTCATTGAAACCATATGGCTGGTTATCGACACCCTGGCGTTTTTCGTTCTGGACCACATTCTGCTGATTGACAAAAGCAGCCTGGGTAACGGTATTCTCCAGATATCCCATCCTGTCCGATTCGAGCCATAGAGCCATTTCGACGGCATTTTTCGGAACGACTTCGAAGTACATTGTCATATCCTGACTGGTCCCTCCGTTAAGTTCACCGCCGGCTCCCTGAATGAGTCTGAACAGCTGGTCTTCACCGACGTTTTCAGATCTCTGGAACATCATATGTTCAAAAAGATGCGCGAACCCGGTTTTACCCGGTACTTCACGACTTGATCCCACATGGTATAGGATGGCTATTGCAGCAATGGGATCTGATTTGTCTTCATGAAGAATAACAGTCAGCCCGTTATTAAGAGAGTATTTCTCTACAGGGACCACAACTTCGGGTCCTGTTGGTTTTTTTGAACATGAATTGAATAGCATGCCGGTCAGAAGAATTAAGGACAGTAATTTTTTCATCGGATTACAACTGATTTATGGTGAGATAAAAAATAATCTGGAGATCAAAAATAGCAAGAAAAATCAGACTGAAACTTTTTCTCTTGTAAAAAATTCTTATTTTTGCGCGTGAATCTGCGGGAGTAGCTCAGTTGGTAGAGCATAACCTTGCCAAGGTTAGGGTCGCGGGTTCGAGTCCCGTCTCCCGCTCGAGGTAAAGACGCCCGGATTGGGCGTCTTTACTATGATGAGACGCCCAGGTTGGGCGTCTTTACTATGATGAGACGCCCAGGTTGGGCGTCTTTACTTTTGTACCGGCCCCCATGTCATCAGAAAATCATCCTCAATGTAGAGCCATGTGGTTCGGTATATCCATTCTTCTTTTATTGTATTGCTTGAAATAACCCTGTTGATTTTAAGGGGTTTTCCCCAGCTGTCCCTGACCATTTCACCAGTCATGCCCTTCCATATCTTGCCGGCGATAAGCCTCGATGCCATGTCAGTCCCATATTTATTTTCAAGATATGTGAAGCGGTCGGCATTTTGAGGTTGAGATTGAGGTTGAGATTGAGGTTGAGATTGAGGTTGAGATTGAGGCTGAGACTGAGATGCAGATCGGGAATTTCCTGAAGGCTCGGCAGATGGAACACTACTCCTTTCCGACATTGGAGTCTGTCTGATCACTGCATGTCTTTTTAAAATAAATCCCTCAGTATCTTCAAATGCAACTCTCAGATAAGTGCTGTCGGCTCCGAGGACATCAACTTCAGATACTGAAGGGATAACAGTGATAACAGATGTCAGGTCGTTTTTGTCTTCAAAAAGCCGCGTGGCTGATTTTATTGTTGCTGTATATGCAGATTGTATTTCCTGATTTGTCGTTTTATTCCGTTCAAGGTCTTCAAGTATACGCGAACGGGTTTCCTGTGCATGGGCAGTATAAAATGAGGCTGCAATAAGTATTGTAACAAATAAATCCTTCATATTGATTGTTTCTCAAATTTGAACAAAAACTGTACCATAGTGGAGTTGTTGCTGGATTATTATGTCTGAAGAAGAGTTAGGCGCAACGGCGCAACGGCTCAACGGCTCAACGGCACAACGGCACAGCGGCGCAATGGCACGGCGCAACGGCGCAATGGCGCAAAGGCACAGCGGCGTAAAGGCGGAACGGCACAAAGAGAGAGAGTATTAAATTTTCTTTGCGATCATGATCCCATCTCTCAGCGGGAGTATGATCTTTTCGATTCTCCTGTCGTGACGGATCATTTCATTGAATTCAACGATACCCCTGGTCTGAGGGTCTTTAGAATCTGTATTGAATATCTTATCTCCCCAGAGGACATTATCTGCAATTATGAATCCGTTATCAGTAACCTTATTAATGATCAGGTTAAAATACTCAGTATATTCCCGTTTGTCCCCATCGATATACACGAGATCAAATTTGTGATCAAGCTTCGGTATTATGTCTTGTGCTTTGCCGGTAATCTGTATAATCTTCTTATCCAGGCCAGCTTTAAGGAAATATGACTGAGTGAATTCCGTGATCTCATCATTGATCTCAATGGTGATCAGTTTGCCTTCGGGCCTGAGTCCCTTTGCCAGGCAAATAGCCGAATATCCGGTGAAAGTCCCGATTTCAAGAATGAATTCAGGCTTTATCATTCCTGAAATGAACTCGAGCAATTTTCCCTGAAGATGGCCGGTTGACATGTTCGGGTTGACGAACCTGATATGGGTTTCCCTGAAAAGATCTTCAAGCACAGGATCTTCAGGAGTTGAGTGTTCAGTAATATATTCCCGGATCAGCTTGTCCATTACTATTTATAGATCAGAGTTGATAAGGCATCCGGATCAAATATCTCATTTGCGATTTCGAGCACCTCTGAGGTAGTTATTTTATCGATTCTTGCACAGATCTCACCGAGAGTATCAATTTTATTAAAAACAAGAAGATTTTTCCCCAGGCTGAGCATCAGGCTTTCATGATTTTCATAACCTCTTGCAAGGTATCCTTTCATCTGTTTTTTTGATGTATGCAGCTGGAGTATCCCAAGTTTTGATTTTCTGAGTCTGGTTAGTTCAGCATTAATGACTGATATGCTTTTTTCAAGATTATGATTGTCTGTCCCGAAATAAATCGTAAAAATACCAGAGTCCCTGTAGGAATTATACCCCGACTCAACAGTATAGGCCAGACCTTTCTTTTCCCGGAGGGATAAATTCAGTCGTGAGTTTAAGCCTTGTCCGCCAAGGATATTATTGACGAGGAACATTGCAGTCCTGTGTTTATCCTTATAATCATAAGCGATATTACCGATAATACAATGGATCTGGTTTGTGTCTTTCTTTTTCGTTATTGTTGAAGGTTTGTAAACATGTTTTTTATTCCTGTATTTCTTCATTTCCTTTTTGGGGATGTTACTGAAATATTTATTGAAAATCCTTATTACTTTTTCATCAGGAATATTACCGACGGAGCAAAAAACTGTTTCGGATGTGTTATAATTTGATGCGATGAATTCATTAATGGATTCCCGGGTAAAAGATTTTATCAGTTCAGGTGTTCCCAGGATACTCCTGCCGAGCGCCTGTCCTTCAAATACCATCTCTTCAAACTCGTCAAAGATCAGTTCGGCTGGACTATCAAGGTAAGAATTTATCTCTTCGATTATAACATCTTTTTCTTTTATGATTTCTTTTTCAGGAAAGGTGGAATTGTAGGTTAAATCGCTTATTAAATCCACAGCTTTTTCAAAATCTTCTTTAAGAACCGATGCATGAATAGCTGTTTCCTCCTTGGTGGTATATGCGTTCAGTTCACCCCCGGCGTTGTCGAGGCAGCTGAAAATATAATATGGTTTCCGTCGGATTGTGCCTTTAAACAGCATATGTTCAATGAAATGAGCCATGCCATGCTCTTTTTCCCTCTCATCACGTGATCCTGTATTCAGTATCAGTCCGCAATGGGCAACCATTCCGTTCGTCCTTTGGTGGACAAGTCTTATGCCGTTATCAAGTTTGTATTGAAGCAGTTCCATTCAGTCAGATTAAGATCCGGATACCAGGTTCCAGGTTTCAGGTTTCAGGTTCCAGGTTCCAGTAATTATGCAATAATCAATTTTAATAGGGCTGTAAATGTAGCATATATGAAAATCATTGCAAATTGATTTTTTTAGGATAAAGTTTGGGTTAAATGAAATTGAAATATATATTTGCAGTCCGAAAAGGAGGTGCCATAGCTCATCCCGATAGCTATCGGGAGGTAGAGCAATGTTCCGATGGCTATCGGAATGAAAATCCATGTGTCCCCGTTCCGATAGCTATCGGAACGATTCCTGGTGGCACTACAATCAAAAAGAAATATTAAAACAAAAAGGATTTTCCGGACAGAATTTTCAGTTTAAAGTTTTGCTTACTCAAATTTGAAATATATATTTGCAATCCGAAAAGGAGGTGCCATAGCTCAGTCGGTAGAGCAATGGACTGAAAATCCATGTGTCCCCGGTTCGATTCCTGGTGGCACCACAAAACGAAGTAGCTGTCTTATGGGCAGCTATTTATTTATGCATTACCAGTGCTACATAATTTACAGTAAATCAGTTAACCGATATTATATCGGATATACCTGTGACATTGAAGAAAGGATTAAACTTCATAATAATGGATTTTTTGGAAGCAAATCATATAGCTCCAAAGCTTCTGACTGGGAGTTGTTTTTGTTAATTCCTTGTGAAACAATTGAGGAGGCGATATATCTTGAGTCCAGGATAAAAAGGATGAAAAGCAGAAAATATATCGAAAATCTTAGAAAATATCCGGAGATGATAATAAAGATGCGGGAGAGTTATCATTGATGAGTTAATTGAAAATCCATGTGTCCCCGTTCCGATAGCTATCGGAACGATTCCTGGTGGCACCACAAAACGAAGTAGCTGTCTTATGGGCAGCTATTTATTTATGCATTACCAGTGCTACATAATTTACAGTAAATCAGTTAACCGATATTATATCGGATATACCTGTGACAT
>Ga0209201_1004069_pt1 | contig 12171 bp, 8 predicted proteins | sample AD_UKC055_MetaG_FD_184411 | JGI IMG/M metagenome (GOLD analysis project Ga0209201, IMG submission 184411) | Active sludge microbial communities of municipal wastewater-treating anaerobic digesters from USA - AD_UKC055_MetaG (SPAdes) (version 2) | ecosystem: Engineered > Bioreactor > Anaerobic >... | reverse complement strand
GAGCACGGCCCAGAAGATGAGTATGGTGATGGTGAGTCCGAGCAGGAGGCTGGTGAGGCCGAAGGCGGCTGCGAAGAGCTGGGAGGCGGTGTTCGGACCGTCGGTCTTGATCTCTTCGAGCCGGTTTTCCGCCAGGATGCGCTCATACTCGAGCGGCCGTTCGTGCTTCAAGGCCGCAAGGGTGTAGCTGCCCGTGAAGATGTTCTTCTCCAGCGGGAACTTGTCCGGCACCAGGTGGTTGTTGAAAAAATGGATCGTGAAGATGAACACCGCAGCCAGAAACGCCTCTTCGGAGTGCGCCAGGTGCACGATGTTGATCATCCACCCGGGCATCACCCACGAGGCGTACTCCGGTATCCACATGATCACCCCCGAGAGCCCGATGACGAACATCCCCCAGAACACCGCCATGAAGTCGAACTTCTCCCAGTAGGTCCACCGGTCGAACCGGGGCTTGTCCCCGGCATTGAAGAACCACTTGAACATCCCGAGGCAGTCCTGGAAATCCTTGACCCGCGGGAAGAGCGAATCGGGACCGAAGAGACGGCCCAGCCACCCCTTCACCTGAAAGCCCGGGAACAAAAACCTCAGCGAGAGCCAGCAGACGTAGAGAAACAGCAGACACATGGCAGCGGCGCTGATGCGGTGAACGAGCGCGGCGTTGGCCACACCCCCCATCAGACCGGTCAGCCACCCCGCCCACGGGGCATCCGAGTACTTCAGCGGAAAGCCCGAGATCACCACCCCGAAGAAGGATACGATCAGCACGATGTGCATGATCCTTTCCTTCATGCCGAACCTGCGCACATACTGCCCGGCCAGCTCTTCGGGCAGATCGGTTCTGACCTGCAGCCCGGCTTTGACCAGCCGGCTCTTCTCCGCATAGACCTTTCTCCACCACAGCAGCGAGTGGACCCAGAAGAAGCCGAACACCCCTGCCAGAAGCGCGATCATGAACTTCTCGGTCAGATACAGCGAGTAAAACCCGTCCTTGTCGTGAGGGTCTGGGTGCGGCACATAGGAGACGAACCTCGGGTGGAAGTTCTCATGGCACTTCCCGCAGGTCTCCACCAGCGCCTCGGTGCTCAGGGCGGAGGCGGGATCGTCCGGGGGCAGAATGTTGTGCGCCTGGTGGCAGTCCGTGCAGCCCGCCACCTTGTCGGGCTCTCCCAGCTTCATGGCCTTGCCGTGATAGGTCAGGCCGAAAGACTCCGCGGCCCTGGGGAACACCCCGTAGCTTCCCGCCGTCCCGCCTTCAGCGTGGCAGGTGGTGCACAGGGCGGTGTAGTACGCCCGCTTCTTGGCCTGCCCCTCATCCGTCTTGTCAAAGATCATCGTGTCGTGGGCGCCGTGGCAGTCGGTGCACGAGGCGGCGTCGGTGTTGCCCGCCATGACCCTGGCGGTGTGGCCCTTGTCTGCGTACTTGTCCCGGTCACTGTGGCACTTCAGGCATACCGCTGCCGCTTCGGCCTTGCCCTCTGCCGACGCTTCGGTATCCTGCGGGTGAATGCTGCTGTGGCACTGCAGGCACGAGAGGTTCATGGCCGCGTGGAGGCTCGTGCCGTACTGGCTGTCGATATCCTTGTGGCAGCTGGCGCAGGAGGCGAGCTCGGGCTTCTCCTTGCTCTGCATGTGCAAGGTCAGGTCCCCCACACCCCTGTGGCAGGCAGTGCAGCTCAAAGCCCTGTGGCCGGTCTGCTCGAAATGCCCGGTGTATTTGAGTCCCGAATGACAGGAGATGCACTCCGGAACCGAAAGGGCTGAAGCCGCCTCGGGCGCGGCAGCCTTTGCGGAGACCGCCGAAGAACCCTCCGCCTCGCCGCCCTTCGCGGATACACCCCGCTCCTCAACACCCGACCCCTCCGCCGACGAGCCGCCGGAGGACGCCTGCGGTTTGCCCGCGGCAGACGAGGCCGGAAAGCTTAAGGGTACCAGCGGAGAGGGAGTCACATTCTTGAAATCGTGACAATCGGCGCACATGAACTCTGATTTCCCGTGCTGGCGGTGGCATAGGTCGCAGTCCACTTCGGTGCCGTAGTGCGAGGTATGCGGGTTCGGCAGGAACACCCCCTTACCGGGTGTCTTCGACAGGCCCTCGGTCGGGTGGCAGGCCGTGCAGGTTTTCGTGCTCACCCTCTCGGCGTCAGCCTCCTTGCCGTGACATGCCTGGCACGAAACACCCGAGAGCATATGGGTATGGCCCGTGGGCATCTTGGATTTCAAGGAGACCTCGTCCTTGTCATGACAGGCCATGCACTGCTCCATTGTCATGGCCTTCGTGTCCGGATGGGTCTTGGGGAGCACCTGTTTGCCTCCTGCATGACACGCCATGCAGTCCCCGGGCTTCGCATCGGTCAGCCGTTCAGGAGCACCGCCTTCGGCCCCCGCCGCGGGATTCCACAGCAAAATGCCGACGCCTGCAACCAGGATGAGAGTAAGAAGCATGGTTATTAGACGTGCCCGAAAATCATGCTGCCTGACCACGGTGATACCTCCTGACCGAGAGATGGGCTGAATCCTCCTGCCTTCCGACCCTATGACCAGCTGCAGGCTGAATCGCCGGGCAGCCCCCTTGTTTTCATACTGAAAAGGCGGCGCCGCCGAATGCGTCGCCGCCTTTCCTGTTGTATCCTGTTACACTTTTTCCTTTGCTGCGTTCGTCCCGGCGATGCGCCCGAAGACCACACAGTCAGGAATTGCATTGCCGCCCAGCCGGTTCGACCCGTGGATGCCTCCGGTCACCTCGCCCGCAGCATACAGGTGCGGGATCGGGTCGCCCCAGATATCGATGACCCGGGCATCCTTGTTGATCCTCAAGCCCCCCATGGTATGGTGGACGGCGGGCCACTGTGCGACAGCATAGAAGGGCCCCTCGTCGATGGGTATCATCGCATCGGTGATGGGCTTGTTGAATTCCGGGTCCTTCTTGTCCTTGAGGTACTGATTGTGCTTCTTGATCGTTTCCTCCAGGGCCGCGGCAGGAACGCCGATCTTCCCGGCGAGCTCCGCAAGCGTGTCGGCCTTTACGAAGCGGCCTCTGGCCAGACCTTTCTCGATCTCTTCCATAGTCCCCATCTTGGGTATCATCTTCTCATTGAAGATGGAGAAGGTGGGCTTCGAGCCGGTGGCGATTTCCGCGCGGGATACCACGTCGCGGCGCTCGAGCTCGTTCACGAACCGCTTGCCCTTCTTGTCAACGTACACGATGCCGTAGCCCGGCCCTCGGAACGGATACAGGCCCGGCGAGTCCAGGGTGCCCTTTTCAGGTTCTGCATAGGGATACAGCTGGATGAAGCACATCTGCAGTGTGTCGGCGCCGACGGCCTGGGCGTAGCGGATCATCTCGCCGGTCGCGCCCATGTGGTTGGTGCAGTTGAGCTCGGGAACGATGTCCGGATTGAATGACTGGCGCATCTTGATGTCGCGGCTGAATCCGCCGGAGGCGATGATAAGCGCCCGCTTGATCCGGATGTTCTTCTTTTTGCCGCCCTCCTTCACTTCGATGCCGAGGATCGGGCCGCTCGTATCCGCCCGCCAGATCCAGGAGACTTCGGTGCGCGTCCGCATGGTCGCCCCGTATCTCTCGGCGATCTTCCTCAGCGCCTCCGTGTAACCGCGGCCGACGCCCTCGACATTATTGTGCGTCCGGTATGCCGAGTGTCCGCCGGTTCGGTTCAGGACATCGCGCAGCTTCGCACCGCCCTCGTCGATCATCCAGTTCAATGCCGGCGTGGCACCATCGACCATTATCTTGACCAGCTCCGGGTCGCCGTAGAAATCGCCGCCCTTGATCGTATCCTTGGAGTGGAGCTCTACGCTGTCGTCGCCCAGCTTATGCTTCTCGCGGAGGTGAAGCTTGTCGTCCCACGAGTTGTACTCGCTGCCGTTGATGATGGAGTTGCCGCCGTAGACCGGCATTTTCTCGAGAATGACGACCTTTGCCCCTCCCTTGGCGGCCTCGGCTGCCGCCGCCAGTCCGGCAAACCCGGAACCAACGACTACCGTGTCGAGGGTCTCGTCCCACTTCGTGGGGATGACCCTGCTCTCAGCCGCATTGGCGTCCCCCTTCGTGAGGTTCAGGGCCATGGCGCCTGTTGAGGCGAGAATGCCGGCCGTCACGGTGCCCTTGAGCATCTGTCTTCGCGTTATTCCTCCCTGGTTACCGGTAACGCCGTTCCTGTTTTCCTCGTTCTTTTTCTTCATGGTAGATCTCCTCCCTTGTAGGTGTTTATGAATAAACCGGGATCTCCAGTTGTTCTGTACCTGATGCAGGGCAGGCAGTGTGCTCGTTTCGATCGTGCCTCCGGACTGCTCGGGCGAACGCCGCATGCGCACGGGATACCGGTGGTGAGATATACATGTCCGAGAAGAGCGCCCCGCTCTTCTCGCAGAGGAAGCCGAACCTCGCAACAGAGACCGATATCGTCATTTGAAAACGGCATATCGGGTAGTTTCATATACCCACCTTCGCTGATTCAGCCTAAGGCAGAATGAATCCTCAGGCCGCCTCTGTAGGATAAAATGTATCAGGAATATTCACTGGGATGTAGGGGAGGAAACGGGGTTTTATCGGGTATTCGGAAGTACCCGATGCATGGCGTGAGTATCATGCAAAAGGCGGCGGGTGCAAAGCCCGGGCCGGTTATCTCCTGGACGGCTCCTGGGCGGCGTTTCGGCCGGCGATGCGCCCGAACACCAGGCAATCGGTAATGGCGTTGCTGCCCAGCCGGCTTGCACCGTGGATGCCGCCGGTTATTTCCCCTGCCGCGTACAGGCGCCCTATGGGCTGCTGCGTCCGGACGTGCATCACCTGGGCTTTGGTGTTGATCCTCAAGCCCCCCATGCAGTGGTGTACTTTCGATATCAGGCGGATGCTGAAGTAGGGAGGGAACTGGATCGGGGACAGATCGTCGGTGATGGGCTTGCCGAACTCGTCGTCGACGCCTTTTTCCACCGATGCGTTATAGCTGAGGATGGTGTTTTTCAGGGCCTCCAGCGGTATCCGGTTGTCATTCGCCAGCTCGTCGATGGATTCATACTGTTTCACCACTCCGCGTTTCAGACATTTCTCCAGAGTCGAGGCGTGCTGCACTCCCTTGCTGTCGACGATGGCCACGGCTTCTCTCCCGCTGTTGAGCATGGCGTCGACAAGCAGCTTGCGGTCTGACAGTTCATTGACAAAGCGCCGGCCCGAGCTCCTGTCGACCAGGATGCCATAGGGGAATCCCGCCAGCATCGAGAACATCGAGCCGACGCCGAAACCTTCCTCATCCCTTGAGGCCCAGGGTCCGAGCTGAATCAGCGACAGCTGAATCGGCGTAGCCCCGATCCGTATGGCCTCGATAAGGCTCTCTGCCGTGGCCCCGGGTTGATTGGTGCTCTCGATGTCTGCAGTGAGATTCGGGTTCTGAATGGTCCTGAACGTGATATCCTGGGCAAAACCCCCGGCTGCCAGAACAACGGCCTTTTTCGCCCGGAGCCGTCTGATCTCGCCTGTCTTGGGATTGGGGAAAATGTAATTCTCACTGACCATCACGCCTTCCACCTCATCGTTTTCATCCAGGACAAATCGCTTGAAGAGGGTTTTGAGCTGCACGGGTATCCCCAGCTTCCTGCATCTGGTGAGCATGGGTCTAATGATGCCGGAGCCCGATGTCTCGATCGTGTTGTAGGTACGGGGGACCGAGTGCCCGCCGAGGTGGCTCAGCCTTGGTTTATACTTCACCCCGAGATCATCGATCGTCCACTGCAAGGCCTCGACGGAGCGCTCGGCAACTATCCGGACGAGCTCAGGCTGATTGAGCTTCATACCGGCTGCGAGCATGTCGGCCATCATCAACTCGGGGGAGTCCTCGATGCCTGCTTGTCTCTGAAGCTCAGAGCCTGCAGCGGCAACCAGCCCGCCGCTGATGACGGAATTGCCGCCTGGAACACGCATCTTTTCGAGCACAATGATGGACGAACAGTGCTTCCGTGCTTCCAGTGCCGCTGCAAGACCGGCAAAGCCCGATCCAATGATAATCAGATCGTACTCAGCGTCCCACATGAATAGCTCCATTCAGGTTGTTCTTCCATACATTCCAAGTCGACCGTGGCCTCCGGAAGGTTCCAGCGCTAACGGGCATACACCAGGCGCAGGTCCGTGTAAAGAGCTCCAAAAAACATATCAGACACCTGGCGCGGGTTGTTCCGGAAAATGTCTCCGGGTATGGTATGATCTCATTCATGTATGAACTCGCCCTCTTGGCTGGTGCTGCCGGCGGAATCGATGACGCGATTCGAAAGAAAGGCGTGAAGGTTCACCTTCCTGCCGCGCAGGCGGAGCTTCCTGCGGATATTCTTTCGGTGCGTCTGAATGGTTTCAAATGAGAGGTTCATGGCCTCGCATATTTCCTTGCTTGAACACCCGGCCTGGATCAGGCGGCATACCCCGAGCTCGGTTTTGCTGAGCTTCAGAAGGCCGGCATCCAATCCGGTGTCGGAACCGGAAGTCAGGGCTGTGATCTGTTGGCCGAGGAGCATGAGATAGCTTTTTCTCACCGAGGCGTCCGCTTCCTTTTCCACCTTTTCCAGGGCCGGCAGTATTGAGGTCCTTATTCGCGCCGACAGACGGCCTTCGAAATCTCTTCGGTCCTTTTCGATGGTGTTCAGTACATTCTTCAGGGTGATGTTCATTTCCTCGATCTGGCTCTTTTCTTCGAAGAGCTTTTGCTCCAGCGCCTTGTGCTCGGTGATGTCGTGCACGATAATGGTCCAGAATTTCTTCCCGTCATAGTCGATGCGGGTTACCGTGACATCGGTCGGAAATGTCCGTCCGTCGATGTAGACACCGGTTATCTCGCCGCTGAACCGCTGCCCCTCCACCAGTTTGTCGAAAAAACCCATGAGCGCTTTCATGCCCTGCTCGTCAGTCAGCTGGCGGACATCGGAGCCCACCAGGTTTTGTATGGGCATGCCGTATATCTCTGCAGCCTGCTGGTTTGCCTTGATGATTTCGAGCTCCTGATCGACAAGCAGTATCCCTTCGCCGACCGAATGAAAAATCGCTCGATGCATTTTTTCTGCATTTGTCAGGACATGGGCAGGGTTTTTCGTGCCCCTGAACAATGTTCCAGGGGATTCCTGCTTGGGAAGATTCCGGCTGAAGGCGGATTCTGGCTGTTTTTGCTCATCCGGCTTGTCCGAGCGCTCCCACCCGCCGACAACCGCTGTCTCCACGATATCCGCGATGCGCCGTACGGAGAGGAGCGCGCTCAGGTCCCCTTCACCCGGGCCGGGCGCTGCGATCAGGTCTTCCAGAGACTGTACTATCGTCTTGAAAAAACCGAGGAACATCTCCAGGGACACGCCCATGTCGCGGTAACGCAGGGATTCGTCAACAATGGTCCTGCCGTGCGGGGACAGACCGTCGATGCGGTGAATCCGCATCCCTGACCTGTTCGATGAGAGATCCTTGAGCATATTCACAAAAGCGGTGCAGATTGTTTCGATGTCCTTGTGTGTTACCGGCGCGTCGTTCAGGAACCTGTTCTTCTCCATGCATCGTTCGCATATATGAAGGACGAGTTCCTCTGTGTCCGCGATTTCGAACAAGGCGTTTTTCATCGTGTGCTCACACCCGGGAGAAAATGAACCGCCATGGGCGGATACGCTGCACAGGATGCGCAGCCGGGAGGTCAGAATCAGCCAACCATTCAACCACCAGGGACTCCTCGCAACAGGAATAAAAAAACCTGTCTTCTCAGATGATTCAGCTTACAGTCCGCCGGGTTGCTGCCGTATATTGGGACGGATCACATTGCTGATGAATTTCTTTATACGGGATGAATTTCGGGTATGTCAACCGGGAGCGGCATTCGACCATTCACGCGGCCGCGGTGTCCCACTGCCGCGGCGTCATGAGCAGAGGGCGTCCGGGTAGGTGCGAATACCCGATCCTTCGAATCGGATCCCGAGGCGGTTTTGGGTTCATGTCGACATTCCGCGCGAGGCTGCATCGCCCGCCGCGCCTGCGAACCGACGTGATGTAGAGACTCGGCCGTTGTGTCAGCCCCGCGCCGGTGAAAACCGCACTGTCCGCCATGGCTATTTCATCAGAATGTTTTTTAATTTTTCCTTGAACCTTCCATAGATCGAGAGTACCTATGCCATTGGAAGGAGGGGAAAATGAAGCGAACCGTCTCTATCAGGGATATCATGGACAAAAAAGGCAAAGAACGCATCGTCATGATCACCTCCTATGACGCAACCACCGCCCGGATAGTCGATGCCGCTGATGTTGACATCATTCTGATCGGGGATTCCGCCGGGATGGTCATGGCAGGGGGTGACAGCACCCTGGGTGTCACCATGGACCATATGGTCTATCATACTCAGTGCGTCACCCGCACCAGGCCGGGGGCGCTCGTCATCAGCGATATGCCCTTCATGTCCTATCAGGCGAGTGTGCCCGATGCGGTGAGGAATGCCGGGAGATTCCTCCAGGAGGCCGGGGCCCAGGGTGTGAAGATCGAGGGAGGCAAGCGGGTGATCGAGCAGGTCAAAGCGATCATCCGGGCCGACATTCCGGTGATGGGCCACCTCGGGCTCACTCCCCAGTCCGTCCACGCCTTCGGTGGCTACAAGGTGCAGGCCCGGGGCGAACAGGCCGCCCTTCTGCTCAAGGAAAACGCTCTTGCGCTTCAGGACGCGGGGATCTTTGCCCTGGTCCTCGAGTGCGTCCCCGCTCCTGTCGCCAAAGAGGTGACCGAAGCACTGGATATTCCAACCATCGGCATCGGCGCAGGGCCGCACTGCGACGGGCAGGTCCTGGTGATTCAGGACATGCTGGGCATGGACAAGACCTTCAAGCCCAAGTTCGTCAAGCAGTACGCGCACCTCTACGACATCATACGCGACGCTGTCCAGGCGTACGCAGCCGAGGTCAGGGACGGCACATTCCCGGCCCGGGAGCATTGTTTCAAGGATTAGGCGCCATGGAGATCATTCGAGAAATTCAAGCCATGAAGGAATGGGTGCGCGCTGCCCGGAAGAAAGGCGAGACCGTCTGTCTGGTGCCCACCATGGGCTATCTCCACGAGGGCCACCTCGATCTCATGCGCATGGGCAGGCCCCTGGCGGATCACCTCGTCATAAGCATCTTCGTCAATCCCACCCAGTTCGGCGCGGGCGAGGACCTCGACCGCTATCCCAGAGACCTCCCCCGGGATATCGAGCTGTCGGAGTCCGTGGGCGTGGAGTGCATCTTCCACCCCGAGGCGAGCGAGATGTATCCCCCGGACTACTGCACTTACGTCAATGTGGAAAACATCACGAGTGGCCTCTGCGGAGCTTCGCGGCCGGGCCACTTCCGCGGCGTGGCAACTGTTGTCGCCAAGCTGTTCAACATCGTGGAACCCGACATCGCGATTTTCGGCGAAAAGGATTACCAGCAGCTCGCGGTCTTGAAAAAGATGGTCGAGGACCTCAATATGAACGTTCAGATCCTTGCCCATCCCACGGTCAGGGAGAATGACGGCCTGGCCATGAGTTCCCGGAACAAGTATCTGACGCCCGAGCAGCGGAAGAACGCCCTGGTGCTCTTCTGGACGCTGAAGGCGGCCCGGGAGCGAGTGAAGCAGGGCGAGCGCAGTGCGGCCGTGCTCAAGTCCGAGGCGGCGACGATGATCGAACAGGTCCCGGAATGCACGATCGACTATGTCGATATCGTGGACCCTGTCCTGCTCACGCCCCTGGAGCGGATCGAGGACAGAGCGGTTATGGCCCTGGCCGTAAAAGTGGGGACCACCCGTCTCATCGACAACATGACCCTTGAGGCATGATGCTCGAGTTCCGCGAAGACGCCCCTGTCGGTGCGCTCAGATACTGAAGCGTCGCACTTGTGATCCGGATCGTGATCAAGATCCGATCGAGGTACGGCAGGGAGAGGGACTCTTCTCGGAAAGGGACGAAAGGAAGCCCTGAATAATCTCCGACGGCTGGTGATAGTCGGTCAGAAACGCATCGTGGCCGTGCTCTGTTGCGACCTCGGTATACGAGACCTGAACGTTGAGTGCAGTGAAGAACTGAACGATCTCCTTGGACTGGGAAGAAGGGTAGAGCCAGTCGGAGGTGAACGAAATCACGAGGCCCCGCTTGCTGCGCATGTCTTCCATGTGCTGTCCCCTCTGCCGGCCGTGTCCGCGGAACCGCCCCCGCGAGCTCAGGGATGACCTGAGGTCGAAGTTGTCGATCGCGTTGGTGATATAGAGATAGCTGTTGGCGTCGAAGCGCTTGACAAAAGAGACCCCCTGATAATCGAGATAGTGCTCGACTTCGAAGGACGGTCGGAAGACGGCCCGAGACTCCTTGTCCTTTCTGATTCTGCCGAACTTTTCCTGCATCATCTGCTCCGAGAGGTAGGTGATATGGCCGATCATGCGGGCGACCGAAAGTCCCCCCTCGGGAGGCGCGGCACCGTAGTAATTGCCCCCGTTCCACCGAGGGTCGGCCATGATTGCGCGTCTGCCGACCTCGTTGAATGCGATCTGCTGGGCAGAGTGTTTCATGGCTGAGGCGATGCAGATGAACGACTCGAACTGGAAGGGGTAGTCGCAGAAAAACTGCAGGGCCTGCATGCCGCCCATAGATCCCCCGGCGATGCATTTGAGCTTGTCGATGCCCAGGTGCTTGAGCAGGATCCGCTGTACCTCCACCATGTCGCGGATGGACATGGGAGGGAAGGTGAGACCGTAAGGCTTGCCGGTGGCCGGATCGACGGACGACGGGCCCGTGGTCCCCTTGCACCCGCCGATCACGTTGGAGCAGATGACGAACCAGCGGTCCGTGTCAAAGGCCTTTCCCGGTCCGATCATGCAGTCCCACCAGCCGGGCTTCCGGTCTCCTTCATGATAGAAGGCCGCATGGGCGTCGCCGGAAAGCGCGTGCTCGATCAGCACGGCGTTGTCCCGCCGCTCGTTCAGGCTGCCGTAGGTCTCGTATGCAATGTCGAGCCTCGGGATTATGTCTCCGGACTCGAATCTGAAGGGCCTCTCGACCGAGAGGATCTGTGTTTCGACATGGGTGCGGCTGTCTGTCATGCGCGCCTCAGCTTGAAGATTCCTTCCCTGGCGAGGAGGTTGTAGAGCGGCCACCGGCTCCGGCTCACGATGTTCATGGGGAAAAAGTACCTGGCATCCATGATCTCGACCCCGATTTCCTCCAATGACGATATGAACTCCCTGATGGAAACGAAGCGCAGCACCGGTGTGTCGTGCCAGCATCCGGAGAGCCTGACCCGGGAGCTCACCCTGCCCTGGGAAAGGACGCGCATCCGGTTGCGGGCATACCCGAAATTCGAGATGGAGATGACGGCGAATCTCCCCACCCTCAGCATCTCGCTGATGACCTTGTAGGGTCGGGTGATGACCTGGAGCGTTGCATTGAGCACCACATAGTCGAAGCTGCCGTCAACCCACTCGGAGAGATCCTTGTCGATGTCCGCCTGGTACACGCAGATGCCTTTCTGGATGCACTTGAGGATCATGTCGTGGGATATCTCCACGCCGATGCCGTCCACCTGCTTGGTGTTCACCAGGGCCTCCAGCAGCGATCCGTCTCCGCACCCGAGGTCAAGGACTCTGCTTCCGCGGTCGATCCACTCCTGAATGATGGGGTAGTTCTGGGACGAGATCTTATGCACCACGGGCCACCTTCAGCGCCTGCTCGAGGTCTTCCAGGATGTCGTCCGGGTCTTCGATGCCCACGGAGAGCCTGACCATATCCGGCATGATGCCCGAGGCCGCCTGATGCTCCGGGCTCAGCTGGTGGTGGGTGGTGGAGGCGGGGTGGATGATGAGCGTCTTGGCGTCGCCGATATTGGCCAGGTGCGAAATGAGCCGCACCGCGTCCACCAGTTTTCTGGAGGCCGGGTATCCACCCTTCGGGGCAAAGGATATGATGGCTCCGAAGCCGTTCTTCAGGTACTTCCGGGCCGTCCGGTGATCGGGGTGGCTTGCCAGGCCGGGATAATTCACCCACTCGATCGCCTCGTGGCCTTCCAGGAAGGATGCGACTTTCATCGCATTTTCGCAGTGCCGCTGCATGCGAAGGCTCAGGGTCTCGATGCCGAGCAGCAGCGTAAAGGCGTTGAAGGGCGATAAGCACGCGCCGGTGTCCCTGAGCAGCACTGAC
>Ga0209201_1004060_pt1 | contig 12208 bp, 12 predicted proteins | sample AD_UKC055_MetaG_FD_184411 | JGI IMG/M metagenome (GOLD analysis project Ga0209201, IMG submission 184411) | Active sludge microbial communities of municipal wastewater-treating anaerobic digesters from USA - AD_UKC055_MetaG (SPAdes) (version 2) | ecosystem: Engineered > Bioreactor > Anaerobic >... | reverse complement strand
ATTGTTACAGGTGGTGCAGGATTTATTGGTTCACATCTTGTTGATGAATATATTAAAAATGGATTTGAAGTTTTAATAATTGATAATTTATCAACTGGAAAAGAAAAAAATATAAATAAAAATGCTATATTTGAAAAGGCTGATTTAAAAGAAAAGTACAAATTAAACAAAATTATTGAAAAATTTAAGCCTGACATAATAAATCATAATGCTTATATAAGTAGCATATCAAAAGCAGAAAAGATGAGAGGAAAATTTATAGTTGAAAATTTACAAAATTTTTTGAATTTAATAGAACCATCAGAAGAATTTATTAAACAGTTTATTTTTGCTTCTTCTTGTGCTGTATATGGTCAAAAATTACCTCCTCTAAATGAAAAAGATGATTTAAAACCGATTAATCTTTATGGCTTATCAAAACTATTAATTGAAAATTCCCTTATCTATTTTTCAAAAAAATATAATTTCAAACACACAATATTTAGATATTCAAATGTTTATGGACCAAGACAAAAATCAAACTCAGAATCAGGAGTTATTTCAATTTTTACTAATCAAGTAATTAATAAAAAACCTTTAACAATTTTTGGAGATGGAGAAAACACAAGAGATTTTATCTTTATATTAGATGTTATTAGAGCAAATATTTTATCAATAGATAAAGAGGGTATTTTTAATATTGGAACAGGTAAAGAAACTTCAATTAATGAACTTGTAAAAATTTTTGAAAATATTACTGGCTTAAATTTAAAAAAGAATTATTTAAATAAAGATAGCGGGATTAAAAGGAGTTATCTTGATATAAGATTAGCTAAAGAGTTTTTAAATTTTAAAAGTGAAACTGATTTATATGAAGGGTTGAAAAAGATATTAGAATATTATGAAAAAAATTAATTATTATATAATTGCTCTTTTGGATGTCTTAATTTTTATTTTTTCATCTCTTTTTGCTTTTTTCACAAGATTTTATATCTTTAAAATTGGAACTCCTTTTGAACCAAGAAACATTAAAGCATTTATAAATACATTACCTTTTTTAACAATAATTTTTATAATATTTTTTGTTTTATATGGACTTTATAGTAAAAAAGAGAGTTTTTATGAAATTTTTGCTTCAGTTTTAACCTCACTTATTCTTCTATTTTTGGTTAAACTTTCTTTATCATATCTTTTGAGAGAATTTGCATATCCAAGATCAGTTATATTTATTTCAACTGTATATGAAATTATTTTTCTTTTGTTATTCAGATATTTTGTTTTTAAATATGAGAAAAAAATTGAAACTAAGAAATTTGCAGTTTATATTGGAGAGGGTGAAATCTTTGAAAGATATGGAAAATATGAATTTAAAAAATTAAATGGTGTTGATGAATTAAACGGTATAAAAGAAAAAATTGATGCAATTTTCTTACTCAACAATGTAAAAGAAAGAGAGGATATAATTAAATTTGCTTATGAAAATAATATTAAAATTTTTTTATCCCCAACACTTTCGGATATTCTTTTATACTCTTCTAATATTACAAATATTTCAGATAAACCATTTTTTGAAATATCTAAAATTAATTTAACAGATGAAGAGAAAATATTAAAAAGAATAATAGATGTTTTATTATCAATTCTATTTTTGATAATTCTTTCACCACTATTCATAATAATTCCAATACTTATAAAAATTTCTTCAAAAGGGAGGATTTTTTATATTCAAAAAAGAGTTGGTGAAAATGGAAAAATATTTAATTTAATAAAATTCAGAACAATGATTGAGGGTGCAGAAGATAATACTGGACCAATTTTATCAAACGAAAAAGATGAAAGAATATATCCAGTTGGTAAATTTTTAAGAAAAACACACCTTGATGAAATTCCACAATTTATAAATGTTTTAAAAGGGGATATGAGTATTGTTGGACCAAGACCAGAAAGACCAGAATTTTTTGAAGAAATTGAGAAAAAAATCCCTCACTTTATTTACAGAGTGAGATTAAAACCAGGAATTACTGGACTTGCACAAATAGTAGGAAAATATGACACAACTCCAGAAGAAAAAATTAAATATGATTTGATTTATATTTCAACCTGGTCACCACTTCTTGATTTATACATTTTATTTATGACTCTGAAGAAAATTCTTTGAATGCTATTAGTTAGTGTAAAATGATTATGAATATGAATAATGATATAAAGAATTTAAACAATGATTTAGAAAAGAAATTTATAACTTTTGTTTTACCAACCTTAGAAATAGGTGGCGCAGAAAAAATGACATTAAATTTGATACAGGGTTTATTAAATTTTAGTTATAAAATTGATTTGATATTAATAAATGCAAAAGGCCCACTATTAAAATATGTACCAAAGGGTTGCAACATCATAAATTTTAAATTAAAACATACTTTATTTTCCTTGTTCAAATTCATTAAATATTTAAGAAATGAAACTCCAATTGTTTTAATATCATCATTAACTCATCTAAATATAATAACTATAATTTCAATATTAATTAGTAGAGTAAAAACAAAATTAATTATTATGGAACAGGCGAATTTGACTTCTGTTACAAAGAATAATAATTTAAAAGTAAAAATTGTCTCAATATTAGCCCATTTTCTTTATAAGAGAGCCAATTTTATCATAGCAGTTTCTGAATGTGTAAAAGAGGATTTGTTAAAAAAAATCCTAGGTATTGAAAATAAAATCAGAGTAATTTACAATCCAATTCCGAATAATGATATGTTTTTGATGAGTTCTGAACCAGTTTATCATAAATGGTTTTTGAAAAAAAATATGCCAATTATTCTTTCAATTGGACGTTTAGCAAAGGAAAAAAATTATTCAACATTATTACAAGCTTTTAAATTAGTAAAGAATGTAGTTAGATGTAAATTAGTAATAATAGGTGATGGTCCTGAAAGAGAGAATTTAGAAAATTTAGCAAAAAATCTTCAAATCAATGAAGATTTATGGATGCCAGGTTTTGATGTAAATCCATATAAATATATGAGTAAATCTGATATATTTGTTTTAACCTCTATCTATGAAGGTTTACCGAATGTATTAATTGAAGCTCTTGCTTTAGGCTTACCATTGGTTTCAACTGATTGTGAAAGCGGACCAAGAGAAATCATTAAAAATAATATTAATGGACTTTTAGTTAAGGTAGGTGATTATGAATCTTTGTCACAGGCTATTATATATATTTTAAAAAATAGGAATAAATTTATTACAAATAAAAATGAATTAGAGAAATTTAAAATAGAAAATATTGTTTATGAATATAAAAATTTAATAGATAACTTATCAGAAAATTTTTTTACCAATTAGAGGAAAATATATGATTAAAATTTTAATTGTAATTAATTCTTTAGAAATAGGTGGTGCAGAAAAATTATTAGTTAATTTTGTTAAAGAGGCTATTAAATATGATGATTTTGAAATAAATATCTGCAGTTTATATTCCAAAAATTTTTTTCAAAAAGAGTTAGAAAAAACAAGAGTTAAAATAATAAATTTAAATCTAAAATACAAATATAATTTTTTAGGGACAATCAAAATTATAAAATTGATAAGAAAAAATAATTATGAATTAGTTCATGTTCATTTATTTCCTGCAGCATTATTTATAGCAATATCTTCTTTTTTTGTTAATAAAAATATAAAATTTATTTTTACAGAACATAGTGTTGAAAATAGAAGAAGAAAATATAAAATTTTCAAATTTATTGATTTTTTTATATACAGTAGATTCCATAAAATTATATGTGTAAGCGAAAAAGTAAAAGAGAGTTTGATAAAATGGATACCTCAAATAGAATCAAAATCTATAGTGATAAAAAATGGCGTTCCAGTCAGTAATAATATTATTAACCAAAAGAAAATTTATGATTTATTATATGTTGGTAGACTTGAGAAAATGAAAGGGCTTGATAAACTATTTGAATCTATAAAAATTATTAAGAATAAATACATAAATAATATTAAGATAGCAATTGTAGGGGATGGAAGTGAGAAAAATTTTTTATTAAATCTTTCTAAAAATTTGAGAATAAAAGAAAATATAACCTTCATAAATCCAACTTACAATATTGATGATATAATGAAAAAATCTAAAATTCTTGTATTACCATCAAGATATGAAGGACTTCCAATGGTAATTTTAGAGGCTATGAGCAATAAATTGCCAGTAATATCAACACAGGTTGGTGGAATATCTGAATTAATAATTGATAAATTTAATGGAATATTAATTAACTCTGATGATGTTGTGGGTTTATCAAATTCCATAATTGAATTATTATCTAATAAAAATTTATATGATTTTATTAGTAAAAATGCCTATGAAATTATTAATAAGGAATATAACATTTCTGATTATACTAAAAAAATTTTAAATTTATATAAACAATTATTGGAGATTAATAAAATATGAATCATAATGATACTTTAAAAAAAATACTTTTTCTTTCAACAGTTGATTCTCATATTTATTATTTTCATTTACCTTTTATGAATTATTTAAAAAACAAAAATTACAGTGTTGAAGTTGCAGCATTTAATACTGGCTTTAAAAATAAAATCGAAGAAAAAGGATACAAATTTTATGACATTCCATTTAGCAAAAATCCATTGAGTTTCAGAAATTTCATTTCATTTTTTTTACTTATTAAACTTTTTAATAAGAATAAATATATCCTTGTTCATACCCATACACCAATTGCAAGTTTTATTGGAAGAGTAGCTTCAAAAATATGTAATATTCCTAATATTGTATATACTGCCCATGGTTTTCATTTTCATGAATATGGTAATAAAATAAAAAATTTTATATATATTTATTTAGAAAAATTTGCTGGAAGATTTACTGATATATTGATAACAATCAATGATTATGATTATAATATGGCACTAAAATATAAAATCGTACCACAGGATAAATTATTTTATATTAAAGGTGTAGGTTTAGATATTGAATTTTTTAATCCAGATTTAATAACAGATGATTTAAAAAGATATTACAAAACATCATTAAATATTTCGGAAAATGAATTTGTTTTGATTAATATTTCAGAATTTAGAAAAGAAAAAAATTTATTTGATTTATTGGAAGTTCTATATAAACTTAAGAAATCTAATTATAAATTTAAATGTTTATTAATAGGAGATGGATCGTTAAAAAATAAATTGACTAAAAAAATTAAGGAATTGAACCTTGAAAATAATATATTATTGCTCGGTATTAGAGAAGATATAAGAGAATTGACTTCTATTTCAGATATTTATATCACAACCTCGATAAGAGAGGGACTTTCTAAATCAATTATGGAAGCAATGTCGATGGAAAAACCTATAATATCATATAATATCAGAGGTATTAGAGAACTAATCGAAGATGGAAATAATGGTTTTTTAGTACCATTTAAAAATATTGATAATTTTGTTGAAAAAGTTGAATATTTTATTAAAAATGTAAAAGATAGAGAAATTTTTGGTAAAAAAGCAAGAGAAAAAATTCAAAAAGAATTTAGTATTGATGAAATTCTTTCACAAATGGAAAAAATTTATAATAAGTTATTGCCTTAAATTGAAATGACTAACATAAGTTAGGATAAAAATTATTTTGATGCGATGTTATCTTTTAAAATAATTAAATTTGATATATTTCTTTTTTCTGGATAAAAATAATCTGAAAAAATTTATAATTTATCAACTGGTTAAGCAAAGTGTCAATAAAATATTAAAGGAAGCCTGAAAAACTAATCCGAACCATTATTCCTGCAGAGGCAGGTATCTATATTATTGATGGAAATAATGGATTCCCGTTTTCACGGGAATGACAAAAGGGAAGATTTTAGTAAATGACAAAATAGAGGTGTTTACACGGGAATGACAAAAGGGAAGATTTTAGTAAATGACAAAATAGAGGTGTTTACACGGGAATGACAAAAGGGAAATACTGGATTCGCGTTTTCACGGAAATGACAAAAGGGAAATACTGGATTCCCGTTTTCACGGGAATGACAAAATAGAGGTTTTTCAACAGTCTTATTAAAAACTTATTAAAAAATAATTTAAAAAATAGTATACTTAAATTATGAAAAGTGTATCTAAAACCTACAAGGTACTTGTAAAAAATGAGTTTGGAGCATGGGAAGATAAAACAATCGCTTTTATCTCTAATGAACTTTCTGATAAATCAAAAATAATTTATGATTGGGAAATAATCAATTTGATTGATGCTCCAGATGAAGTTTTTGCTGGAATTATAAATCAACTTCCAATGAATAGAATTATTGAACTTGATGTGAATCAAAAATATTCAAAAGATGAGAGAAGGAAAATTATATCTTTGATAAATATAAAAGAAGGGAAAGAATCTCCTAAGAAACTTCCTTATCTATTAAAGAAGATAAATTTTTCAAACAATTTAACAGATTCAATAAGGTTACTTTTAAAAATCATCTTTAAAGGTGATGACAACAACGATTTAATGGAAAAGATAATTAAATAATTATTTAAAAATTTTAATTTTGATGAAAAAGAATTTTGAATATATTATAAGTATTTTAAAAAAGAATGAAAATATATTAAAAGAAAAATATAAAGTTAAAAATTTAGGAATCTTTGGATCATTTGTTAGAGGAGAACAAAATAAAAATAGTGATTTAGACATATTAGTAGAATTTTATGAAACTATAGATTTATTCATATTTATTGAGCTTAAGCAGTTTCTTAGTGATATTCTTCAAACTGAGATTGATTTGGTTATGAAAGAAACTTTAAAAAAAAGATTTAAAAAAACAATAGAAAAAGAGACCTTGTATATATGAAAAGAGATTATATACAATATTTAGAAGATATTGTAGAAAGTATTTAATAATATTGAAGAGTTTGTTAAAGGTTTAACATTTAATACATTTATTAAGGATAAAAAAACTATAGATGCGGTTATAAGAAATTTTGAAATTATTGGTGGGGTAAAAATCATCTTTAAGGGTGATGATAACAACGATTTAATGGAAAAGATAATTAAATAATTCGTTTGACAAAATTAACAAATCTGTTAATATTTTTAAGTGATGAAGAGTTTGGAAGATTTTTCAATTTTATCTAAAGAAACAGAAGCTAATATTAAATTTCTTTTAAGAGAGTATTTACAGAAATTTATTATTTTATATTTAAGTAATAGTGATTTTTTTTCTGAAGGTGTTTTTCAAGGTGGCACCTGCATTAGAATAATTTATAACAGTCAAAGATTTTCTGAAGATTTAGATTTTGTTTTTAAAGATAAAAATTCAAAATCTTTTTTAAATTTAAAAGAATATTTTTATGGAATTGAAAAATTCCTATTAAACAGAATAATTTTTTTAAATGATGTAAAAATTAATTTCCAGAGGGAAGGCAATGACTTTAAAAGATATAAATTGAATTTTAATATTGAAAAAATAGGACAAATAACTATAAATTTAGAATTTGCTAATATTCCATCATATTTAAATAAAACTGAGGTTTTATCTTTTGAAATTTTTGATTTTCCAGTAAAAGTTGAAACAAAAGAAGAAATTTTAATTGATAAAATAGTTGCTTTTGGATTAAGAAATTATATTAAAGGAAGAGATATATGGGATATTAATTTCATTAAAAAAGATATTAAAGAATTGGATTATGATATATTATCAAAAAAGATTAAAGATTATGGAAAAGAGATTAATGATTTTATAAAAGGAACATATAAAAATTTGGAAATAGTTAATAAAAATGGAATAGAAATTTTAGAATCTGAAATGAAAAAATTTTTACCTTCTAAAATATTCAATTATGTTAAAAGTGATTTTGATTCTATCATTGATGATTTCTATAAATTCATCAACAATGCTATTGAGGGAATTAAATGAAGTTAGAGGAGTATTTAGAATTTTTTAAAAAATATTATTATAAAAAATTGTTTAATTTAAATGAATTACATTCTTTAACAAATATACCTAAAAATATATTGACTGTTGAATTGAATAGGTTGGTCGAAAAAAAGATAGTTGAAAGAGTAACTAAAGGTGTTTATGTTAATCCTTTTAACAAACCATCTATTGAAGAGATTTCAATGTTTTTAAAATTTCCTTCATACATTAGTATGGAATATGCTCTTTTTGTCCAAAATATTATGTCTCAAGCAGTCTATACTTTAACTCTAATTACAACTTTAACTCCCTATGAATATCAATTCAAAAATTATTCTTTAGAATATCATCAAATTAAAAAAGAGTTTTTCTTTGGCTATTACGAAAGTTCACCAAAAATTTATATGGCATATCCAGAAAAAGCATTACTTGATATAATTTATATAAGATATAAAAAAGGTAAAATGGATAAATATATATTTGAAAGTTTTTTAAGTGATTTATATTTGAGTGAATTAAATGAAAAAAAAGTTGTTGAATATGCTGAAAAAATGGGATTTAAAAAAGGCTCCAACTCCCCGTTATCTCTGGTCTCCCCTTTCATAGGAAGATACTTATGAGGTAACGAAAGAGTTAGAGCAAAAACTATTATATCAAATTTTTCTTGAGTTTCAACTTTTTATAAAAGTTTACAAAAGTAGGCTGTCTGTTTTTGTAAACTAAGAAGTTCCTTCCTCTTCTCTATCTAATTTTTTTCTCCAGAATTTTTTTGTCTCTTTTGTTATTTCAACTCCCTTTGGAACAAAAAGAAAAACATAATTTGAAATCTTTTCAGTAGTACCATCAAGTGCATAAGCTCCGCCACTCAAAAAGTCAATTATTCTTCTTGCTAATTCTCTATCCGTCTCTTCAAAATTGATTACAACTGGTCTACCATCTTTTAGATTGTCAATGATTTCCTGAGCTTCATCATATGCTTTTGGTTCAATTACAACAACTTTAACTTTACCAGTTCTATCTTCCCCTTCAATCAAATTTTCTTCTTCTCCTTCTTCAACTTCTTTTATCTCTTCTTCAAATCCAAAAAACTTTTTTAAACTGTCAAAAAATCCCATCTTTCCTCCTCTTTTAACTTATTATTTCTTTACCAACCAGTTCAAAAATAACTCTATTTTCCTCTATTCCAGGAAAAATATAAAATCCATTCTGTTTAATATATTTTAAATCTTCAAAAGAAATGAATCTATTCGTCCCATCTTCTTCTCTTAAATCAATTCCATCTTTTTTAACAAATTTATCAGGTATTTTTATTAAATTTCCACTATAAATTAGAACATCGAAAACATAAGCTTTTGTATTTATAAAGTACTCAACAAATTTGTTGAATTCTATTTTTAAAAATTTGTCATTTTCAACTATTTTACCTTTAAATATTTCTCCATTTATATCAATTTTTAAATAAATTGAGTTACCATTTATAAAATTTTTAAAGTCATCATCAATTTTAAAATAGATATAACCCTCAAGGTTATCAATCATTCTAAAAATAGGTTCACCCTCTTTAACAATATTTCCATTACTGATAACCTTAACACTACTTTTTATCTCTTCATCTACTGCCAAAAATGGATTTTCTTTTAATTGATCAAGAACTAAATCTAAATCCTCAATTCTTCTTGATACTATTCCTGTATCTTGCGAATAGAATTTAAAAGTACCTTCATTAGTTTCAACTTGACATATTAAAAAATCTTTAGGGACTTTTTCCAAATCATCAATATTAAAATTTATTGTTCCTTCGTAAGGAGAATATGTTATTGATTGATTTAAAAGAATCACACCCTCTTTTTTTTGATAAATCCCTTCTTCCACTCTTTCAATTTTATATGTTTTTGGAAGAGATAAATATGAAAAGATTGTATCATAGTTAAACAGAACTATAATTATTATAAAAATTATTAGTGCAAATGAAAATTTTTTCACTCTTCCTCTTTTTTCTTTTTCCTCAAGAATGATGGTATCTTAAGATCTTCTGATGAGATAAGATCTTTATCAAGTTCATAAAGTTGTTTATCTGCTGTATATTTTGGTTGAAAACTGGTCGCAATTAAAACAATTTTAATTTGATCTCCAAGTTCCTCATCTATTGTAACCCCAAAAATAGAGTTAACATCAGTATCTGCTGTCTGATTTATAATTTGCATTGCCTTCTCAACCTCATGAAGTGAAATATTTTTGTTTCCTGAAATATTTGTGACTATACCTTTTGCTCCAGAAAGAGACATTTCAAGTAATGGACTTGTTATTGCATTTTTAGCTGCAATTTCTGCTCTCTTTTCTCCAGAACCCATACCAATTCCAAGCCATGCATTACCTGCACCTCTCATAATTTTTGCAACATCCATAAAGTCAACATTTATTATTCCAGGTAGTGTGAGCAAATCTGAAATTCCTTGAACTCCCTGTCTTAACGCTTCATCTGCAAGTATAAATGAATCAAGCAAGCTTGTTTTTGCTGAAGTTATTTCAAGAAGTCGATTGTTTGAGATAACAATCAAGGTATCAACTTTCTCTTTTAAGAGAGCAATTCCATCTTCTGCAATTTGTGTTCTTCTCCTTCCCTCAAAGTTGAATGGTTTAGTCACAACTCCTATGGTTAGTGCTCCAATTTCTCTTGCGATATCTGCAACAATTGGAGATGCACCAGTTCCAGTTCCTTTACCCATTCCTGCTGTTATAAATACTAAATCTGCACCAAGAAGGGCATCTTTTATTGCGTCTTTACTTTCTTCAGCTGCTTTTACACCAAGTTCAGGGTCTGAACCTGCTCCTAAACCTTTTGTTGTTTTTGGTCCAATCTGAACAAGACGATGCGCTTTTGATAATTTTAAAACTTGAACATCTGTATTTATAGCAATAAACTCCACATTTTTGACATCTCTTTCTATCATTCTATTAACAGCATTTGTACCTCCTCCCCCAACTCCAACGACTTTTATTACTGGCTTTACTTCCTGCCAAGGATCATAGGCATTGCCCATTTTTATCCTCCTTAATCAAAAATTTTCTCAAAAATATTCATCAATTTATTAAAAAAAGATTCTTTTTTATCTTTATCAATAAAAGACCTTATCGCACCAATTGCTGGTATAATATCTAAAGAATCTAATTTTAAATCACTTTTATATTCAAAAGGTTCTCCAATAGATACTGGCAAATCAAAATATTCTTTGGTGAACTCTTTAATATTTTTCATTTTAGCACCTTCACCACAAATTACAATTTCATCAGGATAAAATCTGAATGGTAATTTTTTCATTTTTTTCTCAATAAGTTCAAATATCTCTATAACTCTCATTGAAGCAACTTTTTTTTCAACAGAAATTGGATAATCAGTTTCATAAAATATTTTATAATCAAGAGCGCCTTTTTTGAAAAGATAATCTTCTCCATCTCTTGGTGGAATTTCAAGGATAAAGGAGAGATCTCTTATGATATCTTTTATACCAAGTTCAATATATTCAACCTGATTTGGAATATTATCAACACCAAATATAAGATAAGTGAAAGTGTTTTCAATATCAATTACAAAATTTTTTGAAAAACTATCTTTAATTCCATTTATCAAAAGAAGTGGTGAAAAATAGATAACTTTAAGAGGATTTTTTTTCCTATTAAAAATCGATTTTAGAATTTTTATCTTATCTTTTTCAATACCAAAAACATTAAATATGGCGATGAATTTTTTTCCTTTTTCACCAATTGGAACTTCAACTTTTTTATCATCAATATAAAATTCACTGTTAAAAATCTGAATTATCTCTTTACCATCTTTTTCAAGAGAATTTCTTATTAAGGATATCATATTATCTATATCGCTCTCTTTAATTTTTCTCTCCTCTTTACTTGAAAGGACATATCTTTTTTTGTAAAAAGTTGGTCTATCATATATCGAAAGTATGTTATCAATATTGATAAAAGTTTCTTCTAACTTAATTAATTCTCTATCTATTCTTTCTTTAAATTCACTAACATTTAAAATTTTGTTGTTTTTATAATTTATATCTTCAATCTCAAATCTATCAACAATATTTATTACTCCATCATCAAATCTACCTAATGTGAAAATTATTTTATTCTTTGGTGATAATTCAATAACATTCAATATTTTTTCCATTATTTTCCCCTGTAAATAATTATATTATCATAAGATGCATCAAGCAAACCAGTTAAATCCTCTTTTATTAAAAGTGCCTTGAGATTATCAACCCTTTTTGAGAAATTCTCTTTACCTAAGATAACTTTTAGTTTCTCAT
>Ga0209201_1004052_pt1 | contig 12221 bp, 16 predicted proteins | sample AD_UKC055_MetaG_FD_184411 | JGI IMG/M metagenome (GOLD analysis project Ga0209201, IMG submission 184411) | Active sludge microbial communities of municipal wastewater-treating anaerobic digesters from USA - AD_UKC055_MetaG (SPAdes) (version 2) | ecosystem: Engineered > Bioreactor > Anaerobic >... | reverse complement strand
GGCGAAACTTTTATAAATTTTCGGCATTATCATTGACTTCTCATGTGACTTCAATTATGGTTTCATATATGACTTCTTAAGGAGCTGCCATGATCGTTTCAATTCTGAACCAAAAGGGCGGCGTCGGGAAAACAACGGCTTCCGTTCACCTGGCTTACGCGTTTGCCGTCGCCGGCCGGAAGACCTTGCTGATCGACTTGGACCCGCAGGCCAACGCGGGAACCACTTTCTTCGAGGAGCTGCCGAAGACGGGCACGATTCGTGAACCTATGCTTGATCGCCGTTACGACATTCGGGAATCGGTTTACCAGGCCCACGAGGACGGCGTAGTGGTCCCCAATCTTTTCATCATCCCCGCAAACATCCACCTGGAGGCAGCGGAGCGAAACATCTACGCCATGCCGCACCGGGAGAAAATTCTGAAAAACCAGCTTAAAAAAATCGAAAGAGACTACGACTTCATCTTGGTCGACTGCCCACCCAGGTTGAACCAGTTGACCATCAACGCCATATACGCGGCCGACCTACTCCTTATCCCCACCGTCCTAGACCGCTACTCGTTGGACGGCATCTCCGACCTGTTCACCACCATCGAGGAGGTCAAGGAGGGTGAATTTCCCCATTACCTGATCTTCAAGAACGCCTACGACAGCCGGGAGAAAAAATCCAACGACCTGGCCGAATCGATTCTGAGAGATCTGGAAAACCATATCTGCGTAACGGCGATCCGTCGCACGTCCCTGTTCAAGCAAGCTCAGCAACACAACCAAACTCTTTTTGCGTACGATCCGAAATCGCCCGCATGCGAGGACTTCATAAACCTATCAAAGGAGATTACCAGCTATGCCCTCTAAAAAATCTGGTCAGGCTGATCCCGCCAGCAAGTTCAAACTCCGCAAGCGGACTGAGGGAATTCTGGAGAAAGAGGATATCTCGGAAATCGTTGGGACCGGCGTCAAGAAGGCCAAACCCATCACCTACACTCTTCGTTACTCAGAAAACGAAAGTCAGATGCTGCAAAAATTGACGGATGAAGTGAACGCATTTTCAACCGTTAAAACAATAAGTAAAAATGATGTAATAAGGGCCTTGATCGTTATGGGATATGACCTATCCAGAGAGAAGATATTGAATGCATTGAGAAGTCTTATATGACTTCACAAACGGTTTTATTCTTGAATTCATATTGTGTGTCATTCTTGAAGCGGGACACTCACTGGAAAAACTTCTCCCGGTTCTGAGAATTTTGCCGGTCCCGGTGGTGATTATTTAAACGACCGTTATTCTGGTGAGTATTTAGTCTTCTATAGGGTGTCTTAAAACTGCGGGAAATGATATCATTAACTCTGATTTATAGGTTTTCCGCATCATGATCCTACTTCGCTCCGTCGATTCAGATCGCAACCGGTTCCGCCAATACAGCCTGGATCTCCAACCCGGCTTGATCGACGGCATGAGCCTGGTGGTCACCTGGGGCCGGCTGAACGCCCGCCGCCTGCGCCGGAGGGTGTACTGGTTCCCAGATGCCGCCGCCGCCCGGCGCCGGGCACGGGCGATTTACCGCCGCCGGCTCCGTCACCACTACCGGGTGGAGCGGATCGGCGGGTGGCTCGCCCAGCCAGATGTTCTGGAGACGACGTGAAAACCATCGCCTACCTGCGGGTGTCCAAGGAAAGCCAGGACGCGGACAACCAGCGCCTGGCCATCCTGGACTACGCCCACCGGAACAAGTTCCGGGTGGACGAGTTCATCGAGATCGTCGTCTCCTCCCGCCGGTCCCCGCAGGAACGCGGGCTCGACGAGCTGCTGAAGAAGCTGGCCGCCGGCGACCGGCTGATTGTCAGCGAGCTGTCCCGCCTGGGCCGCTCGGTGGGGCAGATCATCATCCTGGTCCATGAATTGGTCCGGCGGGGAGTGGCCTTCACCGCCATCAAGGAAAACATCGCCCTGGGCCAGCGCCGCTACGACCTGCAGGGCAAGGTGATGGTGACCCTGTTCGGCCTGTTCGCGGAGATCGAGCGGGACCTGATCTCGGAACGGACCAAATCCGGGCTGGCGGCGGCCCGGGCCCGGGGCCAGCGCCTGGGCCGACCGCCGGGCACCTTCAGTTCACGCCTGGACAGCCGCCGTCCGGAGATCGAGCAGCTGCTCGCGTTGAAGGTGTCGAAGGCCAGCATCGCCAAGATCATGGGCGTGTCCCGGTCCGCCCTGGTGGCCTTCATCGAGCGGCGGGGACTGGCGGCAGCCAATACGCGAGGGTCGCGATGAGCGAAAATCCTAAAAATCCCAAGAGGAGACCCGCGAGATCCCGTGACATTCCGATAAGGACGAAGCGGCTGATCATCCAGGAAGCGGGCGGGGTGTGCCCTTTTTGTGGTGAGCAGGATGCCGATTCCTTCGATTTTCATCACATCCACGGAAAGGACGGCGAGTCTCCCCACGCCCCGGATAATCTGATTTACGTGTGCAAGAATTGCCATGGCCGAATCACCGCCGGAGCCATCTCGGAAGCGGACGTCCATCTCACGAAACAAATCTTGAAATTCCAGGGAAACCCTTTCCTGAAGCAACAAGCAGAGTCGAACGTCTTGAATTTCACGGGAGGAATCAATACTGGCACCGTGGCCAATGAATACCACTATCACAACCATGGGAAGTCGCCCAAGATTCCCCGACCTACTCCAACGAGCGGTTTTATCGGCCGTGATTTACTCAAACGAAACTACTTACTGCATTTAATCAAGCGCTATCAAGAATTCGCCAAAGCGCAGAAGGACCGGGAATATAAGTACTATCGTATCTACACTTCAATCAAACAACAATTCGGAGTCACGTGGGATATGATTCCCATCGAACTCTTTGACTCGGCCTGCCGATATGTGCAAGAACGAATTGACGCAACCGCCCTGGGGCGAAATCGCAAGGCCCACAATCAGCCGAACTACAGCACCTTTCAGGAATATTGCCAAAAATACATCGAGAAGCGGAAATGAACCAGCTCTACTTTGGTGACAATCTCACGGTCCTGCGGGAAAGCATCCCGGCCGCGAGCGTGGATCTCGTTTACCTGGACCCGCCGTTCAATTCCAAGGCCACCTACAACGTGCTATTCAAAGCTCCGAACGGCCATGACTCGGACGCCCAGATTACCGCTTTTGAGGACACTTGGCACTGGGGGCACCAGGCGGAGCAGGAATTCGACGAGCTGCTGCATCAGCCTAACACCCGAGCGGCGGAAATGGTGCGCGCCTTCCGCCAGTTCCTGGGCGAAAATGACATGATGGCCTACCTGGTGATGATGGCCAACCGGTTCCTGGAATTGCACCGCGTTCTGAAGCCCACAGGCAGCCTCTACCTGCATTGCGACCCCACGGCTAGCCACTATTTGAAGGTTGTATTAGATGCCATCTTTGGATCGGAAAATTATGTCAACGAAATTAGCTGGAAACGGACCAGCGCGAAGAGCGATTACTCTCAAGGCGCGGTTCATTGGCCGCGGGTGCGCGACATCCTTTTCTACTTCCAGAAAAACTCGCGCTGCGGGGCCACATTCTTTCCGCAGTTCCTGCCGCATGACGAAGAATACATCCGGAGCAAGTACCCCTATCTCGATGCCTCCGGCCGGCGGTACGGCTTATGGGACATGACGGGACCTGGCGGAGCGGCCAAGGGCAATCCCCGGTATGAGGTTATGGGTATCACCAAGTTCTGGCGTTATTCCAGGGAAAAGATGGAGGAATTGATTCGGGAAAACCGGGTCGTGCAGCCTCGACCCGGAGCGGTCCCGAGACAGAAACGCTACCTGGACGAGTCGGCCGGCGTTGCAATCGGGGATTCGTGGGACGACATCCCGCCGATCAATTCTCAGGCTCAAGAGCGCCTGGGTTACCCCACACAAAAGCCGCTGGCCCTGCTGGAGCGAATTCTCCGGGCGTCCAGCAACGAGGGAGACTTGGTGCTCGATCCCTTCTGCGGCTGCGGTACCGCCGTCCATGCGGCACAAAAACTAAACCGGCAGTGGATCGGGATCGACATTACCCATCTGGCGGTGTCCCTGATCGAGAAACGGATGAAGGATGCCTTCCCCGGCATCCAATTCGAGGTCCACGGCACGCCGAAGGATGCGGCCGGCGCCCGGGCGCTGGCCGGGCGGGACAAGTACCAGTTCCAGTGGTGGGCCTGCTCCCTGGTCAACGCCCAGCCGTACCTGGGCCGGAAGAAGGGGGCCGATTCCGGGGTGGATGGGGTGCTCTATTTCCTCGACGGGCCGGACGCCGCCCGGCCCGAGGAGCGACCCGGTGAAATTGTGGCCGAAGCCCAGGTCCCCTATGCCGGCGCGCCGGTTACCTCCAAGAAAATCGTGGTGTCGGTCAAGGGCGGAGAGCATCTCCACGTCGCCATGATCCGCGACCTAGTGGGTGTCGTGGAGCGCGAAAAGGCGGAGATGGGCCTGTTTGTTTCCCTCGTCGAACCCACCCAGCCGATGCGGGTGGAAGCCGCCAAGGCGGGCTTCTACGTCTCCCCCTATTTCCCCGACCGGAAGTATCCCCGGATTCAGCTCCTCACCGTCCCCGGCTTGCTGGAGCAGCGGGAGCATCCCCTCTACCCGGACTTTTCCGGCGGGGGATTGACCTTTAAGCAGGCCCGACGGGAAGCGGGTCAGCGGGATCAAAAGAAACTCTTCGAGTGAGTCGAGACAGAGAAAAATTCAATGCCCGGGAGTTCCACATGAGAAACGAAGACGCCCAGCTTCATGCCCTATGGGCCAGGCAAGCCGAACAGCGGGGGGATTTCTTGGCGGCTCGCCTGGAACATCTCAAATGCGTCGAGTCCTGGAAACAATCCGGCGATGGGGCCGCGGTGAATGCGGCCATGGCCGAATACAGCGCGTTCGTCCGGCGCGACCCTATTTTCAAGGCGCTGGTCGCGGTTCTCGTTCGGATTGTCCAGGAAAACCCCGGCATTTTGCAATCCGACATCTCCAAATCTGCCGAATCATCGAGCTGGCCTGCCCTCTATAACTACAACCGCCCACTGTCCCGGGAGGACATTTCGTACGCTCTCTATTTCGCCCACGAGTTCGGTATCGTTGCGCGGACAAAAAAGGGGCGGTCTTACGAGCTGCGCCTGGCTTCCAACAGTCTATGAAACATCTTCTTCTCTGCCCCGCATGCCATCATCCCTTCGGGGTGAGCCACCGTTTTTGCACCTGCTGCGGAGCGCGGCTGGATCCACTGGCCGCTCTGGAACGGAGCATCCGGGGGATCGGTCATCCGGAATTTCCCTTTCTAGATCCGGTTTATTCGCCGGGGTCCCGCATCCCCTGCCGGGACTTTTCCGGCTTCATGGCCGAGTGTTTACAGGCCAACGACTCTCAGACCGTGGCTCGCTTGTTCCGTTATTTGATCGCGGGAAATCCCGGCGTGGGCGTTTCGGACGATTGGGGGGCGGACTGGGTGCAGGAAGTGAACGCTTTGCCCTTGTCGCAGTATGTCCAAACCGGAAACCCGATCGTCATCCATGAGATCAAAGCGCTTCTCATCCTGGCCGGTTTGGGCGGCGGACCACGACAATTTCATATTACCGACGGAATCCCCGCTCACCTCGCCCGGGCGCTGTCCTGCCACCACCTCACCTGGCTGCCCGCCATGGCGGAACTACATGAAAGAGTCAATCAGTTCATCCGCCACATGCGGCGGGAAGCCCCCTTCTGGAAAGAATTTCCGCTCATTAAAACAGACCGCTTGCTCAATTTCCCGTTGCCGGAGAGTGCGCTGCGCACGCTGCTGGAAAACTTCTCGCCTTCCGTCCGTGCCCTTGCGCTTTATTTCGCTGATGACTTCCGCTGGTCCATCCCCAAGAGTATCTCTTACGGGGACCGGCGGTTCGGCATCCACCCGGAGGAAGCGGCCGCGGAAATCGAGAATACCGATCTGTGCGAGCATGCAAACGCCCCGCCCGGCAACCTGCTGAAGGCCTGGGAAAAAGACCGGTTCCTGCAGCATTGCCACAATTTGGGGATCGAAACCAAATCCTCTTGGTCCAAATCCCGGTTGTTGGATGAACTGTTGCAGCGGAATCCCGAACTCATGGAACGGTCGGTGCGCCGGGAAAGCGCGGTCCGCCTCAATCCCAAATACGCCGAAGACATGAAACGGATCAAAGATCACGCCAGTTTCCTGGAAGACCACATCAAGGCCCTGATTTTCTTGTGATGCGCTTTAAGCGCGGGCGCTGACCAGCGGCGCGGGGGAGGGGGCCGCCCCCGCCCGACGCGGGCGCGGGCCGGTTTACAAGCAGAGCACCTGCCGCAAGCCATCCTCGATGGCCCGCAGATCCTCGTCGCTAACCTCCCCGGCGCGCTCCAGCAGCCGGCTCTTGTCCACCGCCCGGATCTGGTCGCACACCGCCACCGCCGCCCGGCCCAGACACTGCACCGCCACGGTCAGGGGCGGCCGGACCTGCCCCGCCGAAGACAGCGGCACCACCACCACCGTCCGCCGGGCCTGGTTGATCGGGTTGGCGCCCAGCAGCACGCACGGGCGCTTTTTCTGAATCTCGGAACCCACCGTGGGATCGAGGTTGACCCAATACACCTCACCACGGTTCATGGTCCACTCCGTCGGCCGCGGTCACGTCCCACTCGCGCATCTCGGCGTTCAGCGCCTCGTCCTGGTCCACCGCGCGAGCGGACTGAAACAACTCCGCCTCCCGCTTCGCCAGCTCCGCCTCCACCAGGCGGGTGATGAACCGGCTGCGCTGGCGGTCGGGCACCAGCGCCCGCATCCGGGACAGCACCCGCGCCGGCATGGATACCAACACCTTGGTCATGATCGGCCTCCTTTTCCTGTTAGGATATAATATATCCACGTGCTTGGCAAGCCCCGAGCGAGAAATCCAATTTTGAAACGGGTCCGGCGGTATCCCGATTTCCCGCTCGTGGCGGCTCCGTTGCCCGCCCCGCCGCCTCGCCGGGAGAACGCCCCCCCGGTTACCGCGTCGGGATCTTCCCCAGCTGCTCTTCCAGCGCCACCAGGCACCGCCGCAGGGACTCCCGCACGGCTTCGCTGAACTGGCCCTGATGCATCACCCGAACTGTCTGGTTGAGGTTCACCCCGATCCGCCGCAGCTGGTGGACCGCCGCATGGTCGAACCGGTGCACCACGTCCCGCTCCAGCGCCGCCCGGCGCACGTACGCCGACAGGCTCAGCCCTGCCCGTTCCGCCCTGGCCCGAATCGCCGCCTTGGTCTCCGGGCGCACCCGCACCTGGAGCAGCGCCCGCCCGCCCCGCCAAGTCTCCGCTTCCATCCCGGCGGCCGCGGCCGGCGCCGCCGGTCCCAAGAGGCGGCCGCGGACGTACTCCGACACCGCCACACCGGCGGCGGCCGCACACCGACGCAGCTCCGCCTGCTCCGCCTCGCTCAGGCGCACCAGCAACTGTTGCGTTCTCATGCCGGCTCCTTTCTCCCTCTCCGGGGGTCCGGGGGCAACGCCCCTGGCGGGGTCCGGGGGTATCCCCCGGCGGGCATTTGTATATACGCAGTATAGACAAATGCGTATCCTGCCCTCAAGTGATTTCTCTCTCGGGGGGCGGTTCAGCCGATCGTGCCCGACCGCTTGCCCAGAGGGTTGCGTCCGACCCCAAAAGGGACACCCGCCCGGCCGCCGTTTCCACCGTTGCGGAGACGGCCCGGCGGGTCGATTTCGCAACGCCAGCGGCGCACAGGGGGGTATTCCAGGATCGGGGTGCGTCCAGATCGCCCGTCCTGGAGCCTCCTGTGCGGTCAATTTTCGGGCTGTCTGGCTCCAGGGAGCGTTTCCCCCTGTTTCGCCTCCGCCGTGGGGAAACGTTCAGGGAGGGTAAAACAGACCGGGGGCGAGTCGATCGTTGCTCCTGGGGCATCCTGGAGGGCAGGAACGGGAGCGTTCACGTCGGTCACGGTGGGTTTTTTAGCGGTGCGGAGAGAGAGGAACTAAACATCTCGTCGGCGGGTGCGGAATGTGGGAAACCCGTCTGGCGGGTTTTCCACATTTCCACCCGCCTACTTGATACATATCCTATTTGGTAAATACATTCTATTTGATAAGCATGAATAAATTCACATGGAAAACAGGACCTTTTCGAAGTCCTGCATGAATAGATTCACATAGCCCGCATGAATGGATTCACATGCGAATTGTGGAAAATTCCTATTCATGACTGTCTCCATGAACATGTATAGATTCACATGTCTAACATGTTGAAAAAATTGAGTTGAAAAACGAACGGAGAATCATTAATATTTCAATTCATGAAAGAAGACGCCAAAAGAGATAAACGGGAGAATCAAACAGCCGCCGTGGCCATGATTCGGGCGGATCGATTGCTTAGCCAGCAAGAAATGGGATGGCTCTTTCGTCCCCTGGCCATTTGTCCGTTTCCGGCGAAGCCGTTCAAGGGGGAGGGACCTGAGGAAACACCGCTTCTCTGGAGCAGAAAAGCCGGCAACGTATCCGTAGAGATCATCGGGCACCCCAAGTATGGCGTTCCCTATGGCCAGGATATTTTAATCGTGCTCTATTTGGCCGTAGAAGCTCAGCGACAGAAATCCAGAAAAATCACCGTCAATTTTTATCGTGACTTCATGCGCATGTTTGACATGAACCCCAACGACGGGAGGAAGTATGGGCTTGTAAAGCAGAGCATGACCAGGATTCGGAATGCCCTGTTTAAATGGGAAGTGGAACAAGGGGAACACCGGGAAAAGGGAGCGACCTACGTTTACATTGAGGAATGGGATCTTTACTTCGATCCGAAAAACCCGACCCAGCGGCCGCTGTTGGATCAGTACATCCTCCTCTCTGAGCGTTTCTGGCACGAAATCAGCACACACAAGATCCCGTTCAATCTGGAAGCGGTTAAACATTTAAAGGCGAAAATTTCCCATTTGAACTTCTATATTTGGCTTTCGTACCGCGTGTGGAGGGCCTGGCAGGAAAAGGAGAAGCAGGGATTGCCTTCGGGGGAAGCCTTTGTCCCGTTTTGGGGAGAGTATGGGCTCCAAGGCCAGATGTCGTCCGTGATCGAAAAGAAATTTGAATTTCGCCGGGAAGTGAGAAAATGGTTAGATTCCGTCAAGGAGCTGTGGCCCAAATGTCCCGTCGATATCAACGGTGATGGATTAAAAATTCAGGTGGCCGGCAAGGATCAACTGGACATAATGCCGGAGGATACCGATTCTCCGAGGATTTTTCCAAACGTTGAGAGCCAATCAATAACGGCTTTTGCCCGAACGGACATCTGTCCCAAATGTGGGAAACCGAGAACGCTTCAGCCAGGAAAGATTAACCAACAAAAGAATTTTCGCTATCCAGACTGGTGGAGTTGTTCCGGCAAATGCTCCGCGGAAGCGCTTAATGCGAACTGCCCCGATTGCAACATGCCCATGGAAGTGGTTAACAAAGGTCGGCAGGACTACCATTATCAATGCCTCAACTGTGGCCGAATTGAAGGAGGAGAAGCTTACTGGCTGAAATACAGCGTGTTTGTTCAGCGGTGAATCATGCTCCCAAATTAGTGAGCAACGATGGTAAAATATTGCCGACTTTCCTCTGTTGGGTGGATTGTTGAACAAGCTGTTTCCACTGATCCTCCGGACTCTCTTTTCAATCTGGACAGTCTCGGCCCAGCGGGTATACGCGGGCCAAAGCATCGAGGAGATTCTGGCCCTGCCCGAGGACCAGATCGACACCGGCCACGCCTGCCTGGTTCTGGCGAAGGACGCCTTTCCCGATCTGAACGTCGCCGCCTTCGATCGCCTGCTGGACAAAATAGCTGGACGGCCGCGGGCCTGCTCTACGCGCTGCCGGCGGACTTCACCGCGGAACTGGACGGCATCCGGATCGCCTTCGACGGCGATGCGGTGATCTTTTCCGGCGAGGCGGAGCGGATTTTTCAAGAGCAGGGGCTGGAGGCCTTCGAGCACCACGAGAAGGAGAATGCCGACCGGCCGCTGCCGGAGGGCCCGTTCGCCCGGCTTCTCAAGACCCTTGCCGACTTGCAGCGGCAGAACCGGCCGGACTGCCCCATCCGGCTGGCTCTGATGACGGCCCGGAGCAGCCCCGCCCACGAACGGGTGCTCAAGACGCTGCGCGCCTGGCAGGTGCGGATCGACGAAATGTTCTTCCTGGGTGGCGTGTCCAAGGACGAGGTACTGCGGGCGTTTCAGCCCCATATCTTCTTTGACGACCGCGACGCCCACTGCATCCCGGCCGCCCGGGTGGCCCCCACTGCCCAGGTCCCGACCGACATCTGACATGTACCGCGGCAGGGGCACAAAGGCGATATAAGTTGGAACGCCAGAAACAAGGTTCAGCTTGGTGGAAATTGCCGTCTGTGGCTTTTACCAGACTGCACGAACTTGCTGCCGCGAGTGTAAGTAACGTACATATTCAAGAAAATTCTGTTGACATACAGAGGTTTTACTGTCTAATTATTGAAGCATGAAAAAGAGTAGAATTACAAAGAAGTAATCAAAGAGGTATTGCTGTGAATTATCTCGCCTACTTTTCTATTATGCTTGTGTCATCCATTCTTTGTCTAACTCCGGTTACGGATGATGAGGCTGTACGCTCTCCAATTATCAAAGAAGAATTTGTAGGCATCAGATTTTTTATTGATGATGTTGAAATTGGATCTGCATATGGATCTGAATCCACTCCGATAAAATTTGGACTGAAAGGGAAATCGGTTACTATCTCTCCGATCATCAGAGATCGCAAGAAAAAGATTGTTCAATTGATTATTTTGGAAGATACAAAGGGTCAAACCAAGAAGACACTTGAACGAACAAAGATATCTCCGTCAATGCCTGGTAAAATCACAATACTACACGACAAGATAATAATTGTTAAATTGATCGATATAACAAGCACGCCTGAATGCTCTAGACCAAGATAGCCACATTCTATTGCCAGGAGGCGGTATGTTCAAAAATTTCTTTGTTTCATTGATGATTCTCTTCTGGTTGGTTGGTGGTGTGAAGGCGGGTGATAACTCGCCGTACATTATTACCCTCAGTTTTTTAGAATCTAATCATTCAAAGGCGTTTTCTGTTGATGTATCGGAGGATATGATGGCTACGATCGACATTTCAGCATTGCATGAAGTGTATGGAATAAAAGTTGAGGTCTTAGATCCAGAGACGCGGACAATTTGTGTCAAATTCTACTCCGTTATCAACGCAAATTATGGCGAGGCGAAACTAGTTGAAACAAAAGTAATTTCCCGTCGTGATATTTATGCTGCTACAGAGAACACCAATGCGGAATTCGTATTTCGTGCGCAATTTAGTGGATTGACAGAGAAAGCGATTCGTGGTGATGCACTCTTGGCAACTCGTTGCGACACATGTTGTGTTACTTGTGAGCGGATCCCGGGTTGGCCAACCACAGTATGTGGCATTCGAGCAATATGCGACACCGAATGTTGCACATGTGACCTTTCTCAACCGTGTCCCGTAGCTCCACCAAAACACTGAAATTTTATTGGTATCAAATTAAAGGTCAATCATCCCCATCGTTTAGGGGGGATGATTGACCTTTCGCTTCTGATTATTGAGAGGATAAATAGCAGCGGTGGGTCATGCCGGCCGTCTTCGACATGCCTGGATGTAGAGACCATCGAATCCTCCGGGAGCTTATCCCGGATTGGGCGGCAGCCGTTTCAGCAGACGGTTCCTGCCTGACTGCAAAACCGACCCTCTATAATACCCCAAGACGGTCGATTGGAGTTTGACCCTGGCCCGGAGTACCCGCTGTTCAGTCGTCTTCACTGTTCTCCTGGGAACGGGGGATCACTTTCGTGATTAGCTCTTCCGCCGCGTCCGTGCCCAGTTCGGTCAGCGGGTCTGTTCCACCCAACAAACCGAAGGTCAGGGCCTTTACGGCTTTGCGAGTTCCCCTCCGGATGGACCGCCCCACGATGTCGTCATAGGTGCGGTAGGCGTTTTCCTCGTCTTCTTCGTAGCTCATTACAACCTCCTTTTTTCCATTATACCAAAAGCAATTGTTTACTTGGCTATTCGTGCGAAATCCGCTATTGGTAAAGTTTTTGGCGAAACTTTTATAAATTTTCGGCATTATCATTGACTTCTCATGTGACTTCAATTATGGTTTCATATATGACTTCTTAAGGAGCTGCCATGATCGTTTCAATTCTGAACCAAAAGGGCGGCGTCGG
>Ga0209201_1004043_pt1 | contig 12236 bp, 8 predicted proteins | sample AD_UKC055_MetaG_FD_184411 | JGI IMG/M metagenome (GOLD analysis project Ga0209201, IMG submission 184411) | Active sludge microbial communities of municipal wastewater-treating anaerobic digesters from USA - AD_UKC055_MetaG (SPAdes) (version 2) | ecosystem: Engineered > Bioreactor > Anaerobic >... | reverse complement strand
ATCAGGCAGCGTCTTAGAAAAGCAGAGCGCCTCAAACGGACACCAGGCGTGGGAACCCGCTATTCCAGGATCGGAAAACGACGCGTTTGGCAAACTTATTTGCACTTTGTCCCCAAAGAAGATAAAGAAGAAGAAGTGAGAGACTAAAGATCAATACAAAAAAAGGAGTACTCAAAAACCTATTTCCTGTGGAAGTCTTTGTATAGTCCGTAATTGCGGTGTGCCCTTCTTGTCAGGCAACACTTATTTACAATGAGCCTGAAGGTTTCCGAAGAACTCCATAGCTATGCTTTTTGTCAGAAACAATTGCACAGTCTTTTCGTTGAATTCAAATCATTATGGAAAGCACGTGCTGCGAAGAAGGTCCTCCTCCAACAGCATCAAAAGAGTCATCGCCGTTGCCATGGCACATCTGAAAGGGCATGTCAATGGCCCAGCAGCCTCGTGGATATGGTATGGTTTAAGTGAAACCCCTAATAAAGGCCTCTCACGTTTTTTGCAAACCCATAGATCAGGAAAGAGAAGAGAAGGAAAACAAGAAACAAGTCATCAATTCAGCCTGTCGATTTATTTTGTTGCGAGTAATGCCCGTGCCCGTTCCAGATCACTTGGGGTATCAATCCCGAAACCTTTGTATTGAGTAACAATTACTTTAATTTTGTGCCCGTTTTCCAGGGCCCGGAGTTGTTCAAGGGATTCTGTTTCTTCGAGTGGGCTTTTTGGCATGGTCACAAATAAATCAAGAAACTGCCGGGTGAATGCGTAGATGCCAATGTGCTTATAGGATAAGCCTGGAGTCCGGAGCCCGGAGTCTGGAGTTTTTACGAATGGGATGGAGGAACGGGAGAAGTAGAGGGCAAAGTTAAAGCGGTCTAGGACAACTTTAACTGTATTTGGGTCCTTGTAATCACGTTCATCTGTTAGGGGGCAACACAGGGTTGCCATCTCTGTATTCCCCTGCTCCATGGTTGAGAAGAGTTGGTCTATGATAGAGGCCTCAACGAATGGTTCATCGCCCTGAAGGTTTATCACAATGTCCGCATCTCTACCTTTCATCGCTGCACAGACCCTGTCTGTTCCACTCGGAAGGGCAGGGTCGGTCATGATCGTCTCAGCCCCAAAGGCAAGGGCAGTATTCCTGACTTTTTCGTTATCAGTGGCAATGAGTATACTTTGTGCAAGCTTCGACCTTTGTGCTCCCTCATACACCCATTGGAGAAGAGGCTTGCCACCGACATTAATGAGCGGTTTTCCCGGTAACCGGGTAGAAGCGTAGCGGGCCGGTATAACAATAATTCTTTTCATGATGTCCGCCCGTTCAGGTATTGTTTCAGGAACGATCCAGTATGGCTTTTTGAAACCCGGCAAAGATCTTCAGGTTTGCCTTTTGCAATCACCATTCCGCCTTTTTCTCCGCCTTCTGGGCCAAGATCCACAATATAGTCAGCGCATTTTATCACATCCATATTGTGCTCTATGATTACAACGGTATTCCCTTTGTTTACCAGCTCAAAGAGCACATGAAGGAGTTTGTCGATATCGGCAAAATGAAGGCCTGTTGTAGGTTCATCAAGGATATAAAGGGTTTTACCTGTATCCCTTTTAGAGAGTTCCCTGGAGAGTTTTATTCTTTGAGCTTCTCCTCCGGACAGGGTAGTGGCTGCCTGGCCAAGTCGGATATACCCCAGGCCAACCTCGGAGAGAACCTTCAATTTATTCTTAATGAGGGGGAAGGCATCAAAAAATTCCATCGCCTGAGTTACTGTCATTTCAAGGACGTCCGCTATGCTTTTACCCTTGTATTTAACTTCCAGGGTGTCCCTGTTATACCTTCTTCCTTTACAAACATCGCACACAATATAGATATCCGGCAAAAATTGCATCTCTATTTTTACGAAGCCTTCGCCTGAACATGATTCACACCGGCCGCCCTTCACATTAAAACTGAATCTTCCCTCCTTATATCCTCGTACACGTGACTCGGGGAGTTTTGTGAAGAGCTCACGGATGTAAGTAAAGACACCTGTATAGGTTGCGGGATTTGACCGGGGTGTTCTCCCGATGGGCGACTGGTCTATGTCGATTACCCTATCCACTGCCTCGAACCCAGTTATGCCATCATTTTCACCGGCACGATCTTTGGATTTGTACAGTTTTTGTTTGAGGAGTGGATACAGGGTATCCACAATGAGGGTGCTTTTTCCAGAACCGGAAACACCTGTAATACAAGTTAAAACGCCGAGTGGAATTTCTACGTTTATGCCCTTGAGGTTGTTGGCGCGTGCCCCTTTGATCTTAATAAATCCTTTCGGTTTTCGACGTACTTTCGGCATCTCTATTCTGAGACGATCCGAGATATACATGCCGGTCACTGATTCATCATGCTTGCATAACTCCTCAGGGGTACCCTGAAAGACGAGCCTACCACCGTTTTCCCCGGCGCCGGGCCCCAGGTCGATCACATAGTCCGAAGAAACAATGGCATCATGGTCGTGCTCCACGACAATGACAGTGTTGTCAAGGTCTCTTAAGCGCTGGAGCGTGGCAAGAAGCCGTTGGTTGTCCCTCTGGTGGAGACCTATGGTCGGTTCGTCGAGAACATAGAGAACTCCGGTGAGACCGGAACCAATCTGTGTCGCAAGCCTTATCCTCTGTGATTCACCAGATGAGAGAGTGGCCGAATTCCGTGCAAGGGTGATATAGTCGAGGCCAACGTCGATGAGAAATTGCAAACGAACGCCAATCTCCTTCAGTATTGTTCGGGCAATCTCTTTCTCTTTATCAGTAAGCATGAGATCTTTGAAGTACTGAAGACAACGAGAGAGGGTCATCTGGGCGACCTGGTCAATATTGAGGTTGTTGATTTTTACCCAGAGCATCTCTTTCTTGAGCCTGGTGCCATTGCATGTGGGACACGGAATAAGGTTGATAAAGCGTTCAAATTTCTCTTTTTCCCATGGAGGAGCATTTTCCCAGTCTTCTTGGAGTTCTCTGATTACTCCGGGAAAGCTTTTCTTGACGAAGTCCCTCCTGGAGCCTCTGTTGTAGTGAAAGGTAATTTCTTCTCCATTGGACCCGTGAAGAATAGCATCTTGAACATACTTGGGGAGATCTTTGAAAGGTTTTCGGATATCAATATTGTAATGATTTACAATAGCCTCAAGAAAGGGCATGAAATGAACTGGGCTTTTCTCGCTCCACGGGAGAACAGCACCCTCTCGAAGGGATAGGTCCTGATTGGGAATGATCAACACAGGATCAAAATATTCCTTTACGCCGAGGCCATAACATGCGGGACATGCTCCGTAAGGATTATTGAAAGAAAACATTCTTGGGGTGATTTCCGGATAGCTGATTCCGCAGTCAGGGCAAGCAAACATTTCGCTAAACACCATGGTTTCCTTTTCTGATTCCACCTTGACGATGCCATTTGCCTTTTGAAGAGCCAGTTCCACCGCCTCAAAAAGCCTGCGCTCAATCCCATCTCTGATGGTTATCCTGTCAATGACAACATCAATTTCGTGCTTCTTGTTCTTATCGAGGACGATCTCCTCGGCCAGATCGACTATGGTGCCGTTCAGCTTGATTTTTGTAAAACCCTGCTTCCTGAGGTCATCAATCTCCTTTCGGTACTCTCCTTTTCTTCCCCGTATGATGGGTGCAAGGATCGAAAGTTTGGCGCCAGTACCTGCAGCCAGAATTGTATCAACTATCTGCGGGGCATGCTGGCTGGTTATTTCTTTGCCGCAACCATAGCAATAAACATGACCGATACGAGCGAAAAGAAGCCGCAGATAATCATAAATCTCTGTAACAGTGCCGACTGTGCTTCGAGGGTTCTTGCTGATCGCCTTTTGCTCGATGCTGATGGCAGGTGAGAGGCCTTCTATATAATCAACATCAGGCTTTTCCATGAGTTCCAGGAACTGCCGGGCGTATGACGAAAGAGATTCCACGTATCGTCTCTGTCCTTCAGCATATATTGTATCGAAGGCGAGGGTTGATTTTCCAGAGCCACTCGGTCCGGTAACGACAATCATCTTATTCCTAGGAAGTTCAACGTCAATATTTTTGAGGTTATGTTGTCTTGCGCCTTTGACAAAAATCTTATCCATTATATTCCCATATTTGAATCTTGCCTGCCCTGTTAAGAATAGTAAGTTGATTATTCTGGGTTCGGCAGATTTGCGTTACTTTTTTAATGAAATATATTGCTCTGAACTCAGAACCGAATCAGTCAGAGCTGCTTAACATGATATATTTTATCAGAGTGAGCACCCTAATTCAAATAACGCAAGAACTTGCGATAGGCTATGGTGGACAAGGAAAATCAGGAGCGAAAGAAAAAAGAAAAAAGTGTAACTGAGAAAAAACTTATATAGCCTTTTGCAAGCTTAACGGTCTCCTGTTTTTTTATTGATTTATTGTATTATCCACTGTACATTTACAATATCGGTAAACCCTCATGCACATTTTTGTTAACGTGCCATACAGGATGGTGGAAAAGAACCTGGAGCGGGCATCGAGTCTTTCCATTGGCCTTGAGATCTATATCGACAACCATCTCATCGAGGAAATCGATACTGGTCATGTGAAGGAATTGGGTAAAAAGCTAAGAGATTTTAATATCCCGTGTACAGTGCACGCCCCCTTCATGGATTTAAGCCCGGGAGGTTATGACAGGTTAGTGCGGAGAATCACACGGGAAAAACTGAAGAAAACCATAGAAATAGGGAATATCCTAGAGGCCAAGGCATGTGTTTGTCACCCGGGGTATGACAAATGGCGATTTGACGGAAATGAGCAACTATGGCTTGACGGAAGCATTGAGACGTGGTCAGAGGTACTCGATGCGGCAAATAGAGATCTTCTCGTTATTATAGAAAATATTTTTGAGGAGACACCCGAGACTTTAATTGCCCTTTTTGACTATTTTAGGGAAAAGAACCTATGGTTCTGTTTCGACTCCGGTCATTTCAATCTTTTTTCAAAGACTCCCCTTGATGATTGGCTGATACCCCTTAAAGAAAAGATTAAAGAGATGCACCTTCACGACAACAATCGTACTTTTGATGACCATCTACCGATAGGCTCGGGGTCTTTTCCTTTTCGTGAACTGAAAGCCTTTCTGGAACAGATTAGAATGAAAGAGATAATTTTCACAGTTGAGCCTCATTCAGAGGCCACTGTTGTTGAAAGCATAAAACGTTTGAAGGAGTTTTTGTCATAATGGCCCACAGAATAGAAATCGCATACAAGGCAGGTGCCCGGGATGTTCCGGGAGAAAAGTTGAAAAAAAGAATCAAGAGAGATATGGGACTTGATGTGAATGCAAAGGTCGTTGCGGTTTATACTATAGACTCAGACCTAGACAAGGACATCCTCCAAATCCTGAGAGACGATGCTTTTGTAGACCCGGTCATCCAGGAAGGATATTTGGATAAGCCTGTTCCCATGACAGGCGATTGGGCCATTGAAGTAGGATTCAAGCCCGGTGTTACGGATAACGTGGGCAGAACTGCAAAAGAGGTTATCGAATCTTTATCAGGGAGACGTTTCGAGGAAGAGGAAGGTGTTTACACCTCCCATATCTATTTCTTGTCTGGGAAGCTTACTGAGTCCGATATAATTGCAATAGCAGAAGGCATGCTCGCCAATACCCTTATCAATCGCTATGTCTATAAGAGTGCGGCCCAGTATAAGAGCAATGGTGGTATGATGGTTTTTGTGCCCAGGGTCAGCATCGGACACGAGGCAACAGTAGAAATATTTCCCATAACAACAGGCCTAGAAGAGATGATGAGGATTAACAGAGAAAGGACGTGGGCTCTCTCTGTAGACGAACTTAAGGAGATACAGAAATATTTCCTAAAGAAAAGCGTTATTGATTCCCGCAAGAAGGCAGGCCTGACGGAATCGCCCACTGACGTGGAAATGGAGGCCATTGCCCAGACCTGGTCTGAACACTGCAAGCATAAGATCTTTAATGCAGTCATCGAATACGAGGCCGATGGAAAGAAAGAAGTCATTGAGAGCCTTTTTCGAACCTACATTACGGGTTCCACAGATGCTATACGGCGCAAGAAAGGCAGAAAGGACTTCTGTCTTTCTGTGTTCAAAGATAACGCCGGCATCATCAGGTTCAACAAGAGATATAATCTGGCCTTCAAGGTTGAGACCCATAACACCCCCTCTGCCCTTGATCCATACGGAGGTGCACTCACAGGTATCGTCGGTGTAAACAGGGATCCTTTTGGCACGGGTATGGGAGCGAAGCTTATTTTTAATACCAATGTTTTTTGTTTTGCTCCACCTGATTATAAAGGGACTATTCCACCTCGTTTACTCCACCCGAAAAGAGTCCTTGAAGGTGTGCGGGAGGGGGTTGAACATGGGGGCAACAAGAGCGGTATCCCCACGGTTAATGGCTCCCTTGTTTTTGATGAAAACTACCTGGGTAAACCCCTGGTATTTTGTGGTACATGCGGGATCATGCCGAGGGAGATACTTGGTAAGCCCAGCCACGAAAAAAAGGCTCTGAAGGGCGATGCAATAGTTATGGTAGGGGGTAAGATAGGGAAGGATGGAATCCATGGTGCGACCTTTTCATCAGAAGAACTCTCAGAGGCTTCTCCGACAAGCGCAGTTCAGATTGGCGATCCCATAACTCAGAAAAGGATGACGGATTTTCTTCTTATCGCGCGGGACCGAGGTCTTTACAGCTCTATCACGGACAACGGGGCAGGAGGACTCTCGTCCTCTGTTGGGGAAATGGCAGAGGATACAAACGGATGCATTCTCCATATAGATAGGGCTCCTCTAAAATACCACGGCCTTGCCCCATGGGAGATACTTCTGTCAGAGGCACAGGAAAGGATGAATGTCTCAGTGAGCCCTGAACATCTGGAAGAGTTTATGGAACTCTCGGAGAAGATGAATGTCACTTCTACCATTTTGGGAGAGTTTACTGACTCTGGAAAGTTTCATGTTCTCTATCAGGGGAAGACAGTGGCATACCTTGATATGGATTTTCTTCATGATGGACTCCCTAAGATGAAGCTGAAAGCAAAGTGGGAGCGAAAAATCAGGGATGAAAAGCCTTTCGAAGAGCCTTTGAGTTACGGTGAAGCCTTGATGAAGGTTTTGGGACGGTGGAATGTCTGCAGCAAGGAGTACGTCGTGCGTCAGTATGATCACGAGGTGCAGGGTGGAAGTGTTGTCAAACCTCTCACCGGTTCACAGAATAACGGCCCGAGTAATGCAGGTGTGGTAAGACCAGATTTGAACGGAGATGAGGGAGTCGTAATCAGCCACGGGATATGTCCGAAATACAGCGCCTTTGACACATATCACATGATGTCCTGTGCTATCGATGAAGCGATAAGGAACAATATAGCTACTGGTGGCTCCCTGGACAGAATGGCGCTTCTCGATAATTTCTGCTGGTCTGACCCTGTTTTTTCTGAGAGAAACCCGGAAGGGCCATATAAACTTGCACAGCTGGTACGGGCAAACAAGGCCCTCTTCGACTGTACGACATTTTTCGGCACACCGTGTATATCAGGGAAAGACAGCATGAAAAACGACTACATATTTAATAATATAAAAATATCTGTCCCCCAGACTGTGCTCATATCTGCTTTATCTGTCATCAATGATGTCAGTCGAGTTGTGACCATGGACTTCAAAGAGGATGGTGACATTATCATTGTTGTGGGAAAAACATATCCTGAAATGGGTGGATCTGAGTATTTCGCACATAATGGTCTCGTGGGAAATATCCCGCCAAAGGTGAGAATGACCCTGGCAAAACGAACGTACAAGACAATTGAAAAGGCAATACGTCAAAATCTTCTGAGGTCGTGCCATGATGCATCCGATGGGGGACTGGGTTGTGCATTGGCAGAAAGTGCATTTGCTGGAGATGTTGGCGTTGAAATAGATCTGACTGCTGTACCAGCATCTGCTATTTTCAGGGATGATTTTCTACTTTTCTCAGAATCACAGAGTAGATTTGTCGTATCCATAAGGAGAAAAGATCTACACACTTTCGCAGAACTCTTCCGATCAATTCCGTTTGGAGTTCTCGGAGAAACAAGAAAGGATAAACGATTCATATTAAAGGGATTGCAGGGAAAGACGATAATCGATCTTCCGGTGGACAATCTTCTTCACGCATGGCAGGAGCCTTTCAAAGAGCATTTCAGCGGGTAGGTAGTCCACATAAGCTTGCAATAGAAAACCTTAACCTGTGGCTGGGAACTTGCGAGGGATAGAGCCTTTTTTCTATTCATAGGTGCCAGTTGCCTCATAATTAATTCCTGCCGAAGGAATATCAAAGGTTGGTAACTTTGCACCATCATAATTTCATTCTTCTGGTAGTGTAGTTTTCCATCACTTCATCTGCACCGCTTTCTGAATCACTTGATGCACTTTAACAGGATAGTTACATACTTATGGTGATATCTCGTCGTAGTGCAGAACTCATCAAGAATAATCTTCTTCTCAGAGCGGGAGACACGTTTATGCTGTTTGCTGACAGTCACCGTGTATCCTTTCTTTGATCTGTGACTCTTGAAGAACCGCCTTATGAAAGCCAGACGTTCAGCAATAACTCATTATGAGTCGACGAGCCCTTTTCTTTAGGACTTGAGTAAGATTTAATATGGGGCAATTCGAGGTTGCGAAAACTTGACGAAAACAGTTGACAATTTGGTAATAATACATAAAATATCCTACACTGTTGTTGTTGGCACTTGACAATGACAAATCTATCGCTAAGGAGTTTATAATGTTCCAGGTATCCCAGAAGGCAGTAGAGGTTATTAAAGAGTACCTTAAAGACGCCAAGGATCCTCAATCCATTAGGATCATGATGTCGGAAGGCGGGTGAGCAGGGCCCTCACTGGGCATGGCTCTGGATGAGCCGAAAGAGAATGACGAGGTTTTTAACGAAGGCGGCTTAACATTTCTTGTTAATAAAGATCTTCTCAATTCAGTGAAGCCAATCAATGTTGAGTTCATAGAGACAAGTAACGGTAGTGGTTTTTCAGTAACATCAGCCCTGAGCAGTAAGGGAAAAACCGATAACTGCTGTGGTACTTGCAGCTGCTAAGAAGTGGTTTTTTCAAGGTTGAGGCCAATCTAACCCAACAGCCTCAACCTTTTTTTATCTTTACCTCCTTCACTATCAAGCCTGATTTTTCATATAACACAGATATCCTGTGCCCTATCCTATTTTGGCTATATCAACTGAGAACACTCAATTGCTATGGATATAACCTCTCCGAACTCAGAATGACATGGAACATGGACGCAAAGATGTGGATGTTATGATTTCTCCCCTTTGATTACTGAAAAAGGTAGGGGACAGTTAGGGGCTTGTCGGTAATGATCCGGACATGCTTGTTTAACCTGTTCTCCAGCGGGCATTGACCTGCGTCTTCAGGAAGTCTGGCGTTTCCTCCCCTGATGATATTCAGCCGGGAAAAACCCTTAGAATTATTGTGTGTAACCCATCTGCCCTTGAAGGAGCCTGGATAATCGACTGATTGACCCATATTCAGAATAATACTCCACACAAAATTTATATATAAAATTGGGATTCAGATTATTTAATGAATGGCGTGACTCATACTTTGAAAAAGAAATCAGATCTCACCGTATGGTCCGTCTGGTACTTAGCCGTTAAAGTTATTTGTTCTGATTATTCAGGAATTTTTTGTAAATCTGATAATGGGTCGTTTCTTCAAAGCTGATTTCCCGAAGAGGGGAGTAATCAAAGCTATGGATAGTGGAATCCTTTGCACCAAGCAGGATAGGAGGGGTGATAAGTGAGCACAATAATGAACCGAACATGACCTTGTTGTGTCATTGTTTTCAAAAGGTTATGGAACTGAAGTCGAGAGTTTGGTGAGACGAGGGATCATTCGTGGTGGGTATTTGTAAAATAGTCAAAAACCGCTGAACTGAAAAACGATCCCGGCACAACTCCATCTGTCTATTCCACATCAATATATCTATAAAGAGTACGCTTATACTGGTTGAAGTTTAACAGGCCACCTTCATCATGCTCCCGGATATGAATGGTGCAACGATGGGAAATGGTTCTCAATAAGGTTGATTTTCCAGTATCATATCTCTCTACAAAAAACGTAATTGCATGACCGAATGGGACTATCTTTCTTGTGTTCAGATTGAGGAGGCAGAATTACTGCATATGAAAGGTTGAAAACAATAATCGCATGATTTTCCTTGACTTCCTGCATCACATTTTGCAAAATACAAAATCCAATCATAAGTAACAACAGGAGCTGGTATTATGGAAATGGTATCCTTTGTCCTTGTGACACGCTGCGATATCCTTTCCAAATTCTTTTTATACGGGTTCACATGAATATATCGAACAGGAATTATTTCAAATATCTTAAGGTTTGAAAGAACTATAACACAATAATAAGGAGAGCATTATGAAGATACTTATTGCAGATGCACTATCGGATAAAGCCCTGGACATCTTAACTTCGGCGAACCTCTCTGTAGACGTGAGGACTGGGCTCAAAGCAGAAGAGCTCCAGAATGTGATCGGAGAATATGACGGAGTTATTGTGAGGAGTGCTACCAAAATAACAAAAGATATTATCGCAAAAGGCGACAAGCTCAAGGTGATTGGGAGAGCAGGCATAGGCGTGGATAACGTGGATGTTCAGACAGCGACGGAGAAGGGTATTGTGGTGATGAATACCCCCCAAGGTAATGCGCTCGCTGCGGCCGAGCATTCCATTGGCCTAATGTTTGCCGCTGCACGCAAGATCGCAATAGCTGACAGGACTATGAAGCAGGGAAAATGGGAAAAAAAGGCCCTCATGGGTACAGAGATCTACGGGAAGACCCTGGGGGTCATTGGCATTGGTAATATTGGCATCATTGTTGCGGAGAAGGCACTGGCTCTGGGAATGAAGGTTTTGGCATATGATATTTTTGTTGCCAAGGAATTTGCAGAAAGTAAAGGGATAGAACTTGTAGACCTCGATACGCTCCTAAGGGAGAGTGATTTTATTGCCATCCATGTTCCTCTGGTGAAAGAGACGCGATCCCTTATTAACAAAGAAACCATAGGAAAGATGAAGAAAAGCGCTATTATTATTAATGTTGCACGTGGACCCATTGTCAATGAAAAGGACCTCTATGAAGCTATCCAGGAAGGCCGTATAGCAGGTGCTGCTTTGGACGTATTTGATGAGGAGCCTCCTCCAAAAGACAATCCTATTGTGTGTTCGGACAGGGTGGTATGCACGCCTCACCTTGGAGCATCAACAGCAGAGGCACAGGATAAGGTAGCCATTGATATTGCAAACCAGATTGTGGACTTCTTCAAGAATGGGGTTATCAAGAACAGTGTCAATGCGCCATCGGTCTCCTTTGATGTTGCTAAGAAGATTGCCCCTTATCTGAAGCTTGCTGAAAACCTTGGAGCCATTGTTTCTGCAATCACAGATTTCCCGATCAAGCAAATCCAAATCCAGTATATGGGTGACATTGCGGATATGGATACGAAAATCCTTACCCAGGGTATTATCAAGAGCATACTTTCAAATCAGATCCAGGGGGTCAATTATGTGAATGCGCCTTCTATTGCGAAAAGTCGTGATGTTAAGATTGTGGAGTCGAAGATGGGAGAGCACGAGGATTTCACATGCCTTCTTGCCATCATGGTTAAAGGTGACGGCAAAGAAAACATTGCCTATGGTACGCTCCTTGGTAAAAAGGAACCCCGGTTAATCAGGGTTAACAAAATATACCTTGAGGCAGAGCTGACAGGGCAAATGGTCTTTATGTATACTAATGATAAACCAGGAGTTATTGCCAGCATTGGCAGTATATTTGCCAAACATAACATCAATATAGGGGGTATGCATTTCGGAAGGGAGAACGTTGGCGGTCTTGCAATAACACTCCTGGATGTAGATATTAAGGTGGAAGACAGCGTTGTCCGAGAGCTTACATCTTTGCAGAATGTGCTCAGTGTTAAGATGATTAACCTTGCGTAATTGCGTATCAACATTTTTCTTGACAATGCTGGAAGCTGTTTCTATACTTATTTCCTATTAGTGGTACAGTGGGGGAGTTTACTCTATTGCCACATGAAATTTATGTAGGGGGAATGGGGGAGTAGAGAGGCTTTTCAGATGTTCTAACGCTGGCGTGGCAAGGGCAAGATTGTTCGTCTTCAGCTG
>Ga0209201_1004042_pt1 | contig 12237 bp, 7 predicted proteins | sample AD_UKC055_MetaG_FD_184411 | JGI IMG/M metagenome (GOLD analysis project Ga0209201, IMG submission 184411) | Active sludge microbial communities of municipal wastewater-treating anaerobic digesters from USA - AD_UKC055_MetaG (SPAdes) (version 2) | ecosystem: Engineered > Bioreactor > Anaerobic >... | reverse complement strand
CCATCTCTGGAAAAGGTCCTTTCCTATACTCCCGATCTTGTTCTTCTAAACGCAATGATAAGCGATTTTGGACTTTCTCTCAAACAGCACTCCATAAAGTATCTGATTGTCAATGCAGATTCAGTTGAAGATATTCTTGATAATCTTGAAATACTCGGAGTCTTATGCGCAAAAGAGAAAGAAGCTATAACCCTTTCACAAGAGAAGAAAAGCAAGCTAAAAAAGATTAAAGCTGAAATAAGAAAAAATCCCCTGAACATGAAGGGCATTTTCCTTTATTCGACCAACCCTATAATGGCATTCAACAGTACTTCGCTTTCAGGACAGATACTTGAGGTCGTCGGAGTCAAAAACATAGCTGCCGATCTGAGTGCCGATAAACCTATACTGAGTGCAGAATATATTCTTCAGCAGAACCCAGATTTTATAATAGGCGCCATGAGCATAACCTCACCTCAGCAGATAAAGGATGCAAGTCCCCTTATAAAAAGTACCTCGGCAGCAAAAAAAGATAAGATCTTTCTTATAGATTCTTCAAAGATACTTCGTCCTTCACCAAGAATAGTTGATGAAATTGAGAATCTTTATCTTGAACTGAAAAAATAAGATAGGAAACCGACACATTTTAAAAATTCTTTTGCCCGGCTGCCTGACTTAATATGTCAGGCAGCCGGTGTATAATTATATCTGAGGAGGGATATTTATGCAGGATGAAAAAATTATAACCTTAAATGCCCAGAACATAGCCACTGAGCATATATGCTGTGCTATCGGTAACGATTCTGAAAATCTTTCGCGTGCCAATACAAAAAAAGAATGGCTCAAAAAAGAATTCTCAAAAGGACATGTTTTTAAGAAGTTCGATGTCCGTGGAAAATGTTTCATAGAGTACTGTCCGGCTGAACAAGCGTGGTTTTCTGTCAACGCTGACGGTTATACCTTCATACAGTGCTTTTGGGTAAGCGGAAAGTTCAAAGGAACGGGAATGGGTGCAAAGCTCTTAGAGGAATGCGAAAAAGATTCTTTAAATACCAATGGTTTGGTCATCATCTCTTCAAAAAAGAAAAAACCTTTTGTATCAGATAAAAAATATATGCTTTCAAAGGGCTTTTCCGTCCGTGACAGTGGAACCGGTGACTTTGAACTGCTTGTCAAAAAGTTCAATCCACAGGCAGCCGATCCGAGGTTTACGGACAGTGCAAGGCTGGGAATCATAAATCAATCTCAGGCGATGACATTCATCTATTCCGACATGTGCCCGTTTGCCCCTGTTTATTCCAAAATAATGGCAAATACAGCACAAGAAATGGGTATCGCCGTCGAAACTATAAAACTTTCAAGTCCCGAGCATGCAAGGCAGACCGGAGTACTTTATGGAATCTTTTCTTTATATGATAAAGGAAGGTTTATAACCAATGAACTTATGACAGAAGAAAAATTTACGGATTATCTTAAAAAACTGGGATATTAATTTATTAATAACAAGGTGATATGATGAAAAAAATTTTTCTTTTAGCTGTAATATATATGGCTTTTATAAGCCTTGGACTTCCTGATGGCGTGTTCGGCGTAGCATGGCCAAGCATAAGGACAGACCTGGGAGAACCCCTTCAGTCAGCAGGCATAGTATCGATAATAGTCATGTTATGTTCTGCATTCTCAAGTTTTATGAACGGCAGGATAGTACGGAAAACAGGAACAGGAAAACTTGTACTTATAAGTTGTCTTATGACCGGATCAGCTCTTCTGGGCTACTCTCTCATGCCGTCTTTTGCATGGTTGATTATTCTGGCATTTCCTCTTGGGCTGGGTCAGGGTGCTGTAGATTCAAGCCTTAATAACTATGTTGCAACTCACTTTTCATCAAGGCATATGAGCTGGCTTCACTGTTTTTGGGGAGTCGGAGCTATGTCCGGTCCGCTTGTACTTTCTGCGGTTATGGCAAGCGGAGGAACCTGGCGGAAAGGATACCTCAGCATCTCTTTAATACAGCTTGGACTTTCAGTTCTTTTTTTCATAAGTCTTAATCTATGGCAGGAAAACACAGAAAAAGAAAACATACTATCTTATAGAAAAACTAAGAAAACTTTCCTGAGGCATATTTCACCATGGATGTCCATATTTTTATTCTTTGTATATACTGGCGCCGAGTATACCGTAGGACTTTGGGCCGGAAGTATGCTTATAGAATCACGAAAAGTCGCAGGAAATACTGCCGGACTTTGGATATCTTTTTACTACGGCTCAATAATGCTCGGAAGATTTCTGAGCGGATTGGTTGTAAATAGAGTCGGAAACCGTTTTATGATAAAAACCGGCCTTATGCTAAGTGCTTTGGGAGCGGTTCTTGTTTTTTTCAGAACTTCTCCTATACTTACCATGGTCGGACTTATACTTTGCGGTCTTGGATTCGCTCCGATATATCCGTGCATGATGCACGAAACACCCAGGAGATTTGATGCCGAAACATCCAAATCCCTTATCGGATATCAAGTTGGTGCTGCCTGTATAGGAGGCTCATTTATAACGGCCAGCCTTGGATTGCTTTTTTCCCAAACCACCCTTGAACTTATGCCTTTAGCACTACTTGTACTTATAGCCGCCATGTTTGCAGCAAGTGAGCTTCTGAATAAAAAGACTCCGGTATAAATAACTTAACCAGAAACCGGTCAAGTTCTTAACCAAAAAACGGTTAAGTTCTTCAAAGTTTATTTCTGAAAACTCCGTCTGCTTTTTCCGATTTTTCCTGGTCAACCATACTCATTATGGAGCTTTTCATCTTTTTTTCAATTATTCCGGCCATAAAATTTTTAAAAAAAGGTATTTTAGCCGGAATATACCATTTGCTGTTTTTATCATATGCTTTCTTATCACTGAAGTACCTGTAATCTGCCTGCATTACCTTAGGAAACATTGCAGACATCGTTCTGAAGGCATGAAATATCATTATCCTTGAAAATTCTGGTTTTATCTCTGTTTTGGTCTTGAGTATCTTATCAAATGAAAAAGCTGCTTCATTTACTTTGTTCCTTCTTTTTTCGAGCTCGCTTTCGCTGTAAGGAAAGGGCATCATATCTATATACATGCTGCCGCACAGATCAAACCCGGCTCCCTGTGCCCATGTTTTCATCGGGATGAAAACACCGTCCTCCTGCCATTTGGTACAGCTAGAAATAAGGAATATCTTTTTACCAAAGTACTTAGGCCTGTGGCAGTTATATGCAACATGATCAAGAAAGTTCTTCATTATTCCACTTACACTGAACATATAGCCAGGAGTTGCAAGAATAACTCCGTCTGCCTGAAGCATTTTATCTTCAATCTCTTTTACCGTAAGATAGTGGGGACATTTTTCCTCACCCAGCATTATACAGTTGTGACAGCCTGTACAAAAATCAATTTTATGATCCTGCAGGTAAAGATCTTCAAACTCATACCCACCACATTTTTCAAGCTGAAGCTTAAAGTATCTCATAACTTCTGTCGTATTTCCGAAAGTACTTGCGCCTATAATAGAAAGTATCTTCATTTTTCCTCCCTGCCATGGGCAATATATACTCTGGAACCAAAATCACCCATAAGCCTGCTCCCCTTATTGTATCTTATTGATGGATACTGCTGGTTAAGTTTTATGCCTGCATTTAACAGAAGATCGCCGCGAGCTTCATACTCTTCCTTGTTTGACAGTAATATCTCATTTTCCTGCGGCTTGTTAAAAGCAGGCTCCAGATACTGCTCCCTGCATGAAACACTGTAAAACATCTCTTCATCAAGTCCTTTAAAAAAGAGTTTATCCGAAGGCGGATTTGGAACAAAAAGCTTCTGGAAAAAACCCGAGATGCTTTGTTTTTTATCGGCAGAAACTACCTGCCAGACTGCATGTTCAGATTCAAAAACATCATTTATCCTAAAAAAATCTCCAAATTGAAAGAGTTTACGGTACTTTTTATAAAATTTTATCTGTTCCTTTACTGCAAGTTTTTCATTTTCAGAAAGCTTTGCGGGATCAAGCTCATATCCTAAAAGTCCGAAGCAAGCTACATTAAATCTTGATTCCAATGGGGTTGTACGCATGGTCTGATGATTTGGAACAGCCGATACATGCGCTCCCATAGTACACAATGGAAAACCATAGGAAGTACCTTCCTGAATAAGTACTCTTTCATAGTAGTCTGTATTATCCGAACACCATACTTGAGGCATATAGCATAGCATACCCAGATCAAACCTGTCTCCTCCGCTTGCACATGATTCAAAAAGCACCTGCGGAAAAGCATTGCAGACTCTTTCGAGAATATCGTAAAGTCCCATTATATATCTATGATAAAACTCTCCCTGCCTTGCTCCGAGTTCCTGTGAAAAAGCATCAGTTATATGCCTGTTCATATCCCACTTTACGTACTGAATACTTGCACTGTTGAGTACATTGCTGACTGCACTGACTATATAATCCCGTACATCTCTTCTTGTAAGGTCAAGAACAAGCTGATTCCTTCCGAGGGATGGAGTCCTTGAAGGAACTTTTACAGCCCATTCGGGATGTATGGCATAAAGATTGCTCACAGGACTGACCATTTCCGGCTCAAACCACAGGCCAAACATCATTCCCATATCATTTATCTTTTTAGCGAGCGAGCTTATTCCGCCGGGAAGTTTTTTTCTATTCTCATACCAATCTCCCAGAGATGTACTATCGTCATTACGCAGTCCGAACCATCCGTCATCAAGAACAAAAAGCTCTATACCAAGATCTTTTGAAATCTTGGCAATCTCAAGAAGCTTATCTTCGTCAAAGTTGAAGTAAGTGGCCTCCCAGTTGTTTATAAGAACCGGCCTTTCTTTTTTTGCCCACTCACCGCGAACAATATTCTCCCTGACAAATCCGTGCATATTATGTGACAAACCGTTATACCCGCAGCTGCTGAATGAAATTACAGCCTGGGGAGTAAAAAAGGTATCGTTGGGTCCGACTCTCCATTCAAAAAAAGCCGGATTTATACCTCCCATAAACCTTGTTTTATTGTACCCGCTGACCTGGACAGATTCATAGTGGTTTGAGCTGTATATAAGATTATACCCTATACAGCAGCCTGAACTCTGCGTACAATCACTGCCGGCAAGAATCATAAAAGGACTCTGCCTGTTTGATGATGCTCCTGTGACAGAACCGGCAACCATCTCTCCGCAGGAAAGATTTTTTTCATCTTTATGCCTTTCCCTTGCCCAGAGACCGTTAAATGTGAGAAGTTTGAAGTTATCTGAAAGATCCAGCTGCAAACTCATAATTTTCCTTATGTATATATCCTTATCAGACCCGTTTTTAATACAAACACTCCTTGCAATAACGTCAGTCTGAGGAAAAACTGTATAGTACAGAATCATTTCAAGTCCGCTGATATCCTTAAGACTGACTTCAAGAGTCTGATCGTTTTTTATTGCATATGCAAGAGCGGGTATCTTATAGCCGCCATCGTATATCTTATGTGAAGAGTAGCGGAAATCGGAGACAAAAGAACCGTCTGGCATTTTAATTTCAACAGGCGTGTTCCTGAAATCGCCTTTTCCTGGAAAAGAGTATTCAAGGCACAGATTGTCAATTACAAAGGTTTTGTCATCATTCTCAATCAAAACCGAGTTTGCATATCCGCCTGATGATTTTTCCCTGAGAGCAGAATAATCAGAACCATCCTTTATCCTTTTTCCGTAATACATGCTTTCAAGCATTCCGTGATTCAGTCCAAAAATGTAACTGCTGTTGCAGGTATCAATTTTAAATATATTATCTTTAAAAACGATCATAGAGCTCACCGTCCTGAGCCGCAGATTTTTTTAAGGAACGACCGCACAACGGCCTTATAAACATGTGGCTGTTCTATCTGATGAAGATGTGAAGACATAGGTATAACAGCCAAACTTGCATCCTTAAAAGCTCTTTGGTAATCTCTGACCGTTTTTACATCAGCCTCATCATAATCACCACAAGTCAGAAGCACCGGAATATCTATACTTCTTAGTTCTGAAATAAGATCAAACTCTTTGAGACTGCCTGTAATAGTAAACTCACTCGGTCCCCACATAGTAAGATAAGCATCCATGTTAAGCCTTCCAAAAGCCTGCTGCACATAGTCTGGCCATGGATCAAGCCGGCATACGTGTTTAATATAATATTCCATAATTGCCTTTTGGTACTCATCACCGTAGTTTTGTGTTTCCTCTCCTTTTAAAATTGCCTTTTTAGTATTCTCAGGCATATTCATAATATTTTCTCTCTGGTCAGCGTACCACCTGGGAGAACTAAGATAAGGAGCAGAAAGGATTATTCCTTTTATATTCTCAGGCTTTTTTTCAAGAATATACTTGCATATAAGAGCACAGCCCCAGGAAAATCCCATAAGAATTACCTGCTTGAGCTCCAGCTTTTTGATTACTTCCTCAAGCTCATTAATAAAATTTTCAACACTGTAAAAGTCATTACTGCTTGGTCTGTCAGATTTTCCGCTTCCCATCTGATCATAGAAGTAAACATCGCGTTCTTCAGAAAACTCCTCAATCACCTGCGGCATACTTACAAACCCGGGTCCTCCGTGAACAACCAATAACGGAACGCTTTGTCTGTCAGATACACAGACACAATACCATACTTTTCCGTTTTTGGTTTCAATAAATCCTTCTTTCATAACGTTCACCGCCCATCCTATTTTATTGAATAGTAAAGTACATCTCCTGGCTTTTCACCAATAAACAGAATCATTCCGTTTTTAGGAAGCATAATCTTCTGATTGCCGGAAACTACCGAATAGAATATACATGAATTTTCATCATATACCGCAAAAGAAGAACCTCCCTGTTTGCTCACCTCAATACTTTTCCCAGCTTTATCGTCCGGAATTTTATACCAGCAGGCATATCCGTCTGTGCCGATAATACATGAACCTGTTTCCGAACCGTTGAGATAATCTATATTCTTGTCACACAGGAAAATCCATCCTGCATTTTTTATATACTCCTTACCGTCCTTCTCAAAAACCTGGATGCTTTGAGTATCGCGCCCGTCAAATCCGGGAATCTGAACGTTTACAACAGCAAAATCCCTGCTTATAATACGGTAGTTGGAAATGCATCCCTTAAGCGCACTATCCATTGAAAAGGACATCGATGATGCCGCTAATTGATGGTAGTTCTGGCTTGTACTCTGTTCGTTTACAAGAAAGTACTTGTTACCAGTTCTTTCTTCCCATACCTTTCTGATACTTTCCTCCACATCAGAAAAATAGGTTTTCTGTGATGAGTAGGTTTTGGCTTTTACCCTTCCCAGACCGTTGAGAAACATATTTTTTTCTGTACATATATAAGTTATGCCGTTTTTTTCTTTTACAAAAGAAAGTTTCTTATTTCCGGCAGCATTGACAAAAAAACCTTCCTTTGTATACTTATATTTCTGTTCAGGTATACCCTTTGGATAGAGAGTTTTTTCAGTAAGAACTCCATCTGTGCTTATCTGTATATCGTATATATTTTCACTGTTCTCATAACTGCCGCTGTACTCAGTCATATAAAGAGGCATAGCAGCAAGCACTACAGGGGTTCTCTTATCTCTTTCCAGCAAACGGTCAACTTTTCCTTCAGACTGGAGGAGGTCAAGAATTATTTCCTGTGCAAATATTGATCCAAAAGTGCTTGAGCCTCCAGAAAATGTTACGGCAAAAGCTATATTATACTCCGCAAGCACTACGAGACTGCTGTGGTAAAGCCCTGTATCCCCGCCTTTACTAACAGCACGTATTGAATGCCTGTTGTACGGATACAGATCAACGCTGTCCCAGCCCAGTCCGAAGCCTGCAATATTGTCTGTCTGTACAGGCCATACTCCTTTGCTGTACTCTTTAGAAAAGGTCTCATCCTTAGCCTTTTGCGAAAGGATAAGCCCTGCAGGACTGTATCCGGAATTATCCATGAATATTTGACCAAACCTGCAAAGATCTTCTGCAGTTGAGTACATACCACCTGTACCGATCATGTTAAAAGTTTCACCGGGAGTTCTGATTCCATTCACAAAAGTAGCAGCAAGCCTACTTTTTTCAAAACTGTCTTGCGGTGTGAAAGTGCTTTGCAGTTTCAGAGGATCAATTATGAAAAGTCTTACGAACTGTGTAAAACTCATTTTGCTTATGTTTTCCACCACCAGTTCCGCAAGGGTGAACCCATCGTTGCAGTATACCGAAAATGCTCCCGGATCGGCTTTCAACATCTGTCCTGAGAGTTCTTTTAATATATTGTCGTGATTAGCCGTATCCGGATGATTATATGTAGGCCCCTGAGCGTATACCGACCCCATAAACCCCGACGAATGATTTAAAAGCATGCGCACTGTTATTTGCTTATAGCGTTCATCTTTCATAGTAAATTGCGGAATATACTCTGAAACAGGTTTGTCAAGATCAACAAGGCCTTTATCCACCAGGTACATAACGGCGGCTGTTGTGAACATCTTGCTGGTTGAACCGATTCCGTATGGTGTAGCTGTACTGAGTACCTCTTCTTTTCTAGAATCCGTTCCGGCTGCAAAGGATGAAAGTATAAATTCATTATTATAGATCATAGCATATTGAAGGCTTGTAACCCCGTAACTGTCTATAAGTGTATCGGCAATTTTCTCTGCTCTTGCCTTTATTTCTCTGTATCTGTCATCCTGCTGATACTTTTTAAGGCTTATACCAACTTCAGCTCCCGGTTTACCTATGGCAGTCACATAAGAACCTTTTGGTACGTACACCTCACGGCATTCATGTATAAGGCTGTCGTATATCATCTCAAGACTGTCAGAAAAAATAATTAATCTGGCTTCATCCGGAATATCAAGCTTCAAAAAAAGATCGTCTGATACCCGCATGGAAATATTTTCTCCCAAAGAACCTATCTGGATTTTTTCGCTTCTCTCAAGCACAGGTAAAATACTTGCATCAGCATATCTGTAGCCTTCAAACAAAAGGTTGCATGAGCCGGCCGTCTTGTCAATCCTGAAAGCAACAGTATCCCTTATGTACCTGAGATTGTTCTCACCAGTAAAACCATCTTTCAAGGCATTAATATGAAATCCCGAAAAGTGAAGAAAAACATATCCGTCAGCTTGGCTGATGGAGCCTGTGCGTGCCATCATAGCACAAAGATCATGGGCTTTTAAGTTAAGAGGAACCCATACCTTATTTTCAAACTCTCTGGTATCTATATTTTTTGAAGGCTTTATCTTTTCAATAAGAACTCTTGTGCTTTGTCTGTCGTGAAAATGCTGCTGGATATACTTCCCATTGTCATCATTTACAAAAGAATACACATCTGAACTGCGTGAAATGAAATAACCGTCCTCATATCTGAGAAAATCGTACGGAATAAACATGTTTCCATTAAAGATTTCCACATTCATACCGTTATTCTGCAAATCTATCTCATATTTGAAAATGCTGTCCAAGGATGCATATATTCCCTCATACCCGCTAAAAAAAGCAAGCGGAAGCACTGTCTGTATATTAAAAACTTTTTTTGATTCGTCTAAGCTGCCTTTTAATTTAAGAACCTCCTTCAATACTGCATCGTTTACACTTTTTACATCCGCTCCCCCTGCAACGGTCAGGGCAACAGATATCTTATACTCAGGTACCACGTGAAGCTGCGCCGAATAAAAACAGGTTCCACCGTTTTTGGTAAGAACTGTCACACCACTGTCAAGAAAGACAGGATCTTCAACACTATCCCATCCAAGACCGAACATATAAAGCGGTTCGCCGCTTAAAGCTGTTTTAGGCCCGACCTGCGGACTCATAAACTCTTTACGGAGCTGTTCATTTAGAATTTTGTCATCATAAAGTATCTCGGCATACTTTACAAGATCCTCGGCTGTACCGGCAAGTCCGCCTGAGGCCAGGGAGTTTACATATTCGGCAGGGAAAGAAATGTTCTGATCATAGTCATAGTACCTTGCAATATTTTCGTTGTTCTCTTTAAAGAATGCCGACGAGTTGGTCATATCCAGTCTGGAGAATATGTTTTCTGCCAAAAATTCTGAGTAACTTATCTTGGAAACTTTTTCCACCAGTGCCTGGACTAAAGTAAAGCCGTCATTGCAGTAAATGCTTATCTCACCGGGATCGTTTTTTAAAAAGCTGTCCTTCAGATTTGAAATGACCTGTTGTACATATCCGGCATTTCTTTGGGCGGTCATGCTGCCTTTCAGTGAAGTTCCAGCAATACCTGAAGTGTGGTTCAAAAGCATACGTACGGTAATATCCTTATACCTAGGATCTTTCATGGAAAATTCAGGAAGATAAATGAATACAGGCAGGTCAAGGTTTACCTTTCCTTGTTGTACAAGAATAAGAACAGATGCGGCGGCGAATACCTTGCTTACCGATCCGATATTGAACTGAGTGTTTCCGTCCACCGGTCTTAAGGTGTCTAAGCTGCATACTCCAAAGCTTTCAGAGTAAACAGTCTGTCCATCGATCCTTACTGCTATTGCAGCACTTGATGCACTTGCTTCAAGGCATTTCCCAATCTCCTTACGCGCAGTATCAGCCACACTTTCCCAGCCAGGCATAAGCCCACCCAATACATATGAAATATTTAAAATGATAACCAATAAAAATAATATTCTGCCTGTTTTTTTTACCATATATGAGTCCTCCTGAAGTATATCCGTTATCTGTCAACTATACTCTCTCAATCTGCCTTGTAGTATTTCAAGACCCTTTCAAGTTTTTCCAACACTTCTTTTGATATCTTTTCGGTTTCCTTGTAAAGTAATGCAGCCTGCGCCCTGTCACCTGACTCCACTGCTTTTACAGTTTGAGAGCCATTTTTATGCAGCTTCTGGTGAACAAGATCTATTGATTTCCATATATCTGATATTTCCGGATCATTAATCTGCACCGAATGATAAAAGTGTCCGAAGCTGCACTTTTTATCGTCCATCTGGAGCGGCAGCACCTTCATCTCATCTGTTATTTTACGCAGGGCTTTAAGCCAGTTTTTATGAGCAGTTATAGCGTTATCAACGCTTTGGGCATAATCTTTTATGTCAAGGCGGAAAAGCTTGTAAGATGCTATTTTTCCGCTTTTTCTGGCTAATGATGAAATATCTTCTTCAATTTTGGCTGCTTCTGACGAAATTTCCGATAACTCACTGCTGTTTTTGTCCAGTTCCACACTCGCTTTAGAGGCATCATTTATAAGTTCTTTCAAAACACCTATTTCAGAACCTATCTCCTCTGTGGAAGCGGTTGTTTCTTCGGAATTTGAAACCACATGACTAGCTTCTTCTGATATGCTCTGAATGAGCTTGGCACTTTCCTCAAATACTTTATTAATCTCATTGGTATTATGCGATATCTGCTCTATACTCCTCACTGTCTGGGAAATTACATCAAGATTCCTGCCTGAGGTATCTTCCATTCTATCCATAAAGTCTCTCATATCGCCGACATTGGTTTTAACATCATCCGAAAGTTTTCGGATCTCATCAGCTACCACTGCAAAACCTTTTCCGGCCTCGCCTGCACGTGCAGCTTCTATAGATGCATTCAGCGACAAGAGGTTCGTCTGCCCGGCAATGTCTTCAATTCCCTTAATAAGCTCCCGCATCTTTTCGACAAGCTCAGAAAATTCATTCATCTGCCTTGTGAGTTCTGCTCCTTTTTCAGATACCTTTTCATTTTCCTTCCTTATTTTACCAAGATTACCATAAGATTGGGAAATATAGTTCCTCATAGTATTAATCTCTTCTGACAAGGTACTTATATGATTAGTATTATTTACGCAAGCCTGAGAGATCTGATTCATCGCCTGTTCTATTTCGTTTACAAACTCCTCTGTTTTCAATGATATGTCTTTGACATTTTGAGCCTGAAGCTTCAATATCTGGCTGTAATGCTTCATTTTAAGATCGAATCCGCTCATCCTGCCTGCCGCCGATATTGCATGCTTTACCGAATCCTTTACTACCGGAGCACCTTCTTCAAGCTCTCCGGTAAGCCCCAAAGTATCGTATATGCCATTTTTTTCAAGAAAGATAGAAAGTTGCTTATTTTTTTTATCTGCTTTAAAAAACTTCATAGACACCTCGTATAATAAAAAGTAGTAGTTATTAAAGTTCCTCTCCAAGAACTTTGAGAAATCTGCTATACTGTAATGGATACTGTGGATCGGTCATTTCACCTACCGCTTAGACGGTTTCAAGGAGGCTCC
>Ga0209201_1004035_pt1 | contig 12244 bp, 12 predicted proteins | sample AD_UKC055_MetaG_FD_184411 | JGI IMG/M metagenome (GOLD analysis project Ga0209201, IMG submission 184411) | Active sludge microbial communities of municipal wastewater-treating anaerobic digesters from USA - AD_UKC055_MetaG (SPAdes) (version 2) | ecosystem: Engineered > Bioreactor > Anaerobic >... | reverse complement strand
CGCGGCGTTCTGGCCGCCGAACCCGAGGTTGTTGTTGAGCACCACGCGGACCTTGGCCTGACGCGCCACGTTGGGCACGTAGTCGAGATCGCACTCCGGATCGGGCTTCTCCAGATTGATCGTCGGGGGAATCATGCCGGTCTGAATGGTTTTGACGCAGGCGATCGACTCGATGCCGCCGGCGGCGCCGAGCAGGTGACCCGTCATCGACTTCGTCGAGCTGATCGCGAGCTTGCGAGCATGGTCGCCAAAGACCTTCTTGATCGCGGCCGTCTCAAACTTGTCGTTATACGGCGTGCTCGTGCCGTGGGCGTTGATGTAGTCCACCTCTTCCGGCTTGATGCCGCCGAAATCGAGCGCGCGACGCATGGCGAGCATGAGGCCGCGGCCTTCCGGATCGGGCTGGGTGATGTGAAAGGCGTCGCAGCTGGCACCATAACCTGCGATCTCGCAATAGATGCGGGCTCCGCGTGCCTGGGCGTGTTCAAGGGTTTCCAGCACGAGGATGCCGGCGCCCTCACCCATGATGAAGCCGTCGCGATCGACGTCGAACGGGCGGCAGGCGTGCTGCGGGTCGTCGTTGCGCGTGCTCATCGCCTTCATCGAGCAGAAGCTGGCAAAGGCAAATGGGGTGACCGGAGCCTCCGTGCCGCCGGCGATCATGACGTCGGCTTCGCCGCGGCGGATGGCGTGGTAGGCATCGCCGAGGGCATGCGTGGCCGTCGCGCAGGCGGAAACCACACAGTAGTTCGGGCCACGGGCCCCCAGCTCGATGCCGATCATGCCGGAGCAGATGTTGCCGATCAGCGAGGTGATGGTGAACGGGGAAACCTTGCGGGGGCCGCGTTCGCGCAGGGTCGCGTACTGCGTTTCAAAGGTGCTCATGCCGCCGATACCCGAACCGACGATCACGCCCACGCGGTCGGCATCCTCCTTCGTCATGTCGAGGCCGGCGTCTTTCACGGCCTGCTTGGCGGCGCAGAAACCCAGATGCGTATAGCGGTCGTTGCGGCGCGCCTCCTTGGGATCCATGTGTTGGGCGGCATCCCACCCACGCACCTCGGCGCCGATCTGCGTGGCGAAATCGGTGGGGTCAAACAGGGTCACACGATCGATGCCGCACTTGCCGGCCATCAGGCCGGCCCAAAAATCGTCCACCGTGTGGCCGATCGGGGTGATGGCACCCAGGCCGGTGACAACGACGCGGCGGGGAGAGGAAGCGTATTGATCCATAAAAGAAGGGGGGAAGTTTTCGAAAAAGAGAGTCCGTCCAAACGATCAGTCGGCGCAGGCCGGCATCGACCGAGGACAACAAAAAGGGCGTTCCACCCGTGAATTCGCAGAGGAACTCGGCAGAACGCCCAAAGCGGAAAGGTCGGAGATTAGCTCTGACCGGACTTGCCCTTGATGTAATCGACCACCTGGCCGACCGTCGTGAGCTTCTCGGCATCGGCCTCGGGAATCTCACCCTTGATCTCGTCCTTGAACTCTTCTTCGAAGGCCATGATCAACTCGACGGTGTCGAGGGAATCTGCGCCGAGATCGTCGAGGAACGAAGCCGTCGGGGTGATCTGCTCTTCATTTACGTTGAGCTGATTGACGATGATTTCCTTGACGCGTTGTTCGATGGTTTTCTGTTCAGCCATGATAGATAGAAAATAGGGTGAGTGTTGGAGGCTTCACATTGCCATGCCGCCGTCAACGGCAAAAACCTGACCGGTGATGTAACCCGCTTCCTCAGAGCAGAGGAACGCGACCATCGCCGCAATTTCCGTGGCCTCGCCAAAGCGTTTCAGCGGCACCGCATCGAGCACTTTGCCGGCCACCTCGGGGTTGTTGACGAAGTCCGTCGTCATATCGGTCTTGATGAAACCGGGGGCGACGGCGTTGACGGTGATGCTGCGCGAGGCGAACTCCTTCGCCAGCGCCTTCGTCAGGCCGATCATGCCGGCCTTGGCTGCCGAGTAGTTGGCCTGTCCGGCGTTGCCCATGATGCCGCTGACCGAGGCGATGTTGACGATGCGGCCCCAGCGCGAGCGAGTCATCGGGCGGGCGAGATTCTTGGTCCAGTGGAAGCAGCTGGAGAGATTGGTTTCGATCACGGAGCTCCAGTCGTCCTCGCTCATGCGGAAGACGAGGCCGTCGCGAGTGATGCCGGCGTTGTTGACGAGGATGTCCACCGTCGGATGCTCGGCGAGGATCTGCTCGCACGCCTTGGCCACCGCCGCGCCATCGGCCACATCGACCGCGAGGGCCTTGGCCTTACCGCCCGCGGCGACGATCGCCGCCGCCGTCGCACCGCAGGAATCGGCCGACTTGGAAACACAAATGACGGTGACACCCTGGCGAGCCAGCGCCTCGGCGATGGCCTTGCCGATGCCCCGGCCGGCGCCGGTGACGAGAGCAGTACGATTGGTAAACGTGAGCATGCGATTGAATGTTAAGTGCGCATGGAAAGAAACCTCCGCACCCACATGGCAACCGCAAAACTTCGACAAATTTTTGAACCCGCCCCACGCCCCCGAGCCCACCGCCCCGCAAACTCCACGCGATCCGTGAGAGCGGGCGCTTGCTTCGCCGTGGGATTTACCTCCATCGTCTTTTCATGTCCGACGAACCCATTCGCCTGCAAAAATTCCTCGCCGACGCCGGAGTCTGCTCCCGCCGCGCCGCCGAAGCCGCCATCACCAATGGCGAAGTCTGGGTCAACGGACAGCTCGCCACCCTCGGCCAGAAGATCGTGCCCGGAGCCGACAAGGTCACCGTCAACGGCACGCCCATCCGGTCCGCCGAGCAACCCCGCATCACCCTCGTCGCCCATAAACCCCGCGGCCTGATCTGCTCTAACGACGACCCCCACAACCCTGAAACCGTCTTCCAACTACTCCCGCGCATCTGGGCCAAGTACCGCTTCTTCTGTGCGGGTCGCCTCGACAAGGACAGCGAGGGCCTCGTGATTCTCACCACCGATGGCGACCTCGCGCACCGGTTGATGCACCCCTCCAGCATCGTGGTGAAACGCTACTACGTGCTCCTAGAACAGCCCTTCCCTGCCGGCCGACTCAATGCCCTCACCAACGGCATCCTCTCCGAAGGCGACCGCCTCAAAGTCGAGTACGCCGCCCTCGTCAACCCCAAGCCAGACAAGACCTCCAAGTCCCTCGACGTCCACCTCCACCACGGCAAGAAACGCGAGATCCGCCAGCTCTTCCTGGCCCTCGGCTACGAAGTCAGACGCCTCCGCCGGTATCAAATCGGCGCCCTCCGCCTGAAGGGAATCCCGTTGCGCGGCGCGAAACAACTTTCTAGCAAAGAAATCGAATCTCTCTTCCAAGCACCGCCCACGCACTACCGCGCGGCCGACTACTCTACCGATACTCATGAAGATTAAGTTTATCCTCTTCCTCGCATGGCTCGCCTCGCTGGCCAGCCTCTCCGCCGCCTCCGTCCCGGCCACCACTGCGGTCCACGCACGCCCCTCGGACAACGCCCCCGTCATCTCCTACCTCAAAGCCGGCAGCTCCCCCGTGTTCGCCACCGCCACCCCCGCCCCCGCTGGCTGGGCCGCCGTCGAGCTCGAAGGCCCCTTTGAGTCCTACATCATGCGCAAGGATCTCAACAAGAGCCTCGATCCACGCCCAGGCGCCGAGATCCACCTCCTCCCCGACCCCGCCTCGCCCGTCCTCACCGTCGCCGAAAAAGGCGACAAAGCCGACATCACCGGCCAATTCCGCGGCAAGTGGACCCAGATCAACCTGACCAAAAAAATCGTCGGCTACATCCGCGTCGGCAACTCCGCCGTGCTCGCCCCCGTCCTCACCGACACACCTGCCGCAGGCCCCGCCGCCCCCCTCGATCCGTCCCCCGTTTCCACCTCCGCCCACGGCTTCGCCGGCCCCGGTAAACCCGCCCCCATGGTCAACCTCGGCGACGGCGGCTCCGCCTCCCTCCCCCGAGCCATCCAAGGCCGCTTCGTCTCCAGCAAGCGCCCCTTCGCCCCGCGCCGCCCCTTCGACTACCAGATCAACGACGATGCCGGCGTCCGCTACGCCTACCTCGATCTCAGCAAACTGCTCCTGACCGAAGCGCCTGAAAAGTACATCGACCGCCTCGTCATCGTCTACGGTACCGCACGCACGCTCCCAGGCACCAAGGACGTCGTCATCGACGTCGAGACGCTCCAGCTCCGCTAAAACCGCCCCTGCCTTTTTCTCCATGGAACTCATCGACGGAAACAAAACCGCCGCCGACATCGTCGCGGAACTCAAAGCCGAAGTCGCCGCCCTGCACGGCCGCAAGCCCTGCATCGCCCTCGTGCGCGTCGGCGACGACCCCGCCTCCGTTTCCTATGTGAAGAAAAAGGAGAAGACCGCCGCGGAGATCGGCATCGAAAGCCGCATCATCCTTCCCCCGATCTCCATCACCCAGGACGAGCTCTTCAAGATCCTCGACGATCTCAATGCCGATCCCACCGTGGACGGCATCCTCGTCCAGGCCCCCCTGCCCAAGCATATCGACGAAGTCGCCGTCTTCCGCCGCGTCTCCGCCGCCAAGGACGTCGATGGCTTCAACACCATCAACCTCGGCAAAGTCGCCCAGGAAGACGACACCGGCTTCGTCGCCTGCACCCCCGCAGGCATCATGGAGCTCCTCGCCCGCAGCGGCACTGACCTCAAGGGCAAACACGTCGTCGTCCTCGGTCGCAGCCTCATCGTCGGCAAGCCCGTCGCCCTCCTCGCCCTCCAGAAAAAAACCGGCGCCAACGGCACCGTCACCATCTGCCACTCCGGCACCTCCAATCTGCCCGCGATCACCCGCCAGGCCGACGTACTCATCGCCGCCATCGGGCGCCCTGAATTCGTCACCGCCGACATGGTCAAGCCCGGCGCCGTCGTCATCGACGTCGGCATCAACCGCGTGCCCGATGCCTCGAAGAAAACCGGCTACCGCCTCACCGGCGACGTCCATTTCCCGAGCGTTTCCCCCCTCTGTTCGAAAATCACCCCGGTCCCCGGCGGCGTCGGCCCCATGACCGTCGCCATGCTCATGAAAAACACGGTCAAGGCCTACCACCTCGCCACCGCCTCCTGAGCTTCATCCCTGTTACCCTTAATATCCCCCATGGATGCCCCCAAACTTCTGGTCGTCGACGACCAGCCCATCAACGTCCAGCTCCTCAAACGCAAACTTGAGCGCGAGGGCATCCACGTACTCGAAGCCTACAGCGGCCTTGAGGCCATCGACGTCACCCTCCGGGAAAAGCCCGACCTGATCCTCCTCGACGTCATGATGCCCGACATGGACGGCATCGAGGTCTGCCAGCGCCTCCAGGCCAACGAAGACACCCGCACCATCCCGGTCATCTTCATCACCGCGCGCACCTCCAAGGAGGGCAAACTTGAGGGCCTCGGCGCCGGCGCCGTCGACTACATCACCAAGCCCATCGACCTCGACGAAACCCTCGCACGCGTCCAGACGCACCTGCGCTTCGTCTCCATCAACCGCGAACTCGCCGACCTCCAGAGCCGCCTCGCCGAGTCCCGCCACATCGCCACCATCGGCGCCGTCACCCAGGGCATCGCCCACAATCTCAACAACCTCCTCGGCATCGTCATCGGCTACCTCGACCTCGTAAAAGCCTTCTACGACAAGCCCGAACAGGTCAAAAAGAACGCCCAGCACGTCGAAGACGCCGTCCACCGCATCGTCGGCATCATCCGCCAGCTCAGCACCCTCATGGTCCGCTCGCGCCCGCCCGTCGTCCGCATGCCCCTGCAGCGCGTCCTCGAGCTTGGCGTCGCGCGCTACCAGGCCGACTACGGGATCCCCTACTCCGTCAAAATCGACAACCCCCTCGGCGATCTGCAGATCGAGACCAACGTCGAAGTCATCGAAGAGGTCATCTCCAAAGTCCTCATCAACGCGTGGGAATCCTACGACGAGCTTCCACCCACGCAGCGCCCCATCTCCATTGCCACCCAGGCCATCGAGAAAAAGGACGGCATCAAGTACGTCGAGATCCGCGTCATCGATCAGGGCCACGGCATCGACCCGGAAATCCGCGATCAGATTTTCGAACCCTTCGTGAGCTCCAAGCACACCGTCGGCATCGGCATGGGCCTGACCGTCGCCCGCCATGCGCTCCGCAATCTCGGCGGCGAAGTCACCATGACCGACAACGGATCCTCCGGTGCCATCGCGATCCTGATGCACCCCATCGACCGCCCGCCGCGCACCGAACCCGGCGACGACGAAGCCTGACCGCCTCGCCGGCCTAGCGACCGAGCCAGCTCAACCGCTCGCGCAACCGTGCCCGGGCGCGATACAGCCGCATCTCCACGGTCTTGACCGTCGTGCCGAGCGCCGCCGCCGCGTCCGCTTGCGCCAGCCCCTCGTACACGCAAAGCACCAACGCCTCGCGCAACTCCAGCGGCAGCTCCGCCACCGCCGCGCGCACCGCCTCGGCACGCTCGGCCGTCTCGGCCTGGCCCGATGCGTCCGCCCCGCTCGCCACGGCGAAACCACCCGCCTCCGTCCAAGCCTCCAGCGAGATGGCCGGCCTGCGCCGCCACCACCGCAGCCGGTTGCGGGCAAGGTTCGCCGCGATCGCATACAACCACGGCGAAAACCGCGCCCCCGGCCGAAACCGCGCGCGATGTTGAAACACCCGCGCGAAACACTCCTGCGCCAGGTCCTCGGCCTCGTGCGCGTTTTGCACGATGCGCCCGAGGTAGCGTTTGATCGGCACCTCCCAACGCACCATCAGCTCGTTCAACGCCGCCTCGTCGCCGGCTTGCAACCGGCCCATCAGCACCTCGTCGGCGATTGGCTCCGGCGGCGGGTTCATTGGTTGAGCCGCACCGTGGGCGCCCCCTCATGCCGGTACGCAGCGACCCGCGGCAGAAATTCGCCCAGATACCTGGCGCCATCCTCCGGCGACATTTGCGACGCGACCTCCCGCAAGTGCAGCTCGATCGCCTCGCGACAGACGCGCTCGCGCGCGGCCACCCGGTCTCTCGCCGCCGCGAGCTCGCTCGCTGGACGGCCCTCGCGCTCGGCCTGCGCCACCGCGCCGCGCGCCTCCCCGATGGCCATACAATGCTCCGCGCAACGCAACGCGTACGCCGCGTGCAGCCGGCCAATCGCCGCGGCCTGCTCCGGCCTCAGATGATACTCCGCCGTCAGCCACGCGAGCGCGTCACGCTGGCGGGCCGCCGCATGCAGCGGCTCGTCGCAATGCCAGCGATAGCAGGCCAGCGCGACCGCGAGCCCGACCGCCACCAAAGCGCCCAGCGTGACCCAAAAGTTTTTCATGGCGTACCGTCCGTCGCGACCAGCCGCGAATCGATTTCGCTCAGGTAAACCTGCACCAACAGCGCACGGTCCCGGTCGGCGCGCGCATGTGCCTGCCGCATGCCGACCCAACCGCCCACCGCGACCACGGCCAGCAGCGCCAGCCCGCTGGTCAACGCGTGCCGGCGCACGTACGCCGCCCACGGCTCACGGCGCAGCGCCTCGACGCGTGCCCAGACGCCAGCCCGAAAAGAAGGATCGCGCGGCGGGTTCACCCGCCAGTCGGCAAGCGCCTCGGAAAAGGGATCATTCGTGTGATTCATCATCGTGATACCGGTCTATAACCCACCGGCCGGAAAATCCCTCAAAAAGGTGCCAGCGCAAACGCGTCCGCGATCCGTTCGCCTGATCGTGGAGCCGGGGCGCCCAAAAAAAACCCGAGGGGTAAACGCCCCGCCGGGTTAACAAAAAGCACGTATGAAAGCATTATTCACCGCGCTCCTCATCGCCGCCGCTCCCGTCTTTGCCGAGTCCGACACCCCGGCGTCAGCGACCCCGCCCGAGCCCTACCCGCTGCAAACCTGCCTCGTCTCCGGCGAACACCTCGGCGGCATGGGCACGCCCGTCAACTACGTCTACAAACGCGAGGGGAAGCCCGACCAACTCATCCGACTCTGCTGCCGGCACTGCCTGAGTGTCTTCCTGGGCAACCCGGAAAAATACCTCGCCAAGCTCGAAGCCGCCAAACGCCCGGCGGAGCCCGCGCCCGCCGACGAAAAATCACCCGAAGGACACAAGCACTGATCGCATGCACCGCATCGCCGCATTACTGCTCGCGTTGACCGCGCCGTTGGTGGCCGGGACTCACACTCTCGACCGCTACCTGGCCGATGTCCGCGCCGCCAACCCCGAGCTGCACGCCGCCACCGCGCGGGCCGTAGCGGCGGAGGCGCGCATCGCCCAGGCCCGCGCGTGGGCCGACCCCGTCGCCTCGCTGGAGCTCATGCGCAAAGACACCGAGCTCTTCGGCTACGACGAAGTGCAGGTGGGCGTCACGCAGATGCTCCCGCTCTCCCGCCAGCGCAGCGCGCGCACCGCCACCGCACGCGCGGCCTCCGATCTCGCAAAAGCCGAATCTCGCGCGCTGGCCTCCGACCTGACCATCCGCGCCAGCCGCGCCTATTTCACACTCGCCACCGCACGCACCGAGCTGGAGCTCACGCGCAGTTTCCGACCGATCCTCGCCCACGCCGCCGATGCCGCACGCGCGCGGCTCGCCGACGGCTCTGGCGATGTGGCGTCCGTATTACTCGCCGAGACAGAGAGCGCCAAACTCCAGCAGCAGGAGATCGAAAAACTCCGCGCCATCGCCGACGCCGAGTCGGCCTTCAACGCACTCCGGCACCAACCACCCGCCGCGCCGGTCGACGCGCTCGACGAAAATCCGCCGACACCGGCCGCCATGCCCGCATCGCTCGAAGCCGCCTTTGAGCAGGCGCTGACGCGGCGCCCCGAGTTGCAATCGGCCGAAGCGCAAATCGCCCTCGCCTCGCGCCAGGCCGAGCAATCGCGCGCCTGGGCTCCCGACCCGGAGCTCATGATCAAGCTCAGGCACATGAACGGCATGAACCGCGCCGTCACGAGTTTCGACACCGGCATCGCATTACCGCTACCGTGGGCCAACCGGGGAAAATACCGCGCCGCCGAACGCGAGGCCGCCGCACTCCGCCGCGCGGCGGAGGCCGACGCCGCCGTCCTCCGATCACGCACCGCCGAGGAGGTCCGCATGGCGTGGAACCGGCTGGAAGCGGCCAAAAATCTGGTCGTCTTGCATCAAGGCACGCTCCTCCCGCTGGCCAAGCGCGCGCAGGCCGCCGCGCTCACCGGCGTGGCCGATGGCCGCACCGGCATCGTCGAACTGCTGATGGCACAAAAGAACCTCCGCGAAGCGCACACCGCCGCCACCGCCGCCCGGCTCGACCAGATCCAGGCGCGCGCCGATCTGGCCGCGCTCACCGGACAAAACACATTTTAACATGTCCTCCCGCTCGCTCCTTATCGTTTGCCTCATCGCCGCCCTGGCCGCCTCCGCAGGCTGGTGGGTCGGTCACCGTGCCCACACGCAAGCGCCCGCCGTCGCCACCGCGCGCAAGGTGCTCTACTACCAGAGCCCGATGCACCCGTGGATCAAATCCGACCAGCCGGGGCAATGCACCATCTGCGGCATGACGCTCGTGCCAGTTTACGAGGGCGAAACCGGATTTTCGGCACAAGCCGGCCTCGTGGAGCTCTCGCCCTCGGCCCTGAGCGTCATCGGCGTGCAAACCACCGAAGTGCGCCGCCAGCCGCTCGCACGCACCCTGACCGTCTCAGGCACCATCGACGACGACGACACCCGCCATCGCCTCCTCGTCGCGCGAGCTCCCGGCCGCGTGGAAAAACTCTTCGTCAACCACCTCGGCGCCGAGGTCCGCGCCGGCCAGCCGCTCCTCACGTTGTACAGCCCCACGCTGCTCACCGCGCAACGCGAGTTTCTGGAGATCGTGCGCGGCGGCACTTACACGGCAGCCGCACTGCCGGCCGCACGCGCGCGCCTGTTGCAGGCCGGCCTCGATGAAAAAGCCATCGACGCCCTCGTCGCCAGAGGCGAACCCGAACCGCTCACCACGCTGGTCGCGCCCTACGACGGCACGGTCGTCACGCGCGACGTGTACGAGGGCCAACAAGTCGAGCTCGGCGCCCGGCTCTTCGAGATCGCCGACTTCTCCACGATGTGGTTCCAGTTCGAAGCCTACGAACAAGACTTGGCGTGGCTGCGCATCGGTCAGACGGTGACCGTCACCACCAAGGCCGCGCCCGGCAAAACGTTCGCCGCGCCGATCCGCTTCATCGACCCGAATCTCGACGCAGCCAACCGTTTCGCCCGCGTGCGTGTGGAGTTGCCCAATCCGCCGGCGGGACCCGACGCGCGGCGCGAGCTGCCTCACCGCGTCTATGCCGAAGGCCGCGTGCAACTCGACGCGCCCGAGGCGCTGGCCGTGCCCCGCAGCGCCGTGCTGCGCTCGGGCGCGGGCGACACCGTTTACGTCGAACGCGCCACCGGCACCTACGAAGCCCGGCCCGTGCGCCTCGGTCGTGCGGGCGACAGCGTGCTCGAAGTGCTCGACGGCCTGCGCGCCGGAGAAAAAGTCGTCACGCAGGGCGCCCTGCTGATCGACGCCCAGGCAGCCCTGAGCTACTCCGCCACCTCGGATGCGCCCCAAACCACCGAGCCGAAACCGGCTGCCGACAACGACGTCGCGCTGTCCACGCTCGCCGGGCAGGCCGCGTCGGCAGCCACGGCGCTGGCTGCCGACGAACTGACTGCATTCCAAACGCTGCTCCCGCAACTGCGCGCAGCCGCCCAGCCGTTTCCCGAGCTTCCGCCGCTCGCCGACGCCGAAAGCCTCGACGCGGCGCGGAAAAATTTCGCTCCGTGGAGCACCGCCGTCTCCGATCTGGTCCGCCCGCACGCCGCGCATCTCGGCTGGCATGTGTTGCAATGCCCGATGGCGCCCGGACGCAAAGAAAGCCGCTGGCTCCAGCGCGAGAAAACCGTGCAAAATCCGTTCTTCGGCTCTGCGATGCCGGACTGCGGTGAAGTCGTCGAATAAGCGGAGGCCACCATGATCGACGCACTCATCGCCTGGTCGCTGCGCAACCGGTTTCTCGTGCTCAGCGCCACCTTGCTGCTCTTCGGCTGGGGCTGGTTCGCCGTGCACCGTGTCCCCATCGACGCCATCCCCGACCTGAGCGAAAATCAGGTGATCGTGTTTGCCGACTGGGAGGGCCGCAGCCCGCAGGAGGTCGAGGATCAGGTCACCCATCCGCTCTCGGTCAACCTCCAGGGGCTGGCCGGCGTGCGCACCGTGCGCGCCACCTCGATGTTTGGATTTTCCATCGTGACGGCCATCTTCGAGGACAAGGTGGACAACTACTTCGCGCGCACCCGCGTGCTCGAACGCCTCAACTACCTCGGCAACGTGCTGCCCGCCGGCGTGGTGCCACGGCTCGGCCCCGACGCCACCGGACTCGGCTGGGTGTACCAATATTATCTGAAAGACACCTCCGGCAGACACGACCTCGGCGAGCTGCGCGCGTTGCAGGATTATTTTGTGCGCTACCAACTCGCGGCGGTGCCCGGCGTGGCCGAGGTCGCCGGCATCGGCGGATTCGTGCGCCAGTACCAGGTCGAAGTCTCCTCGGCGCAGCTCCGCGCGCACGATGTCTCCCTGGCCGACGTGATGAACGCGTTGCCCAAAAACAATCTCAACGTGGGCGGAAAAACCCTTGAGGAAAACGGCCAGGAATTCGTCGTGCGCGGTCGCGGGCTCTTCGAGAGCGCCGCCGAGATCGAGCAGGTCGCCGTCGCCACGCGTGGAGGCGCTCCCGTGTACCTGCGCGACGTCGCCACCGTGCAAATCGGCGGCGATTACCGCCGGGGCGCACTCGACGTCGATGGCCGCGAGGTCGTCGGCGGCACGGTCGTCATGCGCTCGGGCGAAAACGCCTACCGAGTGATCCAGGACGTGAAAGTGCGCATCGCGCAGATCGCCTCCGGTCTGCCGGAAGGCGTGACCATCGAGCCGTTCTACGACCGCAGCGACCTGATCGAGCGCGCCATCGACACGCTCAAGCACACGCTCTGGGAGGCGGTGATTCTGGTCACGCTGGTGCACATCCTGTTCCTGTTTCACTTCCGCAGCATCCTGACGGTCACCCTGCCGCTGCCGGCCTCGATCTTGGTCGCGTTTATTCTGATGAAGGAGTTCGGCATCACCTCGCACATCATGTCGCTCACGGGCATCGCGATTGCCATCGGCGTGCTGGTGGATGCCGGCATCGTGACCACGGAAAACGTGATCCGACACTGCGAGCAGGCGGAGACCGCGCGCGGACGTCGGCTCACCGC
>Ga0209201_1004026_pt1 | contig 12259 bp, 4 predicted proteins | sample AD_UKC055_MetaG_FD_184411 | JGI IMG/M metagenome (GOLD analysis project Ga0209201, IMG submission 184411) | Active sludge microbial communities of municipal wastewater-treating anaerobic digesters from USA - AD_UKC055_MetaG (SPAdes) (version 2) | ecosystem: Engineered > Bioreactor > Anaerobic >... | reverse complement strand
ACACGCTTCACGATAAGGGTTTCCCAAGCATTGGATGCCAACCATGCACCAGGGCAGTAATGCCCGGAGAGGATATTAGGGCAGGACGTTGGTGGTGGGAGAACCAGGACACACGGGAGTGTGGGCTGCACGTTAAGAAATAAAAAAGCCCCCACGGGGGCTTATAGATGAGGTACCGAGCGGATTCGAACCGCTGTAAATGGTTTTGCAGACCAGCGCCTAACCCCTCGGCCACGGTACCCTTTTACTTGTGGCGGCAAAGATACAAAAAATAACATTCCGGCAAAATTCAACGCCTCCTAAAGCGGAAAGTCCCTGTCGAGGGTAACGCTCACCCTTTCGATGCTGCCCCCCAGCGGAGGGTTCATCTTTGAAACCTTAACCCTTACGCTTTTTACCTGGGGAAAAGAGCCATGAATGGCTGCCGCAATTCTTTCGGCAACATGCTCAAGTAGCCTTGATTTTACCTGCATCTCAGCGTTTACCACGTTATAAACATGCTGGTAGTTAACCGTATCGTCAATCCTATCGGTATGCTGGGCATTGGTGGTATCAACATCAACGGTTACGTCAACCAGAAACCTGTTGCCTACCACCTGCTCCTCGGCAAAACACCCATGGTAGGCGTAAAATTCCATATTTTCGAGCTGGATTATCGCCATAATCTTAAATTTAACTCCGCTAAGAATTACTTTTTACTATCCCCTTATTCCTGTAATTTCAACCAAATCAACGGGCCGGTAAAGTTTTCCCGCAAGTGGAGGTTTACTTTTGAAAGGCAATATTCTTCGACCAGATCAACTTTTTCCCGAAGCCCAATCGGTTGTCGGTCATCTTTATGTAGGTAACGTCAACCACCCAGATGTGGGTATCCATAAGCATTGCCACAGGAAATCGCTTCAGATAGGCTTTTTTCGCCTTTTCGTACTGCTCGTTTTGTGGTTGGCTGATGATTCCCTGGAATTGAACTCCCTGCACCTTTCCCACCACGCTGGTTTCCAATACAATGTTTCCGGCCACATAAATATTATGGCTTGCCTGCTGGATGTGCCGGGTGTTAAAATCGGAGGTGAATACAAAGCAGTTATCCTCAGGCATATAGACGTAAAAGCAGCTGGCGCACCATGGTTCCTCCTCAAAGCTGGTGGCCAGAGTGAGAACATGGTGCTCGTTGATGAAATCAACAATACGCTTTTCGGGAAGACTGCTCATAAGGCGTTCATATCAGCTACAAAAGTATAAAATTGTTTCAATTACACTTTAGACAACCAATTTTGGCTACCGGCAACACTCTTAAAAAAAACTACCACAACACTACTGTGAGTATTGCTGTGGTAGTTTTTGTTTTAGCAGTAATATTGAATTTAAAAGCCCATGTTGTTAGGGATATGATACTCCGGACCTGTTTCCGGTACCTTGTAAACGGTAACGTCAACTGTGTTTGAACCGCTGTTTGTGCATCCGTTTGCCGAGGTAACGGTGGGTATGGAGTAGGTGTAGGTGTTGTTGCTCCCCGGCCCAGTCCAAATTGGGAAAGTTGTGGGAGAATATGTGTATGGTAAAGAAGTTGCGCCGGTAATACTATCGGTGTGGGATCCATCGGTGATGCTGAAGCTGTAGGGTGAAGTTCCACCCGACAGGGTGATGGTCATCTGGGTGTTGTCACCATCGCAGATGGGGTTAAAACCACCATCAACAGCAATGGAAGCCGTTGGCCTTTCCTTGACTGAAACAGTTGATAAATCCGTTAGCTGCTGTGAACAGCCATATTCATTTGTTGCAAGAATATTATAAACAGTTGTTGAGACAGGAGAAACATTGATAGTAACATCGCCTCCAGGTCCAGAACTTACAGGGGAACCAACATTACTATTATCAGTATTGTTTCTCAGCTGAAATGATAATCCCGGCGAAGTAGCATAAACTATGATATTTGCTGTACTTCCATAACATATTGATGGATCGCTTACTGTAAAAGTATTTAATGGCAAAGGATTAACAGTAACTTCCATATAATCTTCTTTTGATTCCGAACCTGTTTCAATCACCTTAACTCTAAAAATACCAGTTGAATTCCATTGGACATCAACACTATTAAGAATGCTGCTACCTATAATGGAACCACCGCCATCCGGTAAACTCCACTGGTATGTGTGAGTACCAACATGAGGAGTGCTGTATGTTGCTGTAATCCCATTGCAAACAGGTGTTGGACCGGTAACATGAGGACTTGGAATATCAGTTATCTGAACGCTAAGCTGGTTGAATTTTGAACAACCTCCCGTAGTAACCGTTTCTGTTAATTTGACCCAACCAGTACCTGATGAGGAAGGCCACGTAACTAAAATTCTGTAGGTTCCCTGTCCTGAAGTAATTGAAGCCCCTGAAGAAACCTCCCAATAATACGTATGGCCAGAAATATTGCCTGTCCCAGACTGATATGCCACCCCTGCTTCGCTTATAGCAACAGTAGTATTACCAGTAACAACAGGATTAGGTGATTCATTAAGGGTAATAGTCACTGTTTTGGTGAAATCACGTACTCCAGTGCTTCCTGTTGCATCACGTACATAGGAGATATTGAATACATAATTGCCAGGACCGCCAGAAGCAAGTGGTTCAATAGCATTTGAAACTACCAGCATATAGGGAGAAACAGCAATATTATTGACAGTGGTTTCATTTGCACCATTTACTTTATATTTAATTGACCATGGTGCTACACCGGTAAGATCTATACTGATATTTGTTGAAGAGCCATCATCACAAATACTTGAATTACCACTGGTTATAGTGGCTGTTGGAAGGCTTTCAACACCAATAGTAAAATAATGATCTCCGTTAATGGCCACAACAGCACTTGTTTGAATAGTACCCGAGTTCACACCGCCATCATTAATAACATTCCCACGGTTTTCCCATGCACTTCCATTCCATTCAACAATACGCAATTTAGTTCGGCTTCCTGCATCGGGAGGAATTATCCCACTTTGCGAATCCCATCGAATACGAACATTGGCTGTTGCACCAGTAGGCCCATTTATTCTCCAATATTCCGTATTACTAACAGCATCTACAGGATTAATTTTACTGTTTGGATCCATTCCGTCATTTCCAGGATTATGATTATAATACTGTGCAATATAATAGCCCCCCGTAGAAGTTGAGGAAACATAAACATTACCATATCGAGAAGTATCACCTACTGGAAAATTAAAAGAAGAATTTGAAAGAATATTTTTTCTTAAAGGACCATTAACAAACGAACTGCTACTGCCACCCACTACAACGGAGGTACTGCTATTTGTAAGAGTCAACAGATTGGTAGCATTGGTGGTAATAACACCATTGGTAAGATAAAGATATTGTCCAACAGCAGCCTGACCGTTTCCACTTATTGTTAATTCTGCTGAGTTATTTACACTTAAATTATAATACTGCTCAGTAGTAGTGGCATTAACAACTTTCATAGTTTGAGCTGCAGTGCCTTTGAAGAATACTGTCCCCAAACCGGGAACAAATCCTCCAGAAGCCGTAGTGGTACTGTCTATCCAGTTACCAAGAACGGTAATATTTTTATTGAATTTGGTATCATCGAGAGTACCTCCTCTGATTATCAAATTACCAAGGACTTTCAAATCGTCTGCACTAACATATTTAATTCCACTTCCTGAGAATATTACATGCTGATAGGGCTTGTAATCATTTCCAGGTTTAAGAGGCAAATAAGCAGGCGTTGCAGTATTATTTGTCAATTCTATAGTACTTGTAGCATTATTCATAAAATCGTCAAATTCACCACCCGGAAAAACAAAAACGCCGTCTGTACTAGGGGTAGTACTTGTTATCTGAAGGGTTCCACCTCCTTTGATATGTCCAAGGTTATGATATAAGGTGGTTCCAATTTTTAGTGTACCATTAATAGTAACCGAATAGGCATTTTGCGTGTTTGCATCCATTGTAATAGTATGGCCAGAAAGAATAACTACCGGATTACCTTGCGGATATGAAGGTGCTGGACCACCGGAACCATCTGAATTTAATGTCCATGCATTGGGGTCGGTCCAGTTGCCTCCCAACGTAGCATTACGGCTGTAGTAAACTGGTAAATTAACAAAATTAGGTGCATCGCCAGCAGTATATTCTCCATCAATATAACCAACACCGCCTGAGGGTAAAATATTAATTGTATTTAATGGAGCATTTATAGTGTTGTCACTTGATAAATAGGTTGGAGTCCAAGTATTTCCAATAAAACGACCTGCAACATAAGTATTTTCATTTCCCTTTATATCCACATCATCATAGTAATAAGTATGTTCAACAACAGGATTACTAAAACCACCGGAAGTCACAAACCAGTAATAATCAAGCCTGTTTGATGTGCCTCCGCCACTCAAGGCGGGATGCTTATAATTGATTGGCCGTATTATAATATTCCCTGCAGCTCCATTAGAAGTTACATTAAATCTTGCCGGAGTATATTTACCACTTACCCCAATAGGAAAAGTAAAGTCGTAAGCTCCAGAAGGATATAATTTCTTAACCCCCTGATCGCTGATAACGCCGTTCAATAAAATCATACTGTTTACATTGGGCGTGCCGCCAATAGAAGCATTTTGACCAAGTGTGAGCAAATAGTCATCAATATACAGATTTCCAACGGTAAAGGTTAGAACTCCATTAATAGTAGAATTATCAACCAGATTAATGCCAACAGAGTTGTTAATCTGGACATTTCCAAAAGTACCATTGCCATTACCTGATATTTCCTGTTTTGAGGAGCCATTAAGAATAATTCCCCCAGTAGAAAGAGGGCTGGTATGAACTGCAGAATTATAGATATCACCAATAATGGTAATATTGTTACCTCCATCATTCAGAGTCCCTGAAATCAGGCTAAAATTATTATTTACCCGAACATTACTGTTGGAAGCAAGATTAAGGGTATCTGTTTTATTAACAACCAGATTGCCAAAATTGGTGAGGTTAGCCCCATTCCCTGTAAGTGTCTGAGCTGAAGCCCCGTTAAATGTAGTAGTTTGAGTTAATGATCCCGGCTGATATCCTCCGTTTGAAATACCTGATGCTGAATTAAGATTATTATTGGCGAGATTTCCTCCAATAGTAACGTCGAAGCCATTGGCATGAAACTCTGAATTGTCTTCTATTGTGAGATTATTTAAAATATTTAATGAAGATACCCGTAAATTGGCAATTTTTGTGGTTGTTTTTGCATCAATTATCAGATTCCATAAAGGAGCCAATGATACAAAGTTAAATGATGAACCTGATGCAGCAGCTGCCGAGCCAAGTCTAACAGTACCTCCTGTAACCGAATAGGTTGCTGGATTTATATATAGTTCATTATATGAGGCATTGTTAAAATTGCGTGAAATGGTAAGTGTACCTCCCGACATATTGAAAGTACCGTCATTTAAAATTTCAAACATTGCACGGGTATTACTAACAGCTTGTCCATCAATAATCACCGTTGAATTTCCACTTTGAGAATAATTTAATGAACCGGATGAAATGGTTAGGGATCTTCTAACCTGTCCATTTACAAATAAATAGCCATTATCGGCAACAATAATTTCAGGATTTCCACCCGAAGCATATTCTATGTCATTGTTATAGGTCTGACCCAACTGCCCGATATTTACCTTTCCATTATTAATAATTTCGAGACGGCCATTCAAAATTAAATCACCTGCATTGTTGGTGGTACCAATATTAACAGTTCCATCATAGGCCGATAGGGCAGCTGTGCTGGGAACAGTAAATGCAGTGGTGCTTGAAAGAGTCATATTTAAAGAAGAATTGGAAATACGAAATGTCCCATTGTTTAAAATAAGCGCCGTTCCCGTTCCCTGCAATGTCAGATTATTGGCTGTAACATTCAGGATAGTATTTCGTGAACTTCCCTTATCAACATACAGGTAGTTAAACTCATTAATCCCTGTTCCGGATATCACTCTATTTACATTACCCTTAAAGTAAACGTTTGTGACACGAGCAGTATTACTGCCATACATATCGAAAGTACCGTTGTTATTTAAATTTCCATAAATATTAAGAATATTGGTGGCATTTGTAGAGATTGAAACATCAAAAGTAGCGCCCGACGCAATGTTAACATCGCCATTTACATTTACCGTTTGAGCATTATTATTATTCATAAAACGCAATATTCCACCATTGACAATCAGGTTACTATCGACAGTTAGAGTTTGGGCAGCAGCAGAATTAAACTGTGCAACCCCTGTACCGGTTCCACTTATTAGCAAATCGTCATAAATGCGTAAACTGATATTTGGAAAAGTTATGGTTTGTGCACTTGCAGGAGAAATAATCAGATTATTATAGCTGGTTTTGGTAGTTGGGAGTGTGAAATTGGTTGTACCTGTAGTGTAATATTCGACAGTACCTCCACCACTACTTAAAAAATTACCAAAATCGCCTGCTGGAAAAGTTGCTGTTGCTACTGATGAGGAAATACGAATTTTTCCAGTACCCAGTATTTTACTATCAGGCAAGGCTCCAAAATTGTGTCCTGTGGTAGTACCAATATCAAGTACTGAACCACTCCTTATTTCAAGACCTCCTGTTGTTTTATTATTTGTGGTTATAGTTACTGTATGATTCAAAGTGTTTCCATCACCAATGACAACAGGATTGGAAGCACCCGGTAAAGCTCCATCTACAGGACCTCCCACGCTTACAGATGACCAGGTATTTACATCCTCCCAATTACCATTCTGTCGGCTATAAAAGACTTTAACAGTACCAAATGCAGATAACTCACCAGCGGTGTAGTCGCCATCAACATTGCTAATATTCCAGAAACGGATTTCATTATTGGCATCCACTACCTGAGCAATATCATTGATGTATGTCCAGCTATAGGGGCGATAAACACCAGGAATATAGTTGGCTTCAGTACCTCTTATATCCGAATCGACATAACGATAGGTATGAGAAATAGAATTGGCAGGAAGGCCGGAGAAACCTGTACTCGTTACTTTCCAGTAATAATCGAGAGAATTTGATGAGGTTACGTAATTCTGATAACGTGCAACAGGCTTGATATTAACAGTGCCCCAGGTAGAAGGAGCCGATGAAAATTGAATGGTTGCCGGGGTATAATCGTTTGCCGTACCCAGCGGGAAAAGAAAAGGAGAAGTGGAGCCAAATTCCTTGCTAACTCCGCCATCGCTCATATTACCAGCAGTGCGTATCATTTTGGTACCGCTAAAAGCTGTTCCTGTACCTGTTAAAGCATCATAAATATTAGTAGCTGAAGATAAAGTTAACTTGTAAGTGCCGATATCCAGAACATAATTGCTTGCAAGACGGAGATTTCCATTAATTCGCTGATTGGCAGCCATTGTAACCGAACCACCAGTTTTATTAATATTTAAATTGCCAAAAGCTCCATTACCATTACCTCCAATAGTCTGTGCCGTATTGCCGGTAAGGGTAATGCTACCGGAAGCCTGACTGATATGAGTACCGGAGTTGGTAATACTTCCACCCACATTTATGGTACGTCCCATATCCTGCAGGAAACAACTTTCATCTATAGCTAAATTATTTCGTATGGTTAAATTTTGTGAGATATTAGTATTGCTTCTGTTGGTAACTGTCATATTATAAAGGCCGGAGGTAATAGTGCCATTGTTAGCAAATACCTGCCCTGCTAATCCATTAAATGTTGTAGTGTTTGTTCCAGGGGAATAGGTAGCATTAGCGTTAAGTGTAAAATTACCCCCAACAGTTAAATTAAGATTATTGGTGGCTAAATCGAGGACGGTATTATCACTTACAAGCAAATTATTCATAACTGTAACATTAGTACTGCTTGTATTAAGGAATTGAATAGTAACAGTACCAGCACCCGTACGACGGGTAATATTTAAGTTATTAAAGGGAACAGTAGTATTTACCGTATATGTATAACCCGATGGCAAATTAAAGTTAACGGTAGCATCCCCTCCCACATTAAAATTATTCGAATTGGAACGTAAATCCATTATTTGAGTACAGGTTCCTCCTCCAATAAAAGTTACATCAGTAAAATTCAAAGTTCCTCCTGTCATAATAAATACATTGCTGGGGTCATTTAACCCCAACATGGGGCCAGCATGATTTTCACCCTGTAAACGAATATTTACAGTACCTCCTGTTTGGTAGTAAGTAATAATATTACCACCACCTACAGCGGCCCATACCTGACTGGCATCGAGTGTTCCCGTCCCTTCAACCATAATATAGGGAGTACCCAATGTACCCAAAACAAGACCAGCTGCATCTCCCGTACTGAATGTTCCAGCACTGATTCTTAATTTTCCATAAAGTGTAGCTGCCTGATAGCCAGTTCCATTAACACCTGTAACAGTTGTAGAAACATTTGCACCATTTACCCATAAGCAGGCTGTAGGTATAAGATTAAAATCCTGCCCTCCCTCTGTTAATGAGGGTATATTAATGTTATTATTCAGCTTTAAAGTACCATAGTGCAGAAAAAGTGCCTTATAATAAACCCCAAAACCATAACCATCAGGGCCTCCATTAAAAGCATTATTTCCCTGATTATTAGGCCCATATAAAGCAAAGTTGGAAGTATTACTTGCATTTATTTCCAGAGTATATGTTTGGTCCACACCTTTTTCCACTATCAACCTGTAAAAATCAGTTGTACCATTCAATTGAGCAACATTATTGGATGAACCTCTAAAATAAACCTGAACAGCTCCATAATTTACTCCTCCATAGCTTGTTGTGGTTAAAGTATAATAATTATTAACAACTGGAGAAGTCAATCCTGTAAATCTAATAGAACCATTATTAATAAGATCTCCATACAGATAAATGGAATGAATTGGATAAGCAGGTAATGGAGTACCATTAGGATTAGGAATAGCATGTCCCGTGGCAAAATTGCTTACCCTTATATTACAATTGGAATTTACTGACAAATTGCCATAAATAGTAAGATTAATTAAATTATCAGAAGCAGTTGAACTACCTATAAAAAATGTAAGCGAACCACTACCGTTGGCTACTATAGAAAAATTACCATTAATGGTATAATTGGTAGGATTGGTAAGATTATTCAAATACACTGAATTATTGGTGGCAGTATAATTGGAAATAATCAAATTGTTATATTCCAGCTGAGCTGTACTTATATTTGTATTGTTTAAATTGTAATATTCCACCGTCCCCCCATCGGGGCTGACAAAATCATTAAAAATTCCACCCGGAAAAGTAGCTGTTGATAGACGCAGTAATCCCTTACCCCTTACATCGCCAAAGTTGTGACCTGTTGTAGAACCTATATCAAGCTTGCCTCCTTCATTAATCTGCAATGATAAAACTGTTCGTGCTACAGAAGTATTAACAGTACGTCCATTTAAGATTACTACTCTGTCAAGCGCTCCCGGCACAGCAGGATTAACAGACAGTGTACCTGATGGGTCGGTAGTCCAGGTAAGAGCAGTGCCCCAATCACCCGATTGATAGCTGTAATAGGTTATGGGAGCTTCGCGGGCCGTCCAATGCCCTGCAAGTATAGATGAGCCCATAACTGTCATAGGATTAATTCCTCCGCCGCTACCTCCTGATGGCATAATCCATGAGCCACCGCTATATACATGAGGAACATAACTACTCTGATCACCTCCTGTACCCACCTCATCGGGATCGATATAGGTCATTTCCAAATCGGCGCTGCTAACCGTAAGATTAGTAGTTCCAACAATCCAGTATTTTTGAAGATCAGTAGAATTGGCTGATGGAGGGCCTGAAGCAGTCCCAGCCACTGCACGTACAGAAACACTCCCAGTTCCTGTAACTGTGGCTGTAAGCGAAGTTATCTCAAAAGGAGTATAACGAGCGCCTGTACCCACAGGATATACCATTACAAAATTGGAAGCAGCAGTACCCTGTTTAATAAAGCTGCCTGTACCATCGCATACAATCATGTGATTTGCATCAAACGAACCGGTAACTGATCCGCCTGAAGCCAGCGTAAGATTATAATTTGACGAACCCAGGCTGATATTTCCACTGGAAAGATTAAGAATGTTATTCACCGTAACATTCCCTGAAAGGGTTTTAGTGCCTCCACCAGAAGAAGTGAGGTTATAGTAGGTGTAGGCTCCAATTGACTGGGAACTTGAAGAATTATAGTTTACGGTACCTGAAGTGGGTGCACCAGCTCCTCCCCCAGCATTACTGGTAATGCCACCGCCTGTAATGGTGCCCTGAACGTTAACCGTTCCGCCACCAGAAAAAAGAATGTAATTCCTTAGATTGGATCCCTCCATGGTTACATTGCCAACCGTCACGGTACCGGTGTCCAGCTGCAGGTAGCAATCCCTTGTGTCTCTAGCGGTATTGGGCATTGTAACGGAGCCGGCAGTCAGCGAGCCATTCGCAACATTCACGTAGCATGATCTATTATTACTAGTAGGTTCGCTCAAGGTCACCGATCCGTTAACAGTAAGGCTGTTTGTGCCGCTAAAAGTTAAATATGTATTAGCAGTTGAACTGGCAAAGGTTAGGTTACCTATAGGGTTGGCAGGCGAAACATTCAGGGTTACCTGCCGGTTATTTCTTATGGTTACGTTTGAGGGTGTGGCTTTTTCCCCGGGGTAACCTTCATCCACAGTAGGCGTTTGCCAGCTAGAGCCATTCCAGCGTTGCCAGAATGAAAGGGTAGTCCAACTTCCCGCCACAGTACCGGCTGTTCGGTAGTCGCCCACCACATCCTGGCTAAAAGCGGTAGAGGCGAAAAGAACCAGGGAAATAGCCAGAAAACCCGCCCGAAGGGCTTTTCGAAATGTTGTGCCCCTTAGGGCAGCTGTGGTGGTGTGTGTACGCATATCTGATTTTTCAAAATTCAATAATTTATTTGGCTTTTACGGTTTCAAAGCCAATACCTTCAAAAGAAATACTTTCACAGGTTTCGCCCCGCAGGGTGTAGCCCCCTGCATGTAAATTTACCCCTACGGGCTTGAAAAGGTTACATCTCCTCATCAAGGTATATTGGACTTTCATCAAAAACACCTTACGCTTGGCTTCCAAAAGTGCAAAAATATCCTTCTTTTTTCTTACAAATATCAAACCTTTTGCCTTATCTATTTGAGTAGCTGAATAGTACATAATTTTCGGGTAATTTCTACCGTACGATAATGGACACTTACGCTAGCGCTTAGCATAGCTTAAATAGCCCACTACCATCATATCGAAACAGTTCAGAACAAAAATTGGGTTTAAAGTAAATTTATTTTTGTCTAGCTATCCAAATGTAAAATGCCCGGGCTGATTTTTCCCATAGTGAAACTACGTAATTAGCACTTTTGTTCCGGGTGTAATTCTGGTAAGCTCGGTTCTTGCCGTTTCCCAAAATTCACAAAATGACAAAAAAATAATCAATTTCTGTATGTTTAATTGATGATGCCATGGATTTATTACGTGAATAATGCAAAGTGAAAGGTTAATATTTTATATCCTTCAACCTTATTCCTTCCCGTTGCGATGCAAAGAGTCGGGGTTGCGCTTTGGAAAGTTTGCTGCTTGCATCGCCAACCAACCTATCCAGGCTCTTCATTTCAAAACTATTCCGCCCCTTCAGGGCTTGTAAAATCGTTTGCTCAATACAAGGGGCGAAGCCCCTTGCTACTTATTCCGTCCCTTCGGGGCTCTTGTTTAAACGCTCTCCAGGCTCTTCGTTTCAAAACTATTCCGCCCCTTCAGGGCTTGAAAAAAAATGTTCGCACCATACAAGGGGCTGCGCCCCTTGCTACTTATTCCGCCCCTTCGGGGCTTAAACCACCGAACAAGTTCTGCCGGTAAGAGGACAAGTTTTGAATCTTGAATTTTGAATCTTAAATCTGAAATCTTAAATCTGGAATCCGCCGGTAGGCGGACAGGTTTTTGAATTTTGAATTTGGAATCCGCCAGTAGGCGGACAAGTTTTGGAATTTAAAATCTGAAATCCCCCAGCAGGCGGACAGGTTCTGGAATCTTAAATCTTGAATCTTGAATCTTAAATCTGGAATCCGCCGTTAGGCTGACAAGTTCTTGAATCTGGAATCCGTCAGGAGCCGAACAAGTTCCGTCAGGAGGCGGACAAGTTCCGCCGGTAGGCGGACAGGTTCTGGAATCTTTATATCCCTTTCCCCGTTTTCGGGCAGGGGCAGCTGAGCGGTGTCCCGTTTTCGGGCAACCAACCCACCACCATACCCGC
>Ga0209201_1004020_pt1 | contig 12282 bp, 13 predicted proteins | sample AD_UKC055_MetaG_FD_184411 | JGI IMG/M metagenome (GOLD analysis project Ga0209201, IMG submission 184411) | Active sludge microbial communities of municipal wastewater-treating anaerobic digesters from USA - AD_UKC055_MetaG (SPAdes) (version 2) | ecosystem: Engineered > Bioreactor > Anaerobic >... | reverse complement strand
CACTTTCGATTCTTATTTAAAGAGAGTATAGAGATAATGGAAAAATCGGAAAAAGCCCGGCGGGTATATTAATTGTACGGCCGCGCTGCGCGCGCCCGTACGGCGAGTTGAGCTTACGCACTCGCCGTTAGAAATAGAACCAATAAATTACGAATACGATTGAAGGACGCTATATGACGCAACAACGACCACTTCATGTTGAGTTACCCATTATGGTTAAGACATATGACATAGATTTTATGGGAATCGTCAGTAACATTTCATATGTGCGCTGGTTGGAGGATTTGCGGCTCCACTTTCTTGACGTTCATTATCCTCTGCAAAAGCTAGTATCGGAATTAATTGTGCCCATTCTCACCCAAACGCATATAGAGTACAGGCGACCTATTCGTTTGCATGATAAGGTTAACGGGAGTCTCTGGATGGAAAAATTCGACTCTTCTGGATGGTCGGCTAATATAGAATTCATGGTGAATAGCAAGCAAGCCGCAACGGCAATTCAGGGCGGGGTATTTATCAATATCGGAACTATGAAACCTGCGAATCCACCGGAGGGTCTACAAAAGAAATTTGATGAGGAACTGAAAAGGTTGCAGGATAATGAGTAAAAGGGGACAATTGTATTAAATATTAGGAAGATAGGGGACGTACTTAAAAATATCAAAATAATTTACCATGAGTGATTATGTAGGTTAATTGATATATTGAAGTACGTCCCCCATGTACCCGGCGAGTTGAGCTTACGCACTCGCCGTTAGCATATCGGCCATCAACCTACAGGTGTAACTATGATTCTTGATACTCTTGAAAACCTTAGCTCTTATTTTTATTTCACTAGTGGTTTTATACAGGCATTTGAGTTTCTCTCTCGACCAGACCTGAAAGATTTACCACCTGGTAAATATGAAATCGACGGAGACCATATTTTTGCCATCATTGTAAATGATTTTGGTCGAAAAAAAGAAGAAGGGCTTCTAGAAATTCATCGCAAATACATTGACATACAATTTGTTTTATCAGGGACAGATGAGATGGGCTGGAAACCCATGAGACTATGTTTTCGTCCAACAGGAGGTTTTAACCATGAACATGATGCTCAACTATTCAAAGATGAGCCAAGCACTTGGATTTCCGTCCAGCCAAATTCTTATGCAATTTTTTTCCCAGAAGATGCACATATGGCTATGTTTTCATTTGCGAAGATCCATAAAGTTATTATCAAGGTCGCTATTAACAAAGAATAATCATGCTAACCACGGCATGCACCTGACGCGAACCACCGCGTCGTTTAATTTAAACATCCCGGCGCGCAGGTAATGCCGGGCGTTGTGCTGAGGGAAGAATGACCAATAGGCCAATACAACATCAGCTTGAAACAAAATCGCGGATAGCATTTGAATCGACTCTTCCGACAGTGTGGGTTTATCGAACAGTAAACCCTGATTATGGAATAGATGGGCTTGTAGAGATTTTTAATTAGAAAGGCATTGCTACCGGAAATTTCTTCTTTGTTCAATTAAAAGCTACGGGGAATGAATATTTAGCTCATGCATTAACCATAAGGCTCCCACAGGATAAATGTGATTACTATAATTCACTTTCGTTACCACTTTTATTAGTATCGTTTCACGAACCTTCGGGACGGCTATTTGCAAAATGGTTTTCTCTGCCACCTGTAAAAGAACGGTATAGGAATGAAATGTCAGTTTCTTTTATTATGAATGAGGAAGACGAATGGTTTTTAAATAGATGCGAGACAATTGCAACTGAATTGAGGCAATTAAGAGATAAATCAAGACTCATTCAACGTGAAGAGAGGATGTCACGATATTATGAGGCAAAAGCTAAAATAGACTTGTCAGCACCAGCATTGCCCGAAGATTATGAACCAATTTTAAGCTTTACTAATGGTGAAGTAGTCATGCATGACGCATTTGGCCGCGGCATTATTGACGAAGCATCTGATTATTATTTTTTTGTAAAATTCGATGATGATGAGATGCTAAGAAAATTTGAACCGGGTGATAGCCGTTCTTTTATTAAACTTAAGCAAAACGCACAACCAGCCGCTACATGTCATCACCGGCGAGAAACAAGGCCAAAATCATCTGAATAAAGAAGGCCACGTCATGAACAGGTCGAACAAGTTCCTTTCCAGGTATTTTCAGTCTGTAGCATTTAATCTTTGATCAAGCCTTGATGCGTTGGGCATCAGCGGTTTCATCTATTCAAAATATATCGTATTATTCTATTCAGCTTTTGTTCTTCGTTCGATAGCTTGGTCCTTCCATGATAATAACTTCTGAGTTGTGGACAAGACGATCGGCAATCGCCGTGGCGACGGTGGTGTTGTCGAAGATATTTCCCCACTCCGCAAAGACAAGGTTGCTGGTTATCACCGTTGATTTCTTTTGATGCCGTGCGCTGATCACCTGAAAGAAGAGATTGGAGCCCTGCACGCCAAGAGGTAGATATCCGACTTCATCGATGATCAGAAGATCAGGCGTTTGATAATCACGGAGCTTTTTATATAAAGAGCGGTCAACATCAGCGGCGGTGAGAAGATTGATCATGTCCATGGCGTTGGTGAAGAGAGTTTTAATACCGCGCTGGGTAGCGGCAAAGGCGATGCATTTGGCCAGGAAGCTTTTCCCCAGGCCGGTATTTCCGATAAACAGAACGTCCTTTTTTTGAGATAAAAAAGAGATATCCATCAGGTCGAGGATTCTGGTTTTCTGTTTTTTTCGGGAGACGTGAAAGTGAAAGTCGAACTGGTCAAGCGTTGGTTTTTCCAAGAGCCGGGACTGCTTAAAACGCTGATGGATACGGTTTTTCTGCCGTGCTTCACACTCGATATCGATTAGGGCTTCAATAACCATCAGAGGCGACATATTCTGCTTTTCCGCTTGCTGGAGGATTCGAGCGAGGTTTTCAGCGGCGGTCTTCATCTTTAAAGATTTGAGTTTTTCCAATACGGATTCGATACGGGTTTCATTCATAGTTATTTCTTCCTTTGAGGATATAGGCATCATATTCAGCCAGCGACGGTTCGGCCAGCCGGATAGCGTTGAGTTCTTCATTCTTGAGTTTAACCGGGGGGTGTTGCTTTTTCGGCGTGCTTTCCTGATGAAGGATACTCCGGATGTATTCGGCTCCGTAAGCTTTGTGGAGCATGGCCTTCCGGATGGCGCTAATGAGGGCTGTCTCCCCGTATTTATCTTTGAGGGTTAAAAGGACAGAAGCTGTTTTCTTGACGGATTGTCTTGCGCAGGCAATAGCCGCCAGATAATCAACTGCTTCCGGACACAGACAGGACAGGAGGGCGACATCCCGTTCCCGCCATAATTTGTTCTGGAGTTTTTTAACCTGTTCCCGATGCGAAGGCAGTTCAATACGCTGTTTGCGTTCCCATGATCGGCAGTGGGCCGTCACCTGTTTTTGCAGATGATAGAGGGTAACAGTGTGATCATCCGCCTTCAGGATAAGATGCTTTCCCACCGTCCAGGGCGGCGCCGTATATTGGTTGCCGTCAAAGATTACGGCAAAATCCTTGTGCACCAGGACCGTTTCCGTTTCTCGGCAATCGGGCAAACCTTCCGGCAAGGGTTTGGGGATGATTTGGGTCAATCTATCAATGGGTTTTTCACCGGTGGTTTGATGGATGCGGACATTGGCCACAGCATCGAGCCACTGCCTGACCTGATGCTGTACATCCGTCAGGTCGGAGAAACTTCTCGCGGGCCAGAAGTTGTGACGAAGGTATTGGATGCTTCTCTCGATTTTCCCTTTTTCCTGTGGCGACCTTATATTGCAGGCTCTCGGGATGATCTTCAAGGGCCGCAGAAAGTCCAGAAAGGCGTCGTTGAAGCGGATGATCCGCCCGCAGCGTTCCGTGACGGCGGTGAGCATATTGTCAACGACGATTTCTTCAGGGATTGTTCCAAAAAAATCAAAGGCATTCAGAAGGCCCCGGTGAAGCACCTCCTGCCTCTGGCTGTGGGTAAACTGGACATAAAGCATCCGACTGAAAGATTCCACCACCGCCAGGGCATAAAGCTTTCTTTTAGTTGTCCCGTAAGTCAGAGTATCGAAGTGACCCCAGTCAACCTGTATTTGCCGACCGGGGGAGGACTCAAAGCGGACAAAGGCCTGCCTGCTTTTCAGAACCTTCCCCCGTTGTTTATGCAGATAATCCCGAACAATCGTTATCCGGCCGTCAAACCCTTTTTCCTGAAGCCTCTGCAGAACCACCGGCGCTCCAATGAAAGGATACTCTTCAAGCAGTGCGTCAATCATGTCGCGGTATGCGTCCAGCTTGGATGGCCTGGGCTTCCTTGCCTGTAAAGCACCATCCGGGTTCTTCAGATATTTGATCACGGTGTCACGACCGAGCCTCATTTCCCGGGCAATCAGTCTGGCCGAATAACCTGCATCTTTGAATCGGTAGATATCGAAAACCGTTTTCCTGTCTATCATCGCGACGCCTCCGCCAACGACTGCCGGATGGTCCGGGCAACCACGGCCGGGTCTTCACCGGATGACTGTGCGGAAAAATGCGGCGTGGCGGGAAGGTCGAGAACCTGAAAGATCTTTCCGTCAAAACTGATCAGATCTTTCTTCAACAAGCCGTCTCTGGCCTCGATATATTCGTCCAGCGTCAACTGGATTAAAGAACAGATCATGTCATAGCTGTAGTAAGAAAGGCCATGCCGATCGGATACCAGCACCAGAAACAGGTACAGCAGGATCTCCTTCTGATCCAGAGAGGCCAGAAAACCGCCCGTAAGAAACCTATGGGGAATGTAACTGAAACCGCCGCTAATTTGTCTGACCCTGCCGGGATTGAGGATTCTCTTTCTGGTCATGATCATGGTCGCTGTCTCCTTTCCAAAGGGAAATCTGATTTTTCGGCGCCATTATCAGCCAGGATTGTCTCGATGTCGATTGCGTCCTTCTTGGCAATCACTTTCAACTGTCCGGAATCATATGTAAATATACTTTTATCGCGTCCATCTTTGCAATCGACGGAACCAGCCAGAAAGAGCCCGGCATGTATGATTCCGTAAATGATTTGTCCGTTTTGGACGTGTCCATCTTTGCAATTATGGACGCGTCCATCCCGACACCCCTTGGCGAATGACGAAGTTTGTTGCGAACTTTCTGCAAAGCACGATTACGTGCCGTCTGCTCAGGATGATCCGCACGGTATCGCTTCCAGTAATCCTCGTGATTGCTTAACCAATCAGCTTGGCTCTGCTTCTGATTTGCCCGGTAAACCGGATCGCTCTTCATTCTGCGCCGCTGCCACGATGACTTCCGGGCTTGCTGGCACACCTTTTCGCTACAGTAACGCTGATTCTTCTGCCGTGGATCGGGAATGAAATATCTCCCACAATGACTACAGGGTATCTTCTTCATAATCACCACATTCATAATCTTTTATGATCATGGCCCTTACGACTGGAATCAGAAAAATTAAATGGATTAAGAAAAATGAAATGGAAAGATTCTTAAAAAAAAAAGAATGAAATTAATGAACCTAATGAACCGGTGCCTTTGGCTCCCTTTTATCCCGCTGCAACTGCACGGGAATTAAATCGGTGATGACAATCGAGAGCGAACAATTAAAAAAAATTGAACAGATTGCGCATCGGATCAAAGGATCGTCAGCCAATATCAGTGCAGGTGCCATTAACAAAATCTGTTTCCAGATGGAATCGCTGGCAAAAAATAATGACTTGAGTACCATTAAAAGCATATTTCCGGAATTTATTGAACAAATCCAAAAATTTAAAGAACATTGCCGCGTCTGATTTTATTGAGAATTATGGCTGATACGAATTTATATGAAAATATTGATCTGGCACAATTAAAAGTCGGTATGTTTATCCGGCTGGATTTGCATTGGATGAGCCATCCGTTTGTTACCAGCAGTTTTAAAATTAAAGATTCCAATCAAATTAATATTATTCGAGGTTTGGGATTAAAAACCATTCAATATGATCCCGCCCGGAGCGATGTGAAGGCAGGTTCCAGAAATCATGCCGTTGCCCCTGCTGTTTCTCCGTCTCCGGCGCTTAACGAAGCACAACTCGCCGCCATGGCGGCTAAAAAAGCTCGTATTGAAAGAATGGCCAAGCAAATGAAAGCATTGGCTGAATGCGAAAAGAAATTTGTCCGAGCCGCCGATTCCTTAAAAGTCATCAATACAAATCTTTTTTCGCGGCCTCAGGAAAGTATCGAAGCGACCAATCAATTGGTTGATCAAATGGTTGAATCGATCATGATTGATGAAGACATGGCTTTGCAAATGATGGGCAGCAAAATGGGCGGACAGGAAATCTATCATCATTCTCTCAATGTTGCCGTGCTTTCCATGATCCTGGGAAGAGAAATGAAATGCACCATGCAGGAGATGAAATCCATCGGTGTCGGCGCGGTATTTCATGACATCGGCAAGATGGAGATACCGGAAAAAATTTTAAGAAAAACAGACACATTGACGAATGCAGAAAGAAGCTATCTTGAACAGCATCCCGTCAAGGGCGAAACCATAGCCAAAAACATGAAGATGGCTCCGGAAATTCTGGATATGATCCGCCATCATCATGAAGCCGTCAACGGTGCAGGATATCCGGATGCGCTAAAAGGCCCGAATATTCAAAAACTTACCAAAATCGTAATGATTGCCAACGCTTTTGACAATTACTGCAACATGCCCAATCCGTCCGATTCTCTTACTCCGTATGAAGCTCTTTCCCGCATGTACGCCAAGGATCGCAACCGTTACGATGGCACGGCCCTGCCCATTTTTATTCGTGCCATGGGAGTATATCCGCCGGGAACCGTGGTTCGATTATCAAATGAAATCATCGGTCTGGTCATCTCCGTCAATACGTCAAAACCCTTGAGGCCCAATATTTTAATTTACGATCCGGATGTGCCGAAAAATGAAGCGATTGTTCTTGATCTTGAGCAGGAAACCGATATTAACATCGTCAAAACACTGCGTCCTGGCCAGTTGCCGCGAGAAGTGCTTGCGTATCTGAATCCGCGCAAAAGAGTCACTTACTTCTTTGACGAGGCCCCAAGTGAAGGAGCAAAAGGTATTCGATGAGATCATTAAATAATCAGGAAGAAACGGTTTATCGGGCTTTGGCGGATGCAGCGGCGGATGTGCTGATTGCCGTTGATCCAAAAGACCTTTGCATTGTATCGGTGAATGCCCGGGCAGAAGATCTTTTGGGTTATTCTTCAAATGAATTAATCGGTAAAAATATTAATGACTTGGAAGCAATGCCTCAAGATTTATTTTATTGGGATGAGGTCATGGCCGGTCAATTTACTCCTCTTTCCAATGTGGAAACAGAATACCAGCGAAGAGACGGCACATCGCTTGCCGCTGAAAAATCGATTGTCATGGTTGAGGTATCCGGCCGACAACTGATCATCGTGGATATCCGTGATATTTCTCACCGGCAGCATATTGAACAAGAATTAGCCATTTCGACATCACAGTTGAGAGCAACTTTTGAATCGACAGTTGACGGGATTCTTGTTACGGATTTATCCCGTCGTATCAGCAACATGAATCACAACTTCACAAAACTCTGGGAAATTCCCGCCGATGTGCTCGAAACGGGAGAGGATAAGGAGGTTGTGAATTGGGTAATGCAGCAGACAGCCAATCCCGGAGGTTTTAAAGAAGAACTTACCTCTCTGTATGACGATCCCGCCAAACGTTATTCCGGCGTAATCGAACTGGCTGATGGAAGGGTTTTTGAATGGTCGTCGCAGCCGCAATACATGCGCGATGATATTATTGGGCGGGTATTTAATTTTGTAGATATCACACAGCGCAAACGCGCGGAAACCGCCATAATCGAAGCGCACAAGGAAGCTGTGCGCGCCAATCAGTCCAAAAGTGATTTTTTGGCCATGATCAGCCATGAAATCCGCACACCCATGAATGGCATTATTGGCATGGCCGGACTGATTCTGGACACGGCGCTGACCCCTGAACAAAAAGAATATGCCGAAACAGTGAAATCCTCAGCCGAATCGCTTTTATTTATCATCAATGACATTCTGGATTTTTCCAAGGTGGAAGCGGGCAAACTGGAATTGGAAATTCTTGATTACGATTTACGAATAGTTTTGGAAGAAATTATTGATATATTTGCGTTTCGCGCCAGGGAAAAGGGTCTGGAATTTCTTTCCATTATTCAACCGGACGTTCCAACCCTCTTGAAAGGGGATCCCGGCAGGTTGCGTCAAATTCTTACCAATCTGATCAGCAACGCGCTTAAGTTTACGTCGTTGGGTGAAGTTTACGTTGAGATCAGTTTACTCAAAAGCGGGAATAACCATTTTTCTTTATACTTTACAATTAAAGACACCGGTATTGGAATTCCCCAGGATAAAATTTCATCCCTGTTTGCTTCATTTACTCAGGTCGATGCTTCAACGACAAGAAAATACGGCGGTACGGGATTGGGTCTTTCCATCGCCAAACGCCTGGTGGAATTGATGGGCGGCAATATCGGAGTGTACAGCGAAGAAGGAAAAGGCTCTACGTTCTGGTTTACCATTCCCTGTGTTTTCCAGGACAGACAGGAGGAACCTGTTTCAGCGCCAAAAGAATTGACGGGGGGAAAAATTCTTGTCGTGGAAGGCAATAAAACCTGTGCCAGGCAGGTGGAAATTTATCTGAAGCAGGGCGGGTGTGAACCCTGGATCGTCGATAACGCGGAAGCGGCAATTTCAGAAATGCGGTCTGCTGCACAAAATAGAACTCCCTACAAAGTTGCGGTCATTGATTCCAATATCGCCGGTGGTGCTTTTGATCTGGCTCACAGTATCAAAGCGGATTCCAGTATTTCCGGCACAGCCTTGATCTGTATTGCTCCTGCATTTCCGCATCATGAAAAGGATCAATTTACCGCAGCCGGTTTTGCGGGATGTATCGCCAAGCCTATTAAATTAAAAATCTTTCTTTCCGGATTGGCACAGAGTATCTCCCCAAAGCCCCAAGGTGAATTATCGATTACAGACGACTATTCCAAACCTCCCGCACAAGTTTACCATGAAAAAATTCTTATTGCTGAAGACAATGTCGTTAATCAGATTATTGCCCGAAAAATGGTTGAGAAAATGGGATTTAAAGCCGACATTGTGGCCAATGGTAAAGAAGCCGTCACTGCGTTGGGAAAAATCAATTACGATCTGGTGCTCATGGATTGCCAGATGCCGGAAATGGATGGTTTTGAAGCTACCCGTAGCATACGGGATCCGTCTTCCAAGGTCATCCGGCATGATATTCCTATTGTTGCCATGACCGCAAATGCGATGAAAGGCGACAAGGAGGCTGTACTGGCAGCCGGAATGAACGACTATGTTGCAAAACCGGTTGATGTGAAACATCTGGAAGATGTGTTGCAGCGCTGGTTGAAAAAAAGCTGAATTTGACGCGACGGATTTTTCTACTGATGGGCGCTTTGCGTCTCCCGCTTCCTTTCAGGCGTTTCAAACCGTCCGCACATGCGCTTAATCTCCAAGTGTTGATCATCTTATCGTAGATCATTTTGCGATTCAACCACACAAAAGTTTTTCTTGACAATAGAACGATTGTTCTATTATAAAGAAAGCCATGAAAACGAAACGCACCATACAATCCGTTACGCAGAGCATTGCGGATTTCAACCGCGAACGCCGTCGCATGCCGACATACGAGGAGATGATGTCCCTGCTTGCCGTCCGGTCAAAAAGCGTTGTCCATTTCTGGATGAACAAGCTTCTTCAGGAAGGAATTCTGGAGAAAGACCCCTCGGGCCGCCTGACGTTGATCCACCCCTTTGTCGGCGTTCCCCTGGCCGGCGGCGTATCGGCCGGTTTTCCATCACCTGCGGAAGAGGAACTGCGCGATGTCATCTCCTTTGACGATTACCTGATCACCAACCACGCTGAATCTTTTTTACTGAAGGTTGACGGAGATTCCATGACCGGCGCCGGAATTCTGCCGGATGATCTGGTGCTTGTCGAGCGAGGCCGGGAACCAAAATCCGGGGACATCGTCATTGCCGAAGTCGATGGCGCCTGGACCATGAAGTATTTTTACAAAAAGGGCCGGGAGGTTTACCTGGAAGCAGCCAACCCCAAATACCCACGGATTACCCCCGTCACAGAAATGCGCCTGGGCGGCGTGGTCACGGCCGTGGTCAGAAAATATGTCCCGTAGCGCAATCGGAGGAAAAACACCATGCAAGCAGAAGCAACCTTTTCCGGCAATAAATGGGTCCATGGGACGGCAATGCGCCGACATATCCACCATGCTCTTAATATTATTGATCAATTTAAAAATTTTGTCGAAAGCGGCGCTTGGGAAAAACGTTTTTTGACCTATGAAAAGCATCTGAACCGGTTTTCCTGGTACGCAATTGCCGCATCTGTTGTTTTCTTTGTTCCTGTCTGCGTAAAGATATTAACCCGTTAAGCAATTTTAAATTCGAATAGAGATTATGGCCGGACAAATCTTCAGTCTTTCTTCCTGGCCGCGGGCCATCGCCCACATTGACGGCGATGCTTTTTTCACGTCCTGCGAAGAAGCCATCCATCCGGAATTGAAAGGAAAAGCGCTCATTACCGGAGGAGAACGCGGCATTGTCGCCTGCGCCAGCTATTCCGCCAAAAAATTAGGCGTCAAACGCGGCGTTTCTCTGCAGGAAGCCAGAAAAATCTGTCCTCAACTGATTATTTTGCCTTCCGATTATGAAACCTACAGCTTGTTTTCCCGCCGGATGTTCGACATCATGAGACGCTTTACGCCGGATGTGGAAGAATATTCCATTGACGAAGCCTTTTCCGACCTGACCGGCATGCGTCGCGCACTGCATGCATCCTACGAAGAAATCGCCCGCAATATGAAAAAGGAAATTGAAAGAGAACTGGCCATTACCGTTTCCGTGGGGTTAAGCATCACCAAAGTCCTGGCAAAAATCGCTTCCAAGCATCAAAAGCCGGCGGGCATGACGGTAATTTGCGGAAGGGAGATTGCCGACTATCTTTCCAATCTCCCGGTAAACAAAGTATGGGGCATCGGAAACGCCACAACCGCTTACCTGGCCAAAATGGGCATTCGTTCCGCTTTGGAATTTGCAAAGCTGCCGGAAGAAATCGTGTTGAAAAGGTTCACCAAGCCGGGCGTGGAAATCTGGCGGGAGCTGCGCGGAGAATCCGTCTATCCGGTAAGCAATGAACAAAAAAGCTCCTACGCTTCCATCAGCAAAACCAAAACCTTTGCTCCGCCGACATCCGATGCCGCATATCTTTTTGCCCAGTTGATGCGCAATGTGGAGTCCGCCTGTATCAAGGCCAGGCGGTATTCCCTGGCGCCGCAAAAAATACTCGTTTTTTTGAAGAAAAACAACTTTGACACGGAAGGAAGCGAGGCAAGTCTGTCTCGCGCCTGCGCCTGTCCGTTGGAGTTTTCCGATGTTATTTCAATGCTTTTCAAGCAGTGCTACTCTGCCGGTGCGCTTTATCGCGCGACCGGTGTTGTGCTGATGGACCTGAAACCGGATACGGGCATCCAATACACCCTTTTCGACGATCCCGTGCAGGCGGAAAAAATCAAAGACCTTTACAGCGCCGCCGATGAAGTGGGACAAAAATTCGGCAAGCACGCGCTCCATCTGGGCAGCTCTCATCTGATCGATGTTTTGGGCAAGGGACGCCGCGGCAGCCCCACCATCCGCGAGCAAACCCGTCTGAAAGGTGAAACAGGCCGCCGCCATCTGGGTTTGCCGCTGATGCATATCAAGGTCTGAATGAGTTGGTCAGGCTTTTGATCACTTCAAGAAGATTTGCCTTGTGCACCGGTTTGGTTAAATGGGCGCTGCATCCCGCGGCCAGGCTTTTTTGCTCGTCTTCGTTCAGGGCATGGGCGGTCAGAGCCAGGATGGGCGTTGGATGGCGTTGCTTTTCTTTTTCCCAGGCACGGATGATTTTTGTGGCCTCATAGCCGTCCATTACCGGCATCTGAATATCCATTAAAACCAGGTCGTAAGTGCCGTTTTGAAACAAATGGACGCCTTCCTGGCCGTTGTAGGCCATTTGCAGCCGGTAGGGATAATTTTTCAGAAAGGTTTTAATGAGCAGGCGGTTATTCTCTGAATCATCCACCAGCAAAATGTCCAGCGGCCGGCTCTCTGTGTCTGACGCGTCTTCATGACGCCTATCTTTTTGAAATAAATTTTCTTTTTCCAGAACGCCCAAAAGAGATTC
>Ga0209201_1004017_pt1 | contig 12289 bp, 24 predicted proteins | sample AD_UKC055_MetaG_FD_184411 | JGI IMG/M metagenome (GOLD analysis project Ga0209201, IMG submission 184411) | Active sludge microbial communities of municipal wastewater-treating anaerobic digesters from USA - AD_UKC055_MetaG (SPAdes) (version 2) | ecosystem: Engineered > Bioreactor > Anaerobic >... | reverse complement strand
AATATTCGCTCTGCCGAAGATTTATCATTTATAGAAAATATTTCTTTGACTTATGGCCCATTAAGTTGCTTGATAGATATAACAAAACAAGTAATTTTAGTTCGAGACTGGCTTGCTTTATACATTTATGACCTTTCTAATTATTCTCTTATAAAAAGTAAAACAAGCTTGAGTGTTGGGCGTAGCTCTATTATAGTTGACAATTATGTTTTTTGTGCAGAAACTGATAATCATCGGGTCGTGAGATTAAATTATGATGACCTCTCCGATGCTGGAAGCTATTCTCCTGGCACAGGAAGTAATCCTGGGCAGCTAAACTCGCCTTTTCATCTTAATTTCTGGCAAGAAAGAAGTTTAATTCTTATTTCTAATGAAGGCTCTCCCTATTATATTGTTGGTATTACTCCAGAATTGAAATTTCAGAGCAACCCCGATGGCTATATCGAAATTGGCAAGTTGAATGCGGCAGAGAAAAAAACTTTTGCCCGCCATGTGGTGACACAATTCTCGAGCAAGCATGACGATAAGAGCTTGGTTATCGAAACAGAAAATTTGGTCGTATTTTCTGTGAGAAAAGAATTGCTCAAGCATGTTGCCTTCACACTCCAGCAATTGACGACAGCAGATAAGCAGATGTTAGAAGCCTTCATTTCTGAATACGGCTTGACTCGGAGCTTCGCTGTATATATTGAATCCGAGAGTGAAGGAAATTATATACTTCCAAATATGAAGTTTTCTGGAATGCCACAAATAGAAACAGTGGCTTATGACAATTATTCGGTGAAATTTGACCTTGTAGAGGAAAAATAATAATGGCTTTCTATGGCCCGTCAAACTTTCAAGCAACGCCTATCACTAGTACTATTGCCCGCTTGACCTGGCTGAATAATTCTGTCTATTCTGAAATCGAGCTGTATTGTTTTGAGCTAGGAGAAACCAAATTCCTGGATGGCATGTATTTTATGTATGATTGGGAAGACCTCGAGCCTGGGAATACATATCACTTTTCAATCAAGGCCAGGTTTTATGAGTCGGGCCAGTGGAGCGAAGAATCTGATTGTTTTGTCAATATGATAGGTGAGGAAAACGAACCACCTTCTAATCTTTCTCTCTTCCGCTTCCATACCTATGCCGAGCTTTCCTGGTTTAGCTTCATAATTGGCGCTAATATCACGATCGAAATCCATCGGTCTAGTGATGGGGCTAATTATAGCTTGCTTGCTTCGCTTCCGCCGAATGTAGAGTTTTTTAGGGACGGTAACCCGCTCGCTCATTGCTGGTATAAAATCAGATACAAACTTGGAGATGATACGTATTCCGATTGGTCTGAGCCTGTGGAATATACTGCCCCTTCAGCCCCAGCCCCCGTCGCTAATTTTCATGCTGAAGAAATTAGCTCCAGTTCGGTTGTTCTGGCCTGGGCAGAGCCAACGACAGGAGATTTGCCAGGGCAATATGAAATACAGATGAAAGTTGGAACCAACTGGGTGCCAAAGGCCACGCTTCCCTATTCATGGAATCATCTACTCTACGAGGGCCTCGAGCCGGATACGCAATATGATTTTCGGATATACAGCATTGGCTCGGGTGGTAGCTCTCCTGTTCCTGCTATGCTTTCTGTCCGGACGCTGACCCTATCCGAGAGTATAATCAGAGAAAAGAGGGTAGAGGGGCAAAGAGAATTCAGGTTGACAATTCAGAAGGACGAGGAAACAAGTATAGTGGTTTTTTCCGGAGAGTCGAGAGGAATTGAAGGCTATCCTTTTCAGCTAATCGAGACAGAAGACATCACACAAAAGCTCGGCGGAGAGATGTTTTCCGATACTATCCAGACGGGCGGGGGGCAGGTAGTAGTGGCTGCTATAATCGGAGAGGATGAATCGGCCCTTGAAAGCACTTTCCTCAATTTCAATCTGATAGGAAAAAAGATTTCGCTTGATATCCTTTTCGGTGACGAAATCCACAACGTTGGAAATGGCTTCATTTCCTCAATTGAGCTGAAAGAACATAAGATATATATCTCTTACGACGATGCTCTATCGGCCAGGGTTGGAACGATTACGCCGCTCAAGGTTGGGAATGAAATAGTTCCAGAAATCTGGGGTTGGGCTGATGTGAAAATAACCGAGGTAGAAAGCTACAAGAAAAAATGGCGGGCCGCCATGCACCGAATCAGAAGAATCGACGCTGTTTGGAAAAATGAAGAACTAATAGACCCCTCAGATTATTATGTCAATTATGCGACGGGCGAAATATACTTCGACCCGTCCATTACTTTCGAAGAGAAAGATATTCTAGTGGCCAGGGTATCCGGACATGTTGATTCAATGGACTATATCAGAAGGAATCCAGCCGATGTCCTTTCTGAATATTTTGTCGAATATTTTGACAAGAAAATATCGAGCCAGAATTTCAGGACAGAGGGCGGGCTGATGATATATCCTATTGACTTGGCTATTGATGATGACATTCCGGCTTCTGAAATGGTTGGGCGGGTCTGCCGGCAGTTTGGTTTGCTTTCCTTCCAAGGCAGGGATGGGCTGGCTATAATCAAGGCTGATCTGGCCAGGGCGACGGACATATATATCCAGCCACACGTTGAAGTCATCAAGGCCGCTGAAAGAAAAATCAGCCAGGATAATCTCTGCTCAAAGCTAATCGTTCATTACGGCCAGACCGTATCAATTCCTGACGAAAATAGGTATGAAAAAACATACAGAGACGTCGGGAAAGAAAAGGAATATGATATCTGGGGCTCGCTCAATACGGCTTACGAGCTGGCCAACGACATCTTCCCCGCCTGGGATGGGAAGGAAAAGTGGACGTTTTCTCTGCCTTATATCCTCTGGAATCTCTGGCCAGGGAAGGTTGTAGAATTTGAGACGGGAGAGAAAATATTGGTGGAAAATCTCGAATTCCAATTTTCTAAAAATCAAACCATAATCGGAGGCATAAAGCTATGAAACCAGCACAGAAAGCAGATATAAGAAGGGTCAAGAAGGAGCTTCAGGGGAAGCCTATCACTCAAACTCTGATAGCTAACTACACGATGCCCTTCACACAGCTAATCGACTGCCCGCATTCATACGACGGCCAGGATGGCAAGGCGGCGGTAGTCAATGCGAGTGAGACGGGGATGGAATTTAAGTCTGCCAGAGAGCTAGTTGGTAGAAGCTTTTTTGTTTCCGATTCCCCCCCGACACCTGATGACGGCCAGGACGGGGATATTTGGTTTGAATACTAGGAAGGAGAAAAATCATGGCATGGTATGAAGGAAATATGAATAACTCAGCTGGCAGTATGCTGGCTATTTGGGATGTGGAGCTACTCAAAAATTCCAATTGGGATATATACGACGCTGACGCTGCTCTCGGGGCAAATGTTAAAGTCTATGGTCATAAAACCAATGGCGTCAGGGATTTCTGTATCAAGGCATTAGACAATCAGGCCGATTACACCACAATAGAAATCTGGGATGATTGGGATACCACTAATCATATCGGTGTGGGAAATAGTTTGATTTATACGCCTGGAGCAACGACATACACCCTTCGCATTCGCAAAACCATTGGTGGATATGGTATAAGGCTGAATGATAGAGGGTTCAGCTGGATAAACAAACCTTGGGGGCATCACTATTTTCTTGGCAGAAGCCTGGAGTTTGACCCAGCAAGAAATAATGGCAGGGGGCAACCGATTTTTATTGGACATGGTTCCAATGCAGTGGCAGGTTATGGATATGATAATAATCCGATGGGTTCAAATTGCAACAATAACAAATCATGGGCATGTCCTCATTGTGAGCTTTATAATGCTTCCGGTGGGGTTGACCAATATGTAGTTAAGGCTGGATTTACTACAAATGCTACAGTAAGTTATGCTTCTGGCACTTCTGGCCTTTTTCGGGCAAAAACCACAGCCAATACTTATGAATTATTTGAAACAAGAATTCAGGAAGTTGACTCACCATATCTAATCATCGGCATTCTTGAAGGTGTATGTGCTTTAGGGCAGGCGACAACGGGATTGAACAATGGTGATATAGTGAATGTCGAAGGAACGTCTTGGCTGTGCTGTAAAGGTGGCAATGCTTCGGTTTCTTTTGTTAGGATGGATTGACAATGGCTGTATATGATGGTGAAGCACTCTGGCAATTCTGGCAGAGCTATCCCGTTTCGGGAGTTTTTCAATCGGAAAGATTCAAGAATAGATATTATATCACCGCTGAAAAATCTTATGACCCTGCTGGCAAATCCCTTCTCTTCTGGTCAGGTGACACGATTGAATTCTGGGTTGAGCCAGCCGCTGGAGAGAGAACGCTTGAGCTTCAATGCTGGGCGACATCGGTAGGGAAAGCCAGAGCAAGGATATACGAAGTAGGAAACGATACCCCGCTGGCCGAGGCATTGAATACGAAAACAGGCGAAGGGGAAAAACTGACCCTGACATTCACGGCCAACGATACCAAGAACTACTTTCTGAGATTAGAGAACCTGCCACTTGAACAGGGCTGGACGAAAAGAGAAAAGGCATATATCGACGAAATAGAGCTGAAATGAAAAAATACCAGAAAGGAATTTTTCGATCTAGTCTGAATTTCAGAAGCCACCGAAAAGGCGTCGGATATTGGGCTGAAGAAATCGGATATCGAGCCTATGTGAAAGTAGTTGGCCAGTGGCAAAGGGCTAAGTGCTGGCTCAAAAAAGATGGTCAGTGGATTCGAGCCATTCCGCACGCCAAACATAATCATCAGTGGAGTTAATTTTTTTCAATTTTTCCTTCCTATCGCTCTAAGTAGCTGAAAAATCAAGCACTTACGGGCGAAAAAATATTTTCAAAAAAGTTTGGAAAAGCTATTGACAAATAAAAATTAAAGATGTATATTTTTAGTGAAAGGAGATAAGAGATGAAAAAAAGAATTACAAAAAAACAATTATCCGGACTTGCCTCGGAAATCAATGAGGCATTAAGGGCCAAGGGCTGCAACTGGGAAGTTCTGGTGACCCCTCGATTCGGTGCAGTGACGATTGATATCACGGAAGCTGGCAGTGGAATCAACCGGAGTGCACTGCCGGCACTTCTGACGAACCGGGAGGCCTTCCTCTTCCTGAAAGGAATGGGCAAGGCTTTATATTTGCTGGACAAGTAAAGGGGGCGTAAAGCAATGGGAAAAACAATAATTCGGAAAGCAGACCTCTGGAAGGCAATCAAGACCTATTGTTTTCAATGTTCTGGTGAGAACCGAAAAGAGCAGGAAGCCTGCGAGATGGATACCTGCCCCCTCTGGCCGTATAGATTGGGGAAAAAGTTTTCTGAAAAAAGTAGCATTGTAGGGGGTATTTCCAAGAAAAAAGAGGAAAAAAATGAATAGCCGTATCCCAGGCCTTGTTTCTGGAGTTTGTTCAGAAAACGCTCACTGTAGGGGGGTTCTGGCAGGAAAAACAGCCATTCTACGAGCCACCCTAGCCAATTATGTGGCTTCCGGAAAACTAACAGGCAGGGAATCAATCATAGCCTTCAGGGCAGAGAAAGAAAATAATCCCGTCTGTTTTGGGGGCTATTCTGATTGGATTCCATGCCCAGCAACGAGGCGGAAAGAATGGAAGCCGGCATGCAAGCTTTGCAAAAAATTATATCATATAAGGAGGTCAATATGACCGAAGAAAAAAAGGAAATGGCGGAAGTAGTGGTAGCTCCGCCTGAAATTATTGCTACCACTGAAACCGGCGGCCTGGACATTGTCCAGACAGTTGATAGGCTTGAGAAAAGCATCTCGGCCTATCAGAGAATCAAGGAGCTGGCCCTAAAACTTACGAGACCAGAGGACTGGGTGGACATGGGTGGAAAGCCCTATCTTTTGGAAACTGGCGCCCAGAAAATTGCCAAGGCCTTCGGGGTGGAAATTTTTGATGTAAGCCTTGAGCAGAAAATCTTCACCGATGACAGGGGCAGTTATTCGGTTTTTGTCGCCAAGGGTAAGGCTCGCTCAAAGATTCTAGGAAGCTACGTGGAAGATATCGGTACCTGCTCACAGAGGGATAAGTTTTTCGGGATGGAAAAAGGGCAGTTCAAACAGCTTGAGGATGTGGATATCACGGTCGTGATGAAAAAAGCCGTGACAAATCTTTTCGGCCGGCTGATTGACAGGGCAATTGGCCTTGGTGGAACTAATTGGAAAGAACTCGAAGCCCTGGGAATCAAACCAAGTGCCAAGATCGAATACAAGCAGACAAGCCAGACCGCCAAGGAAGTAGGAAAAATGATTCTGGATATGGCCGGCGGAGACGCTGCGGCCGCCTCTAAAATGCTTCAGGAGTTCACCCGCTTCAAAGGGAAAGATGGGAAAGAAGTAAGTATTTCTTCAGTTGCTCAGCTCTCAGAAGTCTGGGCCCAGAAGATCCTTCCGAGAGTCCAAAAGGCCTATGATGAGTGGAAAAATCTTGGGTCAGAGCCGTTGCTGGTTGAAGGAGAGGAAAAATGATTGACATCAAGGCGGCCGTCGAAGAATATCTCAAGAACCAAATATATATCTCACCACACCCCTTGAACAGGGCAAGCGAGGCCGGCCACCCCTGTCTCAGGTTTCTGGTATTAAGCCGGACAAAGAACGAACTCCGGAAGATGACCGATCTTGAGCTTCAGAAGATATTTTCTGAGGGAAATTTCCAGGAAGATGCCGTGCTTTCGATCCTAAGGTCTTCTGGTATCAAGGTTGACCAGCAACAGCGGGCTTTTGAATGGAAAAAATTCGAGCTTTCTGGCCATGTGGATGGATTCATTGTTGATGGTGAAAACCGCTGGCCCTTGGAAATCAAATCAATCAGCCCGAACGGGTTCATAGAAGTATCTGGATTTTCTGATTTTCATGATCTTCTGCAATCAAAAAAGCCCTGGGTGAGAAAATATCCAGCCCAACTTCTGCTGTATATGATGATGGCCGGAAAAGAACAAGGTGTGATGGTGTTCAAAGACAAAACCAAGGTAGATATCCACCAGATTAATTTTCAATTCGATGATATGGCTCTCGAATATACAGAATCTATTCTGAAAAAACTTGAAGAGGTTAATGCTCATGTGAAGGCCGGAACCTGTCCAGGGGCCAAGTGGATTGAAGAGTGTCCGGATTGCCCATTCTTTGGCACAGCTTGCTTGCCGGATGTTGATTTTGGTCAAGGACTCGAAGTGATGGATAATGCCGAACTTGAAGAAAAACTAAAGCGATGGGAAGAAACAGCAGAGGCGGCGGCTGAGCATGAAAAGCTGGACAAAGAAATTAAGGAAGCGGTGCGAGGGAAAAACGTAGTAGTAGGAAACTACCTGATCGAATCAAAAGAATTCAGCCGGAAAAACTACAATATTCCACCAGAAATCAAAAAGCAGTATGAAGAGCAAACTACTTATTTTGTCACCAAGATAAGGAAAATCTAATGAAACTCAATCCCAGGAAACCGAGCCAGGAAACCATCTTTTCATCTCTTATCTCCTCTGCCTGGTGCGGGGCGGGATGGCCACCAACCCTTCTTGCCCCGCTTCCTGGGAAATTTTTTGAAAGGAGAGAAACAATGAACGAGCTGAAAGATGAAGACATCAGGCTGGCCATTATTTCCCTGGCCTATACGAGAGGTCTGCCATTGATGGAAGCCGCTAAAATCCTGGCACATGAAGAACTCTGGCCAAGGTATGCCATCAAATCAGTTGAGGCCCTGGCGATGATATGGGATGAGGAGATGGGTTTCTATCGGTATCACAATCTGAACAAGGCACTAAAGGCGTTCAAGGCCGAGAGAGAAAAAATATTTTCAGAAAAACTTGACAAATAGGAACTACAGGCGTATTTTACTAATGATAACAGGAGGGAAAATATGAAAGCAGAAACACTCAGAGAGTGGAAAAAATTAAATGGTCTAACTATTCAGGAAATGGCTAATAGATTCGGCCTTTCTTATGGCTACATGAGCTGGCTTCTCTCTGGTAAGTATAAACCATCAAGAAAGCTGGCCGAAAGGCTGGCTGAGGAAACAGGAATACCTGTTGAGGGTCTGCTCTGGCCAGAAAGATATGAAAAGAAAAAAGAAGGCTGAAAATGGCCAGCATAAAATTAGACAAATCGATCTTTCAAACTAATATAATAGCCCTAAGCCCCAAAACATTCAAAGTATTCATTGCCCTTTTGGCGGCCTGTGATGATGATGGAGTGGCCAGGGTAAGTCCCACTTACTTATCTAGGATTTGTTATCTAAGTCAGAAAGATACAGAAAAATCCCTTAATACTCTTTCTATTCCAGTTGGTTGTGGATTTACAGTTTTTACGATACAACCATTGGAGAAAAATCAATATAAGATTAGTAGCAAAAAATATTGCGATAGGTTTGAAATCAAAAAATTAACGCAATATCTTAAAGATGCTGGATTCTCACATTTTGAGGAGAAATAAAATGAAAGCTTATAAAGTATTTCATAAATGTTTAAATAAAGAGTTATGTTCTTTATTTACTTTTAATAAAGCAGAAGTTTATTATAAAAAAGATTGCTTGAATACAGCCCCAAAATGGCTTGCTGAAAAAGGGTATCATCCAGTAGCTTTTAAAACTTTAAAAGACGTAGAATTAGCTTGTCGAGTTTGGAACCTTGTGTGGGACTATGAAATTTGGGAAGTAGAATTAAAAGGAGTAGTTAAAAAATTGCCTGTTGCTCTATCTTATATTGACATATCTCGAGGTTTTATAGATTTAAATAATACAAATTATTGGACTAAAGGAACTGTTATGGGAAAGAAAGTTAGGCTTGTAAGGAGAGTAAAATGAATAGAGAAACATTTGAAAAATATGTTGATGAGATTGTTTTGCCAGAGATTAAAAAAATTAGAATGAGCAAAGGCATCAATTATTCTGGTAAAGAAGATTATCTTAGAAATTTTAAAAGCATTGGTGAAGAATTAGGCATACCACCAGAAAAAGTTCTGTGGATATACCTCAGAAAACATCTTGATGCTATTTGTTCTTATGTTCGAGGTGAGTATGTAGATGATACTGAAACAATAGAATCAAGAATTTATGATGCTATAAATTATTTGTTATTATTGCTTGGTATTGTTTTGGAGGAAGTAGATAAATATTATGGTTATCAAAGGAAATAAAATGAAAATGAGAACAAGAATTTACATTGTTGGAAGCATTACTCCAACTAACAAAGAAGAGAATCCAGTTTATAGAGAACGAAAAATTATAAAAGTTGATGCTGGATATGCTGTTGTTGATTATAAAAAATATAGGGTGGAATAAAATGCCAGGCAGAGAAGACCATAATCCCTGGACCAAATGGTATTGGCAGGATTATCTATCCGATGAGAATCTGAGCGATTGCTCTTTGGCTGCCCAAGGTCTCTGGATGCGAATGCTCGGATATATGGCCAGAAGCGAAAAAAGAGGCTATTTGCTACTAAATGGAAACCAAAAAGAAAGCAAAAGCTTAGCAGAACAAAAGCAAATTGAAAGCAAAGTTTTAGCAAAACGAACGCATACTGATGAAAAAATAATAGAGCAACTCATCGGCGAATTGGAAGAGAATGGAGTTTTTTCTAGAGATGAAAATGGTATTATTTTCTCGAGAAGGCTAGTAAGGGAAGCCGAATTATCGAGGATAAGGTCTGAAGCTGGAAGGAAGGGCGGCAGACCATCATTGAAAAGAGATGAAAACCATATAGAAAGCAAATTAAAAGCAAAAGAAAACCAAAATGAAAGCAAAGATGAAAGCAAACTGAAAGCAGCCTCTGCTTCTGCTTCTGCTTCTGCATATGCTTCTTCTTCTGAATATGAAAAGAAAGAAGAAAGAAAGAGTGAAGGAAGGAAGGAAGGAAAACAAGAAGAGGAAAAGCTAATCAGCGACATCATAGCCAAGTGGAACACCTTCGCTCAAGAACAAGGCCTGGCCAAAGTAGATTTCATCAGGCCCGGAACTACTAGATACCAAAAACTAAAGGCCAGGTTGAAGGAAAAAGAATTTGATTTCGATGCGATCCTCAAGGAAATAGAAAGGTCAGATTTTCTCAAGGGGGCAAGTTCTAATTGGCGGGTCAGCTTCGATTGGATAATATGCCCGAATAATTACCCAAAAGTTTTAGAGGGGCAATATAGAAGCAAATTCTATAACAGTCAAGAAGAGCTTGAGGCCTGGGCCAAGGATGACAAAAATGAAAAACATTGACTTGATTATGTTTTTTATCTGGGTTTGGGGTATAGCTTGTGGTTGGCTCTGTTCAAATTGGTTTGCCGATTTGCGATGTGAAAAAAAATGGGAAAAGTGGGATTCGCCGAAATATGAGAAGGGGTTATTAAGTCTGGTGTGGTGGTATAATCGTTCAAGAGAACATCTTCGCATAGCCGGCGAAAAAATAATCGAGATAATATGTGGTGCGATTCGGGATATATTGCCAGATATAGATGGTTGGGTTGGTAGTATAGATAGTTCAGATGTACTGTTTTTTAGCTCAAATCATCAGCAAGAAATTTGGGATAACGAGGTTGAGGCTGGCGGTGGAGAGGGCTGGAAAAGCTTAGAATATTTGATAGAAGAAATTTTTCCTGAACTTAAATTTAGGGTTGACGATGATGGAATATACTTACCGCCAGATAAACAAAAAATAATAATAGAAAGACTCCAACAATTGAGGTATAAAGATGGTAAATAAAAATGAGTTTTTGGAAATCTTCAAACCATTAAGGGTTAATTTCCCAGATGTAAAGAACGAAAAGCTCCAAGAAGATTATGAGAGGCTGAATATATACTCACCAGAAATCCTGAGAAGGACTGTTGATTACCTTCTTGAAAATTATCGAGGCCGGACTTATCCCGTATTCGCTGAAATCTGGACGGCACTGGAAACAGTTTGCGAGACGCACCAGCCAGAATTGAAAATAAGGAATGTCAACGAGCAGTGCCAAAAGTGCCACGATTCTGGCTATATCCTCGAGGAAAAATATCTTCAATATTCACATCATGAGACCGGCCAAGTAATGCGGCCAAGTAGAACCGACACGGCCAGGTTTTGTGATTGCGAGATAGGAAGGAAAAGGAAAGCGTCCTTCCTGGCATATTGGCAATCGAAACATGATGTCCAGAAGGCCGCCTTGGAAGCAAGAAAGGCCTGGGAAGAAACGAGATGAAAAAAATAATCAAGGGAATTTTGGTGGTGCATTTAGTTTTGTTTGTTTTCATTCTGGCAACCTGGATTACCCTAGTGTGTCAGATTGAAAGAGCGGTTGAGAGAATCGAAATTGAGCAAGAAAGGAGCTTGCCATGAAAATATTTTTTGGAATCTTTCTTTTGCTGATTGCCTTCGCTATGGGGGCCAGCTGGGGAGATATGAGGTCTGAGAGGATTATTAAGCGGCTGGGGTTCCAGAACCGGATGCTAAAAATGGATGTTCATAACCTTGAGGAAACACTGAGGGAAATAAGGAGAAAAGAAAATGAGTCAAAAAATTGAAGCGGTAGTCAAAAATGGCGGTCAGATTTTTTCTCTTGAGTCATATCTTAAGGCCTGCGATACCTGCCCATTCCTAGACGAGTGCGAATCATATCAGGAAGCTTTTGGCTCGAATGAATGCCTACGAGACGATTATGGTCGGGCTTTGATTGATTATTTGAAGGATTCAAGGAAGGAGAGAATGATATGACTATTCAGGTTTTTTCTACCGAGGCTAAAGTAGAACGTTTGCTGAAAAACATTAATGATAAACTCAGGGATACACCCTATGTTATGACGGCTGACATAGTAGATGGCTCGATTAGTGTGATAGAGAAGTTTAGAAATATTAATAGGCACTGCTTGGGGCTCACTGAAAATGAATTGCTAACTGCCTTATTCTGCATTGATTTGGCCCTGGGCTTGAAGGAAGGAGAGAAAAGAGTATGACGAAATATAAACAAGAAATAGAGGATATGCTGAAGGGCATAAATGACAAGCTTTATGATTGTAAATATGCCGTTATAGCCGACATTAGTGACGGGTCAATTAGTGTACTTCGAGAATTTGGGTGCCTATATCCATTCAGGCGTGGGTTGACAAGAAGAGAATTGCTTCTCGCTTTGTCTTGTATGGCTATGGTGCTTGAACTAAAAGAAGGAGAGAAGTCATGACCACCGAAATATCTATCATCGGTATTTTTGCCCTGCTTCTTATTGGCTGTGTCCTGGGCTTCATCATTGGTTGGGAAGTAGCCAGCCGTGTCTGGAATAGAATGATTTCCGAGGTGCTGTCTCCTGGCTGGGCGAAAAAGATTGAGGGGAAA
>Ga0209201_1004015_pt1 | contig 12295 bp, 12 predicted proteins | sample AD_UKC055_MetaG_FD_184411 | JGI IMG/M metagenome (GOLD analysis project Ga0209201, IMG submission 184411) | Active sludge microbial communities of municipal wastewater-treating anaerobic digesters from USA - AD_UKC055_MetaG (SPAdes) (version 2) | ecosystem: Engineered > Bioreactor > Anaerobic >... | reverse complement strand
AGGCAACCAAACCGGAGGTGGGCCAAGAAACCGCACCAACAATGGTCGTTCTGATAAGAAGTGAGGAAAAGCCTTGATGGGCTTTATAACGTAGGTATGTCTATTGCAATTGCATTTTTTGGGTTAGCATGAAAAGGGGTACCGCCAGCAGCACGAAGTTGTCCATTGCGCCGTACATAGTCGAGGGAAGGGTGGAGAGGCTCTGGCCGGTTAAGAAAAGGATCCCCACAGCAAGAGAGGCCAGCGATATGAAAACAGGGAGTCCCGTGGCGAGGATCACAAGGAGTATCGCAAAAATCAGTATTATCTCCATTAGCGCCTCCCCGCTGCCAGCCCAAGAAATTTGTTAATGTACTGGAGCATCAGTATAAAGGCTCCTACCGGCACGGCGAGATGGGTCAGAACAAGAGGAAAATCAATGGCTATGGAGCGGCTATCCATCTTGATCGTAAGCGCAACCATATCGATCCCGTGGTACAAAAGGATCGACATTAAGAGGAGTCCCGCAAGGTAATGAAATAGCAGCAAGGCCCATCTCACCCGCACCGGCGCCTTGGAGATCAGTATGTCAACTCCTATGTGTGCATCCTCTTTCAGTGTGTACGCAGCGCCAAGAAATACCGCCCAGACCATGAGGTAGACTGCTATCTCTTCTGACCATCCGATGGGGCGCTTGAAAACATACCGGGCTATCACCGCATAGCCGACTATCAAAGTCATGATGCCCGTGAACACGCCACCTATAACGGCCGCCAGCGAAGTGATTTTATCTATGATCCATTCCAGACGCCGCAGCATCACACACCCCCGTATTTCTTTAAAGTTTGTTGATCATGTCTACCAGCTCCCTGCCGTCCTTTCCCGTTTTTTCGAGGAAATAATCCAGCACGGGTTTCTGCGTGACATCTTTCCAGACCTTTGCCTCCTCAGGGGTCTGAATGTGGATGACCATCTTCTTGTTTCTCAATTCTGTGACCGAAATATTCTTTGCCTTTTCGCTGTCTTCTATGCTTTTCTTCTGGGTCGCAAGGCCGGCATCCTTGATAATCTTGCGGAGGTCCTCCGGAAGGGAGTTCCAGAACTTCGGATTGACGAAGACGCAGTGCGCTACGGTGAAGTTGTTCGACACGGTTCCGTACTTCTGGACCTCGTAAAAGTGGCGGGCAAGCGCCGCGTCAATGCCAGTGAGCCCTACGTCTATGGTGCCCCTTTGAAGGGCCGTATAGACTTCGGGGCCGCTTATGGGCATAGTTGAAGCGACCAGGGCTTCCGATCCGAGGTTCATAATCTTCGATGTCCCCCGCATCTTCTTACCTTTGAAATCCTTGGGCATTATCATCGGGCCACTATTAGAGGTATAGACGTTGGTACGGCACTGCAATACCCACATAAGGGGCACCACACCCTTCGCCTCCATTTTCTTGAACAGTGTCGCACCCACTTCACCGCTCAATGCCTTTTCGATCACAGGCAGTTCGGTAATGAGAAAGGGTACAATAAAGACATCCATCACCGGAAGAACACCGGCCCACTCAAAGTTTGTGGTCACTCCAGATTCGATCGCCCCGGTTGCCACGGCAGTTATGACCTTATCGGGTTTAAAAGCTTGCGCCGCAGGGTAGATCTCCACTTCCACCTTGCCCCCGGTTTTTTGCTCTACCAGGCCCTTGAAGTACTTAATGTCAACGGCGATATGGTGGGTCTCGGGCAGTTGGTGGGTAAGCCGCATCTTGTACGTAGCCGCGCCGGCAGGCAGCGCAAGAAGCATTGATACAATTAAAACCAAAAGCGTCTTCGTTGTCTTCATCTCTCTCTCCTTTTTTATTTTTTATTCGCCTTTTGCAGGATCTCGAAAAGATTGGCGTAATAAAGCGCCTCTGTCTCTCTCACCTTTGCGAGACCAACAAGAGCGTTGAAATCGCTGAAAACGATCATCCTGTCCATACAACCGGCAGTGGTGCCTGTGGCAGCAAGCTCCTCCAGCACTAATTTTACCCCATAGGCGGCTGCGTAGATCGTTGAGAGCGGGAAAGTGGCGACGCTGTACCCTATATCCTGCAGCTCCTTTGCAGTGAGGATCGGCGTCTTGCCTCCCTCCACCATGTTTGCCAGAATCGGGGCCTTCACCTCTCTGCAGACGCGCCTCATATCCTCCACCGATTCCGGCGCCTCGATGAATATGAGGTCGGCGCCTGCCTCTTTATACCTGTTTCCTCTCTCGATAGCTTCATCGATGCCGTAAACCGCCAGCGCGTCTGTGCGGGCCATGATCACCAGGTCATCGTCCTTTCGCGCATCAACAGCCGCCTTCAGCTTGGCGACCATCTCTTCAGCCATTATCACCTGTTTTCCTTCCATGTGGCCGCAGCGCTTGGGAAATACCTGGTCCTCAAGAAAGAGGCCCGCTACGCCGGCGTTTTCGAAAAGTTTTACGGTCCTGGCAACGTTGGTTACGTTGCCGTGTCCCGTATCGCCGTCGACGAAGACAGGGATATCGACAGCATCCACGATATACCGCACGTGGTCAACCATCTCTGAAAGCGTCAAAAGCGATACATCGGGCTTCGCCAGGAGAGAGCCCGATGCGGGGTATCCTCCCAGCGTGACCGCCTTGAACCCCGTCTGCTCTGCTATCTTCGCCGAGAGGCCGTCATATGCCCCCGGCAGCACAAGTATCTCCTTGTCCAGGATCAGTTTTTTGAAAAGTGTTGTCTTCTTCAATGCATTAACCTCCTCAATTTTGGATATATACGGTATCAGCCAAGGCGATCCGATTTCTCCGATGCGAATACCAGCAGTACCTTTCCCGGTTTATCTCCGATGCTGCGGGAATAGTGGGGCTTATTCGATTCGAAACAGTAGCAATCCCCCTCCCCTACCTCATAGATGTTTCCGTCGTAAAAAAATTCCTGACGCCCTTCAAGGACATAGATCAGCTCCTGGCCTTTGTGCGTTAAGGGCTCCGTCGGAAACTCAAATCCTGTGGTTACGACAAAGGCATCCATAAGCCTGTTGGCCTTTTTGTAGCTGATCGACTCGTATACGTATCCGTATTTTCCGAAGGGCCTGTGGACGATCCTCCTCTCCGGCACTTTAACGAGAGAAAAATCCCGGTCCTCATCGTCGCGTGCCTCGCCGGTGAGGAGAAAAAAGACGTCAACGCCGAGGACATAGGCGATCTTGGCAAGGGTGCTGATGGGGGGCTCCCTCTTCAGCGTTTCTATCTGGCTGAGATAGCTTTTGGCAAATCCGGTCTTTGCTGCCATCTCGTCCAGCGTCATCCTTTTCTCATTCCTGATGCCCCTGATACGCTTCCCGATGGCAATGCATATGTTTCGTGCCTGCTCCTCCATTCTTATCATTGTGAACAATTGTGTGCTAATAGCAAATATTTGTCAAGAAAAAATTTAACCTCAGTATTTCGATGAGATGCGCATTGGGATGGTTGCCGGCCTGCCGGCATCAAGTACTTGGTCTGTAGTCAGCTTTGCTGTATGAGGATGATGCCGACTATTGTCATGATGATCCCGATCACCCTTTGCAGACTTAAAGCCTCTCCCAGTATTACGATGCTCAGGATGGCCGTTATCAGGGGATAAGATGCGGCTATAGGGACAATCTTTGAGGTCATGCCGGACCTGAGGAGGTAGAAATAGGTCCACATGCCCACAAGGCCCGCCATTACGCCGCTTGCGGTAAAAAGCGCATAGTTTTTCAGGGAGACCTTCGTCAGTTCCTGGGCCCTTCCGGAAAAGATATATACGAGGAACAGTATGACCGTGATAGAGGCGCTCCTGATGAGCACACCGGTAAGCGGCTCCACTTCCTTCAGCCCTATCTTTTCAAGAAGCGGCGTTGCCCCCCAGAGAAGCATCGTGGCGAACAACAACCCAAATGAAATAAGTTCCTGATAGTTCATGTCAAGACCCCTTCCTGTGTCCATACATTCAGGCCCGGGAACGGCGACGGGGTAAATGAGAGGATAAATATGGCCAGTATGATAAATGCTAAAATCTTTCTCTTTGTATCGAGCTCTGTCTCCATGTCTACGGGGTGCGGGTGGCGCATGCCAAAGATGAGAAGGATGATCACGAGGGTCAGCCACCCGGGGTTATAGAAGGCTGCAAGCACACCAAGCAGCACGATCGATGCCCCGAAGATCCACTTGCTCCGATCGCCGAAAAGCGCGTATGCAATATGTCCTCCGTCGAGCTGGCCGACGGGCAGCAGGTTAAGCGCTGTTACAAAAAGGCCTACCCATCCGGCATAGGCGCAGGGATGAAGCACGAGGTCATGACCTCCCGGGATGTCTCCTATGAGGATCTCCTGCAAGATCTTGAACAGCAGCGGGTCGCCAAGCTGAAGGTATGGCATGTTTTCCGGCAAAGGCCGAACGTCCGACAAGCTGATTCCGATGACGATAAAAGGTATGGCAATGATAAAACCGGACAGAGGCCCTGCGATGCCGATATCGAAGAGCGCCATCTTGTTGACCATAACGCCTTTCATCTTGATGATTGCGCCGAATGTGCCGAACGGAGAGAGCGGAAAGGGAATGAAATAGGGGAGCGTCGCAGGGATGCCGTACCGCCTGCTCATAAAATAGTGCCCCATCTCATGGGCGAGCAGTATCGACATAACGGCGATACTGTACAGGGCTCCTCCTACAAAAACCGTTGAGGCGATGGTGAGAATGAAAAGTACGATGTGTATCATCTATTCCCTTAGAAGGCCATACTCGAGGTGGATACGGCTGTATCTGGTACCTCTCTTTACGTTCACGTCAAATTCCGCAAGCATATCGAGAAAGGAGATGAGGTCCTTTTTGGACATTTTCCGGCTTGTCTGTGAAAGCTGGAAGGCATAATAAGGATGCTTATAGGGGAGGTAACGCTTCTGTTCGGAGGCTTCAAGCCCGAGGCTCTCCTTCCACTCGAGGAAGGTTTTCTTGAAAGAGGGGAACGCCTGCCCGGCCCTGAAGACCTCTTCCATGTCCTTTGCCTGGAGCAAAAGCCGTATCTGATTTACAAGGTAGCTCTGAATGGCGAGGATATCTTCACCGTTCTCAAGGAGGTTTTCAAAGATGGCGATCATCTTTTTCTTGTCCAACGCAGCAAAGGCCTCAAAAAGTTTCAGGAAGCTCTCTTCGTTGGTCTGCGTAACAACAGCGCGGACATCCTTTGATCCTATCTCCTTCCTTTTCCCGACATAATGAACAAGCTTAAGGAGCTCGGACTCAAGGATCGACTCGTCCCTTATCCTTTCTTTCAAAAGATCAAACCCTTCTTTTGTCATCGTTTTCCCGTAGGACCTCACAACGCTGAGGACCTGTTCACGGATGCGCTTTTCCTTGTCCTGTTCGAGCACAACCCGGTTGCCCCCGACGACTGTATGGAGGTCAGACGTCTTGCCCGTTGAGTAGAGAATGACAAAGATCTTTTCTTTCAAGACATCGAGCTGCCCCTTGAGCTCTTCAATACAACTTCTTTCAGGGTCAATGATTGCGAGAACACGGCGAGGGTTAGGGAACAGGTTGGATGCGTGTTCGATAATGGCGCTCCTCGCATCCTTCCCTGCAACGATTACCAGTTCAGGCTCATTGACGAAACGTTTTGCGAGGGCATGAATATCTTCAAGGGCATTGTCTTTCGAGCCGACTGCTATAGTGAGTTCGTTCATGTGTTGCCGGATTACTATTACTATACGTTGTACTTCTTCTTCAGGAACTCAAGCCCTGTCATGGGGTAGAGCGCATAGATCAGGATATCGCCCATATCCTCCGTGATGCCTTTGAGCACATCCCGCGCCTTTGGCAGTTCGGGCTCGAGAATGTCGCCGGGCCTTGTTTCGATCGGCGTATTTCCCTTTGCGTAGCCTTTCAATGCCTTCTGTCTTATCTCGTCGTTTACCGGCACCGGGGGTTTTCCGTACAGCCCGTAAAAGTAGTCTTTCACCTCGTTTGATATCATCTTATAACGGCCCGCGATGACATTGAAGACGGACTGGACGCCGACAATCTGGCTCGTAGGGGTAACGAGCGGCGGAAATCCCATATCCTTCCTCGTTACCGGTATCTCCTCGTAGACATCTTTCAGCCTGTGGATCGCCTTTGCCTGTTTGAGCTGGCTTACAAGGTTGCTGATCATGCCTCCCGGTATCTGGTGCATCAGCACGCCGATATCGATCACGGAGAACCTCGTCGTGTCCGCGAAGGACATATATTTGGGGATTATGGCTTCAAGGTAATCGTCCACCTCGGCTATCTTCTCAAGATCAAAACCAGGGTCCTGGGGTGTCCCTTTCAGGGTTACAACGAAAGGCTCCACAGCACAGTGGGAAGACCTGAGCGCAAAAGGCGCCAGACAGGTATCGATCCCGTCCGCTCCTGCCTCGATCGCCTTCAGCAAAGACATGGAGGCCATTCCGCTCGTGTAGTGCGTATGGAGATGTATGGGGATCGTGAGGTGTGCCTTCAGTTGAGAGATCAGGTCGAAGGCGTCATAGGGTGAAATGATCCCCGCCATATCCTTTATGCAGAGCGAGTCGGCGCCCATATCCTCGATCTTCTTTGCCTTGTCTATATAGTAGTCTATGTTGAAGATCGGCCCGCCGAGCCTTTTCTCGGTCAGGGAGTATGAGATCGCCCCCTGGATGTGCTTGCCGCATTTCCTGATCGCCTTGAATGCCGCGATGAAGTTCCGTTCATCGTTGAGTGCGTCGAAGACCCTGAAGATGTCGATACCGACCTCGGCAGCCTTTTCAACGAATGCGTCGACAACGTCATCGGCATAATTCCTGTATCCCACGAGGTTCTGGCCGCGCAGGAGCATCTGCAGCTTAGTATTTGGCATCTTTTTTTTGAGACGCCCGACCCTTTCCCATGGATCTTCATTCAGGAACCGCGTCATTACATCGAACGTCGCGCCACCCCATACTTCCATGGAGTAGAAGCCGATGCTGTCCATTGTGGCGGCTATGGGGAGCATGTCGTCGGTGGTCATCCTCGTCGCGAAGAGCGACTGATGGCCATCTCTCAGCGTCAGATCCGTAATGCGAATGGGCTGTTTCTCCGACATCGTCAACCTCCACGGAAAAAGTGTGAATAAGTATCATGTCTGCCGTTAAAAATCAATGGAATTTTTCCGATTTCTCTGCTATCTTTATGGTCACGGGATGTAGCTCAGCATGGTGTAGAGCGCTTGCTTCGGGAGCAAGAGGCCGCTGGTTCAAATCCAGTCATCCCGACCATAATTCATATGTCTTTCAGATAAATACATTCATCACAGGCATACGAGGAAGATCATAAACGACACGATCGCCGTCAACAGGCGCGGCGACAACGACCTTATCAACATTAGGGAGGAACTATCCGGCGTCCTTGAAAGGTCAGGGTCACAGGGTGGTAACCAATCGCTAAAAATCTTGACAGTCTGTCCAAATTGCAGGAAAATAAAGACAAAAAGGGGCGGGGAGTATGAGAAGGGCCATTCCGTTGCTGAATATTATTTTTTCCACAATATTCCTTTCCATTATAGCCCTGGTAATATTCCCCTTTGACCGGAAGGGAGAGGGAACAAACAGGCTGGGCAGGATCTGGGCAAGGATCCATCTCAAGGCGTGCGGCATCCGGGTAGCGATGGAGGGGGCCGAGAACATAACCGAACCCCCTTATATCATCATGTGCAACCATCAGAGCGTGCTCGACATATTTGCCCTCCTCTCTTCACTGCCTTTATCGTTCAAATGGGTCGCAAAGAAGGAGCTTTTTGTGGTGCCCTTTCTGGGGTGGGCGCTCAAGGCCGGGAAAAACATCAGCATCGACAGGCAGAATCCGCGAAAGGCCCTGAAGGCGATGCAGGAGGCGGCCGGCAGGATCAAGGAGGGCATGAATATCGTGATCTTTCCGGAAGGGACGTGGAGCCCTGACGGCACGCTCCTGCCATTCAAAAAAGGAGGGTTCTCGCTCGCGCTGAAGACAAAGGCGCCGATCATCCCTGTAGGCATCTGGGGAACAGGCCAACTGCAGCCGGAAGGCTGTTCTGTTCCCAAAGGAAGAGGACTGATACAGATCAGGATCGGCCGGCCGGTATGCTGGACAGAGGAAGGAAGGCCTGCCAAGGATAAATTGATGCTTGAAGTAAGGTCCCACATTGAAAAACTCATAGACGCCGACGGGCAAACCCAGGAAACAGCTTGTGGCCGATACTAAGCTCTCGACAAAATGAACTGCCCCGTCATAAGCGGCGGGAAATAAGAGGATAGGAACGGCATGATCATCCCCCCCTCTCCCTGACCCTCTCCCGCAAGGGGAGCGGGGACAATGATACCGAGTACCATCCATACCGTGACCATCTCCCGCAAGGGGAGCGGGGACAATGATACCGAGTACCATCCATACCGTGACCATCTCCCGCGGGGGGAGCGGGGACGGTGCCGCCTCGCAGCACGCTGCGGGGAATCATCCGGATTTAAATGTTCCAATACCAAAACGGGTTAAAAGGCTTTTGTGTGGTTACCAATAATGAAAAAAACTGCCTTGTAAAAATTGGTAAAAATATTAAGATACAATATTCCAGCACATTGAAGTGCTCTTTCCTCAAGGCCTTTGAGGATCTTTAAGCATTCAGAACAAAGTGGTTCAACAACCGTCAACGTATAGTGACCTGATGAAAATAAGTCCCTTATTTTATAGTCAATGCAAGGAGGAAGCCATGGTACTTACAGAAGTTTTTGGATCTAAGGTTTTTAACGACAAGGTCATGAAAGAGCGATTGCCCAGACAGATCTACAAGGCCCTGAAGGAAACGATTGAAAAAGACATACCCATGCAGTCTGATGTTGCCGACGTGGTCGCAAACGCCATGAAGGATTGGGCCATTGAGAAAGGCGCAACACACTATACACATTGGTTCCAGCCTTTAACGGGCATAACGGCAGAAAAACATGACTCCTTTATATCCCCCTCTCCGGATGGCAGCGTGATCATGGAATTCTCCGGCAAGCAATTGATACAGGGCGAACCGGACGCCTCGTCGTTTCCAAGCGGCGGCTTGCGCGCCACGTTCGAAGCAAGGGGATATACCGCCTGGGACTGCACCTCGCCTGCGTTCCTGAAGACGGACGAGGCCGGCAATGTAACGCTTACGATCCCTACAGCATTCTATTCGTATAACGGTGAGGCCCTCGATAAAAAGACTCCCCTCCTCCGGTCTATGGCGGCCTTATCAAAACAGGCCGTCAGAGTCCTGAAGGCGCTCGGCAACACCACCTCGGCCAAGGTAACCTCCACCGTTGGCCCCGAGCAGGAATACTTCCTGGTGGATAAAAAATTCTATTCAGAACGGCTGGACCTGATGCTGGCAGGTCGGACGATCTTCGGCGCGCCGGCCCCTAAAGGGCAGGAGCTTGAGGACCAGTACTTCGGCAGCATAAAGGACAGGGTTTCCAGTTACATGCAGGACCTTAACAAGGAGTTGTGGAAGATCGGTATTACTTCAAAGACGCAGCACAATGAGGTGGCGCCGGCGCAATATGAGATGGCCCCTATCTTTGCAACGGCAAATATCGCCACCGACCACAACCAGCTTGTCATGGAGACCATGCAGAAGGTCGCCTTCCGCCATGATCTCGTTTGCCTGCTCCATGAAAAACCCTACGCAGGCATCAACGGCTCAGGAAAGCACAACAACTGGTCGCTCTCGACGGACGACGGCATCAATCTGCTGGAACCAGGTACAACGCCCGGCGAGAACCTGCAGTTCTTATTGTTCGTATGCGCATTGCTTAAGGCTGTCGATACCCATGCCGACATCCTGCGGGCCACCTGCGCGACCGCGGGCAACGATCATCGCTTGGGCGCTAACGAGGCGCCCCCGGCAATCGTCTCCATCTTTATGGGTGAGGAACTCACAGAGATCCTTGACAAGATCTCGAGGGATGTAAAGATCACCTCGAGGGGCGTACAGTTCGTCAACGTCGGCGTCGATACGCTGCCAAATATCCCCAGAGACAACACGGACCGCAACAGAACATCTCCCTTCGCCTTTACCGGCAACAAGTTCGAATTCAGGATGGTCGGCTCGGCACAGTCGATCGCCGGACCGAATGTGGCATTAAATACCATCGCGGCCGATGCGTTTGACGAAATAGCCACCCGCCTGGAAAAAGCCAAGGATATCAATACAGAGGCAGGGGCGATCATCAGGGAGATCTATAAAAAACATAGCAGGGTGATATTCAACGGGAACAATTACTCGGAAGAATGGGTGAAAGAGGCTGAGAGGCGCGGCTTACCAAATGTGAGAAATGCCGTCGATGCATTAAAGGCATTTGTTACCGATAAATCCCTGACGCTCTTTGAAAAGCACAGGGTTCTCTCGCCAAAAGAGCTCCATTCCCGCTACGAGATATATGTAGAGCATTACTCGAAACAGATCAATATTGAAGCGCTGCTGGCGATCGATATGGCGAAAAAACAGTTCCTGCCTGCCGTAATCGAATACGCCACGTTTCTCTCGGACTCGATCAGCAGTTTCAAGGCAGTGTCGTTGCCGTCCCCCGTTCAACAAAGCATTCTGAAGCAGCTGGGCTCCTTGCTCGCATCATCCTATAAGAGCCTGGAAAAGCTTGAAGCAGCGGTTGCCAATACTCAGGAGATCGCGAATGTCGTGAAAAGGGCGGAGAGTTGCCGGGATAAAGTCGTCACGGCAATGCAGGCGCTGCGCGGCGGTATAGACGCCCTGGAGATGATCGTTCCCAGGGACATGTGGCCTGTTCCCACTTACGCGGAGCTGCTGTTTAAACTGTAATAGGCAGCCCGGCCGTATTATTCCCCCCTCTCCCTGGCCCTCTCCCCTGGCGGGAGAGGGAATATTGTTGCTACGTACCGCCTGTGCCCTGACCTTCATCTGAAAGGGGAGAGGGAATGAGGGTCCGCGTGCAGTGAGGCACGGGGAATAATTTATGGCTTTTCCGGCTCCGTCACAACGATGCGCCAGAAACCATCATAAAGCGAGACCGTCTTCCAGTGGGCCTTCTTCTTTATCACCTGCTGCGTCCCCGGCTTCACATACCGGTAAGGGCCGGAACCTTCCTCCTGGCTGACGATGTAGCCCACAAGCCCCTTCAGCTCCGGAAAGCCCTGATACTCTGCGCTCTTCAATACATTCCTCCTTGACTGGGCGGGGTCGGAGGAGAATACATGGGTGCCGTCGCCCTGAATGACAAGGATCATTATTCCCTTCCCCAACGTCAGGCCCTTTAAGGCGTCTTTCGCCAGAAACTCAGGAGTAAAGTATATGCCTACGGACCCGACGAATTCGTTCCTGGCATTAAATACCGGGTAGCCGAAGAGCGCAGCCTGCGTCTCTTCGATGCCGATAAAAAGCTCGCTGAAAACAGGCTTTTTATTCTTCATGATCCCTGCCGTCACGGCCTGCGCCGACAGGTTCGCCCCTTCATGCTTTCTGTATTTTTCAGGCTCCATTATCTCTATCACCCCTTTGGCGTTAACAAAGGAACAATCGATCGCATAGGGCTTCCCGGCGCAGAGGCCTTTTATGGCCCCTCTAAGGTCGGATTGCGCATCAAGCCCTTTCCCGATACGGCCGGCAGCCCCGGAGAGGCTTTTGTCCACCTCTTTGAGGACCGCAGAGATCCTCTTAACGGCTTCATCAAGCGTGGCCGTTGCCGTGTCAGATCCAAACATTGTCGACGAAGCGCTGAAAAATATCATTACCGACACTACAATAGTGATAACTGATTTCATACGCCCTCCTTTATGTCTCCGGGTGCCGCTCTTGCTACGAGCTGCAAGGGATACAAACAATTTGTGCATCATCATTAGTTCATTTTTAGTACGCGAGAGACTGCCTGTCAACTGAAAACGTAACCTCATAGCTCATAGCTGGCAAGCAACATAAAAAGCCGATAGCTGATAGCGAAGCCAAGCACGAAATTCTAAGCACCAAGCCCTAAACAGTATCAAAATTCAAATAGGCAAATGTCAGAAATAAATACAAGCTTCTTAGTTCCCTCTCCCCTGGCGGAAAATGGTCATAGCAACAAAACATTCCCTCTCCCCTTGTATGTTATATATATGTTTTCCCACACAGTACCTCAGTGCTATACTTATCCCCGGATGCAACAGGGCGTGACAGGCCGGTTTCCCCTTGAGACGCATGATCTCGTCCGCCAGCGCGGGTCGTCACACCCCTTTCCATACACGCTCGAACAACTGCCTGGGCCTTCCGAAGAGCCCGCATCACACAAGGAGGAGCACACATGGAACGATTTG
>Ga0209201_1004005_pt1 | contig 12320 bp, 13 predicted proteins | sample AD_UKC055_MetaG_FD_184411 | JGI IMG/M metagenome (GOLD analysis project Ga0209201, IMG submission 184411) | Active sludge microbial communities of municipal wastewater-treating anaerobic digesters from USA - AD_UKC055_MetaG (SPAdes) (version 2) | ecosystem: Engineered > Bioreactor > Anaerobic >... | reverse complement strand
CCCCAGATTCGTATAAGTAGTAGATTTTTAATTTAAAAAGTGACAAAAATAAAAATGCAACAATTTTATTTTAAAATGCCAGTAAAAAAAAAATGTGGTTTTATGTAACAAATTCAAATAACTTTCGTATAATTGCATAGAGAAACACAAGTAATCATTTAAAAAAAGCATTATGGAAATCAACCTGAAACAATTAAGCACACAAAAGACAGAAGGTACGGTAGGCAGAACAAAGATGCGCCTCTCCGAAAACGCAACCTCAATGGTCTTTCAGATGTTCACCAAAAACATCTATTCAAATCCTATCGGTACGGTAGTGAGGGAAATTACCTCAAACTGTTTCGACAGCCACGTTGAAGCAAAAGTCAAAAGTCCTGTAATCATCAGAAGGACAGTTGATAAGGCTGACAATACACAATACATATCATTTATTGACTTCGGTGTTGGGATGTCACCTGACAGGGTTAATAATATATATGGTGTGTATTTTGAAAGCACCAAACGTGCCGACAATACACAAATCGGTGGTTTCGGTATCGGTGGCAAAACTCCCCTTGCATACAAACGTTCGACTGGTCATGGTGAAGGTGAATACGACAACAGTTTTTTCGTAATCACAAACTTTGACGGTGTGAAGTATTTTTACTGTATATCAGAGGGTGAGGAATGTCCTGAAATCTCCCTGCTTCATCAGGAAGCTACAAAGGACAGGAACGGTACAGAAATCCGTATTCCCATCCTTGAAAGAGACCTGAATTCATTCAAAAAGGAAATGGTTCGTCAGCTTTACTACTTCGAAAACATTATCTTCGAAGGGTTTGGAAATGAAGATGACGATTATTACAATCGCAATGATGAAATCCTGACAAACAAGTACAGCATTGTACGGGGTAAGAACTTCCTGTTCAGGGGTACTGAATATGCAAGTGAGATGCACGTTTGTCTCGGCAGGGTGGCATATCCGATTGACTATAATGTACTCGGTCTGTCATACAGCGATTACAGACTTCCGGTTGCTATCCGTCTGGAAGTTGGTGAAATCAATCCGACTGCAAACCGTGAAACGCTTGATTACAATGAGCACGCCATTAAGACAATCAAGAAGAAACTGGCAGAAGCAAAGGCAGAGATAACTGAACTTCTTGCAAAGCAGTATGCAAATATTGTCACACTGGAAGATTACTTTAAGGTGAAAAACCAGTTTGGCACACTGACCTTTGCAAATGGTATCAGCATCAATGTTGGCAACCTGATTAAGCAGTCAGATGTTGACTTCTCAAACTTCAAGTACAGCTTTATGAAGATGCCGAATGACAGACAGTTGTTCAAATTCTTCTTCCATGTCAAATCATACGGTAAGAAACCGTCTCGTAGCAGGTACACATCAAAGTACGAATTTGAAGGTGGCTATGAAGAATTGCAGAGGAACAGCAACCTATTGTACATTGACGGTGAATTCAACCGTAAGGTTCTGAAACAGGCTTACCTGAAATCAATACATGACCTGTATCACATAATTGAAAACAGGGATATTACAGCCGGATATGTCAAGAGTGAAATAGCTGAACTGTTCAATGTACATCTTGATACAACAGTTGATGACAACGGCAAACCTGTTGACTTCGTGAAGTCCCTGATTGATATGCAGGAAGAATACTTTGCCATTGTACAAAGATTTGCAAAGGATTATGACACATTGGAAGTGCCGGAAGATTTTGTCCTTAGTCGTAAGAAGAAAGACGGTCTGTCAGAAGAAATCCTTAAAAGTAGTATTCCTGTTAAGTTTATAGGACATCACAGCAAAGAAAGAGTAAAGGTTCAGGCATTACTCAATTACAATATGCCTATCTTCTACGGTACGCAGGAAGAAGAATACAAACTCCGCAATGTCTATGACATATATTGTGCACTTTTCGACAGCAATGCAGTTGTAACTGGCTATGACAGCTACGATAACAGGGATAAATTCTCAACAGGTTACAACAGCTATTATTACAGGAACAATAACAAACCTGCCCCGAAGAATAGCATAATGTTCGTTATTGTTGCGCAGGGTAACTTGAAATACTTTGAATTCTGCAAGAAAGCATACAAAGCAGATGAATTCTTTGCAAAGATATTGTACAGGAAGGAAGATAAGGTTATGACATACTTCCAGACCTATGACCTGAAAAACGACTGGTCAAATATAAGCTCCCTGTATCGTTCAAAGAACTTTGGTAAGGTCAATGCTTCAATGGGTAAGAAAATCAATGAGATAAGAGACTTTATTGCTTCTCTCCCGAAGGTAAGTGGCAGGGATGACATTGGTTCTTTGAAGTCAAGTTTAAGCAAATACTTTGACCTGTCAAATATAAAGATGACAGCAGAGCAGAAACGCATCAGCAGAATGATTGCCGAAGTGAAGAAGGTGGAAGCATTGAACGACAAGACTTTAGCTTACATATACTTCCGCAATGATGATGAACTGGAAGGTGCTACCCTGATTGAGATACTTAAAAAGGTGATGACTTTTTAAAAGTTAAAAGTCATCGCCATTTTTTTGTATATTTGTGAAACATTTATAAATTTGTATCGTATAAGTATCAGAAACAAGTAATAACTTAAAAAGAAACAGCATGAAAAACATTAATGCAATCAAAACCGGAAACGTAGTTAACATCAGTATTGATGGCAAACTCCAAAAGAAAAACTGCGGTTCTCCGAAAGAAGCAGACGAGCTTTACCGTCTTGTGCTGAAAGCCAAAGACGACCCGTCTGATGCAAACCTCAAAGCAATCAGGTGTTACCTGAATGAGAAACTTCGCATTGCACTTGTTGCAGGTCTGGAAACTGACCCCGACAGTGGCGAAGTGTACCTTGCCGGATTTAACACTCCGCTCCCTGACACACTGGTTGAAATCATCAGGGAATACCATGAAAATGATTATCCTCTGGATGCAATCATCAACTTCTGGAAACTCCTGATGATTAACCCTGACACAAGGGTGCGCAAATCGCTCTTTGACTTCATTACAACCCACGACTTTGTTCTGACCGACAAAGGTTACATGGTGGTGTACAAAGCCGTATACCGCAAGGATGAAGGCAAACAGGTCAATACCCTGAATGAATTCGTTACCAACCAGTGGCTTCATGTGAAGAAGGATTGGGGATGCTCACCGAACAAGTATGTGGTGTTCCAGTACCTTGATGAAGCCGACAAGTACGGTATCACCAAAGTGGAAACCGCCAAAGGATGGGATGAAGATGAAAAGCAGGTCAAGGTTCTTGGCAAACTTGGCGAAATGTACGCCAATGTCATTGCCAGTGAGAACAGCGAAGTTGCAGATGATGTTCCGGTTTACACGGATATGCACACTCGCACCATGAGCATTGTACTTGGAAAACCTGTACAGATGCCACGTACCGAATGTGACAGCGACCCTGCAAGGGATTGTTCATACGGTCTGCATTGCGGAGCAACAGCATACGTTGAAAGGTTTGCAAATCAGGGCAAAAGCATAATCCTTGCTTGTCTCGTCAATCCGGCAAACGTTGTGGCTGTACCGAACTACGACCATTCCAAAATGAGGGTGGCTGAATACTTCCCGTTTGCTTATGCAACATACGAGAACGGCAAAATCGACATCGTTGAGCAGTCATACTTCGAACTGGATTATCAGGAGTATGAAACAGAAGTACTGGAAAGGCAGATTGCCAATGTACAGGCAAACGAGCTTCCGATTGAAACTGCAATCAATGCAGAGAAGGAAGAACGCCCAATGTCCGAACTTATCAAGATACTCGAAACTCGACTGTTTGATATAGAGTAATTACTTGTGTTCTCTCACAAAACCCCCTGTAATAGTGCAGGGGGTTTTTAGTAAACAGTAATGCACAATTTAAATTAAAAAAGCAATGGCACGCAAGACAGCAAAAGATTATAAGGTAGAATATAATGCGCTTAACAGGCAACTAACTGCACTCGAAGCTCGTATAAGAGCAGGTTTAATTAATTATGCACAAACACATCCTGAAACTGCTGTTGCAATTGGAAAGACTTATTTGAGTAATAAAACTGATTTCGCAGAGTATTCCAGATTAGTTATAAGAGATACACCAATTGAGGAATGTCTCACCATTTTGGAATCAATGGAAGCTGAACTTGCAAAGAAAGACAGGTACAAACAAACTCGAATCGAAGGATTTTAATTTAAAACAACCACAGATATGGAAGCAACAAGAAAACGTCAACTCAAGAAAAGATACAAGACCATGATATGGCTTGGATACATGTGCGTAGCATTCTTCGCATTGTTCCTGACAACCATAATCATAATCAGGAGAAATTCAACCGGGGATTGGACAGCACTTTGGATATTAATACTCCTGATGACAGGTTTACTTCTCCCGCTCTTTGCAGGACTGATATTCGGAATGTACGCCAGTCTAAGCCGAAATGAACTACTCAGGTATAAACGAAACATCCAAGTATACCGGGCACGCAAGTTCGCTGTAAAGACCATAGAACATCTACAGGAAGGTGAAGTTCAGCAAGCTATAGATGAATACCTGAAATGTAACAACTACCCGGAAAGGTTATTTGACAACTACGTATACGGGATGTTAATCATGGCATGCCACCTGTCCAAAGAAGACAAACACCATAAGCAGGGCATACACCGAATCAATGATGTGAAGAACAGATTCGACCCGGCTAAAGTAGAACTTTAAATACAACCAAGTAACCAATTAAAATTAAAACACATATGGAAACAATTAATGCAAAAATCAAAGAACTACTCAAGGTCTCAGCAGAAGACGTAATAGGTAGTAATGACTTCTCAAAGAAGTTTGACGCTAAGATGAAGAATCAGGAACGCCTGATGGACGAACTCAAGACGCTTGCAAAAGCCAAAGGGACATTAGTGGGAAGGGTTATACAACTTCCGCATGCTGACAGCTATGCATTGTATCTTGTGACAAAGGTATCCAAAACCACAGCCACTGTTGTATGGCTTGACTGGTGTGACGGATGGCAGGATGACATCCTTGATGCCGGGTGTGACATACCAATTGCCAAGGCAAGTGCACTTATAGGTAGACGTGACGCACTTGATGCAATGTTCAGTAAAACCAAATTCTAATATGTACGCTATCTCAAGAAACAAAAGAAAATACTCTCCGACTCCCATCGTCAGATTATCGATGGGAGCGGATGGTAAACAACAGGAAGAGATTGTACTAATCTCCACCCTGAAGAAAGCTGAAGGGGACGCAATGTCCGAACGCATTGTACGACTCCTGAATGATAACCTCTCATCTGAACCCGGCATGGGTTCTGAATACCACCCAGAAAAAAAGTAAGTTGATAAAGTAACATTTTGTAATCTCAAAAATAATATTATATTTACACCATGAACATACACTACATAAAAGGAGACGCAACACGCCCAAGGGGAGATGGTACAAAGATAATCTGCCACATCTGCAACGATATCGGTGCATGGGGTGCAGGATTCGTTCTCGCACTCAGTGCCCGGTGGTCAGAACCTGAAGACTCATACAGGGTAATGTCCAAGGACGAACGCAAGCTTGGCAATGTATCGATAGTAGAAGTGGAAGATGACATTCTGGTAGCCAATATGATTGGACAGCGTGGAGTGGGTTGTGATGAGAATGGTCTACCACCCATCCGTTACACTGCCGTGCGTGCTGCCCTGAAGAGTGTAAATGACTTAGCTACCCAGATTAATGCAACGCTGCATATGCCACGGATTGGCTGCGGTCTTGCTGGGGGACGCTGGGAAGACATCGAGAGTATAATCAAAGAAGTAGTAACCGTTAATGTATACGTATATGACCTGAAGTAAAGCTGCAGATGGAACAACTTAACCAGAACAACCACAACAATTTAAAATAAAAAACATAACATGAAAAGACTAAACTAAGATACTTTATGGCGGTTGGCACACAGTTCATCAAGCATGATTTTAATCTTCCAGACCACAGTACTCAGTTACAGAAGGCAGAAGAAATCATAGAAAAACTAAAGGATAGATTCAAACACATACAAATAACAAAAAGCATTGACGGAGATAAACACACAGTACTATATGAGGAAACGATAAGGATACTGGATTACGTTGGAAACCTTTCCAAAGCAGCTTTCGATATAGAAGAAGAAATCGAAAGACTCTATACCATTCAATTCCAGCATGCCCCGGAACTCGGAAAGAAATTGTGCAATGACCATTATGAAAACATCCACCATCCATATACACTGCTTAAAAACAGATGCTTCAAACTCTTGGAAGATATGGATGCCGAATATTATAAACGCTGGAAAAAACATCCGCCAAACTGGAACATATAAAATCTAAGGACGCAATGTCCGATTCATAAATTTTGTTGTTGTTTCCATTGTACGAATGCTCTGGGAGTGGTTGCCCGGAGCATTCTCTTTTTATGCCTACCCATTGTCCGAACTAACTCGCTGATACCCAGACTCGCTAATTTTAGCGACTGCCATTGTCCAGATTGTCCAGCTATACCATTGTACAAAAAAAAATCTGGACAGATTGTCCAGATAAATGTCCAGATTAACTTAGACACTTACTTAGACACTATGTCTATGTTAATGTCCAAGTAAGTGTCGAAGTAACTTTATTATCTTAAATTGTTACATCGCATTGTACGCTTTTTTATTTTAGATTGTTACGCAATGTACGATTAGTCCATCCCGGTTATCTGGAAAGCAATGACCAGTACTTGGAAGTGCCATTTGTTTTTTATTCCTAACCTTCTACGCAATTTGTTTGTGGAATATAGCTCAAGCAAATGAGATGTCAATGTCCACAAACCAAAACCAGCAATGTACGCCAGTCCAATTGATTTATCCAATGTCCACATCCAGTCCCATTGTCCGAAGTTCCTTTCAGACATATAGAGTGCACCAAAAATAATTATGATTATTATCGCTGGGAGAAATGTATACCTGATAAAAGGTACACCAGCTTTCTTCCAGAACTTAACGTACTTGGGTAAACGATAAGCACGCATTTCCTTTTCAAAGTATTCTAACTCTTCCGTTGTGTACGGTAAAGTATTAACGTCAGTAAATTGTGTTGGCATAATAAACTCTTTTATAGTAAATACTTAATACCTACCATAATTGTTGGAATTCTTATCACCAAACTTTATTATGGCAATAAGTCCAAACCAACTGAAAGCAGTAAGTATTAATGCAATCACCCATGCACTCCACGAAAACTTCTTCCTCTTGGAAAACGTTAAGTCATCCATAGTAAGTACCGCAGCCATAAACGTGACCAGCAATCCAAAAAAATATACCAGCCAAACCCACCCCCAACCATGTATCTGATAATACGCTTCGTATTCCATACAATATTTTAATTTAAATTGTCATCATCTTCCAAATCAATATCATCATTGCGATGCTCTTCCGCATACTTAATATTTTCCCCAACCCATAACGCCAGTACGCTTATCCAACTAAGCAACGAAAGTAATAAACACGCAAAGAAGTCGCTTGCAAGTATGCGCTCATCCTTCTCCCTAAAACTCCGTACACCCATCCAGAGTGCAACAAAATATCCTACAAAATAAATCTGCCAACCTATACCCATAGCGCAAAAGTTTTTATTGTTAGTGTCATGCTTGGTGCTACAAATTATTATTATAACAAAGATAATCATTATACGATAAGACGCACCATTTGTTGTAAACATTCGTCAAATAATTTAATGCATTAGTAAAATAATAAAACAACTTCGCACTAATGCTTTAAGGGGTACAAGTACGGGTACAAATAAAATTATAAAAAATTATAAAATCGTGTTTGTGAAAAAAATTCTGGCGGGGGGAAGATGCGTGTGGGGGGCATACATTTTCCCCACTTTCATCCATTTTTCCCCACTCTGATATTCACACTTATATTTTTTAGCGTTTAACTCCCTGATACTCAGGATTACAATTTTCTATAAAAAAGTACAAAAAATTACAATGGAAATGGTTAGAGGTACAATAAAGTGGCATTATAGTACATATAACGAAGTGTGCAAATCCTTGCAACATAAATTAATACAATCAACTTTCTGATTATTAAGTATTTATCATTTTCCATACAAATAATATGTTCGGATTATTTGTTTGAATCATTTCCAGTTCATTATCATTGATTGCTTTGCCTTTACCACAAATGCCCTTGTCAACCTTATTAACAATATCAATATCCGTAAAATCAGCATATGGGTCTGGTACAAATGAATCATTTTCTGTTGATTCATGTGCAGCAAATAGTTTATCATCAATAATTATTGTTTTAAGTTCAGTATCGGAAGATACAAGATATTCAAATTGCTGACAACTTTTTCCGACTTCATGTAAATAATAAAATTTTATCATTTTCTTTAATTTAATTATTATGCAACTAATTCAAAATACGTATCAGTATCATCATTCTTTTTAAAATACTTTTTACATTCTTCAAGCCAACCATTTTTTAATGCAATATTATATGCCTGTGCAAATGTTTTTATAAATTCAGTAATTGAAAATACTTTTTTTGCTGCATTAATAACATTTTCTTTTATTTCCCAATATCCAACAGGTTTTCTGGTTTGAATAAAATGCTGACCGCATTCTTTTAACCAACCATTTCTTTGTGCTGCAGAATATGAAGAACCATTATTTTTTATCCATTCTTTGGCTGTTTTATATTGTAATGCTATTTCTTTACATCTTTCAAGTGTCCAATATCCATCAGGTTTTGCAATTCTTATCATATGTGCACAGCATTCATCTTTCCATCCCAATTTAACTGCTGCTTGATATGCTCCACCTTCATTTTTTTGCCACTCAGCAATTGATTTATATTTTTTTGCAATATCTAAACACATTTCTTTAGTCCAATCAGTATGAAAATTTTTCATGTGTATCACACATTCATCATACCAACCATTTTTTTGTGCAGCATGACATGCGCTTTTATCTTCACCCTTTGCCCACTCTACTCTTGTTTTATATTTTCTTGCGCTTTCAATACATCTTTCTTTAGTCCAATAACCAATTGGTTTTCTGATTTGAATCATATGAGCAGTACATTCATTCATCCAACCATTTCTACGTGCAGATGCTTCTGCACCACTTGGTTCATTCATTTTCCAATCTTTTACTGTATTATATTTTTTTGCGCTTTCGATACACCTTTCTTTTGTCCAATAATTTTTTACATAATTATTTTCCATATGTATGCAACATTCATCAAGCCAACCTCTTTTTCTTGCAATTGAATAACTTGCACTGTTATTTATTTGCCATTCACTTTTTGTTTTATGTTTTAATGCAATTTCTTTACACATTTCAAGCGTCCATTCAATATAGTATTTTGGCATATGAGCACAACATTCATCAAGCCAACCGTTTCTTATTGCAATTGTATATGCACTACCATTTTCACCATTTCGCCATTCTTTTAATGTTTTATATTTCAATGCATCTGCTTTACATTCTTCTTTAGTCCAAGGTTTTCTACATAAAACTTCCATATGAGCACAACATTCATCAAGCCAACCGTTTCTACGTGCAACTGCAATAGGTGTACCATTAGCATTTTTCCAATCAGTTTTATTTGTGAATTTTCTTGCATCTTCAATACACATTTCTTTAGTCCATTGAAATGCTTTCGGCATGTGAGCAGTACATTCTTCATACCAACCATTAGTTTGAGCAGCATGATAGGCTGTTGAATTTTTACACCATTCACTTGCTTTAGTATATAATAAAGCATCTTCTATGCATTCTTCTTTAGTCCAATGTTTTATGTTTAAAAATTCATCACGAATTTGACGTATTGTTGTCATTGCATATGGAGTAAGCAAATCATCTTTCTTATGCAAAATATTTTTAAATAATTGAAATACTGGAAGACCTTCCATATCAATTGGCTGGTATTTCTTCTGACGTTTTTTACTACCATTATCAGGTGCTGGTTCAGGATTTGATTTACGTTTTACAACCTTCTTAACAGGAATTTCCATTTGATAAAAATTCTTTCCATTGAACTTCACGAAGAATTCTTCCTGAGTAAGCATCATGGTGGCAGTCATAATATGCTTAAAATAATCTGTAAGCATATTTGGTGCTATTTTAAAATAAAGTTTTTTGTTTCCATTTGGATGTTTACGAACAACACGGCAAAACAATTGATATAATCTATCAACGTTATGACTAACTGTCATATCAATTACATTCACCAGTTCTTCATAATTAAAACCAAGTATACCACGACCTACAACAATAAGAACAAGCACATCTTTTTCATTTCTGAATCTTTCAATTTCTCTTGAATCAATATCGGTATCGCTAATTGATAATGCTGATGGTACGTCTCTTTTTTCAAAATACTTTTGCACTTGTTTTGCTTGATGCTGAGATTTACACACCATCATAGTTTTTTCCATACTTTTCAAAACAGGCAACCATTCGGGCACAAGATTGGTGTATCTAAAATTCCTAATACTCTTTAATCTTTTATCGATTTTTTCAATTAATGCATCAAGGGTTTTTCTTGTATCTGAATCTTTGAAATGCACTGAACTTTTAAGTTCATCATCATCATTATAATCTTTCAAATCAAAATTATATGTACTGGATGCAATTTCAACATATACATCACTGACCATTCCGGCATCAAAAATTGTATTTAATGCAACAGGAATAATCGAATCAAATTTATCTTTATTGAGAATAAATTGACTTGGTGTACCTGTTAAAAGTAATTGTTTTTTTACTTTTGTGTCATTTATAATTTTCTTCACCATTTTGGCAAAATAAAACTGATGTGCTTCATCACAAATAAGTAAATCGGCTTTCTTTAACTGACACTTATGTAATGATTGTGGCAAACAAACATTTACACTTGCACTGCTGTTTTGATAATCTTTGCAACTTTCAATAAGTGCATATGTAAAGTTTGGTTTATATTTTTCAAGTACATCATGAAATTGTGTGCGAAGAACAGTTGTTCCATGTGTGAGTACTAATATATTATGATTTGGATTTTGACGAAGATATTCTTCAATCATGTATATGGTCATAAGGGTTTTTCCTGCAGACGGACATGCAGCAAGAACAGTTATTTCATGTTCATTTAAACTCTGCTGAACTTTTGTAATGGCGTTCTGCTGATATTCGAGAACCTTTAAATTTCTGCTTGTGAACCAATTTGTATTCATTTCAATAACAATTTAATTATACTACTTATACGAAGATGATTTAAAAATGTTACAAAATATCCGGGATATTTAAAAAGAAAAATCCCCTTATGCTGGGAACGTAACAGTGATAAGTTGTACTATTTACCAGCATAGGGAATTTACCCTTCCTCTCCGCATTATATTTTCAAAGACTAACTGGTGATTGAAGAGAGGTCACTCCGACATAAACGAGCATCACGTTTACCCTCTGTTGTTGCTACAACCTGCCTAATCACCTGTTAGTTTTATTTTGTGGGGAGAGAGGGAATCGAACCCCCAAAGCGTCTCGTTCTTCGCAGTAAGTGATTACGTACTCACAGACCACTATCACCGATACGCCAACGATTCGGTTGTGTCCCTATCGTTTCATCAGCTTGCAACTGACCGCTTTACCGCTTTGCGTATCTCCCCCATATATTTTAAAGAACTTCATAAAAATGAGTAACCTTTTCCCACCTAACCATAGCGGGTGTCTTGTTCTTCTTGGTGCGCATCTATCTGGTCTGAATCTACGCATTACAATCTATACCATATATCTTGACATCTTAGGACGGGTGTTTCGTTCCCAATAACCCGAACAAGTTTTATAGTCTACCTTTCTGGCAGTTTGTGAAGTTTACAATTAGTTACTCAAAGAACTTTATTTGTGGTGCTGGTAGGAATTGAACCTACGTGGAGTCTTGTGGTACTTCGTAACGGGGGTTACTTCGCCAACAAGTTGTCTTGCCATCATCGACATACAACACCGTGTTAAATAAAGAAAAGTATCAGGAGATTTGGACTCCTTATGTAAGCATACCTGCGGTTCTTACGTCATTGCTTTTGACCTCGCCTATCTAAGCTGACAGATATAAACACAATCTTCAAACAACACTTTTCTTTATTTTGTGGTATCGACAGGATTCGAACCTGCACTTATTGCTCTCGCATCTCTTAATCAGGAGCTACCCGGTTAAGCTACCCATGCGACACAACCTGCTTCGACCTATATGGATTCGTCAGGGTTTCCAGTCCCCCACGATACCGCCTTCAACAATTTTTTAAAGAACTGTTTTCAAA
>Ga0209201_1004002_pt1 | contig 12323 bp, 9 predicted proteins | sample AD_UKC055_MetaG_FD_184411 | JGI IMG/M metagenome (GOLD analysis project Ga0209201, IMG submission 184411) | Active sludge microbial communities of municipal wastewater-treating anaerobic digesters from USA - AD_UKC055_MetaG (SPAdes) (version 2) | ecosystem: Engineered > Bioreactor > Anaerobic >... | reverse complement strand
GAGGGCATTATAATACTGATGATTTTCTGCTGCTGTAGGAAGAGGAATAAGAATAGCCGGAAGGTGATTCGCTTCCAATTCTGCAATAGTCATAGCTCCTGCTCTGGTAATAGCTAAACAGCAGTGGGAAAACATTTTGGGCAGGTCTGGCGAAAAGGCAAAAATATAAATACCTTCTTTTCCTTTATGTTGGGCAGAAAAACGCGCGTAACTCATTTTTCCGGTTTGCCAGATAATTTGATACCCTAAAGATAATATATCCGAAATTGCCTGATTGACAACTGTGTTTATGGCAACAGAACCCTGGCTGCCTCCGCTAACTAAAAGTGTCGGTTTATCGTTTTTTAAGCCCCAAGAGCCAATGTCCAAAGGTTTCTGCTGGTCATTTTTTGCTGCCTGCCTGAGAGGTATTCCATAGTTTACTAATTTTGAACAGGTTAAATATTTTCTAGTGTTTTCAAACGAAATGAAAATAGTGTTAATCCATTTTGCCATTTTGCGAGTTACCAAGCCAGGATAACTATTACTTTCATGGAAGAACAAAGGAATTCTTAAGAGGGCAGCAGATATAGCTACAGGACCTGCTACAAAACCACCGGTACAAATAACTGCCTGCGGTTTTTCCTTCTTCATAATGTTTACAGCGGTAATAACACTTCCCAATAAGTAAAAGGGAACCAGCAGGTTTTCCGGTTTTAAGGAACGATGCAATTTCTGCACTTTAATCTTCTGAAAGGGATAACCAGAAATAGCACAAAGAGATTCTTCAATACTTTTGGCGTTACCTAAAAAAAGGACATTATGCTTATGTTTTATCAATTCATCAGCAAGCGCCAATGCAGGAGTAATGTGACCTCCTGTTCCACCGGCACCAAAAATGAATTTCATACATATCTCCGCTGGGCACTGATATTTAAAAGTATTCCAACAGCGATGGAATCAATAAGTAAGGCAGAACCACCATAACTGATAAAAGGTAAAGTATTTCCGGTTGGCGGCAAAATGGACATTGCAACCCCCGTATTGACCAGAACATTACAAAAAATATTCATTGCTAAACCCACCCCTAAAAACCTTAAAAATCTGTTTTCTTGAGAATTTGACATCTTAAGACAACGGAAAAAAAGAAAACAATGTAAACCAAAAACAATAAGAGCTCCAATAAAACCCCATTCTTCACCAATTACAGTATAAATATAATCCGTTCTAGCTTCTGGAAGATAATAATGTTTTGCTCTACCTCTTGCCATACCTGTTCCGATAAAACCTCCTCTGGAAAGAGCTGTTAAACTTTCTTTCACCTGATAATCACTGTCCTCAATTTTGATTTCACCTTTGGGTCTTAAGAATAAGCAGAACTTCTTGTAAGTAGTTAAACGTCCTTTTCTATAATCCGCTCCATTAGCTAAAATCAATGTGCCAGCTATGATACCTATTAGAGCTATCGTGATCAGAACCCGTTTCTTAGCTCCTGCATAGATAAGCATTCCATATAGGGTTAATCCACCTATAATCAGTGTACTTAAATGATGTTCCATAATAATAAGGAGGAAAGTTATACCTGTAATTACAATTAAAGCGAAGAAATTAGTAACAAACTTTAGCGGTGAAGAAGATAAAAGTTCTTCGTTCTTTTTATCTAATATATGGGCAAAATAGAAGACCAATGCCAAACGTGCCAAAACACTTGGCTGGAAATTAATAAAGCCCAAATTGAGTTGACGAGTAGCACCTTTAACAGTGTTACCTTTTAGCAGAACAATAATTAACAGGATGATGGTGAGATAAACAATATAAGGGGAAAGAACTCTTAGTTTCTCCAGATTAAATGTGTAGAGAATTACGATTACTGTAATAATTGATAAAATCAGAAAGAAGAGCTGACGATAGAAGTATTTCAATGAACTCTGAACAGAAGAAATATCTAGCAATGTTATTAATCCTACCAGACAGAGTAAGCAATAAGTGATTAAAATAATCTTATCAAAACTGACTATGTAACTTGTTGTTTTATTTCTTCTCATTTTCTTTGCCTATTCGGGCTACAATTTCTTTGAAGAAATTGCCCCGTTCCTCATAATTTTTAAATCTATCAAAACTGGCACAGGCAGGAGAAAGAACAATTATATCTCCTGCACTGGAATCAGAAAAGGCCTTCTTAATCGCTAATTCTAAATCAGGAATGCATTCCAAAGGGATTTTACCGGAGAAGGTCTGACACATTTTTTTTAGGGTTTCACCTGTCAGATATGCTTTTTTTACTTTTTTTTGTAAATCGGCAGTAAGCACATTATAGTTTTCTCCTTTATCAGAACCACCCATAATAATACGAATCGGTTTATCAAAACTGTGTAATGCACTGCGCACAGCATCGGTGTTTGTAGCTTTGGAATCATTATAAAAAGAAACACCCTTTACTGTGTCTACATATTCCAAACGATGAGGGAGCGATTTAAAACCTGTTACCGCTTCCGCAATTTTAGCAGGTTCAGGAAGCAAAGCATAAACTGCCAACATTGCAGACATAGCATTGGCATAATTATGTGGTCCTTTAATTTCCAAATAAGAAAGGGGAACTTTGGTTTCAGCACCCAACTGAATGTAGTTATTTGCCAGATAAGCAAATGCCTTTTCATTTGGAGATAAAGAAAAATATAGTTTTTTTGCTTTAATATCCCTAGTAAAATGTCTCACTTCAGGTGAATCCCAAAACAGGACTGCGGTGTCAGTAGTTTCTTGATTTTTGAATATATTTACCTTACTTAAGGCATAATCCTCAAAGGAATGATAGCGGTCTATATGGTCAGGAGTAATATTCAACAACACAGCTACATCAGGTTTGAAACTGTCAATCAGGTCTAACTGAAAACTGCTGATTTCCAAAACAATATAGTCAATGCCTGGTTTCTCAATATCATATCCGCACAAAGCATCGCCAATATTTCCTGCCAGTAGGGAATTTTTGCCTAATCCTGTAAGAATATGATGAATTAAACTAACAGTTGTGCTTTTTCCATTAGAGCCGGTTACAGCGATAATTTTGGAGTCCCTTGCTTTTATTCTGTAACCAAGTTCAATTTCACTGATGAGTTCAATATTTTTTTCTTTTGCCTTTTGGAGAATAAATGTATTTAAAGGAATACCAGGGCTAACTATCAGGCAATCACATTCCAGCAGTTTTTTAGTATGACCTCCAAATTCACAGGGAAAGTCCTTTTCCAGTTTTTCTGCAGCTGGAATTTCCTGTGCTGGACTCAATTCACTTAAGAAAGGGATAACACCCAGTTCTTTCAACTTATAGGCAGAAGCAATTCCGCTGCGGGCTAAACCCACAATTCCGTATTTTTTACTTTTATCAATCATTCTTTAGAACCTTTTAGCGCAGCTTGATGGTTGATAAACCAACAGCAGTAAGCAAGGCAGCTACAATATAAAACCGCATAACTATTTTAGATTCGTGGATACCTTTTAGCTCATAATGATGATGAACCGGAGCACAAAGAAAAACTCTGTGTCCCTGACCATATTTACGCTTTGTATATTTAAACCAGGAACGCTGAATAATAACACTAAGTGCTTCATATACAAAAATGAAACCAAGAATAAGAAAGAAAATTTCCTCTTTCAGCAGAATAGAAATTACAGCTGCAATACCACCTAATGTTAAAGAACCTGTATCTCCCATAAAAACCTGTGCCGGATAGCTATTGAACCAGAGAAAACCTATTAAAGTTCCCATTATAGCACTGATGAAAACAGTCAGTTCTCCTGCACTGGAAATGAATTCCAGATTCAAATAATCCGCTACGATATAGTTTCCTTTCAAATAACTCATCACTCCCAAACCCAGAAAGGAAAAGGTTAAAGTTCCTGCTGCCAGTCCATCCAAGCCATCAGTTAAATTTACGGCATTGGAAGTTCCGGTTATAAACAGAACCGCAAAAGGAATGAAAACCCAGCCCAAGGGAATTATCAGGTTCTTGAAAAAAGGTATCTGCAAAGCCGTAATATTTTCTGAAACGGAACTGCTGTAATAAATTGCCAAGGTAAGAATTAAGCCGACTGAAAGCTGACCTAAAAGTTTATAACGGGGAATAAGTCCTTTTTTAGCTTTCACGAAATTTTTCAAATAATCATCCAAAAAGCCCAAAATGCCTAACCAAACGGTAGTTAATATGATCATTAAAATTGCCGGATTGGTTAATACATTCCATAAAAGGGAAGAAATCAACAAAGAAACCAGGATAATTATTCCTCCCATTGTTGGAGTTCCCTGCTTCAAACGATGTCTTTCCGGAAGGTCTTCATCTATTGTCTCTATGGCAGACATTTTTTTCAGCATCCTGATAAAGATAGGACCTAAGAATAGAGAAATTAACAGAGAAGTTATAAAAGCTCCTATGGAACGAAAAGTTACATAGCGAAAAACATTAAAAACAATGCTATACTTTGCCAGAGGATATAGAAGATGATAAAACATCAGTTCTCTCCTTTCAAAATAGGGATAATACGCTCTAACTGAATTGCGTGTGAACCCTTAACTAATATAACTGCATTTTCAGGAAGGGAATTTAATTTTCGGTTAGCAATCAATTCTTCCACTGTGTTATAGTGTAGAATAGGGCTTTCATTTTCAGGATGAAATATACGGGAATAATTTCCGACCGTAATTAACTGCTCATAATGCATTTCTGAAAGCATGGCAGAAATCATCTGGTGATACATAATAGAACTTTCTCCCAGTTCTAGCATATCACCCAAAATAGCATAATGTGGTAGTTCCGGATTTAGTTCCTGCCAATATTCCAGTGCTTTTTGCATAGAATAAGGATTAGCATTATAACAATCCAGAATTAAAAGTCCCGTTCCTCTTTTTTCTACCTGATTTCTCAGTTCCAGCTGGATGGGTTCATTTAGTGCTGTTTGGATCTTTTCTTTTTTAATTCCCAGTTTCAATCCCAGGACAATAGCAAAAGCAGAATTTAGTGCAAAATGAGGGGCTCCGTAAGGTAAAACCCATAAGTCCTCATTTAAGTAAAAAGATTGATTTTCGCTATAACATTTATGCTGAGTAATTCTATAATCACAATTCTCATTGTAACCGATGCTTATTCCTTCATTGGCAAAGCATTTAAAACGATAATCATCTCCAGGATATAAACGCAAAGCAAGTGGTCTTTTAAAAAGAGTAATTTTTTCTCTAAAAACACCTTCCTCATCCCCAAAATATTCCAGATGAGAGGGTCCAATATTCAAAATAATACCAATATCAGGATTAGCAACTTCAGCAAGAGCGGCAATTTCTCCAAAGTGATTAGTTCCCAGTTCAAAGATTGCATATTGCTGTTCCGGCTTGATTCTTATAATAGTTTTACATAAGCCAATTATATTATTTTCGTTTGCCAAGGTTTTTAAAACGGGAGCTGAGCTTTGCAGAACTTGAGCCATTAATTCTTTACAGGTAGTTTTACCTGTGCTTCCTGTGAGGGCAATTTTCTTAGCCGGAAACAGCTGTAAATATTTTCTGCTGATAAGTCCCATTGCCTTCAGGCAATTATCCACTTGATAATATCTATTTTTCTCTGAGGATTGATTAAGCGGATAAGGTATTTCCCCGATTGCACAGTTCTCTTTAATTTTCAGGATATCTTCCAGATAGCTGTGTCCATCATATCTTTCTCCTTTAATGGCTATAAACACACTTCCCGGTTTTATAGAACGAGAATCAGTAGAAAGAAAATAATAAGAAGATGGCTCTCTATATCCCTTAGGTTCCGGTTCCCAATTTGGTGTTAGCAATAATTTCAACAGGGTCTGATCAATCGGCAAAATCAATTCGTCATCATCTTTATTTATTGCTTCTCGTTCGGAAAGAGCTTTCAGGGTCTCTTCCCGATCATTAAAATGATGACGGATGCCTTCAATTTCTTGATAATCCTCACTTCCTTTTCCGCAGATAAGAACTATGTCCTCTTTTTGGGCAAGACGAATTATGGAAGTAATTGCCTGTTGCCGATTTCTGATAATCCACCAGGGCAAAAAGATATCTGTAGAGGAGACAATATCTTTAATAATGGCTTCCGGATTTTCACTGCGAGGGTTATCGTCACTGATAATTACAACATCACTATGATTTAAAGCTGATTTCAGCATTAAAGGACGCTTACCCTTATCTCTATCACCTCCAGTTCCCATAAGAGTAAGAATTCTCTTATGCGGCAAATCTTCCACTGCTTTTAAAACATTCTCTATTGCTTCAGGTGTATGGGCATAGTCAATAAAAATACCAATATTACAGTTATTTTCCACTCTTTCCAATCTGCCTTTTACTGGAGGAATGTCCTGCAGAGAATGGTGTATTTCTTCAGGACTAAAGCCCAAAGCATATAAGGTTAAAGCAGCCAAACCCAAATTTTGAATATTAAAACTGCCTATTAAACGGCTGGTAACTGAGATTTCACAATTTTCTGCAACAAGCTTAAAACTGCTTTTGCTAATATCTGTTTTTATATCTAAGTATTGAAATTCAGCATCATTACTCCCAAGGGAATAAACTTTTGCCTTTTTTTCTTTCAACATATCCCTTATCTGAACTCCAAAAGAATCAGCCGTATTGATAACAGATATACTGCCATCTTTTGCCCCCTGTTCAAAAAAGCTCATCTTTGCTTTACCGTAATTTTCCAGGGTCTGATGAAAATCCAAATGGTCATAGCCCAGATTGCTGAACAGACAGTAGTCAAACTTAACTCCGTAAATCCTATCCAGAGAAAGGGAATGAGAAGAGACCTCCATTACCACATAATCCACTTTTGCTTTTATCATTTGAGCAAAAATCTCATTCAGTTCAATTATATCAGGAGTTGTTCTTTCGGAGGGGAATTTTTTACCTTCAATATAGTAACCCAAAGTTCCAATCCATCCGCAACGAAACCCCAGGTTTCTTAAAGCTTCATACAAAATCAACGAAGTAGTAGTTTTTCCGTTTGTTCCGGTTATACCTATTAATGTATAAGTAATTTTTTCCGGCAGCATTACAGTTCTAGCAATTACAGCAGCTGCTTTACGACTATCTTTCACTTTAATATAGGGGATATCTTTTTTATTGATTTCCCGGCAGACAATAAGTGCTGCACCTTTTTCCAAAGCAGAATTGATGAAGTTATGTCCATCAAAATTAGCACCTTGAATGCAGACGAAAATGTCTCCGGGCTTTATTTTTCTGTTATCGGTCTGCACTTTTCCCTGCCAGTTTTCCAGCTTTTCCAAATTTGCTGTTTCTACAAGAAGAGAATGCTGTTTAAGGGCATCCAGGATTCTGTAAATCACAGAGATGCCTCCAGATAGCATTTACTGCCTTTCAGAATTCTACTTCCTGGAAGTACTGATTGTGAACGAACAATACCAGAACCGTGAATATTAACTGCCAGCCCTTGAACTGATGCCTGTTTTAAGGCATCCCGCAAACTTAGTCCTATTAAATTGGGCATCGTTCCTGTTTCATAAACGGGAGCTTTTTTATCGGCATTGGGTCCTATTTTTAAGGTTATAGGATAATGGGGGTCTACAGTTACTCCAGCTTTAGGATATTGATCTATAACAATTGATGCAGAATCAGGTCCTTCTACTTTATATTGAAATCCGTAGCGGTTAAGAGTGCTTTCTGCTTGAAAAAGATGAATCCCTATTAGATTCGGCATAGTCAGTGTTGTTTGCATCAGGCGTTCATTATAGGGTAAAATCTGACAATCGGGCATAAAAAGGATATTTTCCACAATCTTTTTAAAGGTAGGAGCGCTGCTGGTACTGCCATAATGAAAACCTGGAGCTGGCTCATCAAAAAAGACCACAACTACCATCTGGGGTTTTTCAATGGGAAACATACCTATAAAAACGGAACTATATTTTCCCTGGCTGTAACCTTTGGTGCCGGTTATATTTTTTTGAGCGGTTCCTGTTTTACCGCCAACCTGAATATAATCCATTTTTATGTGTCTGGCTGTTCCGGAATCTACTACTCCCTGCAGATAAGATTTAATTGTATCTGTAGCAGCAGATGAAGCAACATTTCGTAAGACGGAGGGTTCAAACTGTTCAACGATTTTGCCTTCATCATCTTTTATGCTCTCCACGATGAGTGGTTTCATCAATTTTCCACCGTTAGCAATAGCACTATAAGCAGTGGCAAGTTGTAAAGCAGTAGTTGAAATTCCTTGTCCAAAGGCAATGGAATGTAAAGTATAGCCATCCCAGTTTTGCAGCTTGGCAAACATTCCGCTGGATTCACCTGACAAATTAAGAGCAGTTTTTTGGCCAAATCCCAAAGCAATGAAATTTTCATAAAGCCGTGTAGGTCCAATTCTTTCAGCTATTTTTGCAATACCAACATTGCTGGATTTGGTAATAATTTCTCGGGGAGTTAATTCTCCATATTGATGGGTATCGGAAATAACTCTTCGCCCTACTTGATATCTGCCACATTGAAATTTTTCAGTTGGTTTAACAAGTTTATGTTCAATTGCCGGCAGCATAGTTAAAGGTTTCATTGTAGAACCAGGTTCAAACATAAAACTAACAGGAATATTGGATTTTACCCTCACAAAATTAGGATCTTCGGTTTTATCTTCTCCGGAAACACCTGCCATAGCTAAAATTTTACCGGTATTGGGGTCCATAACAATAGCGCCGGCATTTTTGGCTAAATATTGTTCCAATCCTTCATAAAGGGCATTTTCCACAATTTCCTGAATCTTGGAATCTATGGTTAAATATAAATTAAGCCCGTTTTCGGGTTTCCTGGAATGTAAATTGGGATAGGGAACCGGCTGATGATTAGCATCTAAAACAACTTCTTTCCAACCATAATTTCCGGAAAGATATTTATCGTAAGTAGATTCAATTCCGCAAACCCCTGCAAGTTTATAAAGGGATTTACTGTTCGTAGCAGGATCATAGCCATTGGAAACTTCGCGCACAGAACCCAGAACTCTGGCAGCTAAAATGTCCTTAGAATAAATTCTTTTCATTGAGGCAAAGCTATGAATCAAACCAGGCATCTTCTTTGCTTTCAATTCCTTGATTAATTTGTCCAGTTCCACTTCGCTTATTTTATTACTTATCTGAATAGAACTGATTTTATTGCCATAATTTAAGCGCTTTAATACATCTTCTTTAGTTAAAGATGTTTGAGCGGAAATAATCTCAGCATACATCTCAAAAGCTTTTGCTAATGGCATTTTTTCTTCTTTTGCCCAGGAAGCAACAGAATTACGGTCAATATCTATTTGATAGTAGATTACGGAGCTTACTAAAAGATTACCCTGGGTATCTAAAATTGAACCCCTACGCGGAATCAGGATTTCTTTTTGGGGTGTATAACGCATTCTTCTTGCCCCTGCCAGATTAAAAGGGTCTAAAATCTGAATGCAGAATAAATATACAGTCCAGACAGCAACTGCCAGACCAAAAATAACAACTAAAAAGTAGAAACGGGATTTCATATTAGTCCAGCAAAATTTTTACATTTTTAGCTTCTGCTTTTTTAGACAGCAGGTCTATGATGCAATAGGTTTTCTTTTCCTGTTTGGGAGAGGGCTCGTGCACATAAATAATTTTGCCTGCCTGTTGTTCAGGAATGAAATTGCTCAATTCTACTCTTACTAAAGAAGCAATATGCCTTCCACTGCGCAAGTCATCAAGTTCTACCAGTAATTCAGTATTGATATTCTTTTCCGCATAATAGGTTTTTTCCAGAGCTGATATTTGTCTGGTATAATTCACAATGCGGTTGTTGTTATAGAAATTGAGAAAAAATACAATTGCGAATAGGGACACGAGAATCAGGATTTTTCCCCTCATTTTTCCTCCTGTGTATTTTGTCGGCTTGGTTTCCGACTGTTTTTTATTTCTCTATTTTCCCTTTGCACTTTTTCTCCCGCCCGCAATTTTGCACTGCGTGAACGGGGATTAACTAAAATTTCTTCTTCCGTAGCTGTTACGGGTTTTTTGGTTAAAATAATTAACTGCCGATGGTAGTTATTATTACTGTTATACCGAACTGGCTGTTTTTCATTATCCTGTTCCGCTTTTTTAAATGTTTGTTTCACAATTCTATCTTCCAGAGAATGATAGCTGAGAACAACTATTCTACCTTGGGGATTTAACAAATTGATAGCATCTTGTAAAGCCAGAGAAAGGAATTCCAATTCTTTATTTACATAAATCCTCAATGCCTGAAAAATTCTTACTTTGGTTTTTAATGATGTTTTTGTTCCTTTTCCTGCAACGCTTTCTACTATTTTTGCCAGTTCACTTGTGGTCTTTATCGGTTTGGGGCTTTTTTCAATGGCTTTGGCTATACGATATGCATTTTGTTCTTCTCCATAGTCCCTGAATATTCTGGTTAGTGTTTTAGCATCTAATTCGTTAACAGCATTATAGGCATTGTAATTCAGGTTTTTATCCATCCGCATATCCAAAGGAGCATCTTTTTCAAAACTAAAACCCCGTTCCGCACTTTCCAACTGATGAGAAGAAACACCCAAATCAAATAGTATGCCATCAATTCCTTTCACTTTACGATAGGCAAGTTCTGTGCGTAATTGCTTAAAATTAGAATGAATCAGTTCTACATTTTGAGAGTTATTTAGTTTTTTTCCTGCTTCTTCTAGTGCCTCAATATCCTGGTCAAAACAATATAATTTAATTTCGGGTTGAGCATTAAGCATAGCTAAACTGTGTCCTCCACCTCCGGTTGTCGCATCTACATAAATATGTCCTGCTCTCAGATTTAAATAGGAGAGGCATTCTTGCACCATCACCGGAGTGTGAAAAGTCATAATTGATAATCCTCAGAACTGAATTGTTTGCGATGTTGATTGAGTTTACTGGCACGCACTTCATTATAGACCTTGGGATTCCAAAGTGAAATATAATGACCTTCACCTTTGATTACAACACTATCTGTAATATTAACTTCATTCAACAGCATTTCATGAATCCGCACCCTTCCAGGTCCTTCCAATTCCTGCTCCGTCATTGCAAAATCAATTAATTGAGTGCGCAGTTTATGACTGTGTTCATCACCGTTTTTTAATCGTTCCAGTGTTGCTTTCCAGCAGTCCAAAGGATAAATAGCAATCGTATCATTGGGACCTAAAGTAACAATAACTTTTTTTTCCGCTTCCTCCGAAAATTTCTTCTTGAAAGCCGCCGGAATTATTACCCTCTGTTTATGCACAGCATTTTCAAAGATACCAAGAAATTCACCAGACATAGCTGACATCCTTTTTTTCGGATTTCCTTAAAAAACCGTTTTTTGCTTTACTGTCCGTGCTTTTTTGTCTCATTTCTGTGAACCACCTTGAGATTTTTTGAGTTTTTCTGAGTTCCTGTGGTTCTTATATGACACTCTGTTTTTCTTGTCAAGTGCAAAATGCATTTTTTTTCATATTTCGCTGCTACGCTTTCCTCTATTTTGTATGAAATTTGATTATTTAATTTTCTGCCTTACTTGAAATTATATATATAATCTCATTACCAGGAAAATGGCAATAATAATTGTAACATTCTGTAGAGCAATAAATTAAAAAAAGTTAAAAAAATTTTTTGCTTTAGAGTGGCAGGAAAAGTATCCAATCCTTTATTTAAAAAGATTCTTGAGGGGTTTGGAATTACAATTTTTTCCTGCTCTATAAATCATCATCATTCCCCAAACTATTACTTGTAAAATGGAAATTATATGGTTTCGGAAGAACGACATCCTTGTTGTTCTTTAGCAACCCTGTATCTTCGTTTCCTTTTGCCTTTCATTAATGAAATAAAACATTAGAGGTGGTTGACCAGGAGGTCAACCTTCCGGCAACCTGGAAATATTTGGGTGCAGGCAAGATAAAAAGAGAAAAAGAAAAAAGAAAAGGGAGCTTACATTTCCCCGAGTGGGCTTACTCACCTGTCGCTATAATTGTATTACCCTCAAGGGCTTTAAAGAATCTCAACCCTCTAAACCTTCTCAACCCTCTCAACCTCTTTTCCCGAGGGGCTTACGCACCCATCGCTATAATTGTATTACCCTCAAGGGCTTTAAAGAATCTCAACCCTCTCAACCTTCTCAACCCTCTCAACCTCTTTTCCCGAGGGGCTTACGCACCCATCGCTATAATTGTTTTACCCTCAAGGGCTTTAAAGAATCTCAACCCTCTAAATCTTCTCAACCCTCTCAACCTCTTTTCCCGAGTGGGCTTACGCACCTGTCGTTTGCTTTAATTTCTATGAAAATAATTGTAAATTTTCTTTGCGGTTTCAGGTCCTATACCTTTTATTTT
>Ga0209201_1003997_pt1 | contig 12346 bp, 9 predicted proteins | sample AD_UKC055_MetaG_FD_184411 | JGI IMG/M metagenome (GOLD analysis project Ga0209201, IMG submission 184411) | Active sludge microbial communities of municipal wastewater-treating anaerobic digesters from USA - AD_UKC055_MetaG (SPAdes) (version 2) | ecosystem: Engineered > Bioreactor > Anaerobic >... | reverse complement strand
ACAATATTAGTTGTTGGGAGTTTAAACCACGATTTCTCTTCTACTAACAACCCAGGCTGCATGACAATACTATATCCAGCTCTTATGTATTTGTGTCAAAATGGAAAGGATTTTAGCAATAGAGGACTTTCTGATTTTAGTGTGGTAAAAAAGGATTTTAGTGCTACTACTCAAGACTTGCATCTAAAAACAAATGGTTTAGGATCTGTAACTGTAGGACTACAAAACGCTAGAATGATTGCAATAGCGCTAGCATTAACACCAATTAATGGTGTTTGTGGAACAGCTAATACATATGGGTATCCTTCAACAACCGAGATAGATACGGCGGCTGAAAGATGTTCAGTGGGAACTTTCACATCTTTTACTGATGCTGGCTCAACTTGGACTTGGAGCTGTACTGGAATTAATGGAGGATCAACTGCAAATTGTTCTGCAAATAAAGCCATTTGTGGAACATCTGATAATAAAACATATGCATCAGAACCTTTAACTAATTTGTGTGCATATGGATCAGAATCATCGAGAACTTTGACTGATAACGTATGGACTTGGAGTTGTAGCAATAATCCAGGAGTAAATGATTCGTGTTCTACCAATAAAACATCTTGCGGTTCATCTAACGGAGGATCTTTGCTTTTTGCTCCCTTAACAAACCTTTGTATTTTTGGAACAGCTTCTGCTGTTTCAGGATCAGGCCCGTGGACTTGGACTTGCACAGGAGATGATTCTGTAGCAGTTGAGTGTTCTGCAAGTAAAATGGAAACAGAGATAAGTGTTTTCAAGGACATTAATCCTGGATCTGCAAACTCTACCCCAAGTGAGTTAGGAGTTTACAACAACATCCTCTATTTTAGGGCTACTAACGGAACCAATGGATCAGAACTCTGGCGCTCTGACGGCACAGAAGTAGGAACCTATATGGTTAAGGATATTTATACTGGAGCTTCAAACTCTGTTGCATCTAATTTCACGGTTTACAACAACATTCTCTATTTTAGGGCTACTAACGGAACAAATGGATACGAGCTCTGGCGCTCTGACGGTACGACAGCAGGAACTTACATTGTTAAGGATATTGGCGCTGGAACTACAGATTCTAACCCAAATTATTTAACAGTCTCTAACAATATTTTCTATTTCAAAGCCACATACGAAACAAGTGGAACAGAGCTCTGGCGCTCTGACGGCACAGATGCAGGAACTTATATGGTTAAGAATATTAATCCTGGATCTGCAAGCCCTCTCTTTTCTCGTTTTCAAAATTACAATAACATCCTTTATTTTGGGGCTACTGACGGAACCAATGGATCAGAACTCTGGCGCTCTGACGGCACAGATGCAGGAACTTATATGGTCAAGGATATTCAAGCCGGATCCGTATCCTCTTACCCAGTTAATTTAACAGTCTATAACAATATCCTTTATTTCAAAGCCACAGACGGAATTAATGGAGAAGAGCTCTGGCGCTCTGACGGCACAGATGCAGGAACTTATATGGTCAAGGATATTAATCCTGGATCTGGACACTCTTCCCCACAGAATTTAACAGTCTATAACAACATACTGTATTTCCAAGCTAATGACGGAATGAATGGAATCGAGCTCTGGCGCTCTGACGGCACAGAAGTAGGAACCTATATGGTTAAAGATATTAGTCCTGAAGCTACAAATTCTTCCCCAAGTTATTTAACAGTTTCTAATAATATTTTATATTTCCAGGCATATACTGTAGCAAATGGACTCGAGCTCTGGCGCTCTGACGGCACAGAAGTAGGAACCTATATGGTTAAAGATATTAATCCTGAAGCTACAAATTCTTCCCCAAGTTATTTAATAGATTATAATAATATCTTGTATTTTAGAGCTAGCGATGCAACTAGTGGGGCTAATAGACTCTGGCGCTCTGACGGTACAGCAATAGGTACTTATGTAGTTGATGATTATTTTACAATGAATGATCAAATAGCAGTTTATGATAATAAGCTATTTTTATCAATTACTGCAAGTGAGATTGGATCAGAATTAGGATATTATGAATCAACAGTTGATGGAGTTTGCGGGTCTGCGCATGGTCAATCTTTTTATGCTCCCCCAGCAGAAAATCTTTGTTCATCTGGAAAGCCTTCTTCTGTTACAGTTAATGCTTTAACGTTTACTTGGGATTGTGTTGGAGACACAACTGCTAATTGTTCAGCTAATCAATTAACAAGACCTTTTGTTTGCGGTATTTATGGAGATGCTGATGCAAGTGGATTTATTAATTATTATGATGCAATTTATGCTTTTAATAATTGGGAAACATTACCAGCAGAAAGGGGAGATCTTAGTGGAAATGGAACAGTAGGCTTTGGCGATGTCACCAATCTTATGAATTATGTAGAGGAAGGCCTAGTTTCATATATGCCTGTTTGTAATGGTGTTTGTGGATCAGCTGATGGTCAATCTTTTGCAACAGCTCCTACAGAGAATCTGTGTTCTAGAGGATTAGCTTCTGAATTATCTGGAACTGGTCCATGGGCTTGGAATTGTACTGTTCCTGCTTCATGGTCTAAAAGAAAGGCAATTACTTTAAATAATTCAGGACCTGCATTAACAGATTATCAAGTGAAAGTAGGTGTTACTTATGATTCTGACATGCAAGCTGATTTTGATGATATTAGATTTAGAGCATCAGATGGTACTACAGAATTAAACTATTGGTTAGAATCAAAAACAGATTCTACTTCAGCTACTTTCTGGGTTAATGTTCCCTCTTTGTCTATTGGAGACAACACAATCTATCTATACTATGGTAATTCTTCTGCTTCGTCTGAGTCTAGCGGATCTAATACATTTATACAGTGGCACGGATTAGCAACATCAGCTTTCCAAGACCCTTATGTTTGTACAGGACCATTTATTTACGAAGCACGCGTAAAAGAAACCTCTGATGGTAGACTAGGTTTTGGATTATCTAATACTTTGTGGCCCGGAGATGACGACACGGCATATATTTATACATATACGTATAGATATATTTATAGCGTAAATAATACTTATACGACATTTAAATCAGAATCACCGGCATTAACTACGGACGTATACGTTAAATTAAAAATAATACATACTGGAACAAATATTGATGCTTATATTGATAATGATCAAATTGATAGTACTATTACAACCAATCTTCCCGACGAAGCCATGGGTTTAATGTTGTATGTCGGGACGGGAAGCGCAACACAAGACTGGTCATTTGTCCGAGCATATGCAGCTACTGAGCCAACATCTTCTTTTGAAACAGAAGAAGCGGTTGCTTCTGCGGGAACACCTGATTCTTGCAGTGCAGAATTAACTGGAGCTGGTCCTACAGCAATAACTATAAAATCCCCAACCAATATTGATAGTAATGAATCTTGTTGGTACTGTACTCATTATTTAAGCGGGGTAAATATAGTTTCTGGTAATTCGGGTAACTTACAATTTAAATTTACATATAGTGATAGCAATCCAAGTGCTTTAATAACAGCTTATGATTTTGCAATAGGAACAGATCCTGATGTTAATAATGCTTTAATTACAATTAATGATATACCTGTTCCTTCTCAGGCAGTAGGAACAGAGATTACTCTTTCTAGCACGATTTCTGTTAAGCCAAATCCATCAGCAATGTTAAATCAAATAGGATATGGAGAAATTTATCATTGGTGGATTAGGCCTACTAATAATGCTGCTCAAACATCAGCATGGATTGAAGCCTCTACTACTTTTGCTACGCCATCCCATGCTTTCCCATTAGTAAGAATAGTTCCAAAAGTAGCAAAGCTTGTTCTAAATCAAAGTACAACTGTATGTACTACAATTGATAATGATGGAGATGTTACTGATGATCCATGTTATACAACTTGTTGGACTCCTGGAACAGGAGCACCAGATTTAGAATCAGCTAATTGGAAATGTAGCGTTTGCTATGATCCAACAACCAATCTGCCTATATATTGCTCTACTGATAATACAACTCCCAATGCATTCACATGGTCCATAATCGAAGGAACAGGAACATTAAGCGCTCTTGATGCTGAAAATCCTACTTTAACCTATACAGCTAAATCAGAAGAACTAAGAACAAGATTGATTATTACTGGGTCTGAATGTGGAGGAGAGCAAGGAGAAGGAGAGGGTGTTGGAGGCACAATGCCTATTCCAAAATGGAAAGAAGTTGCAAAATAGAGATTAAAAATCAAAAGCCCTTGTCTTTACAAGGGTTTTTTGATATAATGCACATAGATTATTAGATTAATTTGAAATTTTTGGTAAATACGTTTTTATTTAAATTAAATAGAGTATTGAGAAAATAATAAGATTGCAAGCAATTTATGTGCCAAATTTTCAATTACATATATGATAAACCTATTAACACCAGTGGTGCTTGTTCCAGCATCGGCAATTGTAGGAGCTATCGTTGGATATTATGTCCGCCAATCGATTGCCAGAAAAAGAGCAGGAACAATTGAAGCAGAGCTTCAAAAGAAAATAGTTCAAACCAAGCAAAATGCTGAAGAAATAATAAACAAAGCAAAAGAAAAAGCAGAGAACATAGAAAAGAAAACATTTAATGATATAGAGGAAAGACAGAAAATAATTATTAAAGCAGAAGCAAGAAACTTAAAAAAAGAAGAGGAGATAGATATTAAAGAAAAAGATATTCAAGAAAAAGAAAAAGAAGCTGTTCTTAAATTAGAAAAGCTTAAGGAAATTAAAAAAGAAATAGATGTTTTGAAAGAAGACACTTTGAAAAAGCTTGAAAAAATATCAGGATTAAGCAAAGAACAGGCTAAAGAAGAATTATTGGAAAAAGCAGAGAGAGAATACAATGCAGATATATTAGAAAGGATAAGAAAGATGGAAGAAAGGGGAGTAGAGCAATATGAAAGAAAAGCAAAAGAAATTATTGGAACAGTAATCCAATCATATGCTTTGCCTCAAGTTCAAGAACTAACCACTTCTTCAGTAGCAATTCCATCTGATGAAATCAAAGGAAGGATTATTGGAAAAGAAGGAAGAAATATTAGGGCTTTTGAAAAAGCAACAGGAGTAGAATTAATTGTTGATGAAACTCCAGGCATGGTTATTCTTTCTAGTTTTAATCCAGTAAGAAGAGAAATTGCCAAGATTGCTCTAGAAAGATTATTAAAAGACGGAAGAATACAACCAGCTAGAGTAGAACAAGAAATTGAAAAAGCAGAGGAAGAAGTTAATAAAAAGATTAGAGAAGCAGGAGAAGCAGCAGTATATGAAACAGGAGTTCTTGATTTACCAGATAAGTTAATTCAGATATTAGGAAGGCTTCAATACAGAACAAGTTATGGTCAGAATGTGTTGAATCACAGCGTAGAAGTATCGCTTTTAGCAGGAGCAATAGCAGGAGAATTGGACTTAGATGTGTCTCTTTCAAAGAAAGCAGGATTACTTCATGATATTGGAAAAGCCCTTGACTATAAGATAGAAGGGTCTCATACTGATATAGGAGCTAAGATTTTAGAGAAATTTGAAATAAATGAGAGAGTAATTACTGCTGTTAAGTCTCATCACGAAGAATATCCTTATGAAAGCGTGGAAGCAAGAATCATTCAAGCATCTGATCAAATCTCTGGAGCAAGACCAGGAGCAAGAAAAGATTCTCTAGAGAATTATTTAAAGAGGCTAGGGGACTTGGAAGATATTGCTACTTCTTTCCAAGGAGTTGAAAAAGCTTATGCTATTCAAGGAGGAAGGGAAATAAGGGTGTTTGTTAAACCAGGAGATATTGACGATTTAACTTCTCACAAATTAGCCAGGGAAATTGCTAAGAAAATACAAGAAGAATTAAGGTATCCTGGTGAAATCAAAGTAAATTTAATTAGAGAAATGAGGGTGGTAGAATACGCAAAATAATAAATTAAAGGTCGACACTAATTCTAAATAGGTTTTAATTTTAAGAATTAATCAATAATTAATTCTTAATCTTAAAACTTTCAACAATATGGCAAAAATGACAAAAGAAGACATCATTGAATCAATTATTAAAAAAACAGCTGCATCTAAAAAAGATGCAACAGAAGCTTTAAACACTATTATTGAAGAGATTACAAAAGCTTTATCAAAGGGAGGAGAAGTTGTTCTAACAGGATTTGGAACATTTAAAGTTGGTGCTAGAGCAGCTAGAGAAGGAAGAAATCCTAAAACAGGAGAAAAAATCAAGATTCCAGCAATGAAGAGCCCTAAATTTAAAGCAGGAAAAGCTTTAAAAGATGCTGTAAGATAAAATATTGATAAATTAATGCCGTCCTCCAAGAGGGCGGTTTTAATTTGACATTATTTTAATTTCTGATATTTTCAAACCACAGTTCATTTAAATGGAGAAGATTAGAATGAAAATATCGATTAAGAATGTAAAACAGCAGAAGATTATTGGTCAAAAAAGAACATTATTAAATCTTTCAGATGGAAGCGACTTAATGATTCGCGCAGCGGATTATAATGCAACGACAGTTGATTACAGAAATAAAACATTAATTCTTTTTGAATATTCTTCAAAAATACAGGAAATAATTGTAACAAAAGGCTTGAGCGATGAATTTCTTTTAACTGACTGGCCAATTCTTTTAAAGAGAAATAAAAAAGGAAGGTTTTATTATCATCACACAATAGACTACTATTATTATTTAACATATTATTATGAAGGGGAAGAAATATTCGACTACAGAAATGAATGTTTTCCCCAAAGGAGCTTAATTAAATAAATTTAAACCATACAAATGGTTTATTTTTTTATTGTGGACCCGCGGGGAATTGAACCCCGGACTCATCCATGCCATGGACGCGTGTTACCTCTATACTACGGGCCCCTACGGGCTTATTATATATTTTTTTAATTAAAAAACAAGCTTGATATAATTGATTAAAATTGGTATATTGTATACAATGCTCAGAAAAAAAGATTTATATAAAAAGGTTGTTTCTTTAAGAAGTAAAGGATTTACTTATGGAGAAATTTTAGAAGAAATAGACTTTAAAGTAAGTAATAGCACTCTTTCTCGGTGGTGTTTTAATATTAATCTTACCCAAGCTCAGAAAGAAAGAATTAAAGAAAAACAAAGAAATTTTAAGCTTATTAAATATTTAGTGAATAATGCGAGAGAGGATGAAAAAAAAGCAAAAATTTGGGCTGAAGAAAAAATAAAACTAATTCCCGAAAATAATTTTCAATTTTTACTATTGTCAGGAATTATGCTTTATTGGGCAGAAGGATATAACTCAATAGGCAAAAGTGCAGGCTTTACAAATACAGATCCAAAAATGATAGAATTAATTATGGACTTTTTCAGAAAAATTTTAGAAGTGGATAATAAAAAAATAAGGATAATGGTAAGAATTGAAAAAAGAAATGATATAAACAAAGCAATAAATTATTGGTCAGACACTACTAAGTTGCCATTATCTAGTTTTTATAAGCCAGAAATTTTAGAGACAAAAAGAAATAGATATCCAAATGGTATGTGCAGAATTACTATTCACGATGTTTCAATAAGAAGAAAGATAAATAATTTGCTTAATTTAATAAAAAATAATCGCGCCCCTGTAGCTCAGAGGATAGAGCAGCACACTCCTAAGGTGAAGGTCACAGGTTCAACTCCTGTCGGGGGCACAGTGAAAATATGAAAAAATCTCCAATTGTTTCAATAGCTAAAAAAGTTTGTCCAGCAGTAATAACCATTGTTGCTTCAAGGTATTTGCCTGAAATAGAAGAATACTGCTTTCTACCTTTTAAAGGAGAAAAAATAGCTTTTCCTAAGAAAATAAAAGGAAATCAGAAAACAAAAATAGGGGGAGGGTCAGGATTTATTGTCTCTAAAGATGGTTATGTTCTAACTTGTAATCATGTAGTTGAAGACAAGGAGGCTGATTTTACTGTTATTATCGATCCAGACCATAAATACAAGGCAAAAGTATTAGATAAAGATCCTTTGATTGATATGGCAATACTTAAAATACAAGGCAATGACTTTCCTTTTTTGAAGTTGGGAGATTCTGACAAATTAGAACTAGGAGAAGAAGTATTAGCAGTAGGTAATCCATTAGGAGAATTTGAAGACACTCTTTCTTTAGGAATAGTTTCTGGATTGAGCAGAAAAATCAATGCTTGCAGTAATTTCAATTCTAATGTCACTCCTTTAAGAGGACTTATTCAAACAGATGCTGCAATTAATCCTGGCAATTCTGGAGGGCCTTTAGTTAATATGGATGGAGAGGTAATAGGAATTAATACAGCTATGATTATGGGAGCAGAGAATATTGGTTTTGCTTTGCCAATTAATTATATCAAAGAAGATTTAAAAGAAATTAAAAAAGCAGGCAAGATTAAAAGGCCTTATCTTGGAGTTAAGTATATAATCTTAAATCCAGAGATATCAAAAACTAACAAGATAAATGTTAGTCATGGAGCATTGGTTGTCAGGGAAATGTTTGGAGAATCAGCCATAGCCAAAGGTTCAAGTGCTGATTTAGCTGGAATAGAAGAATATGATATTATTTTAGAGATAAATAATGAGAAGATTACTCAAGACAATCCTTTAGCTGACATTATATCTAAGTATAGTGTTGGTAGTGTTATAAGACTTTCTGTTTTAAGAGATGGGAAAATAGTAGAATTAAAATCAGAGCTTAAGGAAAGGAAATAAAAAAATCAGGTATAAAGTTTGAACATACCTGATAATAAATTGCTTTTCTTCTTTACATTAGCCATTTTTTCTGGATTTTTGACAGTCATTATGACTGCTCCAGAGAATAACACTCCTGTTAAAAGTGCTGATGCTACAAGCATAGTAATCATCAATCCGATAGCTACAACAATTCTTGTTTTTTGAAGGACAAGACAGAGACTTGTTAGCCAACAAATGGCGGAAAGAATGGTTGCAATATAAGAAGTCTTAACTGGGCCAGTCCAAGAATCAGTAGGGCTGATGTTGTTCAAATGTCTACACAAAAGAATAAAAAGCATAGCGGATGGTATGCTTATCATCAGCGACGCAAACGTGATTAAGATTTTTATCTCATCAAAAGTCAGCATTCTCAACACCTTTTCAATTTTAAAAGACAAGCTAAACATATGTTAAATGTTTTATTTTGTCAAATAAAAAACATCTATTCTACTATTAAAATTCCTTAATTTTTTGAGCCTTGAAAAAATACAGAATTAAGATAAAATTAATCTATAATCCATAATTGTTAAAAATGATAAACGAGAATATTTTTAGATTATATGATCTAAGGGGAATTTATCCCCAAGAGATCAATGAAGAAACAACTTACCAAATAGGGAGGTGTTTTATTCTTCTTTTAAAAAAGAAAAATAAAAAGAAGAAATTAAAAATTGCAGTAGGAAGAGATATTCGTGAATCTTCTCCAAGATTGTTTAAGGGATTTGCAGATGGAGTAAGAGATGAGGGAGGAGATGTTGTTGATTTGGGATTAATTACTACTCCAATGCTTTATTTCGCAGTATCAAAGTATGATTACGACGGTGGAGTTATCATTACCTCTTCTCACAATCCCAATCCTTTTAATGGACTAAAAATGACAAGAGAGAAAGCAATTCCTGTGGCAGGAGATTCTGGAATCTTTTGGATGAGAGACTATCTTTTAAAACATGAATTTGTAAAAGAAAAGAATAATAAAATAAAGAGAGGAAGGATATCAAAAAAGAATATTGAGAAAGAATATATTCAATCTAATTTAAAACTTGCGAGAATTAAAAAGGGAGAACTTAAGGGCATCTCTTTGTCTATTGATGCTGGAAACGGGGTAGGGGGTCCGATAATTTTAAAAATTCTTAAAAATACAGGAATAAAAGTTTATCCTCTTTATTGCAATCCAGACGGTTCTTTTCCCAATCATGTTCCAGATCCGATGATTCAAGATAATTTGAGAGATATTATTAAATTAGTTAAAGAGAAAAAGTCAGATATGGGAGTAGCTTTAGACGGAGACGCTGATAGGGTTATTTTCATTAATGAAAAAGCAGAGCCAATTCCAGGAGATTTCATAACAGCTCTTATGGCAAAAATTATTCTTGAAGAATTACCTTTATCCAAAAGAAAAAAATCTAAAATTCTTTATGACATCCGTTCAAGTAATATTATTAAAGAAAGCATTAAAGAGGGGAAAGGAATTCAATTCTGTATTGGCCACTCCTTAATAAAGGAAAAAATGAGAAAAGATAATATTATTTTTGGAGGAGAAATGTCCGGTCATTATTATTATGGGGAAAAATTATTTTATGAAATCCCTTTTGTCGTTCTTTTGAAAATTCTTAAAAGAATTAAAAAAGAAAGAGAACCTTTGTCAAAGATGATTAGTCCTTTCCAAAAATATTATCATTCAGGAGAAATAAATTTTGTTACAGAAAAAAAGGAAGAAAAAATGAAAAAATTAAAGAAGATGTATAGCAAGGGAAAGATTACGGAAATAGATGGCTTGAGAATTGATTTTGATGATTTCTGGTTTTTACTAAGACCATCTAATACAGAGCCAGTTTTAAGGTTAGTAATTGAAGCAAAAAACAAGGATGTTTTTGCAAAGAAAAAGCAAGAATTAATTAAAGCTATTAATGCACCTTTTAAATGATAATTAAAGAATAAAATAATTATAATATGGATAAAAATCAATTAGAAATCATAGATACAATGGCTGAAAACGAATCTCTTATTGGAGACCTCTATTTGGCTTATGCTAATAAATTTGAAAAAGAATTTTGGGAGAGTATTGCTAAAGATGAGAAAATGCATTTTTCTAATATAATTAATTTAAAAAACATTATAGAAAGCAATAAAGAAGTTTTCTTTAAAGAAAGGTTTAGAATACAGCCAGTTAAGCTTTTAAATGAAAATATTAAAGAAGCAATAGAAAAAGCAAAAGAAGATATAAGTTTGATAGATGCTTTAGGGATTGCTTATGATTTTGAGACCTCGATGATAGAAAGTAATTATTTTGATATTATCTCTACAGATTCAGAGTCAATCAAAAATCACTTAAAAGTGCTCGAAGAACAAACAAAAAGTCATGTTAGCAAAATAAAGCAAAGATTAGAAGAAGAGAAAAATAATAATAAATAAAAATAAAAATATGAATTTTGAACAACCATTTGAAGAACAAGAAAAGAGTCCAGAAGAATTACAAAAAATAGGAGAAAACGTTATAGAGCTTAAGCAAAACACGAAAAATAAGACGGAAGAATTAAATGAAGAAAGAAGGTCTATAATAGAAAAATTAGAACAAGTAGAAGATCCTCAATTAAAGCAAAGACTAGAACAAGTAGAAATTGTTTTGTCTCAACTAGAAGCAAGATTAGAGCTTCTTGAAGGATTAGCTAATGAAGATTAATCTCTTATATTATGCCAACAGAAAAAGAAGAAAACAGTGAACTTAAAAAAGAAGAACTGGAAGATAATTTAATTAATGGAGAAGATAGAAATGAGTTATTTGATAGAATAGTTGGTACTTCTGATTATCAAGAAGCAGAGAAGCAATTTAGAGATAATCCAGAAAAAGAAAAAATATTTACTGTTGAAGAAGAATTGAATAAATGGAGAGAGTATTCCTATAAATTTGGCATTGGTGAGAATATTAAGCCTCAAATTCAAAAGGAATATGAGGAGTTAATAAATAATAAAGAAAAGGAGATTGAGGACAAAGAAGAGCTGTTTGATAGATGGGATGAAAAATCAGAAGATCAATTAATAAAACCATTGGAAAATAAACAAGAAATAACCCAGAGTTTGAATAAAGAGATGAAAGAAACAGAAGAAGTTAAAACTGAATTGCCTAATAATACAGAGCAAGAAGAATTGTTAAAAGAAACAAAAAGTACAGAAATTTTAAATCCAAAAGAGAGTCAAGAAGCAATAGAAGAAGCATTTCAAGATATAGAAGCAAACATTAAGGAACAGCCTGAATCTGTTCAAAAAATATATGAAGAAATAAAGGATAAGTTTAAAAATTATGCCATAATAGATGGCAGAGAGTTTATGTTCACAGATATAAGCGGGAGCGGAGAAAAGATAATCGCTTTAGTTAAAGATGAAAGCAAATGGAAAACTAGATTGTTTCGTATCTCTGATTCTGATAATCAATGGAAGTCTTATCCTGGAAAAGATGGTGACAGAATAATGAAGGGAGAGGAAGATAATCGTCTTCATCATTATGTTCAAAGCGCTAAGTTAGATAAAGATATATATAAAATTATTTCTTCCTTTAAAAAAGATAATAATTTTAATAACTATCTTAGTAAATACATTCCAGAAAAACAATCTAATAGACTTATAGA
>Ga0209201_1003996_pt1 | contig 12348 bp, 22 predicted proteins | sample AD_UKC055_MetaG_FD_184411 | JGI IMG/M metagenome (GOLD analysis project Ga0209201, IMG submission 184411) | Active sludge microbial communities of municipal wastewater-treating anaerobic digesters from USA - AD_UKC055_MetaG (SPAdes) (version 2) | ecosystem: Engineered > Bioreactor > Anaerobic >... | reverse complement strand
TCACGGCCTGCGATTCCAGTAATGGCATCATCTACGGTGGAGAATCCTATGAACTCTCGGGGAACGCCGCCGCCATCGACCGCCGTGGCCCAAAGATCAAGTTGCTCGTCGCGAAGCCCGAGAAGTAGTGCCTTACTTCTGCCGACTGGAGGGGGCAGCCGGTAGATGTAAGACGCTGACGGAAAGGAGGCGCAGGATGAAGGTGCCGCGAGGCGCAAAGATCGTGGCGCAGTGGCGTCGTAGAAAAGACGCCCCAGAGCCAAAGCCAGGCTGCGTGGCCGTGGGCGTATTCACGGTGTATTCGCACGAGAAGCAGGGCTATTTCCACAAGACGGTCTGGCAGGACGATTCAGGCGATTGGATCGAGGCATTGACGGCAGGAGAGTACCGGCGCATGTCGTCGCAGTTTGACGCCAATCCATACTACGACAGGAGTGTGATCTGAATGGTAGCGGAGGCAGTGGAGCAAATACAAGCGCCGCCTCTGGAGTGGCAGGAATCGGTGGACGAACATGTCGCAAGGCTGGCCGCGTGGCAAGTGAAAATGGGCTGGCGTAGCCACTCGTCGTTCCTGCACAAGGATTACATCAAGCCGTACCGCGAGATGTTGTCTGATCCCGCCAACCTGGGCCAGCCAATCACCGTGCGATTGGGCTATCAGTACACAGACAGAAAGCACAACTCCAGCGAACTCATGTTACTCATGGGAATCGTACTGGATGGCACGACTTTTCGCCCGATGACCTTCACCGAGTTCCTGAGGGCGCGTCGAGCCGAAAAGATGATCGCGAACAACAACCATGCCTACACCGTAATCAAGCAGGTCACGACGACCAAGTTCCATGAGCACACTCTGCTCAAGCTCGACGACAGGAGTTACACGAAGTCACGGGCCGAGTGGACTCCTGCGAAGGCGAGGCTTCTTTCCAATCCGCAAGTGACGGCCCGACAGGTACGGGACGGGCAGAAGAAAGTCGAAGTGGAATTCCGCGACGACGAGGGCCTGATCTTCCGGGCTGTACTCGACTACAATCCGTTCCACGGAAGGGACGGGGACCCAGTAGTCATAGGCGGGGACAGGAAACTGGCTCTGCTTTTCCCCGATCCCCCCGACAAGATTCTGGCGAGGCATCTGGTCGTGGAAACGGTCCTACCCGAAGACCCCATCTGCTGCACGGTGGATGCGAAGCAACTGACCGAAGCCGTGGCCGCTGCCGAGAAGGTCTCTAAGGAGACCTACGACCGTCCCGAGTTGGGCAAGATGCTGCTCCGCTTTGGCGACGACAAACTGACCGTGGCTGCCTCGGATACCTACCGGCTATTGTTGGCCGACATCCCGGCAGCCGGTTCCCTGTCAGGGATGGATATGCTGGTTTCCCCGCTCGGCCTGAAGACTGCACTCAAGGGTCTGAAAGGCGACCTCAAAATGGCATGGGAATCCCGCAGACTCTATCTGTCCAAGGACGGAGTCAATGCCGTGGCTATTCCCTTCACAACGGGGAAGTTCATCAAGTTCGAGAACGCCATTCCGAAGGCCGAAGTCAACACGTCCGCCAAGGTGCTGGCCTCCGACCTTCTGGACGGCTGCAATCTCATGGGAATTGTCGGTAAGGAAGACGCGAACAGAGTGGTCCTGTCATTGCACGAGGGGGAGGATGCTAAGTTGTCTGCCCATGCAATACGAGATGGCGATATGCTATCCAGTTATGCCCTGCCAGTTCAGACGGACCACCGAGGCGAACCGTTCCAGATTGCCTTCAACTACCGCTATGTCATGGACTTCGTTGACCGCGTGAAGAAATCAACGGGGAGGAAGAAGGGAGAGGCCGAGGTAACGATGGAGTTCTGGGGGCCGAAAAGCCCGATGCGACTGGCGGGGGCCGACCTGGAATACTTCGTGATGCCGATGGACCTACTGAGATGACCGCGACTTCTGCTTCCGGCAACGGGGGCAGATGTGACGGGCAAACTCTGAAAGGACGGTGGAAAACAATGTTCAAGTTGAAGTCTCTGACGGTGCGAAGAATCGGCGATCCCAATGGTCGGGAAGCATTGGACTATCTGGAGACCGAATGGGACGGGAAGCACATCACCAAGTCCATGCGATATTCAAACGAGGACATCGCTAAGTATGGAGTCGAACAGGTCGGCAAGTGGATCGCGGAGGACCACCAGCGGATTGCCGACTTCAACGATGGGAAGTTTGAGATGTGGGGTATTCGCGCCGAGGCAGAACTGCTACACACATCAGACGACATCAATGCTGGCAGTCTGCATGACATGACGAGTCCCGCATTATGGGGTATTGAGTCTGACTCGGACGAGGACTACTTGAAGGAGGTGGGAGAAGCAGAATTGGCAGGCCTCAGGGCGATACTGGCAGACATGGGAATCAGCCGAGAAGAGTTCGACGCCTGTGAGGTGTACTGGCCCACGGAAGTTCTGTGGGAATAACGCCGGATTTCCGGCAGCATTTCAGGAGGTCAAGTTTGACTACAGTTCACGTCGTAGCATGGCGCTGGAACGATGGCGCAGGTCTGCGCTGGGCGCAGGACCCGAAGTGGATCGTGAAGGAGTACGAGAGCCAAGTCGCCTGCGAGTGCGAGTTGTTCAAGGCGCACGGCTATCGGGCTGGTTTGTTCGAGGTGGAGGTGCCGTTCGAGATTCAGGAGGGGGACTTCGGGAAGATGGCCGTGGATATGTTCGTGTCGGAGTGGCTGGAGAATGCCGGGTTCTGAAAAACTGACGTGGCTCTAAGTCTGACTTCAGCCTCGGCATTGCCGGGGTTGATGTGGTTCTTAGAGACGACGAAAGGAGACTGGCGATGTCGGACAGGTTTGCGATCCAGAAGCACGGTCGGGAATATGCCGTGGTGGACACGGGATTCTTCCGGCCCACGACGATTGCGGGGCACGGGCCAGCCGGGGAACGGGAAGCCCAACGTCTCTGCAGGGCATGGAACGAGAAAGGACCAGAGAGGCGACGGGCGGAATTGTCTGGCAGGCAGGAGGACATTGATCTTGCCGACATGGCCGACCGCTGGGATGATGGCTGGATAACGATAGAAGATGTGGCGATCTGAGAATGAAAGGAGAGCGGGAATGAAACGAGGCGAGGCAATGCAGAAGGGATGGGCCATGCTGGAGACGCCATTCGTGCTGTCCGTGCAGGGAGACGATGCCACGCAGACGCTGCATTACTATGCACCGAAAGTGGAGTCTTTCCGAGTGGTGGAATGGCATGGCGACTACCATCTGGAGTGCGGACTGTATGATGCCAATGCCGACCGCTACTTCGAGGCCGGTATCATCTGACGGGATTATGCACTTCGCAAACCAACGCCTGAGGCGACTTGCACGGCCTGAGACGTAGGCTGCTACTCGGATACACCCGCTATACTACAGCACAGATAGGGAAACACAAGTACCCCGCCGATGTCGAGCGGGGTACTTGCACGACTCCTGAAGCCTCCGCCGCCCATTGGCTCACCACCTTAGCCGCAGTAGCGGCTTGCGCGGCGGCAATGCTCCAGGTTGGAGGAGGCGTCCCTCGGTGCCGATAGCCGTCGGACGCCGAGTATGGCAATATCCAAACCGCATTATAGCACAGAGAGGAGGTTCCAGCGCAACAACGACTTTGTGTGTGGTATGTCCCCCGGAGGCGCGGCTACGCCCCCGAGGAGTCGACTACCGCTTCGGGTTGAGCCGGTCAATAACCCAGAGGGTCAACTGTACCAGCAGCCCAAGCAGCGTGTCCATGGATATTGCCATAGATAGGGCACCTCCTGGCACCAGCTATTGCCCGTGCCAGTAGCGCGGGAGACACCACGCCAGTGCCGGGAGGATTGTACGCCAAGGGAAAGATGGTGGGCAAAGAGATTCTGCATCTCTGCCCACCATTCTCTTCCCTTGCTGACAGTAGTACTCGGTTGGATATGGCGTATGTGGGGGCACACAATGAAGAGGTGCTACACATTGACGCTATCACAGATCGGAGCAATGACTAACGAAGACGCACGGAGCTACCTTGAGTCAATCAGGTGGCCCGAGGGTCCGACCTGTCCGCATTGCCTGTCGGAAGAGGTGACGAGGCTGGAGGGGAAGGCGCATAGGCCGGGCGTATTCAAGTGCAGGTCCTGCCGCCAGCAGTTCACGGTGACAGTCGGGACCATCTTCGAGTCCAGCCATATCCCCCTCCAGAAGTGGATCATGGCCTTCCACCTGCTGTGTTCCAGCAAGAAGGGCATGTCGTCTCTGCAACTGCAGCGGGAGTTGGGACTCGGGTCGTACCGGACGGCGCTGTTTATGACGCACAGGATCAGGGAGGCCATGAACGGCCCCTTGGCCGAAGCCATGACGGGTACGGTCGAGATGGATGAGACCTACATCGGCGGCAAGCCCAGGCCCAATGACGGCAAGGTTCACAAGCACGGGCGGGGCACCTCCAAGGTCCCGGTGGTAGCGGTCGTAGAACGCAATGGAAAGTCCAAGGCCGTGCCCGTGGATCGCGTGACCAGAAATGCCCTAACGGAAGTCGCTTGTGAGAACCTGGACGCATCGGCAAGTCTCATAACGGACGAACTCAATCACTACGAATCTGTCGGCAAGCGGTTCCGTCGCCATGAGTACATCAGCCACAAGACGGATGAGTACGTGCGGTACGAGAACGGCGAGGCCTTTCACACCAACACGGCGGAGAGCTTCTTCTCGCTAATGAAGCGGGGGCACTACGGGACATATCACAAGATGAGCCGGAAGCACCTCAGTCGCTACTGCGAGGAGTTTGCGTTTCGGTGGAATCATCGGCGCACTTCGGACGCGGCTCGGACGGTAGATGCCCTTCGGGGGTCTGCTGGCAAGCGTCTGACGTATCGGCAGATGGTGGGGAAGTAGCCAGTGCGATCCGCAGAGCCTCTTCGGGCTTGAGCGGGTGCAGCGAAAGTGTTTTCTGGCGCGGCATGGTCGTCTCCTCGCGGCAGGTGCTTCTTCTATTGTGGCAGAAGTTGGCGGGAGAAGCAAGTAGACAATGGGAGGATCATCATGCCAATCTGCCCACATTGCGGTTTCGAGTTCACGAAGTTTGGGGGAGAGCCAACATTGATCGAGTTGACGCATGGGCCACGGTACGAAGGCATCGTCTACTCATGTCCCAGTCCGCTCTGCGGCAAGTTGCTCGGAGTCAGTCTGAGGCCCGACAGACTCAGAGACTACGTTGATGACGAGATCGCCAAACTCAGGACTGAGGTGCTGGGGTAGGTTTGTCAAGCGAAGCACCAACTGGATACACGAGATGGTTGGTCTTTGCCTCCGCCCCAACAGCAGTAGACCTCTTGGCTGGGATGTCCCCGAGCGATCTGATGGCATCCCGGAGGCTCCGAATGAAGATGGTCTTCACTTCCTCCCGCTGCTTCGGCGTGAGGCCGATGTCTTGCTTGTTGTTGTCTGTGGTTTCCATGCCTTCGACCCTAGCACCAAGCCCGAGTCACGTCAAGTGGACCGGAATGGACTCAGGTAGGCGACCACCAGAGACGAGGCGACAGAGGAGGTAGCCACCGACATGAACTACTGGTGGCGTGGTTTGCGAAGTGCACAATACCGAAAGGCGTTCGCTCTGCACGTAGTCGATGGTGGCCAATTGTTGCTCCCCTAGTAGTTGGTCCAGAGACACTCCTGGCGAACGCCCTTGATGGAGTGGCATATCTTCTCGTCTGCGTCGTGCCGTCGCCATTCGTGGTACAAGCTATCCATGAGCTCGCACCGGTACCCCGAAATCGCCACCTTACCCTTGCATGCACTGAGGGCCTGAGCCAACTCCTCGTGATCCGTGTCGGACATCTCAAAGGCGTATGCCTTGGCGTCGCCGCGGGAGGCGTGGGGATAGGGGGGGTCGCAGTAGAAGAGAGTCCGCTCATCGTCGTACAAGCGTATGACATCAATCGCGGGTCTGTTCTCTATCTGTACTCGAAGCAGCCGGGACGCGATCTCCGGCAAGTCATCAACGCTCCCGAGCCAGCGTGACACTACTCCCGACATGCCAGCGCGACTCGTGTTCTTGCAGTTCGCCCAGCGACCCAGCGTCACGGTCTGCGCTAGCCCGGTTCGCGCCTGTCGGGCACGCACGAAGAATCTCCTGGCACGCTCAGTCGGGGTGGCGGTCTCTGGCGACGACGTTAGGGCACCGTACAACTCCTCTCGGGCAAAGGGAGTCAGCGCGATGAGACGAAGGAGTTCCTCGGAATGGTCACGCAGTTCCCTGAAAAAGTTGACTACCTCTCCGTCGATGTCGTTGTAGGTCTCAACTGGCGAGGGTGCCCGGTTCAGCAGCACTGCAGCGGAGCCCGCGAAGGGCTCGCAGTAGTGGTGGCATTCCGGCAGCAGGGGCAGTAGCCAACCCAGGTGACTGAATTTCCCGCCGTACCATCCAAAGACGATCCTCCTCCTGCGCGGCCGGACGCAAGCGTCGGCTTGGGCAGGCTGCTCTAGGCCATCCAGGTAGATCGGCGACAACGATCGTCCCATCCGAGCACCACCAGTAGAACATAAGTTCGATACACGCTACAGTCTACTCCTCGTCCAGTCTCTCGTCAAGCCCTACCTCAGCATCTGCCACAGATTATAGTAATCATCCGTCCACAGCCGCAAGGGGCGCGTCGCGGGGCGGGGGAGGGACATGCGGACGACCTCGCGGTCGGTCAGCACGCGCGGGCTGCTGGTCAGCAGCATCCAGTCCGCCTTGTACACCCCCGGCCCGCCCGGATCGCTGAAGCGCAGGGCCTGCAGCCCACAGGCGTCCGCCAGGCCGTACACCACGCGCCCCAGGTCCAGGAAGCGGTTCGATACGTGGACCGCCAGCACCCCGTCCGGCGGCCGCAGGTGCTGCAGGTAGATGGCGAAGGCCTCGCGCGTCAGCAGGTGCGCGGGGATCGAGTCGCTGCTGAACGCGTCCAGCGCCAGCACGTCGAACTGCTGCGAGCCGCTCTGCCGCAGTTCGCGCTCCAGCGACAGGCGCGCATCCCCCAGCGCCACCTCGATGTGTGCCGGGCTGTCGGCGAGGTAGCTGAAGTACTCGGCGTCGTGCGCCATCTGGTCCACCGCCGGGTTGATCTCATAGAAGCGCACCGTGTCGCCCACGCGACCGTAGACCACCATGTTGCCCGTGCCCAGGCCTACCACGCCGAGAAGGTGGCCGTTCCCGAGAACCATGTGGCCCATCGGAAGATCAAGCGGTTCTTCCCCGAACACACCATCGAGCGGACGATTGAGTTGATCGAGAATCCGCAAGTCATGGCACAGGAGGACTGGTGGCAACGGGAGGTTGAACGCCCATCCGAGGATGAATGTCGGACGACAGGGGATTGGCTGATCTCTTGGCAGCGACACCCCCAGGGGGCCGGGAAGCACTGCCTACGATGCGGACGTAACACATAGATAAAGGAGAGTGAGTGAGAATGGCAACTAGACGAACTCTGAAGGAGACTATGAACAACTCCATCCTGTGCCTGATGTGTCGTCACCGTATATGGCCCAAGGACGACGGCTTTCTGGAGCGAGTGTGGATGGCAGGCTACAAGTATGGATTGGCTTCTGGCCGCACGAAGAGAATCAAGGAGGGCGACTGACATGTTGGACTGCGAACACTACGACAACGATGAGATCATGGCAGAACTGGGCCGTCAGGTGGTGGACCAGTACATAGCCTTCAGCAGCCCGGATTCCGTGGGCTATCAGGCCGGGTGGAATGTGGGTCTGACGGGGGCCGTGTCCTACCTCGTCAACGCGATTGCTCAGTACGTGCAGGAAGTAAAAGAACGAGTGGACTGTGATACCTGCCGGTGGCACCAGATAGATGACATACGGAATGTCTGTTGCTGCCAACAACAAATGGACGAACATCGAACCTGCTGCGAGTATCTGCTTGCCAGTGACCACCTAGACGATGCAGCCGAGACCTGCCCTAACTTCAGCGAGGAGGAGTGAACAATGGTCCGTGTCACGATAGACGTTGAGGAAGAGACGTACTCCGGTCTGGCCTACCGCGTCCAGCATATCGGGCGGCTGATTGACGAGGGCTTCTTGGCTGGCGTGGGATGGGATGTCACCGGGGAGAGCGAAGACGAAGGCGAACCGATGGAAGACACCGACAAGCAGAAGCCATGCCCGGCCTGCGGACTCCACAACTGCATCTGCGTTCCTGTGGAGGACTATGGCATTGACGACGAATCCACCGAGGAGGACGAGTAGAAATGCAGATCAATGTGACAGCCTACAGCGACAATCTGCGGGGTCAGTTTCTGTCGGAGGGCCTATCCCTGGCCGACAGCATGAGGTACGCCGCCTTTTCATTGGCCGATGATGTACAACTGGTGCGACCACTTCAACGTCTGGGTGGAACTCGATGAATAGAAGGGGGCACCGATGTACGACCTCTGGCAGCAACTGAATCCCCACATCAAAGTACACATTGTAGTGATAGCCATGATGGCCGGATGTGTCCTGGCTATTGTCAGAGGCTATCTGTCAGGAAGGTCAGTCGAGGCACAGAGGCACCATAGGACGGAGGCAGGTGGTAGTTGACGATAATTGTGGTACGTGCTACAATAGATACTAGAAATGACAAGGAGATGGGAGATGGAACAGCAGAGCGAGAACATCGTTTGGGAAGTGGAGGGCAGCGATTGCATTGGGGCATACAGGCCCATCACGGTGGCCGAGATGCGGCAACAGGTGGCAGCCGGAGAAGGGAAGGGAGACGACGATGGCAACTGAGCCGACAACCTGCGGGAATGACTGCGGGGCCTGCTACGTCGGGAATGTGGGCCTCGCCCCGGCATGGTTCATCAAGGGTGTGCACCGCCGGGTGCGCGTCTGTCCCGACTGTGTACGCCCCCTCGGCTTCCTCCCCGATGGCACCCCCACGGTCGGGGAGAGTTATGCGGAGGTGGCGAGGAAGGCGAAGGCCCTGGATAAGCTGGGGGAATATCTGCAGCACACCGAGCAGGAGTTGTGCGTCGGCTATGACATGGCCGAGGTAGGAAACTTCGGCGGTCAGTACCATGCCCCGTACTGCGAGTGGCAGATGGCACACCATGCCGACACCCTCCTCGCCCTCGCCGAAGCCCTGCCGGAGAAGGAGTAGATCATGCCCAAACTCACCATTGCTATCAAGTGTGGGGAGCGAACCTGCGCTGCCATCCCCGGACAGTTCTGCGGCTTCCTGGGCACCCGGAAGTTCGGACAACAGAGTGTCTGCCTGTTGTTCCCGACGCCCGACGCCCCGTATACCATTCTGGATGACGTGGATGGATGGGTGCGACGCTGCGGGGAATGCTTGTGTGCCGAGGCCCTGCCGGAGGATAGCGCATAGGCCCTCCCCGCCCCTGACGGGGGAACGCACCAGCCCCGCCCCGTGCGCCCCACCAGCAAGCACAGCAGTATCCCTAAGCCACATCAGACGTAGTATGGGCAGCCACCTAAAACACGGTTGACAGTATGTCGTTGCCTATGCTACTATAGTTTGGACAGAAGGAATTGGATTGTTGGGGCAGTATACAGACCCCGCGCCGGGGCAAGGGCGAGAAGGAGGGCGACGGAGGCAATGAGTGAGCGAGTGACGGTCCCCGAATGTGGGTGCGCCGCCAGTAAGTTCATCGGCGGGCGCTGGGTGAGCATGGCCGAGGTGACAGTCGGTGAGACTACCGGAACTGGCGTGGTGCACGACGCACACTCCTGCTGGAGGTGCGGGCAGGAGTTGGCGGCGGCGGAGTGGCTGGCGAGGAGACTGGGGGAGGAGTTCGACTGTCCGGTCTGTGCGCTGCCCCTTCTCCCTCCAGACGACGGCGACCTCGATGAGCACATGGCGAAGCGCAATGCAGCGTGTCAACACAGGGGGTGTGATACCGCAGGGAATTGTCACAGCGCCCCGGAGGAAGGCTGGCAATGTTGGCTCTCCGCCGCCCTCGCCGCCGTGGGTGCGCCGACCCCCGAGCGGGCGGACGGGCCGGAGCCGAGCGACACAGAACTGCTCGATGCGCTGGACCGGCACCTGTCATTTCGCGGTACGGGCTATACCAACGCGGCCGGAGAGACAGAGATTGACGAGGTTCACGCGCTTGTCATCAACCTTGAAGCCATCGGCGATGACGGGGCAAAGTTCGAGGACTGCGTGACACTGAGAGACTACGCCCGCGCCATCCTCGCCACACAGGAAACCGCGACGGGATAGCAGCAGCAAAGCAGCCGGGCTGGTGCCAACCTTGACCGGGGAGCGCACCAGCCCGAGACAGAGCCGAGGCCCTGCCCCCGTGGTTTCCCCGCGACCGGCGCAGCGGCCTACCCGAGAAGATGCAGGAGAAGTGATGTTGAATGGCCTGGATTTCTGTGCGGGATCGGGAATTGGCAGCGCGGCTTTCGAGGCTTGCGGCTTCGCTCGGACTCTCGTGTACATCGAGCGGGATGCCTATTGCCAGCGAGTGCTGCAGGAACGAATGCGGAGCGGAGACCTCGCGCCCGGCTTCCTGTGGGATGACGCCAAGACCTTCGACGGGAGGCCGTGGCGCGGGATCATTGACTTTGTGTTCGGCGGCATCCCGTGCCAGCCGTACTCGTGCGCGGGGCCGGGGCTGTGACCACTGGGTGGACCTGTGGACCCGCAGGCGGGGAGAGTATGGCCTGGACACGACGACGGCGGACTGCTGGGTGATACGGATCGGGGAGCACTACGCGGCGGGGCGGATCGGGGAGGCGGGACGGTGAGCGGCATCTACTGGACTGACGCGCTGCAACCGATCTACGAGGCCGGGCCATTCTGGAACAACGGGAGATGGGCATGAGACCAACCATCATAGCAGCCGGGCTCCTGCTGACCTTGGCGGGATGGACAGGAGCCCAGCAGACGCAGACAGAGCCGCAGCCCTGCCGGATCGAGCTTCCCCGCTCGGCAGCGCAGGACCTCCATGCCGTGCGCGTCGCCAAGTGCCGCTATCTCTGGCAGCGCATGGCCCCCTGGTCCGCCAAGCCCGAGATCATCGAGCATTTCGTCAGTGAGCATGAGCGCCTGGGTATCGGCCCCGAGTGGCCGTATTCGTTCTGCTACGGGTTCGCGAACTTCGGGCTGACAGTGGGCAGGCGCGTTGGCCCCTGTTATGGCCCGATGGATGTGCGCCGCGAGTGGGCACGGGCCTGCGGGTTTGCGCCGAATGACTTGCGCGACCCGAAGGTAAACATTACCTGCCACGTGCGCGAGATGGCCCTGTACCACGGTCAGACGGGCGAGACGGGCATGGCCTTGCTGGCCCGCGTGTTCTACCCGGCACGGCCCATGTACTACCACAGGTGGCGTCCCACGTGGGCGCGTCTGCGGGCGGTCCTGGCGGCGGGGTATCGCGACGGGGAGGTGCGGCGGTGAGGGTATTGATAGCCTGCGAGTTCAGCGGGATTGTACGAGACGCATTCCTGCAAGCCGGTCACGACGCCTGGAGTTGTGACCTGCTACCGACCGAGAGACCTGGCCCACACTACCAATGTGATGTTCGTGACGTGATCGCGTCAGAACTGTGGGACATGATGATAGCCCATCCGCCCTGTACACACCTGGCTGTGAGTGGCGCGAGGTGGTTCAAGTATAAGCAGCAGCAACAGGCCGAAGCGTTGGACTTTGTGCGGTTTCTACTCGGCGCGCCCATTGAGCGCATCGCCCTGGAAAACCCGGTGAGCATCATCAGCAGCCACATTCGTAAGCCCGACCAGATCATCCAGCCGTGGATGTTTGGGCACGGAGAGACTAAGGCAACGTGCCTGTGGCTGAAGGGGCTGCCGCATCTGCAGCCGACTGCGATAGTTGATGGCCGCATTCAACGCATACACCGCCTGCCTCCGGGGCCGGACAGGTGGCGCGACAGAAGCAGGACATATCCGAACATCGCGAAGGCGATGGCAGAACAGTGGGGAGAACTGGGCGCACAGGAGCCCCTGGCGGCGGGGTATCGCGACGGGGAGGTGCGGTAGGTGACGCGACGCATGAGAGGGCTGCTCAGGAAGCAGCCAACAGCCGCGCAGAGCGGCGAGGGAGAGTGATGACGATGACAAGGACTGACGAGCAACTCAAGCGGTTGGTGCAGGACCACCTGAGTGAGGACGGCGGGGAACTCGACCTGAACTGGCAGGGCCTCGATGACGACGACCTGCGGCGGCTGGTGCCGCTGCTGGAGGGCCTGACCGGGCTGCAGGGGCTGGACCTGTCCGGCTGCACGGGGCTGACGGACCTCGCGCCCGTCGCGGGCCTGACCGGGCTGCAGGGGCTGGACCTGTCCGGCTGCAGGGGGCTGACGGACCTCGCGCCCGTCGCGGGCCT
>Ga0209201_1003993_pt1 | contig 12358 bp, 13 predicted proteins | sample AD_UKC055_MetaG_FD_184411 | JGI IMG/M metagenome (GOLD analysis project Ga0209201, IMG submission 184411) | Active sludge microbial communities of municipal wastewater-treating anaerobic digesters from USA - AD_UKC055_MetaG (SPAdes) (version 2) | ecosystem: Engineered > Bioreactor > Anaerobic >... | reverse complement strand
CAGGTGGCGGACGTGGTGCGCAGCGGTGCGTTTGTGATCAGCGCGATCGCACTGCTGGCCGCGGGTGTGGGCATCATGAACATCATGCTCGTGAGCGTGACGGAGCGCACGAAGGAGATCGGCATCCGCAAATCCATCGGCGCGCGTCGGTCGAGCATCCTCCTCCAGTTTTTGGTGGAGTCGGTGGTGATTTCGCTGGCCGGCGGGGTGCTGGGCATCGCGCTTGGCGTCGCCGGCGGCAATGGGCTGGCGCTGATGTTGCACGCCTCGGTGGTGTTTCCCTGGGGCTGGGTGGCGGTCGGCCTGATCGTCTGCTCGGGGATCGGCGTGGGCTTCGGCTTTTATCCGGCGTGGAAGGCCGCGGGGCTCGATCCGATCGAGGCGCTGCGCTTCGAGTAACAAAAAGCCCACCCTGGCGAGGGTGGGCGAAAAGAGCGGAGTCGGCGTGGGGCGTTCAGCGGGTGTCGAACGAGTGACCGGCGAGCGGAAAGATGGGCTTGCCGAGGCGCTTGGAGCAGACGTGTTCGACTTGGAGCGCGACGTTGTAGTTGTGGGCCATGAAGCGCATGAAATCGACCTTGTCGACGACGAGGCAGCGGGTGTCTTCGCGGACTTCGACATCGGCGGTGGCGGCGCTGTTTTGCAGGAGGCCGATTTCGCCGAGGTATTCGCCGGTTTTGACGCGGCCGATTTGTTTCACGCCGTGAAGCACGCGCGCGGAGCCCTCGTAGACGATGTAGAGGGCGCGGGCGTCTTCGCCCTCATGGATGATCTTTTCGCCGGGGACGAAGTTGGAGATCTGGGTGATCTGGGCAAAGCGGGCGATGGCCTGCTGACTCCACTGGGTGCAGAGGGGCGATTGCTTCAGGAAGACGTGGAGCGAGCAGATGTTGAACACGGTGGGCGCACCGAGCTTTTCAATCACCAGGCTTTGGAACACGTACGAGGGCAGCACGAGTGCGTAGATGGGGGTGTTGCTGCAGACCTCGAACTTCGGATCGTGCGGGTCGATCAACCCATGGACACCGAAGAGGTCGCCCTCGGCGAGCTTGAGCACGGGGACCTTGCGGCCGGTTTTGAGGCGGCGGTACACGGTGGCCGAGCCGGAGACGATGATGCCGACAAAGGAGACCTCCTCGTCGAAGGAGAGGATGGTGCTCCACGCTTTCGCGGTGTAGGGCTTGAGATGGCGAGCGAACTCGGCCTGGACGTGCGGTTCGAGGCGGCGCAGAAGCGGGTTTTCCGAAATGAAGCGGTTGACGATCGCGTCGTTGGCGCCGAGGTGACCATCTTTCCGCCAGCGTTTCCATGTGCAGCTAATGTTTTTGCGGAATGTGCGCAGGCGGCCGAGCGCGAGGTGGCGCAGGCCGAGCGCGAGGTGGCGCAGCTGGTAGGTGACGAAAAGGGCTGCGATCACGATAGCGGCGCCGATGATCCAGGGGCCGGTCTGCTCCCAGTAATTGCGGTCGGTGAGGATTTCCGTGATGGAGAGGTTGAAGAGGCCGAAGCCGACGCGGACCGCCAGAAGAGTCCATGCGATGCCCCAGGCATGTTGGAGGAATGTGGGGACGAGCTCCAGGTGTCGCCACATGTTTTTCAGCCGGTAGATGGGGTGCGAGTTGGGCCGGAAGATAAAGGAGTGTTCGGTATCGAGCCGTGGGGATTTACGGCACAGGAGTATGATCCTGCCGATGAAGCCGTCGCCGAGGGGCCAGAGTTGCAGGATGAGTCCGATGACCGGGACGATGGCCCATGGGGTTTGGAAAAGGATGCCGGCGATGACGGTGATCGCCAGCGGGAGAATGAGGGCCGCGTCGACTGTCAGTCGGACGGAGCGGCGCTCTAGGAATGCGTCGCGCAGATCCACGGCAAAATGCGGGGCGATCGACTGCCAGCGCAGGTGTGGCTGATAAATTTCCGCACCGCTGGCTTTGAGTACGGAGGCGGCGATCACGTAGCCGAGGCTCAAGCAGCCGCAGAGAAGCAGCCAGCCCAAGGCGATATCCTGCCAGTGGGCGGGAATCGGGGCGGTTTTCCATCCCATGATGCCGATGGCCGCCAGGATGCCGAGGATAGCCAGTGGCTGGACCAGGCTCATCGGTAGGGGGATGAACCATCGGATGGCCGGGCGGCGGAACTGCACGGACTGCTCGTTGCGCAGGATACCCCCTTTGTAGGCTTTTAGGATCAACTCGTAAAAGTCACCCAACGCCGGGCAGGTCCGGTCTCGGATGACTTTTTCGAGCACTGCCGGGACGGTCTGCGGCTGGGCAAATTCGCTGAGGACGCCCCACTGGCATGCGTCGACCGTGAGGTATGTTTGCGCCGTGATGTTTTTGACCACGAACGCACCATTGACGCGCTGCCCGAGATATAGATCCGGGCTAAGCGAGAGTGTCTCGGCGGTGAGCAGCAGATTCTCGTCCATGGGGGTAGCTGGCTGGAGGGATTACTTTTCGAAGGTGGTTTCGACGACTTCGAAGAGCTCGTCCTCTTTGAAGGGTTTTTTCAGCAGGCCAAACCCGGCTTCCTCGGCGATCCACTGGCTGTCGTCGTTGATACGACCGCTGGTCAAAAGGATCCGCAGCTTGGGGTCTTTTTTGCGCAGATTGCGTGCGAGGGTTAGCCCGTCCATGCCGGGCATAAAGATGTCGCACACAACGCCTTGGATTTTGCCTTTGCGCGCCTCCCATTGCTGGAGCGCGGTTGTGCCGGAATCGGCTTCGAGCACCTCATACCCTCGGCTGCGCAGCAGGAGTGCGATGATGGTCCGGATTTCTTCGGAGTCATCGACGACCAGGAGCGTGAGGGGCTTTTTTGAGCTAGTTTCTTGGGTGGACATGGGAGTGCAAATGGCACCAGGTGGTGTGCTTGTGGGGCAGGCCGAAGGGCTCAGAAACGAGCTTCGTGGAGGGGAAACAATCCTAAACTCATGGTCCCCGGATACGAAGGGGGCCGTGGGGCTCGGGGCGGGGCTCGTGGCCTGCCTGTTTGTTATTTGTTGTTTTCTGGTTGGATGCGATTTTTTCCGCCAGATCATGGCGTATTATTTAACGCCAAATCAAAGCTATGCCTTTTAACGGAAATTTCAAGTTGGGAGGCGGGGATTTGGCGTGATTGGAAGAGGTTGCGTATGGAGTGTGGCGATGGTCGCGCCCCAACCTCCCGAGTGTTCGCCGGCCTGCGTGAAGCCTCTGACGATGGGAGATCGCGCGAGGAGGGCGTGCACGGTGGTACGCAGCGTGCCGGTGCCTTTGCCGTGGACGATTCGCACCGTGTAAATGCCACGTAATTGGCATTCGGCCAGGTAGGCCGGAATCAGTCGTCCGAGGTCCTTGGGCGAAAAGGTATGCAGATCGAGTTCGCCGGTGATGGGGATGGGCACCGGAGGGGCGGGGGAGGTGGCCGGCGGCATGGGGTGGGGTAGTTGGCCGGTCATGCGAATCAGGGCTTTTTGAGCTCCTCGTAGGGCAGCGGTTCTGCCGGCCCCGATGTGGGTGGCGGCTCGGGCGCTTTCGGTGCGGTCGGTTCGGGGGCGGAGTCGATCGCGCGCTTGATCTCATTTTGCGCCTCGCTCGTCGCTTTTTTGAACTCGCGCACAGATTTTCCAAGTCCCCTCGCCAGCTGCGGGAGTTTTTCGCCGCCGAAGAGGAGCAGGATGATGAACATGATCAGCAGCAGCTCCGGGCCGCCGATGTCGCCGAGTAGGGCAATGGGCGAGATCATGATGAGGCTACAGATGGTTAGCTGCGGCGCACGCGCTCTTTTTCCGAGTCGCGTTCCTCTTCGAGGCGCGCGCGTTCGTCGGTGATCTGGCGCTGGAGCTGTTGGATTTCCTCCAATTTGGCGGCCACGCGTGCGGCCTCTAGTCGCTGCTTCAAAAATATCTCCCGCTCTGCGATCTTCCCCTTGTATACGCGGTCGATTTCGGCGAGCCGGTCCTTCTGCTCGGGCGTGAGCGTTTTCTTCGAATCTGGATCCGCCTGGGAGAGGCGTTCCATTGCGAGCTCGTAGGCGCTTTTCATCGGTGTGGATTCATCCCCATTTGACTCCGAAAAGCAAGGCCCCTGCCAACACCGCCACCGGAGGCCACCAATATCCCACACGGCGCGTCCAGCCGCCGGCGTAACCGGCCACGCAGGCCGCGATCATCGCACCCAGCGCCGCCGGCCCGATCCAGTCTGCGCGGAACTGTCCTGCCACATGGCTGCCCGGCACCGCCACGAAGCCACGCACGCAGGCGTCGATGCCATGCAGGATCGTCGCCGCGGCGAAGTTGAAAATGCCCGCCGCCGCCGACCACCCCGCCAGGCCCACCAACATCGCCACGAAGCCGCTCAGGATCGCCAGCGACGCCGCCGGGATGAGCACCAGGTTGGCAAAAAACGCCCCCGGCGTGAGCAACTTGAAAAAATGCACGCCGCAGATCCAGCTCACCGGCGTCGTCGCCAGCCCGATAGCCACCGCCGTCGAGCCCCATTGCCACGCCGTATCGCCCATCCGGTGCCACCAGCGCCACGTGTTTTTGGGCAATAGCGCAAACGGCTGCCACCGCTGTTGCCAGGCCTCTGCGAGCGGCAATCCGATGAGAATCAGCGCCGCCACGATCCCGTAGCTCATGAGAAAACTCGCCGTGAAAAACTGGAGCGGGTCGACCGCCAGTACCACCAGCGCCGCGCCGATCAGCGTGGCCACCGGATTGATCGGCCGCTTTGCCGCCAGCGCGACCTCCACCCACGCGACCATCAGAAACGAGCGCACCGCCGAGGGCGCCAGCCCCGTCACGTCCACGTAAAACCACAACGCCACCAGGCTGACCGGCAAGCGCACCCAGACCGGCAGCCGCAGCAGCGCCAGCAGCGCGTGCAACGCCACCGCGATCACGCCGATATGCAGCCCGCTGATCGCAAACAGATGCATCGTCCCGCTCTGGCGAAACAACCGCGTCTGCTCGTCGCTCAACTCGCTTTGCTGCCCCAGCAACATCGCGCGCAACACTCCCGCCAACTCGGGCCGCCGCTCGGCGATGCCCTCGCCGAGGATCGTGTGCAGTCGCTCCGCCGCCCGTGCGCAAAACCGCCGGTAGCGCGTCGCCTCGCGCAACTCCCGCATCACGCGCCCGCGATTCAGGCTGAAGTTCACGCCCGCATCCGCCAGGAACCGGTCAAACGAGCCCGCCGCCGCCGAGCCGGGGATGCGTTTCCATACACCGCGCGCCTCCAGCACCGCCGACCTCAACGGCACCTCCTGCCCCTGCGCCAGCCGCAGTTTGAAATAGAGCCGCTGGCCCGCGAGCTCGCGCAGATGCGGATCGGTGCCGACGACCACCGCCAGTCCCGAGATGCGCTCCGGCGAGGATTGTTGGAAAACACGTTCCACCTCGATCTCCAGCCGCACTTCGCGCGTCGGTAGGTCCGCCCACTCCGGCAACGGTCGCCGGTGCAGCGTGTAGCTCGCCAGCCCGGCGCAAACCATGCTCATCGCGAGCGCCCACGGCCAGAGGCGTCGCGCCCGGTAGGCCGCAAACACCGCGAGCCCGACGAGTGCCGCCGCGGCGCCGAGCGTGAGCGCCAGATTCACCGGCGCCAGCCCGCAGCGTCCGCCGACGAGACCGATGGCGAAGGGCGCGGCGAGCCACAGCAAGGGGGCGCGATGTCCGAGGCTTCGGAGGGGCATGGCTGGTGGCCGCACAGTGGTGTCCGCGGATTATCGGTGCAAAGCTGAAATGGCTTCTCATCGCGGCGCCGACCCGCGACAGTGCCGCGATGCCGTCTGCCGACCAATCTGATCTCTTCGGCTCGCTGGAGCCAGACCCCGCCGTGGCGGGGCGCCCGATCGCCGCCCACCAGCCGCTGGCCGCGCGCATGCGGCCGCGGACGCTGGCGGAAATCGTCGGCCAGGGGCACATCACCAAGCCCGGCAGCCTGCTGCCGCGCCTGGTCGCGCAAAACCGTTTCGGCAGCCTGCTCTTTTACGGCCCGCCCGGATGCGGAAAAACCAGTATCGCCGAGGCCATCGCGGCCGAGACGAAAAGCCGATTCGTCCGCATCAACGCCGTGATGAGCAACGTGGCCGAGCTGCGCGAGATCCTCGCCGCCGCGCGCCGCCGTCCCGAGGCCGCCACGATCCTCTTCATCGACGAGCTGCACCGCTTCAACAAATCGCAGCAGGACCTGCTGCTGCCCGACGTCGAGGACGGCTGCGTGCGCCTGATCGGCGCGACGACGCACAATCCCGGTTTCTACGTCAACCCGCCGCTGCTCTCGCGCAGCCACCTTTTCCGTCTTGAACCCGTGGCGCCCGACGCCATCGCCGGCGTGCTCGGTCGCGCACTGGCCGACACCGAGCGCGGGCTCGGTGAGCGCCACTGCACGGCGGTGCCCAAGGTCCTCGCCGACCTCGCGTCCTTGTGCGACGGTGACATGCGTCGCGCGCTCAACGCCCTCGAAGTCATCGTCCACGGCCTGCCCGAAAACGGCGAGATCACCGAGGCCGATCTGGAGGTTTTCGCGCGCGAGCGCCGCATCCGTTACGACGCCGACGAGGACGAGCACTACGACACCATTTCCGCCTTCATCAAAAGCTGTCGTGGCGGCGATCCCGATGCGGCGTTGTACTGGTTGGCCAAGATGATGGTCGGCGGCGAAGACCCGCGGTTCATCGCGCGTCGGCTGGTCATCCTCGCCAGCGAGGACATCGGCCTGGCCGATCCATGGGCGCTGCCGTTGACGGTCGCGGCGCACCAGGCCGTCGATTTCATCGGCATGCCGGAGGCCGAGCTCACGCTGGCGCACGCCACGCTCTACATCGCCACGGCGCCGAAGAGCAACTCGGCGAAGATGTCGCTGGTCGCTGCCAAGTCGGCGTTGCAAAACAGCCCCGTGCAACCGGTGCCGATCCACCTCCGGGACAGTGGCGGGCAGGCGAGCAAACGCGAGGGGCTCGGCAAGGGCTACCGCTACTCGCACGAGTTTCCCGAGGGCATATCCGGGCAGGATTATCTCGCGCGACCGCTCACACTCTACACGCCGAAGCTCAACGGATTGGAGGCGCGCATCGCCGAGAGGCTCGAGCGCTGGCGCGGCCTCAAGGCCGATCTCCGCCGCAAGGGTTCCGGCCCGAGTGAAAAAGCTGCAAATCCCGGGGTGCGGTAAGGTTACCCTTGCCGGGAAAACGGCTTCCAATAGGATGCGCCGCATGAAGACTTTCGCCCCAAGTAAAAAAGCGTTTATGCTTGCTGGTGTGCTGATGGCGTTCGCGGCCTCCGGCCTGGCTGATGCGGTCAAGATCGACATCGACGCCGAGGATCAAGCCGCGGCGAAAAAGAAGGCCACCGCACCCGCCGCCCAGGTCAAGGAGCAGAAAAAGGAGGCCGCCGCCAAGGCCGCTGTGGCCGACGAAAAAGAGGGCACCATCGTCGGCGTGCCGATCACGCGCGCCAACGGCACTTTCCTCGGGCTTTCCATCGAGAACGGCGGATTCAAACTGGCTTTCTACGATGCGAAGAAACAGCCCGTCGCGGCCGATGTCGCACGTGCTGCGCTGCGCTGGAACCCGAAGCGCACGAAGGGCGAGGAGCGCGTCGTCTTGCTGCCTTCCGACGACGGCAAGGCGCTGAGCTTTGGGAAATTTGTCCAGCCGCCGCGCATCTTCAAAGTGTACGTCACCCTCCAGTCGGAAGACGGCACCGCCGGCGAGCACTACGTGGTTGATTATCGCGACGCCTCGGAGCCCGCGGCTGAGTGACGCGTCCTGCGCGCATGATCTCGTCGTGCGCGCGCGTTGACAATCCGGCGGAGGGCTGGCGACGTTGCGCCCATGTCATCCGTTGCCCACGCTCCGTTCGATCCGATCGAGGACGCCATTCAGGATATTGCCGACGGCAAGCTGATCATCGTCACTGACGACGAGGATCGCGAAAACGAAGGCGACCTCATCATGGCCGCCAGCAAGGCCACGCCGGAGACGGTCAACATGATGATCCGCTATTGCAGTGGCATCGTCTGCGTGCCGACGGTCGATCATCAGCTCAAGCACCTCGGCCTCGGGCCGATGGTCTCGCGCAACCGCGAGAGCCACCGCACCGATTTCACGGTCACCGTCGATGCCGCGGAGGGGATTTCCACGGGCATCAGCGCCTACGACCGCACCCGCACGATCCAGATTCTGGCCGATCCCAATTCCCACCCGGAGCAGCTGGTGCAGCCTGGCCACGTCTTCCCGCTGCGCGCTCGTCCGGGTGGCGTGCTCGAGCGTGCCGGTCACACGGAGGCGGCCGTGGATCTGGTGACGCTCGCCGGCCTGCCGCCCGCGGGCGTGCTGTGCGAGCTGGTCAACGATGACGGCACGGTGCAGCGCCTGCCGCAGTTGATCGAGTTTAAGAAACGTTTCGGTCTGCGCATGGTCTCGATCGCGCAACTCATCGAGTACCGCGTGCGCCGCGACCAGCTCGTCGAGCGCGTCTGCTCGCAGCCGTTTTCCTCGGAGTTTGGCGAGTTCACCGCCCACGTTTTCCGCAACCGCGTCGATGGGCGTCACCACCTCGCGCTCTCGATGGGCACGCTCTCGGCGGAGCCCACGCTCGTGCGCGTGCACAGCGGCGACCTGCTCGGCGACGTGTTTCTCGGCAAGGGATTGTGCGGCCACCGCACGCTCAAGGCCTCGCTGGAGGCCATCGCGCGTGCCGGGCAGGGCGTCGTGCTCTACATGACGCCGGCCAACGTCGGAGACCAGCTCGTGCGTCATCTCCAGTCCACAAAGGCTGACGCGCCCGCCCTTGATCTGCGCGACTACGGCATCGGTGCGCAGATTCTCAGCTCGCTCGGCCTGCGCCGCATCCGTCTGCTCACGAGCAACCCGCGCAAGGTCGTGGGCCTCGATGGCTACAACCTCGAAATCGTCGAACAGGTCGCCGTGTGAGCCGCACGGCGCCGGCCGGCCGGCGTTGGCCGGTGGCGTTTTTCGGCGTTGCGCCTGGCCGTCGATGCCCTTCCGTTAGCCGGTCCAAGTCATGAGCCTCGCCGTTCCCAGTGTCGTTTCGATCTCCGGTGCCCCCTTTCGGGTGGGCATCGCGGCTGCCCGTTTCAACGAGCGCCTCGTCGATGCCCTGCTCGCGCAGGTGACCGACTGCCTCAAGGCCTCCGGCGTGAAGGCCAGCCGCCTCGACGTCGTGCGCGTGCCCGGCTCCAACGAGCTGCCGGTGGCCGTGCAACTGCTCGCCGCCCGCGCCCGCTACGATGTGTTGATCGCGCTCGGCCTGCTCATCCGCGGCGACACGATCCACTACGAGCTGATCGCCGACGCCACCACGCACGCCCTCCAGCGCGTCGCCCTCGATCTGCGCACGCCCGTCATCAATGGCGTGGTCGTCGCCGAAAACCAGGCACAGGCCGAGGCCCGCTGCCGCGGCAAGATCGACCGCGGCGCCGAGTTCGCACAATCCGCTTTGGAAATGGCCGCCCTCAAACGCCGTCTGTCGAAAAAATCATGAGCAACAAAGAAATCTTCGCGCAGCGCCGCGCCGGCCGCATGGCCGCCATGCAGTACCTGTTTTCCTGGAGCCTCAACCGCCCGGCCGACGTCGCCGACGATCTCCGCCTGTTCTTCGAGCACCAGGAGCAGCCGCGCGACTACTACGCCTTTGGCGAGGAGATCATCCACGGCGTGCTCGAGCGCCGCGAGGAGGTCGATGGCTACATCCGCTCCCTGGCGCACAACTGGGACTTCGAGCGCATCGCCCGCATCGACCTCGCGATCCTGCGCGTCGCCATCTACGAGATGCTTTTCCGCAAGGACATCCCGCCGATCGTCTCCATCAACGAGGCCATCGATCTCTCCAAACAGTTCTCCAACGCCGACGCGAAACGCTTCATCAACGGCATCCTCGACCGCCTGAAGGACCAGCTCGGGCGCGACGCCCGCAAGGCCACCGAGCAATAAGCGCCGCCGATGTTTGGCCTTTTTAAGAAGTTCAAGGACGGCCTCGCCAAGACGGTCGCCGCCATCTCCGAAAAAACGCGCGGCCTCTTCGGCGGGCGCAAGATCGACGCCTCCTCGCTCGAAACGCTCGAAGAGGCGCTCTACGGAGCCGATTTTGGCGTGCAGACGACCGAGGAAATTCTCGAAGAGATCAAGGCGGCCTACCGCAAGGACAAGGATCTGCAGGGCCGTCAGGCCGCCGAGATCGGCGCCGCCGTGCTCCAGCGCGTGCTCGCCGGCAGCGAGGGTAAACTTGAGCCCGCTGCCGCTGCGCCCACCGTCATCTGCCTGATCGGCGTCAACGGCTCCGGCAAGACCACCACCGCCGCCAAGCTCGGCTGGGATCTGAAGGAGGACGGCCAGAGCGTCGTCCTCGCCGCGTGCGACACGTTTCGCGCCGCCGCCGTCGAACAGCTCAAATCTTGGGCGACGCGTCTCGATCTCGAAATCGTGGCCGCGCACACCGGCGCCGATTCCGCCGCCGTGGCGTTCGACGCGTGGCAGGCCGCCAAGGCGCGCGGTCGCCAGTACCTGATCGTCGATACCGCCGGACGCCTGCACACGAAGAGCAATTTGATGGAGGAACTGGCCAAGATCCGCCGCGTGCTCCAGAAGCACGACCCGGCCGCGCCGCATCATCGCTGGCTCGTGGTCGACGGCTCACTCGGCACCAACTCCATCGAGCAGGCGAAGGTGTTTCACCAGTCGTTTGGCCTCACCGGCCTGATCGTGACCAAGCTCGACGGCACCAGCCGCGGCGGCGCGATCGTCGGCATCTGGCGCGAGTTGAAACTGCCGATCTATTTCCTCGGCCTCGGCGAAAAGCCCGAGGACTTGCAGCCCTTCTCGGCGGAGAACTACGCGAAGGCGGTCTTCGGCCTCGATTGATCGTGCGCGCGCCAGCGCACGCCCGATGCCTCTGGCGTGTGCGGTGTGGCGTGCGGCCTAGAAATTGGCCGTAACCTCGGACTGATGGCCGGGCTCCAGCGTGAGCTCGCCGACCGACACGCACTCGACCTGATCGTTTTTGTAGAGGCGCACGCGGACCGGTGCTGCGGCGTCGGTCGTTTCCCAGCGCCATTTGCCGATCGAGACAAACTGGAGCGGCTGGCCTTTGTCGGCGTGCAGTCCGGGGCCTTGTCCTCGGATGAAGAGCCGGTTGCCGATGCCGATGTACGCTGTGACGAGTAGCCGGGTGGCGCCGTCGGCCGACATCGCGGAGGCGGGGCGCGCTTCGTCGGGCGAGACTTGGGAAAACTCGGACTGCTCTTCGGCTGGCGCGTCGGTATCGATGTCGCCCAGATCGAGTCCGAGCGTGGGCTGGTCGTCGATGGGCTTGGCGCGGCGGGCGGGTTTGGGCGCGACAGGCTCTTTTTCGGCCTCGGGCTCTGGCGCTGGAGCGGGGGACGCGTTTTCCACCTCGGCGGGCTGTGGCACCGTCGGCGTTTCGGGCGGCACGGGCGGCGCACTTTCGGCGTGAATCTCGTCGGATTTTTGCGCTTCGGGCGCGGACTGCGGCTCGGGCGCTTGGGCCGGTGAGGCGTCGTCTTCGATTGCGGGAGCCGGCTGCGCCTCCGGTGTGGCGCTGGCGGCCGGTTCGCTGCTGGGCGGTGGCGTGAGGGCGCCGCCGGTGGCGCGTGAGATGAGCCCGTGGATGCCGCGCGCGTTTTTAAACGGACGCGCCGGAGCCGGTGCGGGCGCCTGCTCTGACATTGCGGAGGCTGCGGGGCGGGCGTCCTTGACCGTCTCGTCGAGGCGGCGCAGTTCAGCGTCGATCCGACCGGTCAGTTGCTCGCCGGTTTGCGTGAGGCGTTGTTCCAGCGCGGCGACGGTTTTCTGGAGGCGTGCTTCGGCCTCCTGCGCCTGCTCGGCGGCGGTGTCGCGGAAGGATTTTTCGATGGCGACTCCGGCCTTGCCGAGCTCGGCGACGACGTGGGCGGCGAGGTCGTCGATGGTCTGGACAAGCTGGTCGGTGGCGGTGCGGCTGTGGTCCGGGAGTGCGGCCAGTCCGGTCTGAAGTGCGGTGAGCTGGCTGGTGGCGGAGGTTTGGAGCTTGGTCCATTCGCCGGCCGCTTTCTGGATTTTGTCCACGACGACTTCGAGACGTTCGCTTTCGGAGCTGCGCAGGGCGGCGAGGTCGCGTTCGAGTTCCTCCTTTTCCTCGTCGTTGGCGAGGGTGATCTGCTGCTGGAGTTCGGCGACCTTGTCCTGAAGTTTATGGGGGAGCAGCTCGGCCTGTTTCAGGTTTTTCTGAGCGAGCTCGGTGATGGTGTGCAGGCCCTGCGCAGCGATGCCGATCTGCTCGGCGGCGGTGGCGACGGTGCGCGCGAGTTCTTCGAGGGCGCGCTGGCGGTCGTCGAGCGCGATGTCCTGTTTGCGC
>Ga0209201_1003991_pt1 | contig 12360 bp, 6 predicted proteins | sample AD_UKC055_MetaG_FD_184411 | JGI IMG/M metagenome (GOLD analysis project Ga0209201, IMG submission 184411) | Active sludge microbial communities of municipal wastewater-treating anaerobic digesters from USA - AD_UKC055_MetaG (SPAdes) (version 2) | ecosystem: Engineered > Bioreactor > Anaerobic >... | reverse complement strand
ACGGTCTGATAAAAAACAGGCCGAGAAAAACCGGAAGCAGACCGTCAACAAAAGTCATCAGAAGGCCCGCGGCCAGCAAGTGACCCGGAGCGGCATAACCGGCGAAAAGTACGATGACCGCAGATTCCCGCATCCCCAACCCCCAGTAGGTCATGGGCAGATACGCGGCAATAATGGTCATGGATCCCCATAATAAAAGGGCATCGACGGGAAGGTCTATGGACAGGGATTTGAATGAAAACAAAATAATGAGCAACTTGCAGCCTTCTATTGCCAGAGAGTGGATCATGATCGCTTGACCTGTTTGCGGGTCATAACTTTCAATGATTTTTCTGACGTTTTCCGGTAATCTCAGAATTTTATGAATATATAAAACGACGGGGCGAAAAAAATTTTGCCGGATTGATATTGCAATCAGTAAAACGATCAGCAGACAGGCAGCGGCAAAGAGCATTTTTTGAAGCGGAGGATGAACATAAAATAAACCACCCATTGAGCAGAAAAAAATCAACGCCGTGAAACTGAACATGTAACCCGATAACAGCGCAAGAAGTCCCCGGGCGTAAGAGAGATGATGTCTTTCTTTCATATAGCCCAGAATCGCGAATTCCCCCATTTTAAACGGGAGAATGCCTTTGATGGGGTTGCAGCCCATTCGGATGATCACGGCTTCGCCAAATGAAATCCGGCATCCCGTCATTTTGACAACACGTTGAAATCTTGCCGAGGAGAAGAATAAATGGGCGAGCACGGAACAAAGGAGGCCCGCACAGAGGAATCGCATATCCGTTTGTTGAAGAAGGGACACGACATCATGGAACGGAATTCGGGAAAAGAGAACGACAAAGATGGCAAGGGTGACCAGCCAGGTAAAGACAAATCTCAATATGGCTTTAGGCGTTGAGAGAGTTGGATATTCCCACACATGATGTTTTTGAATGCTCATATTTTCTCAGGTAAAAGAAATATAGAAAGGTGTTGTCTATTTGTCAATGGAGAATAATTCAAAAAACTGCTGAATTCTGAATCAACATGTAGTAAAAGCTCTGAACACCCGTCACGGGGTGCTGGCACTGTTGCACGTTCGCGGCATGATATGAAATTTCTTTTTTGCGCAAATGGGGTTACCGCTTCACACCATGCTGAAAAAAATGAATTTAAGCTCCGACAGACAAAGACTGATCGTTTATGTCGTTTTAATAGCGTTGTCTCTCTTTGTTTTCTCGCAGGTCGGCCAATTTGATTTTATAACATTTGACGATCCGGTCTACGTCGTTGACAACCCGTCTATTCAATCGGGGTTCACAATGGACGGTGTTATCTGGGCCTTCGGCACAATCCATGCCGAATTCTGGCATCCGCTGACCTGGCTTTCGCTCATGCTTGATTACCAACTCTTCGGGTTGAACGCCGGGGGGTATCACATCACCAACCTGATGCTGCACATCCTGAGCACGCTCATGCTGTTCTGGCTCTTGCATCGCATGACGGGAGCCGTTTGGAGAAGCGCTTTTGTTGCCGCTCTGTTCGCCATTCATCCGCTTCATGTGGAAACCGTCGTCTGGATAGCAAAACGCAAGGATGTCCTGAGCGCTTTTTTCTGGATGCTGACCTTGTGCCTGTATGTTTATTACACGGAAAAGCCAATGGTCAAACGCTATCTATTCGTTTTCCTGTCCTTTGCCTGCGCGCTGATGAGCAAACCCATGGCGGTTACCCTGCCGGTGATCATGATAGTTTTGGATTACTGGCCGCTGAAACGGTTTGCCTCGAAAAAAGAAAATCCCGTTTTCTGGCAGGTCAAGGAAAAATTGCGTTTTTTCATGTTATCCGCCGTTTTTTCCCTCATCACAATCTTCGCCCAGTACGACAAATACATAAAACATGCCGAGACATCATTCGATTCCCGCCTGGCCAACGCGCCTGTTTCGCTGACGACCTATCTGGCAAAAACCCTCTGGCCTTATGATCTGGCCGTCTTCTATCCTTTTTCCTATCAGTTGCCCGCCTGGCAGACCGCAGGATCAATAGCGCTGATCCTGGCCATCAGCGTTGCCGTCATCCTCGCGGCAAAACGTCTGCCGTATTTGCTTGTCGGATGGTTATGGTATGTCCTTGCTGTTCTGCCGGTGCTTGATATCTTCAGGTCCAGTGCGCGGGCCATGTCCGATAATTACACGTATCTGCCCGCTGTAGGCCTTTATGTGATGGCGGCCTGGGGTATTCCGGATCTGTTTTGCCAAAAACAAATCCGGAGAAAGATCTTATGGCCGGCCGGGATCGCCGTTGCGGCAATGCTGTCGGTTCTTGCCTGGCAACAATGCAGTTACTGGCAAAACAGTTTCAAGCTTTTCAATCATGCTTTGCATGTCACAAAAGATAATTATCTGGCGTACAACCAGAGAGGCAATGTGTACAGCAAGTCGCAACAGTATCCGCCTGCCATTGCGGATTTCAACGAGGCCATCCGCATAAAACCGGACTATGCTTTTGCCTTCAACAACAGGGGGAATACGTATCTCCAACTCGGCCGCTATCAACAGGCCATAAGCGACTACAGCGAGGCCATACGCCTGAATCCTGATTATGCCAGAGCCTATTACAATAGAGGCTTTACTTACGGTATCCATATGGGCCGGTACCAACGCGCCATTGATGATTTGAACGAAGCGATTCGAAGAGAACCTGACGCGCCCGATATCCATCTGACCCGAGGCATCGTTTATTCGAATTTAGGCGGCCAAGAACTCGCATGCCTTGATTATCAAAAGGCATGCGACCTGGGCAACTGCAAACTTCTGGATATGGCACTGGGCAAAGGAGAATGTCTGGCAGCGGATCTTCAGCCACACGACAGCGGATACTATCACAACAGCGGCATCTCTTATTTCAAGCGTGGACAGTATCGGATAGCGTTAGGATACTTTACTCACGCCATTCACTTTAAAAAGGATTTCGCTAATGCCTATCACAACCGGGGAACGACCTACAGCGAACTCGGCCGCTATCAACATGCCGTTGCAGACTTTAACGAATCCATCCGCCTTAACCCGGGTTATCCCGATGCTTATAAAAACAGAGGCATTGCTTATTTATTACAGGGCGAGAAAGAACAGGGGTGCTCTGATTTTAAAAAGGCCTGTGCGCTGGGAGACTGTAAATTACTGGAACTTGCCGAAAGCAAAGGGGACTGCCGTTGATGAATTTTATTCATATCTCGAAATAAAATCGTCAATTTAAAAAATGGTTGAGATAATTTTACATTCGTCATACACATTTCAGGAAACTTCATCGAAGTTTGCGATGGGTTGTCTTGGAAGATGAACGATGAAACGACCTAAAATACTTCTTTTCAAAAGCCACAGCATTGTTTCAAAAGTCACAGGCGTGACGCCGCCGCTGGGATTACTCTATATCGCCGCCGCTCTGCGGGAACGGCTGGGAGCGGATGTGCGCGTGATCGTCGCTATGCTTGAGAACGACCCGATGAACGTGATGGTATCGACGTTGAGACACTTTCGTCCTGATGTCGTGGGAATAAGCGCTTTGACCGCAGAGGCTTTTTTCGCGCACAAAGCTGCCGCTGCCGTCAAGGCGGAAGCACCGTCCGTTCCGGTCATCATGGGCGGACCTCATGCATCCTGCGATCCGGAACTTGTTTTGCAGGATTCCTGCGTGGATGCTGTTGTGATGGGCGAAGGGGAAGACACATTCACTGAACTGGTCAGTGTCACCATGTCTGAAAAATCCGTCTGGCAAAATCCGGACATATTGCAGAAGATTGACGGTCTCGCTTTTCGCGTTGACGGAAAGATGAAGCTTTCAAAACCGCGCGCGCCGATAAACGATCTCGACGCTCTGCCTTTTCCCGCCTGGGACCTGATCGATTACAAAAAATACTGGACCCTCCCCAAAATGGCAACGGATGGTGTGAGACCTTATCTGACGATGTTCACGTCGCGCGGTTGTCCCTATAATTGTATTTATTGCCATCAACTTTTCGGCAAGTCCTTCCGCAGCCGGTCACCGGAAAGCGTCGTTGAAGAAACAGCACGGCTGATGAGAATGGGCGCGGAAAGCATAGAGATTCTCGACGATATATCCAATTTTAACCCGGAACGTTTTGACAGAATGCTGGAATTAATGCTGGAAAAAAATCTGCATCCCGTGTTGAGTTTCCCCAATGCATTGCGCGCCGATTTAATTCGTAAAGAATCCGCCGACCTGCTGAAATGTGTCGGCACCGGGGAGATTTCCGTAGCGATTGAAACCGCATCGGATAGGCTACAAAAACTGCTGGGCAAAAATCTCTCTCTGGAAAAAGCGAAGCGCACCATTGACTGGTTTGCGGACCGGCGCATTTTCACTCGCGGTTTCTTCATGCTCGGCTTTCCGACGGAAACGAAAGATGAAATGCTTGCCACAATCCGTTTTGCGCATGCCTCCAGATTGCACATGGCACTGTTTTTTACGCCCAATCCTTTCCGCAATACAGCGCTCTATGATCTTTTCGTCGATACGGGCAAACTCCCTTCAACGTCCACAAGCATTGACTATGAATATTACGGAGCGCCTTTCAACGGAAGCGATGTTTCAGACCGGCGCTATCGGATGCTTTACCGCTGGGCGTATTACGGTTTCTATTTCAATCCGGTGCGCCTCTGGCGTATAGCGCAAGACAGGCCGACCCTTGCCGATATTCCTGCAAGCGCGTGGACGCGCCTGAATAACGTGGTATCTTTCCGTCGACTCAAAGAAGAAGATACGTCCCTGGTGTAAGCAGTACGATGAGAGATTTTATTCATCGTATATAAATTGAATCTAATGTTTAATAATTTTGTCCTTCGAAAATAAGTAATATTATGAATTCTTTGTTCGATTTATCAAACCTGTATAGATTAGCATGCAACATCTGGCCGCGTTTTCCGTATGACATCCCGCAGCTTCAAACTGCATTAAAACCATTCCTCTATCTTTTTAATATCACCAATCAATGCAATTTAAACTGTTACTACTGCTGTCAGAAGACGAGCCTGACCCGGAATCGGCCTGAACTATCCTTTGAAGACATAGCCGGCATTATTAAGAAATTACCGCGATATGCGGTTATCGTGTTCTCCGGAGGAGAACCTCTTTGCCGGGACGATTTCACTCAGCTATTGCAAGAAACCCGCCGTCTAAAGAGAAAAACAGCGCTTTTAACAAATGGACTGCTGTTGAACGACGATATCATTTGCGAAATGATTCAAAACAGATTGCTGAATATCGGCATCGCGATTGACGGTGATAAATACTATTATGAAAAAATAAAGGGGCGGGGCAATTATGCTGTTGTGATGGATAATGTAGACCGTCTGGCCTATCACAAGAAAAAAGCCAAAAGTTCGTTTCCGGCATTTGACTGGAAAGTAACGGTTTTTCCCGAAAATGTCAGCCGCCTCCCGCTTCTTTACCAGCAGGCTGCCGATCATGGCGCTGATTCATTCACAGTGTCCTTCCCCAAAAAAAATGAATTTCAGTTCAACGACTGTCTGCACGACATCGCAGTGCTTGATTGCGAACCCGTATCAAACGGGAACTACCGCTTCCCGGAAAACATCGAAGACATTTATAAGGAATTATTCTCCATAGCCAGAACTTCCCGGACCAGACTCAGAACATATCCGCAGATGAAACAGGCGGAAGATCTGAAAAACTATTTTGAAACGTCTGCAATCCAAAAAAGATATTCCGCTTGCCGTATGCCGTGGTCAGGAATGGTCATAAGTTCCACCGGAGAAGCCTACCCCTGCTTGTCCGTCAGAATAGGGGATTTAAAGAAACAATCGCTTGCCCAGGTTCTTACGTCGCCGGAAAATATTCGGTTTAGAAACCAATTAAAAAAAAGAAGTCTCTTTGCAATCTGCGACGGTTGCTGTTATGCAAGGTTAAAACCGGTTTTGAAAAGAGAGCGAGCTGTCGGTGCGTAAAATACTTTTTATCTACCCTCGATTAGGATACATGGATGCCCAACGCAGCAAACCTGCACCGCCGCTGGGAATCCTCGCTGCCGTGTCGTTTTTGAAAGATACCTACGAGATAATCATTCTGGATCAGCGTCTTTTTGCTTCCGACGACTCTTTTTACGCAAAACTTTACAATGTGCTGCAAAATCAGCCTCTCTATGCCGGACTGTCCGTTTACAGCGGCGGGATGATTAAATTTGCTCTGGAAATCAGCCGGTATATTAAAGAGCAATCATCCGTCCCCGTTGTCTGGGGAGGCATCCACCCGTCTTTATTACCGGAACAAACACTGGAAAATCAGTATATAGATTATGTCATCCAGGGAGAAGGAGAACTCACCCTTCCCGAATTTTCCGACAGGCTTGTCCAATACGGCCAGAATATGCCGCCCGTCAGAGGCGTCTGGATCAAAAAGCAGGGAAAGATTGCTTACGGAGGAGACAGAGATTTAATAGATTTACAGGCCGCCCCTGTCATTCCATACGATCTGGTGGATTTCAACAATTACGTGCAATATTACAACGGTCACAAATACGCTTATTACCAGGCATCGCGGGGGTGTCCGCGACATTGCCGGTACTGCTATAATCATGTTTTCAACAAAGGGAAATTCCGTGCAAAATCTGCGGATAAAATCATTTCAGAAATCAAAACTCTGGCTGAGAGATACGCTTCTTTCACGGGAATCTTTTTTGTTGACGACAACATATTCGCAATGGGCAAGGACTATGTGATGAATCTCGGAAAGGGGCTGGGCGAGCTTGGCCTGCGCTGGGCGGTTCAGGGAAGCGATATCATTGCGCTGAAAGACTACACCGAAAGCGACTTCAAACGTCTTGAAACGTGCGGTTTGACAAGACTCACCATTGGGGTTGAATCGGCGTCGAAGAAGATGCGAACGTTAATCGGCAAACAGGGAAGCCCGGCCGATATCGAACAGATTATGGCCAGATTGAGCGGGACAAAAATTCTGATCTGGTGCAGCTATATTATCAGTTTGCCCGGAGAAACCCTCGATGATCTCCGCGCATCAATCAAACTGATTTTCCGGTTGCAGCACATCAACCCAAATGTCCGCAACAGCCCCTTCTATATGTACATCCCTTTTTCCGGAACACCGCTGTATGAACAGTACAAGGATGTTTTCCCCGGTCCCGAATCACTGGAAGAATGGGGTCAGGTGGGATGGGAAAGAGAACACACAAACAGCTTCGCCGATTATCTAAAAGATACGCATTTTTTTCAGTCGCTGTTTTTAACCAGCCTGCTCGATGACGATAAAGTTTCTGACTTTTCCAAAAACAAACTTTTGGTTTTTCTGGCAAAGTGTTATCGTCCTGTTGCCCGCTGGCGTTTAAAGAACCTGTTTTTCAAATTCAATATAGAATTATCGATGTTCAAAAAATTTTTTCCTGATATCTTCTGATATGAATTGCCTGGCTTGATCATCCCCGACGCTCCTCCATTCGCTCAAGACTAAAAGCCCGCCAAACATCATCCGGCAAACCGAACGTAATAAATGGAAGCTTTTCACAGCGCACGCTGGAAAGTCTTCGATCCATAGGAAATGACGTACTTACCTAATGTCGCTCGCCGACCCCGCCGCAGGTATCGTTGGATACGCTCGCTGCCGGATTCAACAGCGAGTTTATCATTGACAGGCAAACATGTTTTTCCTATACCGTCTCATATGGCCGGAAAATCCATATCACAACTCCAGAACGCATCTGGTTTTCTGATACAATTTTTAAGAAGAAAATCAGATATTGCCGCCCTCATTCTGATCGCGGCGGTCATCGCACTGCCGTCGATCTCACCGCTTTCATCGGGGAGTAAAGTTAACTTTAATGATGATTTCTTTTATTATGCCGGAATGCACGAATCGGTCAGACAAGCTGTCCTCGAACATCATACTTTTCCGACTCGCTCGCTCTGGATAGGAGGCGGTTATCCTTCTCTCGGCAACCCGGAAGACCCTGCACTAAACCCGTTGACTTTGATCACCATTGTTTTTGGATCTGTTATGGCTCTAAAGATCATTACTTTTATGGCGTTGCTCGTCGGGGGGTTGAGCAGTTATTTACTGGCAAGACATATTCTCGGCTACACCAAGTGGGGATCGCTTTTCTGCGGACTGGTTTTTGGTTTAAGCTTGTTTGTCCCCCTCCGGGTATATGACGGCAATACTAACGAGGTTTACGTCGCTTTTCTCCCGTTATGCATGCTGCTTATCGGACTGGCATGCCGCGGAAGAAAGACAGCCGTCTTCATCCTGGCTTTTGTTTTTTATACCATGCTTTCGGACGGCAAGCTTATCGCTTTGATGATTTTTCTTTATCTCGGAATTCTATGTTTGCTGGATATCATTCCCTCATTTAACATTTTTGCGACAAAAAATTTAAATAAGATGAACATTAAACCTTTAAAAGTGCTTTTCCTGGCGCTGACGATAACCTTTTTTGTCGGTATGCTGCGTATTTTACCCGTATTGGATATGATAGAAACAATGGGAGGGTTACAAAGCAACTTTCTTTGGTTCAAGCCCATCACTTACAGCCCCAGCGGGGTTGTTACGTTGCAGGAGTTATGGCATAATTTAATCGGCTATAAAGATATTCTTAACATCGCAACGATCGGATTAATCCCCGTGCTTCTTGCTTTAAGCGTTTTGTTTATATTTCCCCCAAAGGCATTTCCCTGGGCCGTTACCATTTTTTTATTTACATGGTTGATGCTGGCCTACAATGCTCCCGTGGACCTGTCAAAGCTGCTTTGGCACCTCCCCGTGTTTAATATAATCACTAAACATAAGTATTACGCTTTTCCAATAGTCTTCTCTTTGATTATTGTCGCCGGACAATTCTTCTGGTTATTGTCAAAAATACGTTCAAAGTGGCTGGAACATGCATTGGCTGCCGCATTAATCCTTTTGAGCGTATGGTTTTTGTATCCGCGGTTCGATGCCATTCAGAAAAACACATATACTTACGATATCCCGGAAGAATTTCTCGTCAGGCAAAATGAGTTTTATAATATACAGGGCCTGGGAATTCCACGCTTTCGGGCAAAACCGCTGAATTCCGTTATATATACAAACGTCATTCGTAATGTCGGCATCATTGACAGCGTCACACATTATGGCGAAAAAGCCGTCCCAAAATACTTCGTTGATGCGGAAGGCACACTTATCCCCAATCCCGGATACAAAGGAGAAGCCCACTTTGCCGACCCCGCAAACACAGCCAAAGCCACTTTTCGGCCAAATTCCATCATGGTTCAGGTGAACCTGCGAAAACCGGACATGCTTGTGATCAATCAAAACTATGAAAGGAATTGGCATTCGGAGCACGGAAGGATTTTCAATAAGGGTGGTTTGATTGCATTGCGTCTGGACAAACCCGGCGTTTACGACATTACCCTTCGTTACTTCTTTCGCAGTTTCTTCGTCGGTTTGTTCTTAAGTATTGTCAGCCTAATAGCATTGATTTCTATCTGTTGGAGCTACAAAACCGGAAGATTAATCAAGTGGTCACATGATGCCCCCATCCATATAAGATGGATGCCTCGATTCATCCTTTGGCTCATAAATTAAGCATTACTAAAAAACTACTGAATTCTGATTGAACATGTAGTACAAGTACGGCAAAAATAATCCGATATATTAAATACGATGGATACCGGTCTTCAGAGACAAAAGGTTTTTATATATATTTTTTTGACGGTTGTCTCACTGGCTGTTTATGGTCAGGTGGGACAATTTGACTTCATCAATTTTGATGATAATGTTTATATTACCGACAACCATCATGTCCAGTCCGGCATCACTCTGGCGAGTATCCGCTGGGCATTGACGACTACCTACGCGGAATTCTGGCATCCTTTGACCTGGCTGTCCCTGATGGCCGATTATGAGCTTTACGGTCTTCATGCCGGAGGATACCATGTCACCAACATCATCTTTCATATCCTCAGCACCTTGTTGTTGTTCTGGCTCTTTCACCGGATGACGGGAGCCCTCTGGAAGAGCGCCTTTGTCGCCGCTTTCTTTGCTCTGCATCCCCTGCATGTGGAATCCGTTGCCTGGGTTTCCGAACGCAAAGATGTCTTAAGCGCTTTCTTCTGGATGCTCACCTTATGTATTTATGTTGTTTATACGGAAAAACAATCTATTCAGCGATATTTGCTTGTTGTTTTCAGTTTTGTGCTGGCGTTATTGAGCAAGCCCATGGTGGTGACATTGCCTCTGATTATGATCTTACTGGATTACTGGCCGCTCAAACGATTCGAGAATCAAAACCGTTTATCCGATACGATCGTATGGCAGCTCAAGGAAAAACTGCCGCTGTTTGCCTTATCTGCAGCTATGGTTTTTTTACTCCTTTATTCACCTCATCAGCAGGAAGCGATTTTTAAACCTTTTTCTTTGATTGCCCGTCTGGCCAACGCTCCGGTTGCTTTTGTGGCGTACCTGGCTAAAACCTTCTGGCCCCATAACATGGCTGTTTTTTATCCCTTTCCCTCTTATATCTCCGCATGGAAGGTTTTAACAGCATCCGCGCTGATCGGTTTTGTCAGCGTTTTTGTTATTGTAAAATCGAAACAGATCCCCTCTCTCCTTATCGGATGGGGATGGTTTTTTACAGCCATTGCTCCCGTCATTGGAATTATTCAAATCTCTCTGACGGCCCCTTATGGCATGGCCGACCGCTATCATTATCTGCCGTCCATCGGCATCGGCGTGATGCTGGCCTGGGGGTTCCCGCATTTATTCAACGACAAAAATATGCGCAGAAATATTTTACTCCCGGCGGCAATCAGCATTTTTATTCTTCTTTCATTTTTTACATGGAAACAATGCGGCTTCTGGAAAAGCAGTGAAAGCCTTTGGGAACATACCTTGAAGGTCACAAAAGATAATTTTATGGCTCACGGCAATTTCGGATCTGCATTAATGACAAAAGGGAAAACACAAAAAGCACTGGATCATTTTCGCCAGGCTTTGCGACTCAAACCGGATCATGTACTGCTCTATCTCAACAGAGGGGGAACATACGCCGAACTCGGCTTTTATGAAAATGCTTTTGCAGATTTTAATAAAGCCATTCGGATTAAAAAAGATTTTGCCGCTTCTTACCAGTGCAGAGGAATCATTTATTCCAAAATCGGCCAATACCAAAAAGCCGTTGAAGATTTTAACGTGTCTTTGCGTTTGAAGACCGACGATGCGAATGCTTATCATCACAGAGCCAAAGCCTATGCCGGACTCAATTTGTATCAACCGGCTATGAAAGATTTTAACAAAGCCATCGCACTTCATCCGGATAATGCGGATTTTTTAAATTCAAGGGGCAATTTTTATTTTAATCTGAATCAATATCAGAGAGCCGCCGCAGACTTTGACAAAGCCATTCGTCTCAATCCCCAAAGCGCAGATGTCTACAGCAACCGGGGTGCCGTTTATGCCAGACTCGGAGAATACGGCCCCGCTATAAAATATTTCAATAAAGCTCTGGCAACAAATCCTGATTATCTAAAAGCCTATCTGAACATTGCTGCCGTCTACGGGAAATTCAATCAATATCATCATGTTGTAAAATATCTCACGGAAGCCATAAGACTTCAACCGGCCAATCCTGTTTTTTACTACAATAGGGGGATCGCTTATGCGAAAATCGGCCAATATTCTTATTCAATAAATGATTTTAGCAAGGCCATTCATCTGAATGAAAATCATGCGGATGCATATAATATCAGAGCGGCTGTCTATTTTAAAACTGGCGACAAAGCGTCCGGTTGCCGGGATGCCAGAAAAGCATGCGACCTGGGAAACTGTGCAGCATTGAAAAAAGGCATGAAAGAACAATCATGCCGTTAAGCAATATTGCGCTGATGCGGAATATCGAGATTTTGCAACGTCGGGAATTCAGAGCGGTAAAGATCACGGAACACATATGAATGAATACAAAAAAAAACTGATTATTTACATCGTCCTGGCTGCGGCTGTCCTTGCCGTCTATTGGCAGGTGCATCAATTTGACTTCGTCAATATTGACGACAATATCTATGTGACAGAAAATTATCATATCAAATCCGGCATCACTCTGGCGAGCATCCGCTGGGCCTTCGGCAACCGCTATGGCGATTTATGGAATCCGCTCGTCTGGCTGTCCCTGATGGCCGATTATGAGCTTTATGGTCTTCATGCCGGAGGATACCATGTCACCAACCTCATCTTTCATATCCTCAGCACCTTGTTGTTGTTCTGGCTCTTTCACCGGATGACGGGAGCCCTCTGGAAGAGCGCCTTTGTCGCCGCTTTCTTTGCTCTGCATCCCCTGCATGTGGAATCCGTTGC